>JAEEGI010000364.1_pt1 | contig 164814 bp, 129 predicted proteins | sample 8958751 | NCBI WGS metagenome assembly JAEEGI01 (sample SAMN16246545, study PRJNA631951) | gut metagenome | biome: gut microbiome; feature: rumen; material: KS-attached | host: Bos | place: Iran: Karaj | collected 2018-10 | reverse complement strand
AAACATTTAAAAAGAAACGGCCAACAAACTAAGACAAATATCATCTCACAATCACCTCATCGCAGAAAATCCAGCATAATTGTCCTACACCGCGATGCCATTCAGGATTGGTTAGTAACGATTCAGCCTTCACACGAACATAGCGCGCTTGCCCGTGCAGGTTCGTGAAAGAAAAGTTCTCAATTTTACATTCCAACAGATAAGTTGGATTTTGATAGGTCTTAGAGCCAACCTCATTCCAGTTCTCGCCATCGTTTGAAAGATAGCAGGTCACTCGCTTGGGTATAAAAATCCATGCAAGCGGAAACAGCAAAAAGTCAATACTGACTAAATTGACGGCTTGGATGCTGTCCAAGTCAATAACCACATCCATGTCGTTGCCTTGAAAACCGAGCCAGTTGTAGTTATAGTTCATAATACCCATCTTGCCGTCAGTAAGAGCCTTAGGACCACCCACATCGTAATTGTTACTCCATTCGGTGGAACAGGTCACCGTCTTGCCCCTTGCAATATCAGGCTGTATCGATTTGCTGATGTAGTTGTCGATGTTCTGTCGAAATTGTATTGGAGTAGCCTTGGCTTCATCCAATCGCTTGACACCCAATCGCTCACAGTCGGCCACAAACCGGTCAGCCTTCGCCAACATCTCAGGATTAACCACTCTGTTTCCTTTCTCATCGTAGGTGAAATAAGAAAGTTCAGGTGCCAACTCACTCATGGAAAGGTCGAGGATGGCAAAGTCGAGCGTAAGTTCCAACAGACGTAGCCGATTGTTATATTCAGTTCTTTCCTTCTCAGAGATATTTTCGCAAGGGGCTGTCTTCCAAGCGTTTTCAAAAAGCGTTTGATAAAACTTGATTTTATCAGGTGCGAGATAGCCATTTTTGGCATTGATAGGATAGCCGTAGATGTTCAGCACCTGTTTTGAGTCTAGAAGGGCTTGCTGCATAGTGTCAAGGTATTGCTTGATGAATGGAGCACGATTGGGACCATAATGAGCATCCATGAAACGGTTGCGGAGACTGTCGGTGTCTGTATTCACATCCCACATCAGGTGCGCGATGAGGAAGGTACGCCATTCGTAGTTCTCAGTGATGTTCTGGTTCGAACCTTGTTCAAACATCATCGGGATGTCAAATTCGTGGAAGGTCTTTAGATTGGGACCGATGACATGCAGGTTCGGAAATGGGTCCATATAATTGCGGAACTGCACCACATAATCCCAAAGGAAAATGTTGTCGGTGAGGGCACACCAGCCTTCCATATCGCGCATAAACGAAGCACAAGCCTGGTTGTTGGCAATGGGAATCTGCCGTTGGCACTCAATGGAGCAGAACATAATATTGACATTGTCGGCGGGCTTGATGCCTTGGGGCGGACGACGTGTATACTGATAAGCCAAAGTAGAGATGATTTTGTCAGGGAAACGCGCAGCCACTTGATTGACGAAATACAGCATGGTACCAGAGGGACCACCAAAAATCGAATCAAGGCGGCGGCAGTCAGGACAGGTACACGATGACTCAATGTCGTTCTGCGACACCGACCATATCTGTTTTTCAGGTTCCGCTTTCATCATGATTTCCAAATTCTTGCAAAGTTCTTCGAGTACTTCCGGATTACTGAGGCAAAGCTGTCCGTCACGAACGCGCTGCCCGTGAATTAAAGAAAACCATTCAGGATGCTCATCAAAATAGGTGTCCACTGGTATCAAGCGTTGGAAAGTATGGACGAAAAGCCCCCAATCTTTATAGAAATCATTGCGGTTATGCAATTTATGCCAGTCGGCATAACGTTGGTCAATATTCGGGATAAGGTGCAAAGTCTCACGATAGCGAAACGAGGGGTTTTGCAAGTCGTGGATGCTGAGGCCCACCTCATCAGGTAGCGCATCAAAGTGGATATGGTCTTGACATGTGTAAGTGCAGCCAAGATATTTCTCCAAGAGATGATAAGCCGCATAAAGTACCGCTTTACCCTCATTACCAATAAGATACAAATTTTCATCTTTAGTAAGAAGCAAGAAGCCGTCATCCTTAATCTCGTTACCGTACTGTTGATATAGCGATTCAGAAAGCATGTTGCGCCCGATGGATACGGCATGGTTTCCATGATAATCTCCATCGGCAATGATTTTGTACTCGTGTCCGAAAATCTGTTGCAGGAAGAAACACAACTCTTTGGCGACGGTAGAATCAACATGGGAAGCCATTTCAGAAATCACGATGGCATAGTCATCATTGGCAGAAAGCGTGACCTGAGGTCGCGTCACCTCCTTACATGAGACAAAAAGAATTGCACCGAGAGTAATTAATGCACCTAAAATCTTGAAATAATTTGTTTTTCTCATATTCACCGCCTTTGAATTGTGATGCAAAAATAATAAAACAATATCTTCATGTCAAATTGAAAAACAACTCACTGAATAACATGCTGCAGCAAATAACATGATAGCAGAAATGTTGAAAAAGCACGATAAAACGAGAAAGATTGAAAGAAAAACAGTAATTTCGCAATCCAATAAATGGCCAACCATTTCAAATTGACATTAAATTACAAAAATCATGGCAGACGGATACCTTGAAAAACGTTACGAAGAGGTCTTTGGCGCAGGTGCCAAGAAGACCGTAGTGAGACACACCTCTATTGAAACTTTGATGGAAAAAAACCGCAGCTATCGCGGCTACCAAAAGGACTATGTTGTGAAGCGCGAAATGCTGGAACGCATCGTGGCGGTGAATGCCAAGATTGCCTCCGCAAAGAACCAGCAAGTGCTTCGTTTCAAGTTAGTTACCAAGGAAACAGGAGCCGATGTCATCCTGCAAAACATGAAACTCGGCGGACTGCTACCCGAGTTGCATCTGCCTTTTGAGGGTACGGAGCCAGAGGCGTTCATCATCATTTGCAGCACCGTACCCGAAACTAAGCTTGTGGACATCGATCTCGGAATTGCAGCACAAAGCATGTTGCTGAAATCCACCGAGATGGGCTTGAACGGCATCATGATTGGCGCGTTCAATAAGGCGAAAATCACCGAACATTTCGCCTTGCCCTACGAGCCGCTACTGATTTTAGCCATCGGAAAGGGAAACGAGAAAATCAGGTTGGAGCCTGTGGATGCTGGCGACAGTCTCGCCTATTACCGCGATGCCGACGGCGTGCAGTTCGTACCTAAGATTCGTTGGGAGCAGTTGATTATTGAATAATTCGCACTTGGATAGTGCATTTTTTTAAAAAAACCGCACTTATATAGTGCAAATTTGTTATCTTTGCAGCGTCAAAACGAAAGAAAATGGAAAGTTTGTATCAATTCATGCAGAAACAGCTTGACGTGACAAAGAGCCAGTTTATCCGCTACAAGTACGATGATATTCATTGGCAAAACCGCATGTTGGCCTTAGTTGGACCACGGGGTGTGGGAAAGACTACCCTGTTTCTCCAGCACATCAAGAGGCACCATTCGCTCCGTGACACACTTTATGTCACTACAGACCACCTTTATTTTACGACACATACACTTTTTGAAACGGCGGAAACTTTCAACAAGAACGGGGGAAAGTATTTCTTCATTGACGAGGTACACAAATACAGTAACTGGCCACAAGAGCTGAAACTGATGTATGATGCCTTCCCAGACTTGCACGTCTATTTCACGGGGTCGTCTATCCTCGACATTGAGAAAGGCGAGGCCGACCTCAGTCGCCGCGCCCCGAAATATCTTATGCAAGGGCTTTCGTTCAGAGAGTTTTTGGCTATTCGGCATCAGATAAAAGTGCCTGTCTTCAGTTTGGAGCAAATCCTGAATCATGAGGCGAAAATTCCTGAGGTGAGCCATCCTTTGGTGTATTTCAAGGAATACCTGAAAGAGGGCTATTATCCTTTTGGTCAGGATCCTGACTTCGAGATGGAACTGAACCAAGTCATCACGCGCACCATCGAGGTGGATATTCCGCAGTATGCCAACATGAACATCGGCACTGCGAAGAAATTGAAAAAACTGTTGGTCATTTTGGCCGGATTGGTACCTTACAAGCCCAACATGACCAGCCTCGGAGGCCAGATTCAGGCCAGCCGCAACAATGTGGAAGACTATCTGACTTATTTGGAAAAGGCCGGACTGCTTGCGCAACTGAAAGACGGCACCGGAGGCTTGGGCGAACTCGGCAAAGTGGAGAAAATCTATTTGGACAACACGAACCTGATGTTTGCCTTGGGCAGCGGACAACAGGATTCTGGCACCGTTCGTGAGACATTTTTCTTTAATCAAATGCGTGTCAACCAAAAAGTAACTTCTTCACCAATTTCTGATTTCGAGATTCAAGGCAAGACCTTCGAAGTGGGTGGGAAAAGCAAAGGCAAGAAGCAACTTACCGATGCAAAAGAGGGTTATGTGGTGAAAGATGACATAGAATATGGCTACGGTAACGTGATTCCACTTTGGGCTTTTGGGTTGAATTATTAAACTTGTAGGGCTGTCACACCGTGGCAGCCGCATCGGAATATTTCCGTTATACGATTGTCACACCGTGGCAGCCCCATTGGGTTTTTTCCGTTATGCGGCTGCCATAATATGGCAGCCCTACAAGCAATTCATCATCTCACGTCTTTCTGGTTCACGTTTTCTTCGTTATTCAACTTGAAAACAAATGGCAACACATAATTCACACGCACATTTTTTCCATCCTTCTTGCCCGGCACCCATTTCGGCATGGCTTTCACCACACGGACAGCCTCTTCATCACAACCACCGCCAATGCTGCGCATAACTTTCACCTGATCGACACTGCCGTCTTTCTCGACCACGAAGGAGACATATACCTTCCCTTGAATATTCTTATCTTTAGCACTTTGCGGATAAGTTATGTTATCAACAATAAATTGCATCATTGCTTTCTCACCGCCTGGAAATTCGGGCATCACATCCACCTGTTGGTAAATGCTGTCGTTGTTGGGGTTGGATATTCTGATATGCAAATTCTCGGTGGAATTGATGTCGTAAGTCGTGATGTCGCCATCGGTGGCAGCACGAATAACAGTTACAGGAGTGTTGTCTCCCTCATCGGATTTCATTTCCTGTGCCGAGACTTTCGTGTTGGCAATCAATAAGACAGCCAATACCGGCAATGTAGCCAAGAGCCTCCAGCCGAGGCGTTTGTTTTTTTCGTTTCTTGTAATCATCTTAATTCTTTTTTTGGTTAGTATTAAACTGAAATTATTGCTCATTCCGCTGAAATCCACAGCCGTGCACTGCTGCAAAATCAACATCATGTAGTTCTTTTTATCGGCACCTGTAGCCACCACGTCGCGGTCCGCCTGATATTCATGAAGACTCTGCAACTCCTTCTTGTATAGGTAGATGAATGGGTTAAACCATTGCATAATCATCATAGTCTCGGCAAAAAGGATATCAACCGAATGGTTGTGACGGATGTGACTCAGCTCATGTCTGACGATGTCAGGTGCCACGTTCTCATTGGGGAAAAAGGAGAAATGGAGGAAAGAGAAGGAACCATGGTCGCGACCCGTAAACACAGCTGTGTAGCCTTCGCGCTTCTCTTTGGGCGAGCGGAGGATGAGTGCGACTATTTTGCCCACCTTGAAAAGGAAGAGTAACGTCATCACGCCAACACCTATTAAATAAATCCCGCAGAGAATCTGCCATAGTGTGAAGTGCAGTCGTGTGGCAGTCGCAAGTTCTGTCTCAGACAAGACCACCGTGCCATTGGCCGTAACAGTGATTTCGTTCAACATTATGCCACCAAACAGGTTCTGTTTCATGCTGACCATTTGATGCAATTCCGTACCCATCAGCAAGCCTATGAGTGGCAAAGCCAAGGAGAACAGCATAGCCGTAAGCAGATAGAAACGGTTGAATTTCAGCCTGTTGCTATTACGAAACAACAGACGATACACCAACCAAAGCACCATTATTGCCACCGCAATGGGTAACAGATGACCTATTATTAATTCCTTCGCATTCATGACTTAGCTCCTTTCTGAGGCTATGGCCTCGTCAATAAGATTCCGTATCTCCTCTAATTCTTCAACGCTAAAGTTTTCCTTTCTGGCAAAAGCCGAGACAAGATTAAGATACGAATTGTTAAAATAGCGTTCCACCACGCTACCAAGGTAGCGATGCGAATATTCTTCCTTGCTGATAGCAGGACTGTAGCGATGGGCGCGACAGAATGTCTCATGTTTCACGAAACCCTTGTTCTCCAATATTTTGATAATGGAAAGCACGGTGTTGTAAGCTGGCTTAGGTTCAGGATAGGCCGCCATAATTTCATTGGCGAAACCCTGCCCTATGTTCCAGATGACTTGCATCACTTGCTCTTCTGCTTTGGTCAACTCCTTAATTCTAACGGAGTTGTCTTCTAAATAATCTTCCTTTTTGGCCATTTTTTTCTCCTTCTTTGATTTTTTGACACTGCAAATATATAGAATTTTTTAAATATATAACTAAAAATTTAGTTATTTTATTGTGTTTTTATTGCAAATTCTTACAAAATATTGAATTTCAACATATTCCATATCAAAAAATTTTATTTTCAGAACACACAGATTAGCGTACTTGACGTTTTTTGCCAAGGAGATACGAATATTTTGCACATCATCTGCCACGAGTAGGCTCAACTATCGCCACATCGTTAATGTGCAATGCAAAATATTGTTTTATAAACATTGGTACATTCATATAGAGACCTAATTCCAATTTTATTCATAATCAACTGTTGAGTGTCACAAATTTATTATTTTTGCCTTTACAAACCAGATTGCAGAAAATCACGCTGCAAATCTAAGGTTTGCCATAGTTTATGAACAACCGACTTTACATCGAAATCCTCGCCCATCAGGACTCCACCCAAGCGGAAGGTCTATCACGTTTTTTCAAGACGGGGAAAGGGCAATATGGCGAAGGTGACAAGTTCCTCGGCATCAAGGTCCCCGTGACGCGCGAGGTGGTGAAGCAATGCTGGAAAGAAACCTCTTTCAATGATTTGGAACAATGTATCCGCTCCGAATACCACGAAATGCGTTTGGCGGCCTTATTAGTCGTAGTGCAAATATTCAAACACGCCAAAAAGGACGAAGCACTGCGGCAACACTGCATTGACTTCTATCTCAATCATACCAAATACATTAACAACTGGGACCTGGTGGACCTATCCTGCTACGAAATACTCGGCACATGGCTGTTGGACAAAGACCGGACATTACTTTACGACCTCGCCAGAAACGGAAAGACAATCTGGGAGCAACGCATCGGCATCGTCAGCACCATGCAGTTCATTCGCCATGGACAGTTGGACGACACCTACGCCATCGCCGAAATCTTCTTGCAGAAGCCACAACCCCTCCACGACCTCCTTCAAAAAGCCGTAGGTTGGCTGCTCCGCGAAGCGGGCAAACACGACGAGCAACGCCTGATAGACTGGCTATCAACCCGTTGCCAGTCCATGCCACGCACCATGCTTCGCTATGCTATTGAGAAATTCTCGGAGCACGACAGACATGCTTTCTTACATTGTTATTATATCAGAAAATCCAATAAAGAGGATTTGCCAGTTATACTCAATCTCCGCGACCAAGCACGCGAAATCATGCGAAGCTACGGCAATGTCAATCAATGGCCCGACGGCTATCCGCGCGATGAAAAGTTCCGTAAGGACATCGAACTCGGAGGAAGCCATGTCATGCTCAACGCATCGGGAAAGATTGTCGGGACCTTCGCATTGCTACCCAGTCCTGAAGTGACCTACAACGTCATTTACGATGGGCAGTGGCTTGACGACGAACCTTATCACGTCATCCACCGAATAGCCAGCACCCCCGACTCGCACGGAGTATTAGATGCTGTGCTGGACTACTGCCAAGCCGTCGCACCTAATATCCGTATCGACACACACGAAGCCAACGTCATCATGCAAAAGGGTCTGAAGAGACATGGTTATCATTATTGCGGCATAATCCACCTTCTTGACGGCAACAAGAGAATGGCTTATCAAAAACATATCAAACCATAATGGTTAAGATTACAGCTAAAAGATTCTACGGATTGTGATTGCCTACCGCACAACTATCGTGAATTCAGGCTTGGAGCCTTCAGCCTTGGGGACAGTGACATACACCTTTGAACGGGAGACGTTTCCGTCAGGACCGCTACCCTCGGCCGTAAACAGATAGTCCATGTTGGTGGAAGTTTCGCGAGAGCCGACACTGACAGGTGTTCCCAACGGGAACTGGTAGCCAGAACATGCGGCATCAAAGATGGCAGCCTGCTCCTCAGTTACGGGTTCCTGCGCTGAATAGTCGGGATATTGCTCCACTTTGCCCTCCTTGTATCCACCAAGAATAAGGAAGCGTTCCAATTCAGTTTTCAGGTTGCCAATACGGGCAGCGCGGATGCCGAAACCTTCGCAAATATTAGCATTGGGAAGCACCTGTTTCAGGTCGGCTATGCTGCTTTGCAAACCACCGCTGCCAAAGGTGCAGAACGGCACCACAGTCTTGTTGTCAAACTTGGAATCATTAAGCAATGCTGCAATTGAAGGTGGATATGTCCCGAACCAAATCGGATAACCGAGGAAAATGACATCATACTTGGAAAGGTCTGCCTTGACAGGATTAGCTTGAGGCAAGATTCCCTCTTTACGCTCCTTGAGGCAGCGTTGGATAGTTTCCTCGAAATTGCCGGAATAAGGTTCTGTCACATCAATGCGTTCGATGTCCGCCCCAGTCTGAGCAGCGATTTCTTCGGCAACTTTCTGGGTTGTCCCTTCCTGGGAATAATAAAGCACCAGCATCTTAGGCTGCTGGGATGTGCAGGCCGACAGGGCGACTGCAACTACAATGGCTGTCATAATATTTTTCATAGATTATTAATTTGAAGTTTACATTAGGTTTCGATAATTCATATAATTATATTATGTATTTGGATGCTACCTTGGGCCAATATCTGGTTTCACATGAGTACTGATTTGGAGGCATTGAAGTTTTATTCGTAAAGTGCAAAGATACACATATTATGTGAACTATATTACTGAAATGCCAATGACGAGACCTAAAAATTGCAAGGCATCAATTGCAAAATGTTTTGTCTGCAAAGAAAAATGATGTATCTTTGCATGATTAATAATCCCCTACTAAAAATCTATTAAATGATATTTAAGCTATGAAAAGATTGTTTTCTATAGTTTTAACGATGATTTTTGGCCTTGAAACTGCTATGGCATGCACCAATTTGATAGTAGGCAAAAAGGCCTCTACAGACGGCAGTGTGATGTGTACTTACAACTGCGATGGATTCTGCTATTCCGGTTCATTGTTTTATACTCCTTCGGGCAGGCACGCAGCCGGAGAGCTGATTCCTATCCACGGCTGGGGCCCTGCTCACAAAGACCGTTTTGTAAAGCAAGTGGAATACACCTACAATGTCGTCGGACTGATGAACGAACGGCAGGTGACCATTGTCGAGACCACATTTGTCGGACGCACAGAGTTGGTCAACCACGAAGGCTTGCTGGACTATTTCTCCTTAATGCATTTGGCTCTGCAACGTTCCTCCACAGCACGAGAAGCCATCAAATGTATGGCCGAATTGGTTGAGGAATACGGCTACAACAGCAGTGGGGAAACCATCACCGTCTGCGACCCCAACGAAGCCTGGATTATGGAAATCATAGGCAAAGGGCCTGAGCATAATGGAGCCGTTTGGGTGGCTTTGCGAATCCCCGACGACTGCATCTGCGCCCATGCCAACCTGAGCCGTATCCGTCAGTTCCCTTTGGAAAAAAAATCGAAATACAGCATCAGCAGTAATAACCTGAAGAACATAAACAACCCTGAGATTGAATGCGTTTACGCCAAAGATGTCATCAGTTTTGCCAAGGAAATGGGCTTTTTCAATGGCAATGACGAGGACTTCTCGTTCCGCGATGCCTACTGCCCGATTGACTTCGAAAATGTGCGCTATGCCGATGCACGTGTGTGGAGTTTCTTCCGCCATCACTATAGCCACGAAGAGATGGACAAATACCTTCCCTACATTAACGGGCACTTTGACCAATGCGACCACCTGCCGCTATGGATTAAGCCCGACAAGCCACTTTCCATGCAAGACTTGCAAGCCGATATGCGCGACCACTTCGAAGACACGCCATTGGATATGACCGCTGACATGACTGCCGGTCCTTGGGGAATGCCTATCCGTCCACTGCCAATGCACTTTAGCGACAGCGACAGCATCGATTATTTCCGTGAGCGTCCCATCGCCACACAACAAACGGCTTTCACCATGGCCTGCCAAATGCGTTCGTGGCTGCCCGATGATGTGGGCGGCGTCACTTGGTTCAACTGCGATGATGCCAACATGGTGGCATACGTACCACTGTATTGTTGTATAACCCAAGTACCCGACTGCTTCCGTTCCGAGAACAATCCTCACAACGAGTTCAGCTATGAGTCCGCCTTCTGGATGAACAACTGGGTGGCCAATATGGTCTATCCGCGCTATTCAATGATGATAGGCGACCTGCGTGAGGCGCAAAAAGAGTTGGAAGGCTATTATTTTGCCGACCAGGACAGCGTATTGCTCTCCATAAAGGATATGCAGCCCGTTGACCGCCAAAGCTTCCTGAACCGAAAAAGCATAGCCTATGCAGAACGCATGATGCAACGTTGGGACAAGCTGGCCAAGTTCCTAATTGTGAGATACAACGACCAAGTGGTGCGTCCTGCAAAGGACGGTGAACTGCTTCGTGGCCCCTACTCTACGCCCGGATACGACAAACAGTTTATCAATGCTATTGGGAAATCAACGGACGAACGCTATCAATTGAAAAAGGTGATTGATCGTCAGGAGAGATAGCTGATTCTATGGGAAACGACAGTCACACTTACGTGGCAATTGACATGAAAAGCTTCTACGCTTCGGTAGAATGTGTGGACAGGGGTCTTGATCCTCTGACCACCAATCTCGTTGTTGCCGACAAGAGCCGGACTGAGAAAACCATCTGTCTCGCAGTGTCACCGGCACTGAAAGATTACGGCATCAGCGGAAGGGCACGTCTCTTCGAAGTCGTACAGCGTGTTAAGGAAATCAACCTCCAACGGAAAAAAAAGGCTTCATGGAGGATGTCCGGGAAATCTTGCAATGCCAATGAGCTGGCCACTCATCCCGACTGGGAGCTTGACTACATAATCGCGCCGCCTCGCATGGCACATTACATAAATGTTAGTTCCAAAATTTATGAAACCTACCTGAAATACGTTTCGTCAGAAGACATACATGTCTATAGCATTGATGAAGTTTTTATTGATGTAACCGGATATCTCGGCACATACAAAATGACCGCCTATGAATTCACCATGAAGGTGATACGTGACGTGTTAAGCAAAACCGGAATCACAGCCACAGCAGGCATCGGCACCAACTTGTATTTGGCCAAGGTTGCCATGGATATTGTAGCCAAGCACAAAGAGGCTGACAAAGACGGAGTACGCATAGCGGAACTTGACGAAATGTCGTACAGAAGACTTTTGTGGAATTACAAACCGATTACCAGCTTCTGGCGCGTGGGCAGAGGCACTGCTGCAAGACTGGCTCCGTATGGCATCGACACAATGGGTAAAATTGCTCAGGCATCACTACAGCATGAGGATTTCCTTTACAATCTGTTCGGAGTGAACGCAGAATTGCTGATAGACCATGCATGGGGCTACGAACCATGCACAATGGATATGATAAAAGCTTATAAGCCTGAAAGCAATTCACTCAGCAGCGGCCAGGTACTGAAGGACCCTTACAATTTCACTAAGGCAAAGGTGGTAGTCCAGGAAATGTCCGATGCCATCGCTCTTGACCTCGTTGCAAAACACAAGGTGACAGACCAACTGGTGCTCACTATAGGTTATGATACCGAAAGTCTGACCAATCCTGAAATTCGAGCCAAATATCATGGAGAAGTGCATATTGACCACTATGGACGGCAGGTGCCGAAACATGCACAAGGAACAGCCAACCTCAAAATGCAGACATCATCTTCGATGCTCATCACGCAGGCCATCGTTGAACTCTACGACCGAATAGTCAATCCCGATTTGCTCATCCGAAGACTGAACATTGCCACAAACCATGTGATTGACGAGGACTCCGCCAAGCATAATGCTGATATTCAACAACTTGACCTTTTTACCAATTACGAGGAACTGAAGGCCAAGAAACAGCAAGAGCAGCAGGCATTGGATAAAGAACGGAAAATACAGGATGCCCGCCTCGCCATAAAACAGCGTTTCGGCAAGAATGCAATTCTTAAGGGACTGAATTTTGAGGAAGGAGCCACCGCAATAGACCGCAACGCTCAAATAGGAGGTCATCACGAATAGATATGATAGTTCATAAATCTGAAGTCAGCCATGGATACAAATAACGACATAATTAATTTACCGCATTGGGAACCGAAGAACCATAAGCGGATGACAATGCTTGAACGTGCAGCACAGTTTGCTCCGTTTTCCGCATTGACAGGCTACGATGCTGCCATCAGGGAGTCAGGCAGACATACCGATGACAAGATGGACATGGAAGAATATTCCAATGAGCAGTTGAACCGCAAGATGTCATTGCTGATGGAAATACTTGACGAAAAGCCAACATTGACAATAATATACTTTCAGCCGGACGCTTTTAAGTCAGGCGGCTCCTATCAAACTTATACCGGGATAATGAAAAGATTAGACGAATACGAGCATCAGCTGATAATGGAGGACGGGAAGAAAATACCTTTGAATTCAATTATGGATATTGACTTCAATCCCATTAATCCATCTCGTCATATCTGAACAGCTCTTCCGGGAAAATGGCTTCCTCCGTTAAAATGAAAACGTGAATCCCACACCCAACAGTTCCTTGAACTGTAAAGCACTCTTGTCATAAACGCCATCACCATCAGTGTCTAAGACAAGGACATTCTTATCCCATATAAGGCTCGTTCCGATGTTAGCAGCCATAAATTTGTTTATCTGCATCACAATTGCCAGATCCCAGTTTACAACAGGATTATAGCCTTGCTTGTCAAGATAGTCGAAGAACGCCTTTGCACTCGTCTGCAATGTTACATTCTTAAAGATTTCCTTGTTGAAATCAAATCCAACCTGAGCGCCCAGACCACATCTTACAACCTGATCGGCAGCATTGCCGTATTTGGTCCTCAGTTCAGGGATTGTGACTATAGTCAGCCTTGACATCAATGGCGACAAATTGATGGTAAAGTAATCCACTGGCAGATAATCAAAGCCGACACCAAACTGAATATAACCAGGAGACATGAAACCTGAAAGGAGCTTGAAATTGCCGTTATCATCAAGGATTGTATAATCATAACCGTTTGTTAGTTGGCTAAGAAAATTAAATGTAGCAGTCAATCTCCATTTTTTTGCCAAATCATAGCCATATTTGCTCTCCAAATAAATCTTATCATTGGATTTCTTAAGATAATCGATATCACTTGTACGAATCAATCCATACTCAAGGTCGATGTTATTGAGCCAATGTGATTTGTCCTTGTTATAATTGGCAAAAGCCTTGACAAACCCGTTGAATGAAATGGAGTTGACTCCACCTGCAGCCCAATTGGAGAATGCTACCTGCGAAAAGTTCAACGATGTAGTTACTCCTTTGTCCCAATTCTTAGTCTCGGTTTTATCATCCTGACCGAAACAGGTTACAACTGACAGTAACATGACTGCAACGATAATAAATTTTTTCATAGTTTATAAATTTTACAGAATTAAAAATTATTCTTCAACACGTTGAATATCAGCACCTATTGCCCTCAAACGGCCATCAATGTCCTGATATCCGCGATCTATCTGATCAATATTATGGATAACGCTTGTACCTTCAGCCGATAAAGCGGCGATAAGCAGTGCCACTCCTGCACGTATATCAGGAGAGGTAAGTGAAATACCCCTCAACGGAATGCTGTGATCAAGTCCGATTACTGTTGCTCTGTGCGGGTCACACAGAATAATCTGAGCTCCCATGTCTATCAGCTTGTCCACAAAAAACAATCGGCTTTCAAACATCTTCTGATGGATGAGAACGCTGCCTTTTGCCTGAATAGCAGTCACAAGGGCAATACTGATAAGGTCAGGGGAGAAACCAGGCCACGGGGCGTCCGATATCGTCATCAGAGAGCCGTCATCGAAAGGCTTGATCTCGTAATGTTGCAATGCAGGGACAACAAGGTCATTATTATCGATATACGGTTCGATGCCAAGACGGGAAAAAACCGTAGGGATAAGCCCCAACTCGCTTAAACACACGTCTTTGATGCGTATTTCCGAAGCAGTCATCGCAGCCATTCCAATGAACGAGCCAATTTCAATCATATCAGGAAGTATTGTGTGTGTTGCTCCGTTAAGTGACGTAACGCCTTCAATAGTAAGAAGATTCGAGCGAACACCTTTAATATTTGCCCCCATATTATTCAACAAAGTGCAAAGCTGCACAATGTATGGTTCACACGCAGCATTGAAAATAGTTGTCTTGCCTTCTGCAAAAACCGACGCCATTATGATATTGGCGGTACCGGTAACTGACGCCTCGTCAAGCAGCATGTAAGTTCCCTGAAGTCGGTCTGCGGTAATAGTGATATACGGTGAATTGTCCTCAACATGAAGCTCGGCTCCAAGTTTGTTGAGGCCGAAGTAATGAGTGTCGAGACGCCTACGGCCTATCTTATCACCGCCAGGTTTATAGATATACGCCTTCCTGAAACGTGAAAGCATCGGTCCTACAAGCATTACCGAACCTCTGAACACGCCCGAAAGTTGCGAATATTCCTCAGTCATCGCCTTGCTGATGTCAATATTTTTGGCTGTAATGCTTACATGATGTCCGTCACGCACGACTTCCGCCCCGAGCAATTCTATCAGCTTCAGCAGCCTGTTGACATCCAAAATATCCGGAACGTTATAATAATCAACACGTTCCGTTGTGAGCAACGAAGCACACAACACCTGCAACGCTTCATTCTTCGCGCCTTGAGGCACTATCTCACCTGAAAGTTTTCTTCCGCCTTTTATCTTAAAAACTGTAGCCATAACTATTGTTTCTGATAATCACGGTTTTTTTTCTTCTTGTTCTGTTTCTTGCCCTTGCGATTATTGAACTGATTCCTGCTGTTTCTATCGCGTTCTTTCTCCAGCAGTTCCTCCGATGAGGGTAATACCAATTCCGGATTAACCTTAACCTTACCACCAGAAAGAATCTGAAGATCCTGGAAAATCTGCAAATCCTCAACATTGTCAAGGCTCCACTGCAGATAAAGTTTCTTCATCTGAAGCGCAATGTCAGAAACCACCTTGTCCTTCTCTTCACCGTCCTCCATTTCCGAAGCCTTATTGATAAGCGAATGTATCAAATTTCCATAGTGACGAAAATGTATATTGTTGACATTATAATTTACAGTCATAGGCTTTTTGTTAACCTCTTCGCGTTCCGGCATAGGATAAGGGGAATCCACATCAAGCTTGTAATCCGACATGATGAACATCTGATCCCACAACTTTCTGTTGAAATCACCTTCTTTTGCGGCAGTAGTCATGTTCGACATGACTTCCACCAATCTGTATGCAGCTTTGGTCCTTAATGTCTTGTCTTCTATCGTATTGATATATTCTACCATGCTCTGAAAATTGCGGCCAAATTCAGGCAGGGCAATCTTTTCCCTTGAGGTATTGTAACTCATTATTCCTAATTACTTTAATAATCTTGCAAAGATATATCAATTTTTTTAATTAACTTTGTACATTATTTCGCAAATAAGAAATTTCATTCGCCGCATGCTTTTGTCAATGGCCATAACGAATCCCGTATTGCTGTTCGCCGTAATACTTTTGATTATTCTCATAATGCCCATACTGTTCGACAAACTGAACATTCCAAGTGTCATCGGACTGATTATCTGCGGCATAATCATCGGTCCTTATGGCTTCAATATAGTCGAAAACAATGCCACTTTTGAACTTCTGTCCACCATAGGGCTGCTGTATCTCATGTTCCTTACCGCATTGGATCTCAACCTCGAGGAATTTCAGGCCTACAAATACAAAAGCCTTCTGTTCGGATTTCTTACATTTACTATTCCGCTACTCATAGGTTATTTCCTATTCCGCTACATATTTCACTTTAATTTTGACAGAAGCATCCTGTTCGCCTCAACTTTCAGCACACATACCTTAGTGACCTACCCTATTGTCACAAAACGCAATATCACGAATGACCACTCAATACCCATAACCATAGGCGCAACCATTATTTCCGACATTGCCGCCCTGACGCTGTTGGCAGTAATTGTCAACAATGTACAGTTAGGCATTAACACCGATTTATGGATACGCCTCAGTTTGTCAGTGACAGGATTTCTCCTGTTGGAATTTCTCATTGTGCCGATTATCGCCAAATGGTTTTTCAGAAAATTCGCAGGTGAACGATATTCCCACTATATCTTTGTTCTGTCGGTACTGTTTTTATCGTCATGGCTTGCCGAAGCACTTGGTATGGAAGCAATAATAGGCGCGTTCATTTCCGGTATTGCACTGAACAAATTCATCCCGAAATCCTCCAATCTGATGAACAAAATCGAATTCGTTGGTAATTCCCTGTTCATTCCGATATTCCTTATTTCGGTAGGTATGCTCTTTGACGTCCAAGTGATTTTCAAAGGGTACAGCATCATAATTATGGCTATAATATTCACTGTGGCAGGCACTTCTGCAAAATGGTTAGCGGCCAAGACGACACAATGGATATGCGGGTTCAACAGATTTCAGGGACAACTGATGACAGGCCTCAGTTCATCCCACACAGCCGGAACACTCGCAATCATACTCGCAGGACAAAGAATCGGACTCGTCAACAACACCCTCCTGAACGCAACAATAATTTTCATGCTTCTTTCCTGCATAATATCCTCACTGATAACTCATCACGCTTCAAAGCAGGTCGCAATCATCAACAAAGATTCAGATAACACCCGCAAAGACAGCCAGAAACTCCCTGAAGAACATTTTCTCATACCTTTCATAAACACCGACCTGTTTTCAAAACAAGTGAAGTTTGTCTCCCTGATCAAGAACAGAAAATCTCCTAACCCCGTAAGCGTTCTGTATGTTATACCAAATAACAAATATGCCGAACAAAACATCTCCTCAATAAAAAACAACACCAAAAACATAATGTCGCTCGGCTCCGATTCCGAATTGGATATTGAAGAAATCTATGCCATCGACAACAATGTGGTTTCAGCTCTGGCGAGGACTTCGCTTGAAAAATCCGCCTACCCCATCATCATTCCTTGGGAAAAGACATTTTCACTCGCAACTCTGCGCGAAGAACGCATCAGAGATGTCACCGCCTCAGTTGACAAATCAGTCTATGTATGCTATCTTGAACACCAGCTCATCGGCAGCAAAAGCATCAAGCTGTTCGCTCCTCCGCTCTGCAACCTCGAGCTGGGCTTTGAATTGTGGCTCAAGAAAGTTGTAACCCTGTCACAGGAACTTTCCATTCCAATCGATGTATATTGCACAAGTTCCGAATACGACAGCATGCTGAAATCCGTCAACAACGGACGTAAAGTCAGTTTCATGAGACTGCACGAATTCAAAGATTGGGGCAACTACACTTATATCGAAAGCCAAATCACTGAAAATGACATCATTATAATAATCATGTCACGCAAAGACTATATTTCATCAAACACCTATTTTGACAACCTTCCTTTTAAAATCGAAAAATCTTTTAAGGATAATGTCAAAATAGCCATCTACCCTTATCAGACTCTTATACCTCATTATAGTTTAACTTAAAGACAATCACCATGAACGCTCAAGACTTGAAACAGATTCAGGAACATGGCTCAAGCATTGAAGCCGTTGAATCACAAATAAACACCTTCCAGCAAGGCAGTAAATTCATAAATCTGTATAAAGCGGCAACAAAACCCGATGACATTATCGATATTTCATCATTACACACAGAACACACTGACAATAAGCAATATAAACTGTACAGTTTCATTCCTGCCAGCGGGGCAGCATCAAGAATGTTCAAATCACTTTTCGAAACACTCGACAGAATAAACAGTAATGCCGACTATGTCCTCCCGGACGATGGAACTTTCCAATCACCCGCATATTTCTTCAGTCATCTGAAAGAACTCGCACTATGCCATTCTCTTCAGCAAGCACTTGAGAAAGACGGTCTGAATCTTGATTGGCTGCTTGGCAACAAAGACTATAAAACAATTCTGGAATACCTTCTGACCGACAAGGGACTCAACTTTGGCAATACACCTAAGGCCCTTATAGAATTCCACCATGACACCGACGGTTATCACTATGCCTTCGAGGAGCATATCAGCGAAGCAATAAACTACACTGACAACAAAAATGTCTATCTCCATTACACTTTGTCACCCGAACATATCGACAGATTTTTAGAAGCAGCAAAAAAAGTCATTCCGGAATTCGAATCAAAATACGGCTGCAAGATTCACATTTCCACTTCAATACAGTCACCATCGACTGACACTATTGCAGTAAATCCGGACAACACACTTTTCCGCAACGATGATGGAAGCATTCTTTTCCGTCCGGGCGGTCATGGCTCACTTATATACAACCTGAACAACATTGACTCCGACATCATTCTCATAAAAAACATCGACAATGTTGTACCGCAAAGCAAAAGGGACACAATTGTCGAATGCCGCAAGAAATTCATCAGCCACATTAAATATCTCTTTGAAAAGCGCAACGATATTCTTAGGAAAATCAATACAGGTTCTGAAGACGACAAACTCATTGACGAAGCTGTAACTTTCATTAAAGATGAATTAAATCTCAACATAGACCAAGATTTCAAAAATCTTTCGAAGGCTGATAAAACCAACATAATCAAAGAAACGCTCGACAGACCGATAAGAATCTGCGGCATGGTGAAAAACTCCGGTGAGCCCGGTGGCGGACCTTTCATAGTAAAAGATGAGAAAGGCAACCTGTCAAAACAGATTGTCGAAAGTTCACAAATCAATCACAATGACGAGCAGCAGGAAAAAATCTTCCGCTCCTCCACTCATTTCAATCCAGTTGACATAGTCTGCATGACAAAGGACTTGAATGGGAACAGGTACGACCTCACCAAATACATTGACAAAGCCACATCCTTCATTTCCAACAAATCGAAAAACGGCAAGCCAATTAAAGTTCTTGAGTTGCCTGGACTTTGGAACGGTGCCATGAGCGGATGGATAACGCTTTTCGTGGAAGTGCCCGCTGAAACCTTCAATCCCGTGAAAACGGTGAACGATCTGTTCCGCCCCATGCACATAGCATAAAAAAAAAAGCTGCCCGCAAGGACAGCTTTTTTTTATCGAAGTATTTATGTCAATTATTTAACAATAAACTTCTGTGTAAGACCATTTTCAGTTGAAACGAAATATACACCAGGTTTGTAGGAAGCAACATTGAGAGTATGTCTTCCGTTAACCTTGAATGAATCCATTACCTGACCGAGAACATTGTAAACTCTTACGTTTGAAGCGTCTTTGAGTTCAATTGTAATCATGTCTGAAGCAGGATTTGGATATACTGTCATAGAAGCAACTTCTTCTTCAACTGGGTCGTTGATACCGAGATATATCTCTGGGATATTACCGCCATTGAATTGTCTGTCGTTGTAATACATCATTATTGTGTTGTCGGTAAACTCTGTCTGATCTCCGGCTTCAGTATCCATAGCAAGACCGCAAGCTTCATCCATCTGATAGAACACATAGAAGTTAGCCGATTCATTATCTGAATATTGAGTAAGAATCTGTGGATAGATACATTCATCATATTCATGCAAATAGCTGCTATTCATTCTGAACCAGCCAGCCCAATCTGTTTCAATAGCTTCACCGCCTGCTGTCCAACCACAGATATAACCAGCCATATTACGATCAATAACCCATGTAGTATCCTGTTCCCATCTGTCATCTTCATCGCTGAAAATGTATGAAGTGAGGTAAATCTGAGTCATAACGAAACCTTTTGGAGAATCACGTCTTTCATCCCATGAAGAAACAGCGCAAAGCAGTCTGTTAGGACCAGCCATTTCAATGTCAACAAATTTTGCAGGACCAAATGTTCTGTAATAAGCGCAGACAGCGATATCACCACCGTGAACTGCATCAGCATCACCGTCAAAGCAGAAACCGTATGCCATAGGCATTTCGCACTTTAATTCAGCAAGAAATGTTTCGAAGTCTTCTGACATTCTAAGACCGTCATAACCAGAGTATGTATCCATATCTTCATTCCAGTAACGCATACCACCCCACTTTGGGAAATAATGGTATGAGCCACCTTGTTCATCGTAAAGGACTGCGCAGACACCGAACATGATATGGCACATTCCGTTCTCATCAATTGCAAGACCACCTGCACCTGTTGGAGCAAAACATGTGTCATCCATTGTCATTGTGTAATAGTCAAACATTGGAACAGGGTGTTCCCAAACTGTAATCTTTTCCCATGTGTTACCATCATCTGTTGATTTCATGATGATAGCATCAGCTGTCGAAGAAAGTAATGCAAAAGCAATAACACCAGCTCTTGGTGTAGCCCAAATATAATCATCAGCTGCGTATGCTACTGTGGAATAGTGACCTTCGATTTGAGCAAATTGTTCTCCCTGTGGATCCCATGTCTTACCGCCATCTGTTGATCTTGAATAATAAATGTAGTTTTCATTCTGATCTCCAACTCTTTGTTCACATTCAATAAGATGGATAGTACCTGTTTCAGGATTAATGCATATACGAGGCCATGTGTTTTCAGCACTTGACACAGGATATGCAACCTCTCTCCAGTCACCCTGACCTGCAACTTCTCTGTGATAGAGGTCAATACCTGCAGAGTGGGAAGCAAGCCATTCACCGCCGTTATTGTCACCTGTGTATGTAGGCCAACCACGTCTTTGCTCTTCAATTCTAACTACATCTGCTGGATTAATTACCCATTCGGAACCATTGAAATAGTTGTAGAAAGAGCCACGGTCTGGGAAACCACTAGCACCTGGATTTTGAATACCGCCTGTACATGTAGCGCCAATGTGACCTGACTTTGATTCTGGAGAGCTAAAACGATAGAATCTGCTTGACAAACCACTGTTGGACTGGAGATCATAATAAGTATGCATGACTTCCATTTCCTGATCGTATGCAGGAGCTGTCATACCTTTGGATACCTTTACTGGTAATGCAGGTGCATTGTCGCCCCTAAGATCCTGATTCATGTTTGCAGTTGCAACAACTGACTTATAGTCCTGTGTTTTTACAACCGGCTTTTGAGCAACAGCAGCAAATGTTACTGCGAATGCTGCTGCAAGAAGTAATAATTTCTTCATAGTCGTTAATTTAAATTTTTAATTAATATAAAATTTTGATTAATAAACCTTTATTTCTTAATTGATTTACAAATAGCCCATTTATTATCAACCTGCAAATATAATCATTTTTTATTTCTTAAATGGAAAAAAAATAAAAATGGGAAAAAAATAAAACAACTATCGCATTCTCAAGAATTCGACAGACTTCATGATTTCAGGGTGCATATACTTGTCGTTATCCACAAACGGAACGACCTTGCGGTAATCCTTCATGAATGAAGCCGTGAACGAACTCGGCTTTGCCCCGTCATGCAGACGGATGTCCCATGCCTGAGCTGCATTGAACAGCTCAATTGCGAGAACAGTCTCGACATTATTGACCACCTGAAACAGCTTTGTTGCCGCATTGGCACCCATGCTCACATGGTCCTCCTGACCTTGTGATGACTCGATGGAATCAACGGATGCAGGCGTACACAATTGCTTGTTCTGGCTTACGATGGATGCAGCCGCATATTGAGGGATCATGAAACCGGAATTCAATCCCGGATTCATCACCAAGAAACTCGGCAGTCCCCTCTTGCCTGAAATGAGCTGATAGGTCCTTCTCTCTGAAATATTTGCAAGTTCAGCGAGTGCAATTGCAAGAAAGTCCATGGCAATGGCAATCGGCTGACCGTGGAAGTTACCGCCTGACAAGATTTTATCCTCATCAGGGAAAATAGTGGGATTATCAGTAACAGCATTGATTTCCTCTGTGAAAACCTTCAGCACGTAATCAATGGCATCCTTCGATGCGCCGTGAACCTGAGGGATACATCTGAAGGAATATGGGTCCTGAACCTGCGACTTGGGACGATTGACAATGCCGCTGTCGCTGATGATTCTGCTGATGTGTTCTGCTGTTTCAATCTGGCCGTTATGATGGCGGATATCATGAAGCAGGTGGTCAAACGGTTCGGCGAGCCCGTCAAAGCCTTCGAGGGAGACACACGCTATTTCATCAGCAAGGCGGCTCAGTTTACGGCCCTTGATGAGACTATACACACCGTATGACTGCATGAACTGAGTGCCGTTGAGCAATGCGAGTCCCTCCTTTGACTGCAATGTCAAAGGTTTCCAGCCCAATTCCGCAAGTACCGACGCTGAATCTCTCCTTATACCTTTATAATATACCTCACCGAGTCCAAGTATAGGAAGTGACAGATGAGCCAATGGAGCCAGGTCGCCCGATGCGCCGAGTGAACCCTGCTTATAGACCACTGGCAATATATCGTTGTTGAAAAAATCAATAAGTCGCTGGACAGTGGCGAGTTGCACTCCCGAATGTCCGAACGACAGTGATTTTGCTTTGAGAAGCAGCATTATTTTCACCACCTCGGGTTCGACCTCTGCACCACAGCCGCATGCGTGCGACATCACAAGGTTGGTCTGCAAGGTTGACAAATCATCATTGCTGATGCGTTTGTCACATAACGAACCGAATCCTGTGTTAAGTCCGTAAACAGGCTCTTTCCTCGTTTTCAGTTTTCGGTCAAGATATTCCCTGCACTTGTTGACAAGGCTGATGCATTCATCCGACAGTTTAAGAGTTTTATGTTCAGTAATGATAGAGTCAATGTCATCTATCGTGAGAAGATTTGTTGATATTACATATTCCATAATCTCAATATTAGAAAAAAGGGACGGCAAGAAAACCATCCCAAACTACAAAAGTCACAAATTAAATATATTTTTGTGGGCCCACCTGGGCTCGAACCAGGGACCCTCTGATTATGAGTCAGATGCTCTAACCAACTGAGCTATGGGCCCAAAAACAATATCAATTGTTTTCAGCCTGCAAAGATACAACATTTTTGATAACTGATACAATTTTTTAAAAAAATAATCTACTTTTGCAAACAACATGAAAACAGGTAAGATTACATTCGACGGAGTGCCGGTAATACTGGCTCCTATGGAGGATGTCAGCGAGTTGCCTTTCAGGATATTATGCAAGGAAATGGGTGCCGACCTCGTGTTTTCGGAGTTCATTGCCTCGGAAGGGCTGATACGTGATGCTGAAAAAAGCATCATCAAACTCAGAATTTCCGAAAAGGAACGTCCCATAGCGATTCAGATATTCGGCGGGGAAACAGATTCGTTGGTCAAAGCCGCCGAAAAAGCGCTTGAAAGCAATCCCGACATCATTGACCTCAACTGCGGATGTCCTGTAAAGAAAGTGGTGAACAAAGGCGGTGGCGCCGCCATGCTGCGCAATCCCGACAAGATGGTCAAAGCCGCTGGAGAAATCGTCAAGGTATGCGGCGATATTCCCGTCACCGTGAAAACCCGCATCGGATGGGACCAGGATTCAATCAACATCATGGACATAGCCCTGCGGCTGCAGGATGTCGGGATCTCCGCTCTTACCATTCATGGTCGCACGCGCTGTCAGATGTACACAGGTGCAGCCGACTGGAACGTCATAGCCTCAGTGAAGAACAATCCTGCCATAACCATTCCGATAATAGGCAATGGCGACATTGACAGCGGTGAAAAGGCAAAACAATGTCTCGACATGAGCCACGTTGACGGTCTGATGATAGGACGTGCAGCAATAGGCAACCCGTGGATTTTCAATCAAATAAAGGCCTACCTGAAAGACGGAAGCATCATCGCCCCTCCATCAATAGAGCAAAGAGTGGAAATGTGCCGCCGCCATATCCTGATGTCAGTGGATTACAAGGGTGAAAAACGCTCCATTCTCGAAATGAGGCACCACTACGGATGTTACTTCCGGGCAATCAGAAATTTCAAGCCCTTCAAGATGGAATTGATGAAGGCTATGAGTGTAGATGAACTGCTAAAAATTTTAGACAAAATAATTTCTGCAAATAGCTGAAAATCAAAAAAATTATTGTAATTTTGCAACCGTTTTTAGAAAGAGTGGATTTATTGGCGTCTGCTCTTTTTATTAACGTGATTATTAATAACTTATAAAGTTTAACATGACTGTTGCCAATCAGTCGCAAAGTATTATTATGTCAGAAGAAAACAAAAATTTTGCTGCAGAATCAGTTGAGAAGCCAAGAGTTGATTGGAATACTTTAGGTTCAGGCAAAGACATTTATTCAAAAGAAGAGCGTGAAAACCTGGAAAATCTCTATGGTAACACATTAAATCAGATTACAGACCACGATGTAATTCAGGGTACTGTAGTCGGAATCAACTCCCGCGAAGTCATAATCAACATAGGTTTCAAATCCGACGGCGTTGTTCCATTGTCAGAATTCAGATATGAAACACAGCCTCAGATTGGCGATTCTGTCGAAGTTTATGTGGAAAGCCAGGAAGATTCTTCCGGCCAGCTGATTTTGTCACATAAAAAAGCAAAATTACTCAAGGCTTGGGACAGAGTCAACGAAGCTTACAACACAGGTGAAATCGTCAAAGGTTATGTCAAATGTCGCACAAAAGGCGGTCTCATAGTTGACGTTTTCGGAATAGAATCTTTCCTTCCGGGCTCACAAATCGATGTCAAACCTATCAGAGACTATGATGTATTCGTCGACAAGACCATGGAATTCAAGGTTGTGAAAATCAACCAGACCTACAAGAACGTGGTTGTATCCCATAAGGCTCTTATTGAAGACGAACTTGAAGCACAGAAGGTTGAAATCATCTCTCACCTCGAAAAAGGACAAGTACTCGAAGGTATCGTCAAGAACATCACCCCTTATGGCGTATTCGTTGACTTGGGCGGTGTTGACGGTTTGATTCACATCACAGACTTAAGTTGGGGCAGAATTTCAAATCCTACAGAAGTCGTTCAGCTTGACCAAAAGATTCAGGTGGTTATCCTCGACTTCGATGACAACAAAAAACGCATTGCCCTCGGTCTCAAACAACTCACCCCACATCCGTGGGATTCACTTGATCCTAACCTTAAGGTTGGCGACAAGGTTAAAGGTAAAGTCGTTGTCATCGCCGACTACGGTGCATTCATCGAAATCGCTCCTGGTGTCGAAGGTCTTATCCACGTTTCAGAAATGAGCTGGTCACAGCATCTCCGCACCGCTCAGGATTTCCTTAAGGTAGGTGACGAAGTGGAAGCTGTCATCCTTAAATTCGACAAGGAAAACCGCAAGATGTCTCTCGGCATGAAACAACTTGTTCCGGATCCATGGCTCAACATCGTTGAAAAATATCCTATCGGATCCAAACATACTGCTATCGTCAGAAACTTCACTTCATTCGGCATTTTCGTCGAACTTGAAGAAGGAGTTGACGGCCTCGTTCACATTTCAGACCTCTCATGGTCAAAGAAAATCAAACACCCTGCTGAATTCACCAAGATAGGCGAACCTCTCGAAGTTGTCGTTCTCGATGTTGACACCGAAAACCGCCGCTTCAGCTTGGGTCACAAACAGCTTGAAGAAAATCCTTGGGAAACCTACGCCACAACTTATTACGAAGGCTCCATCCACACTGGTACCATCACAGCAGCTAAAGACAAAGGCTACATCGTCAACCTCGATGGTGATGTTGAAAGTTTCTGTCCTTCCCGCCATGCTCAAAAGGAAGACGGAACCACTGCCCAGGTAGGTGAAACCCTCGAATTCAAAGTCATTGAATTCAATAAGTCCAACAAACGTATCGTGGTCTCACACTCCAAGATTTTCCAGGATATAGCTGCAGCAGAAAAAGCTAAGGAATACGAAATGAACAAGGCTAAGACCAAAGCTAAATCCCCAATACAGGAACTTAACGAAAGTAACGAAGTTGCCACTTTAGGCGACCTCCAGGAACTTGTTGACCTGAAAAATGAAATGGAAGAAAACAACAAAAACCTGGAAAATCAAGCAACTGAAGAAGTTAAGACCGAATAAAAAACAATAAAAACACTCTAAAAAAGGCGGAAGCGATTCCGCCTTTTTTTTAACAACTAATACCATGAATACAAACAGTTTACTAATCTTAGGATCCAATTCCGCAATACCTAATATACACAGATTCACCACTTCACAGGTTATCAACATCAACGGTATAAATAACCTTATCGACTGCGGCGAAGGGGCTCAGATAAGAATGCAGTCCAAAGGCATAAAGATTAACTCAATAGACAACATCTATATAAGTCATCTGCATGGTGATCACTTCTTCGGACTGGTTGGGCTGATTTCCACCATGAACATGCAGAGCCGTCACCAGCCCCTGCACATATATTGTCCCGACAAGCTGAAGGAAATTATTGAGATGCAGCTTGAGGCATCTCTCACCGAACTGCAGTTCGAATGCAGTTACACATTGACCGACCCCAATGAATCCCGGCTCCTCACAAAAGCACAAGACTTTGAAGTGTATTCCGTACCGCTCAGCCATAGAATCCCAACTACAGGTTTCTTCTTCAAATCCACGATGAGGAACAAGCCTTTCCGCTACGCTTTCATTTCAGACACAATATACAAACCCGACATAATACCTGTCATTAAAGATGCCACCCTCATATATCATGAGGCAACATTCACTGAAGAGTTCAGAAAACAGGCCATAGAGAAATTTCATTCCACTGCAAAGGATGCTGCTAATATAGCAAAAATGACCAATGCAGAAAGACTTCTGATTGGTCATTTTTCAAAGAGGTTTAACGACCCCTCCGTACTTGTCAACGAGGCTAAGGAAGTGTTTGAAAACACAATAGCCATCGAAGATGAGATGGAAATAGCTCTTTAACTATTTCTTCGCGTCACCTTCCACTGCTTCGCCATTTCTCAGCTTTGACATCTTCGTTACAGCCTTTACAACAATGAAGACTGTGAGGGCTATTATCAGGAAATTAATTATCTCCTGAATAAAGTTTCCATAATTAATGAATACCTCAGATTCCGGACCGCCTACGCGCGCCTTAAGTTCCGTGAAGTTAACTCCACCAATAAGATATCCTATCGGCGGCATGATAATATCATTGACTAATGAACTGACTATCTTGTTGAATGCACCGCCAACGATGATACCAACAGCCATGTCAAGGACGTTGCCCTTTAGAATGAATTGCTTAAATTCACTTAATGTTTTGTTTGCCATAATCATATAAAAAAGACTGCCTTTGGGAAGGCAGTCTTTATCATTGGTTTTAAAATAAATTATCTAACTATGAGTTTTGAGATATTGATACCGTTTGCAGTGTCAATTCTAACGAAATAGACTCCTGAGCCGAAACCATCAACTGAGAAGGAAGCGGTATTGCCATTAGCCTTTGCAGAATAAACAACCTGACCGATTTCATTGTAAACAACCACATTGTTGATTGCTGTCTCTGCCTTTACATTGACAGTACCAGCAGCAGGATTAGGATACATTGTGAAAGCAGCTTCATTGTTTTCAATACCATCAAAATAATTCAATGTTACAGGAATTGTGAATAATGGGTTCTTGTCATCGTTTGTAGCGATAAAGAGATTAGCATTATATGTGCCGAAATCTGAATGAGCATTGAATACGGAAGGATCAATCATGACTGTGAATCCTTCTGATTCACCGCCCTTAAGTGAGCCTTCTGTTGCGCCTGACAGATATACCCATGCAGGAGCAGGAGTACCTGAAGCGTATGCTCTAATGCAAATGTTACCATATTCGCTGTTTTCAAAACGCTGCCATGCGCCACCGTTAGTGCGGAACCAGTCACCGTCTTCATTGTAAGGAGCATTGCCACCGTCGAATGAGATTGGATATGATCCTTCAGTCTGAGTAAATTCAGCTGTGATCCAAATGTCACCACCGTTTAACTGTACGGGTGTGTCAAAAGTAGCTGTAACCCAATAACTCTGCTGATATGTAATAGTCTTTTCTGCCAATAATGCACCTGGGGTTTGAGAAGTACCCTGACCATAAACTCTCATGGTGATGCTATTGTCAATAACATCGTAAGCACCACAATAATAAGTCACCTGAGTAAGTTGGGTGCCCAAGAATGATGAATAGTAGTCAAATGGGAATCTTGCACCACATTCAACTAATGGAGTTCCACTTGAGAAACCAACACCAGTTTTATTCTCACCACAGTATGAGAAGATGAAGTTTTCATCACCACCCTTTGCGGAAGTGTAACTAACCCAAGCTGAATAGTCACCAATACTTGTACCGGTATTGGAAATTGTTACGTCTTCGCTTGCAGTCTGGTCATGGTTAAGTGTTTCTGAAATTGATGTTACGTCAACGTTCATGATAGGATACGTTGCACCGCCGCCAACTTCTGCATATACAAAGTCATCAATATAGAATGTTGACTTTGCTGCACTTGTTGGTGGGTAGAAGTCCATAGCTGCCAATTGGCGAGTGCCTCTGCCCTTTGAAGCATCAAGGCTGAACTGCCACTCGTGAACCAATACATCATTGAAATAGAAATCAGCAAGGTCATTGTCAAGGTCAATATCAAAATGAACACTGTTCCATGCATCTGCATTGTAAGAGAATGTATATGCTTCACCGGCTACGTTAATTGACGTACCATTGGTTGAATGGTTGATGTAAATTTCGCAAGCCCATTCACTGCTTGTACCTGCAAACACGTGAAGAACATTGAAATAAGCATCCATACCGTTAGCGACATAGATGTTGAAGTCAATAGTGTATTCACCTGATGTCTTGTCACCTGCGAGGAAAACACAGTCATTGCCGTATGAGAATTTTGCTGACTGTCTGCCTGATAAAGCCTGTTCATTGGAGATGGTACCATCTTCTGAACCGCCTGGTTGGCTGCTCCATGTTGTCCAATAATCAGGATATGATGCGGCAACGCGGCTGCCAACTGCAACATCGTCAAAGTCGGTTCCGAAAATTGTACCGCCACCTGCATTGAGATCTGTAACCACTATATTATCCACATAATATTGTGACTTGGCTGCACTTGTTGGAGGAAAGAAGTCCATAGCTGCAAGCTGACGTGTACCCTTTGAAGCATCGAGACTGAACTGGCCTTCATAAATCTGTTCGCTGTTAACGTAGAAAGTCATAACGTCATTGTCAAGGTCAATATCAAAATAAACATCATTCCAAGCGTCCATAGGCCATGTGAAATCATAAGCCACACCAGCTACATTGATTGATGTGCCGCTGGTTGAATGGTTGATATAAACTTCGCAAGCCCATTCACTGCTTGTATTTGCAAATACATGAAGAACATTGAAATAAGCATCTTTGCCTGCTGGAACATAAGCTTTGAAGTCTATGCCATAGTGACCTGATGTCTTGTCACCGAGAAGCATTACAAAGTCATTGTCATAGGTTAATTTAGCTGAAAGTGAGCCTTCGTAAGCCTGTTCATTAGAGAACGCAGCATCTTCAGCTCCACCTGGAGCGCTGCTCCATGTTGTGAAGAAATCATAACCAGCTGCTGCGTAAGTCTGAGCTACCTTTGCACCATCTCTACCAATTTCGAAATCAGCATTGATGAGTTCTGAAGAAGAAGAACCGCCTTCTTCAACGTATGCTTGTACGAACCAGTTATATGGCCATTCGCCTGATGATAATGCATCAGCTGCCTTGAAGAATTCAGTTGTACCATTAGAAGTCATGGACATGATGTCGCCCTTGTCTGATTGATATACTGTACCTGCATCTGTCACTGCAACATAACCTGATGTGAAGTTGATTACAACACCAATCCAAATTTCCTGTGTGCCGTCAATGGTTACAGGGTTGTCGAGATCGATGACCTTTTCTTCATTATAGACATTATCCCATGGATATACCTGACTTGATACCAATGTACCAGGATTAAATGTGGAACCTGATACTGAACCACCTTGATAAACAACAGCTGTAAGGCCTGTTATCACTGAAGGTGATGAGGAATGGCTGTAAGGATAACATTTAATCTGAGTAATCTGTTTGCCTACTGCGTCAAACTGTGCGAAATCTGATGGAGTGAAACGATTGTAAATTCCCCACTCTTTATCACCGGAACTGGTATTACCGAGAACATGACCGTCGCCATCCTCCAGATACCATGTCATCCATCCGTCCTTTACACCGCTGATCTGAACGTCTTCAATGTCCTGTGATTCAGCAATGACGGATTTTTGAGCATTAAGTGCGTATGAACCGCCAAATAATACGGTTACAAAAAGCACTAATGAGAATAATTTGAAAAATTTTTTCATAAGCTTGATTTTTAATTAGTTAAACATTACTATTATTGTTCTTCTCTTGAAATTCATCTAAATATCTTAATCTTACAAAAGTATATTATTTTTTTCAAATACTAGAACTATTTTTTATTTTTTTATAAGTGCCGACTTATATAAGTTATGTTCGGTATTAACCAAAACACTGTAATGACCGCTATGCAAATCACCTATATGCAAAACGATACTCTTTTCACTGCCATTATAGTCAATCTTTCTTACAAGTCTGCCATCTGCCGAAAACAGCATAACGCATTTGACAACATCATCTGCCTCAATCCTCACAAAATCATCCGAAACAGTAGGATACAATTTCAACAGGTCGTCATGTTCATCAATTCCCTCCTCCGGAACAATGATAATGTTGCTGCCGTTATCCTCCGAAACAAGCGGATAATTTGTCGATACGACTCTGATTCTATACTTGCTTCCTGAAGGAGTTGAATAAGGAATCACAGCGTTAATTGTTCCGCTTACATCCGTGGTCAGGGTTCCGATTGTGACAGGATTGGCAAAACTGCCGTATTTGTCTGACAACTGGGCGATTACAACGTTCGGTTCAGCCGAAAGGTTCGATGGTGACATTGTACCTTCCACAATAAAAGGAATATCGATTGGATAGCCCTCTTCCGGAACATTTATCTTTGAAACCGGTATCTGACCAAGTGTTAGCGTAGGGTTATATATCAGCAGAATATCATCAATCAAAACATATTCGTTGCCTGCACCCTGCCCGGGAAACTGATTCGTCCCAGCTGTAAAAAGCACGTATGCCGGATTATCACACGGACCTGTATAATTAAAAGGTATTGAAAAACGCGTCCAATGATAATTGAGCGTGTCATAAATGTTATTGGTTCTTGGAAATACCTGCACGGCCTCACCACAGTACATGTCAGGATGGTTGAATGTACCGTTGGCACGTTCACAGAAATTGTCGTCACCGTGTACAATAGCTCTCACGCGCGCTAACTGGTTCGAATACTCGCACACGAAAGCGACCCATACAGTCAGAGAATCGGGATACATTCCAAGCGGAGTGTTGAATGAGTCGTACTCACGAAGCGTAATGTTAAAATTTGTGGTATCTGTCACTGAAGTGCTTCCCACATGAATCCTGCCGTTGGTGATTCCACCGTTTGCGGTTATCAGTCCCAAAACATCGCGGGCAGTTAACTTCACACTTACATTTCCATCTGAACCAGGACGGGTATGCGGCGACTTCCATATCTGTTGATACTTGGCATTCTGCAATGGATTATACGCACCATACGCCGACATCCATGCGTGCCAAAATACAGGTTCCAAACTGTTGGTATCTGATGTGTCGAAATATTCCCAGTTTTCGAAACCATAGTTCCTGAACTGTGCACCTCCCTCAGCAATGTATTGAGCCTTAAGGGATTGTGACATTAGTATGACACAAATTAAAAGGTATATCTTCTTATTCATAGTTATGGTTTTTAATCATTTTTTCTATTATTTTCCAGAATTCATCAGCACTTTTGTCCCAATTGAACATCTTACGTCTGACTCTTCCCTTTTCTATCAACGATTTACGCAGTTCCGGATTGATGGCAACTTTTTCCATCGCCTCGGCAATATCATCAATGCTGAACGGGTCAACCAACAGGGCGGCATCACCGGCTATTTCGGGCATAGAGCTCGTGTTGGATGTAATGACTGCGGTATCAGATTCAAATGCCTCCACTATAGGTATGCCAAATCCTTCAAAAACAGACACGTATGTCAATGCCAACGATGACGCCATGACCTTTGACAATTCTTCGGATGAAAGGTATCCGATGAATTTCACGTCATCCTTGTGTTTCATAGCATTATATGTGTCTTCGAAATCGGGACGGCGCCACATCTTTGTACCGACTATCAACATCTTCACTTTATTTTTGTCATGCTCCTTGAATTTGTCAAATGCCATAAGCAAATTAATCAGATTCTTGCGTTTGTGGAGTGACCCCACGAAAAGAAAGTACTCGCAACCTTCAGAATACTTATCTCTCACAGATGTCCTTTCAACCTCACTTAAAGGCTTATATATCGGATTAGCAGCATTATATACAACATCAATCTTCTCACTATCAACATTATACAATTTAACAATATCATCCTTGGTAAATTGCGAGACTGCAATTATCCTGTCAGACTGTTCCGCATATTTGGGGACATAATGACGGACATACCTGAGATTTCGTTTAGGCATGAACTGCGGATAATACTCGAAATTCAAATCATGGAAGACAGTCAGTTTTGGAATTTTTGCACGCAAAGAGGTCCAGCCGTCGGGGGAAACCAGCAAGTCAGCTTGAATCTTTCTGACGGCGTGAGGTATTCCCCATTCGAAAAACAGATACCAGAGTACCGGAAGTCGTGATTGCGGGTGAACCACCACAGGCGTCACATTGTCGGAGAACACGAATTCATCTGAATATTTCCTGTCGAAGAGGAAGTAGAACTGGTGTTCGGGATGTGCTTTCGTGATTCTGCTGAGGATTTCATAGGAAACCCAGCCGATACCCTCAAGACGTCCATGAAGAAGCAATCGTGTATTCACTGCAATTTTCATGTTGCAAAGATAAAAATTTTATATAAAAAAAGGCGGGATTGCTCCCGCCTTTAACAATAATATAACTTTCAATTACGCTTTATTATCGCTGCCTAATACCTCTTTAATTTTATGTTTGTAGAGTTCTCTCAGGGAATCACGTGCCGGGCCCAGATATTTACGAGGGTCAAACACCTCTGGTGAGTCAACGAAAACCTTTCGGATAGCAGCTGTCATGGCAAGACGTCCGTCGGAGTCGATATTGACCTTGCAAACATTGGTCTTTGCTGCCTGACGAAGCTGTTCTTCAGGAATTCCGACAGCATCTTTCAGTTTGCCACCGTGGGTGTTGATTATCTTTACGAGATCTTGTGGTACGGATGATGAGCCATGAAGAACTATCGGGAAACCAGGAATACGTTTCTGGATTTCTTCGAGGATGTCAAATCTAAGTGGTGGTGGTACAAGAATGCCGTCAGCATTTCTCTGGCACTGTTCAGGTTTGAACTTGTTTGCACCGTGAGAGGTGCCGATACTGATAGCCAATGAATCAACACCGGTTTTCTTCACGAAATCCTCAACATCTTCAGGACGTGTGTAGGTGTGTGTCTCAGCGTGAACATCATCTTCGATGCCTGCAAGAACGCCCAATTCACCTTCAACTGTAACATCATACTGATGAGCATAGTCAACCACTTTCTTTGTCAGAGCGACGTTCTCATCGTAAGGAAGTGCTGAACCGTCAATCATAACAGATGAAAATCCGAGTTCGATGCAGGATTTGCAGAGTTCGAATGTGTCACCGTGGTCAAGGTGAAGAACGATAGGAATATTGCAGCCAAGTTCCTTTGCATATTCAACAGCACCCTGAGCCATATAGCGGAGGAGCGTTTGATTAGCATACTTTCTTGCACCACTTGAAACCTGAAGGATTACAGGTGATTTCATCTCAACGCAAGCCTGGATGATTGCCTGCATCTGTTCCATGTTATTAAAATTGAAAGCAGGAATGGCATAACCGCCAGCCATAGCTTTCTTGAAAATCTCCCTTGAGTTTACCAACCCTAATTCTTTGTAACTTACCATAATATTTAGTGTTTGAAATTAATAGTTCTCCAATGTGTGAATGACAAGTCCGCTGCGCAACTTAGGTTCAAACCAAGTTGTCTTTGGAGGCATGATGTTGCCTGTGTCGGCAATATTGATAATCTGCTGCATTGAAACAGGATAGAGTGCAAATGCAACCTTCATTTCACCGTTATCAACACGACGTTTCAGTTCGCCGAGACCACGTATGCCGCCAACGAAATCAATTCGTTTGTCTGTACGCAAATCCTTTATTCCCAATATTTTGTCAAGAACAAGGTTTGAAAGGATGGTGACATCGAGTACACCTATTGGATCACTGTCGTTGTAAGTACCATTCTTAGCATTGAGTTTGTACCAGTGACCGTCAAGATATACGCTGAATTCGTGCAGTTTTGATGGCTTAAATATTTCAGTGCCCATATCCTTGACTTCGAAGGAATCCTTCAGTGCATCGAGGAACTGTTCCTTGGAAAGTCCGTTCAAGTCTTTCACCACTCTGTTGTAATCGATTACATTGAGCTGATTGTCAGGGAATATCACTGTCATGAAATAGTTATATTCCTCTTTTCCAGTATGGTGAGGATTGTTTTCTTTCTTTTCTTGTCCCACGAGTGCAGCGGCAGCGCTACGGTGATGACCGTCAGCGATGTACATTGAAGGAATTTCTTCCTTGAATATCCTGACAATTTCATCAATGGTTTTCTTGTCATCGATAACCCAGAAACGATGGCCGAAGCCGTCTTCCTTGGCCACAAAATCATATAATGGTTTTTCCTTGATGATTTTAGCAACGATGTCATCGATCTTCCTGTTTGCAGGATAAGCGAAGAATACAGGTTCCACATTGGCATTAGTGATGCGAACGTGTTTCATGCGGTCTTCCTCTTTGTCCTTACGAGTAAGTTCGTGTTTCTTGATGACTTTGTTGACATAGTCTTCGCTCCAAGCGCAAGCCACTATGCCATACTGCCATTTCTTGAGGTCCATGCTCTGGGCATAGATATAGAGTTTCTCTTCCTTGTCGGGAACAAGCCATCCGTAATCCTTGAATTTGTTGAAGTTTTCAACCACTTTGAGATATACGAGAGGATCATGGTCGCTGATGCCTTCCGGGAGGTCGATTTCGGCTTTGGTAATATGGAGAAGTGAGTAAGGGTTGCCTTCGCATTCCTTTCTTGCCTCTTCGGTATTGAGAACATCGTAAGGTCTTGAAGCGACCTTTTCAATAAGTTCTACTGGAGGGCGTAAGCCTTTGAATGGTTTTATAATTGCCATAATATTTAGTATTATTTGTTGACTTGGAATCTCTTGTTACCTGTTTTGAAGAAATCAGCTATCTGGTTAGCAGCAGCGATTCCGGCATTGATATTAGCTTCTTCTGTCTGTGCGCCCATTTTCTTAGGTGTTGCGAAGTAGCGGCCTTCTAATTTGGCAAATTCATCGTGAGCATCAGGCATGATGTCAGTGATATATTTAAGGTCGGTACGGTCAGCCAGCAATTTGAGGAGTTCAGGTTCATTGATGACTTCCTTGCGGGCTGTATTGATGAGGATACCGTTCTTGTGCAGTTTGTTGACCACAGCATAGTTAATGCTCTGCTTTGTCTCCGGTGTTGCCGGGATGTGAAGGGAAACGATATCACAAGTTTCAAAGAGTGCGTCACGATTGGCAACTGCGTGTGCCACACCGTCAGCTTCAATCATTTCCTTTGTGAGGAATTCGTCGAAAGCGTAGATGTCCATGCCGAAACCTTTGGCGATACGAGCCACGTTACGGCCCACGTTACCGTATGCGAGAAGACCAAGCTTCTTGCCCTTGAGTTCTGAACCTGACTTGCCGTTATAGAAATTACGAACAGCATAAACGAGCATACCCATGACGAGTTCTGCGACAGCGTTGGAGTTTTGTCCTGGTGTGTTCATTGCAACTATGCCGCGAGCAGTGCATGCTGCAAGGTCGAGATTGTCGAAACCCGCACCTGCGCGGACAACTATCTTAAGATTCTTAGCATGGTCGATGACTTCCTTTGTGACTTTGTCGGAACGCACTATCAATGCATCAGCATCAGCCACTGCATCATAAAACTGGTTGACATCGGTATATTTTTCAAGAAGGGCAAGTTCATAGCCGTTCTTTTCAACAACTTCGCGAATGCCGTCAACAGCAACTTTTGCGAAAGGTTTTTCTGTTGCAATTAATACTTTCATATATTAATTAGTTTTTAGATTATTTATTAAGTTTTTCAAATTTCTGCATGCAGTCAACGAGAGCTTCAACATCTTCGAGAGTGACAGCGTTGTAAAGAGATGCGCGGAAACCGCCGACTGAACGATGGCCCTTGATTCCGACCATGCCGCATTCTTTAGCGTAAGCCATGAAAGCATCCTGTTTGTCCTCATAACCAGGAGCCATAACCCAGCAGTGGTTCATGATGGAACGGTCTTCCTTGACAGCTGTACCTACGAACATGCTGTTACGGTCGATTTCTTCGTAAAGCATATCTGACTTTTTCTGATTGAACTTATGCATAGCTTCCACACCGCCTATGGTTTCCTTCACCCATTTCAATGTTTCATGCATAACAAAGATAGGCAGTACAGGTGGAGTGTTGAACATGGAAATGTTCTTGGCTTCTTCTGCAGCGTGAGTGCGATAGTCAACCATCGTTGGCAATGGGTTCATATATGCGCGGTCACCAATGTTGCCGAGAAGGTCCTTGCGTACGATGACGAAAGTGACACCGGCAGGGCCGACGTTCTTCTGAGCACCGCCATAGATGCATGCATACTTCTTGACATCGACCGGACGGCTCATGATATCAGATGACATATCAGCAATCAACTTTACCGGTACATTGTCCATATCGTACTTTATTTCAGTACCATAGATAGTGTTGTTGGTTGTGATGTGGAAATAGTCGGCATCAGCAGGGATGGTGTATCCTTTAGGAATATATGTGTAATTCTTGTCTTCGCTGGAAGCTACTATAACGGTCTCACCAAACAGTTTTGCTTCCTTTGCAGCCTTCTTTGCCCAAACACCGGTCTGCAGATACGCAGCCTTGTGAATCAAGAAGTTGGCAGGAATTGTGAAGAACTGGGTGCTTGCACCACCGCCAAGGAACAGAATCTCATATTCAGCAGGAATATTGAAAAGGTCACGCCAAAGCTGACGTGTTTCAGCCATAGTGCGTTCCCAACCCGGAGTACGGTGTGAAATCTCCATTAAACCTACACCTGTGTTATCAAAATTACGAATTGCATCGATTGTTGAATCAACAACCTGTTTTGGAAGAGGACATGGTCCTGCATTAAAATTATGTACCTTTTTCATTTCTTAAATTTATTATACTTTTACTTTTGTGAACTATCTTTTTTCACTTTATTGATTTTCAATTTTTTAACTATTTTGGATATGATATAATATCCTGCGACACAACAGATGATGACTTCACGAAATGATATGTTGTTGTCATCCTTTGTTGATTTATTGCTGAAATTAAGTATATTCAGCAGGTTGTTCGATGAGTTCCTGTCGTTGCGGACAAGTTGAATCGTCTTTTTGAATTTCTTCTCTTTTCGTTTTACTTTCTTTTTGAGAGAAGCCTTATAAGTCAGCACTTCATCGATATTTTCGAAACCTTTACTCTTCATTGTCATCCTCCTCTTCACCATCATCGTCCTTTTCCTCATAAAGAATCTTACCTAATTTTCTTATTATTGGATTGAGGAACAATTTTTCATTGAAAACGATTATGACTAAAAGCAGGACAAGAAACAATAAAGCCACGATAAGATATCCTGCCACAGTGCTGTTCAATGAAGCATTAATCCATGAGATAAAGGCAAACGAAAGATAAATAAGGACAGCCAGCGCACACACGAGAATTACCAGCATTGAAAATAAAACTGCAAGAATCCTTGAGGACTTTTCAAGCAGTTCCACCTTCAACAAATCGTATCTCTGTGAAAAATACGACCTGACGTCCTTTGCTATCTTTCCGTTATTGTCAACGAATCTTGAAAACACGCCCATACTAAATCTCTTCAGCTGCTGCTTCTTCCTCTTCTAATATTTCCTTCTCCTTTTTCAGTTTGGCAATGATCTTGTCAATTTCTTCTTTAGACAACTTTTGTGCTTTTGTGCGAATTTCGCCACCTTTTTCAGTTGTAAAAAGGAGCGTGATTCCAGCTGCAACTGCGGCTCCGCCAAGGAATGCGACTACATGTGATACTTTCATAATTCCAGTTTTTTAAATTTAGCAAAAGTACGTATTATTTTTGATATTAGCGAATAAATAGCAAATAAAAAATTATTTTCCAAAAATGTTTTGTTTTAATAAAAATGTACTATTTTTGCAGGCTCAAAATGAATAATTAATAAAACCACAAATAATGAAAGCTGATATCCATCCAAAAGATTACAGACTCGTCGTTTTCAAGGATATGTCAAACGACTATATGTTTATGTGCAGGTCAGCTGCCAAAACAAAAGACACCATCGTTTGGGAAGATGGTAAAGAATATCCACTTATCAAACTTGAAATATCGAGTGCTTCGCACCCGTTCTTTACCGGTAAGGTTAAACTTATCGACACCGCAGGACGTGTTGACAAGTTCATGAGCAAATACGGTAAACGTTATCAAAAACATGAATAAAAAAAAGGCTGCTGTCAAGCAGCTTTTTTTATTTGTGGCATGGTTATTGTCCATAGTGTACCTTAAATTATTTAAAGTGGACTTTTTGACAAATTGTCAGATATATGAGTAAATTTGATGAAATAAACAAAGACGTTCTAATCTCCGAAAACACGTCAAATGACAATAATGACATATTTCCAGTGATTGATATTGTTGGTAATTTGAAGGAAGACACAAAAATTCCGGATTCTCTGCCAATTTTACCGCTCAGGAACACTGTCCTTTTCCCTGACGTCATAATACCGATAGCAGTCGGAAGGGAAAAATCCCTGAAACTTATTGAGGATATCAACAAAACCAGCAAGATGCTCGGCGTTGTAACCCAGATGAACGGGGATGAAGCGTCACCGACATTCAAAGATCTATATGAAATAGGTACTGTGGCTGTAATCCTAAAGGTTCTCAACATGCCTGATGGAAGCATCACTGCCATCATACAAGGCAAATCGAAATTCCATCTCGAGGAACTGATTCAAAGTGAACCGTATTTTGTAGCAAGAATAACACCTATCGTACAAAAGACTTCCCTGAAGAAAAACACTGAACTCAACGCTCAGATAAGCACACTGAAGAGCCTCGCAGAGCAGGTTATCGAGAAATCTCCGAATATCCCTAACGAGACTAATTTCGCCCTTCAAAACATCGACCAGCCCAAATTCATCATCAACTACATATCCAACTACTTGGACATCAGCGTTGAAGACAAGCAGAAATTGCTTGAGATGAAGGATATCACAGACCAGGCCAATGCCCTCATGGAATACTTGACCAATGAACTTAAAGTCCTTGAAGTCAAGAAACAAATCGAAAAGAAGGTTAAAGTTGACATCGACAAACAGCAGCGCGATTACATCCTGAACCAGCAACTTAAAACCATTCAGGAGGAGCTGGGCGACAATTCGAACGCACAGGATATCGATGATCTGAAAAAGAAGGCCAGCAAGAAAAAATGGGCTGACAACGTAAAAGATGCTTTCGAGAAAGAACTCGGCAAGTTACAGAGACTCAATCCGATGTCTATGGAATACAGCATCCAGAAGACATATCTCGACACTCTCGTTGATATACCATGGAACGAATATACTGAAGACGATTTCGACCCGCACAAGGCACAGAAGATAATTGATGCCGACCACTACGGACTTGAAACCGTGAAGAAAAGAATCATAGAATTCATCTCGGTACTGAAGTTGAAGAAGAACATGCGTTCGCCCATCATCTGTCTCGTCGGTCCTCCGGGAGTCGGCAAGACTTCATTGGGCAAATCCATCGCCAAGGCAATTGGACGAAAATATGTCCGCATGTCATTGGGCGGTCTGCACGATGAATCCGAAATCAGAGGACACAGAAAGACATACATAGGCGCAATGCCGGGCCGTGTCATCCAAAGCCTCATCAAGGCAAAGTCAGCCAACCCTGTCTTCATCCTTGATGAAATAGACAAAGTAGGTGGAATGAGCGTCAACGGCGACCCGTCGGCAGCTCTTCTGGAACTCCTTGACCCTGAACAGAACAACACATTCTACGACAACTACGTTGAAATAGAATTCGACCTGTCGAAAGTGTTGTTTGTCGCTACCGCCAATTCGCTGCAATCGGTACATCCTGCCTTGCGCGACAGAATGGAAATCATCGACATAAGCGGCTATCTTATTGACGAAAAACGCGAAATTGCCAAACGGCATCTTATCCCCAAACAACGTCAGGAACATGGCGTCAAGGCTTCACAGGTTGAATTAACCGATGATATCATCAATCAAATCATCAACGAATACACCCGCGAATCCGGCGTGAGAGTCCTCGAAAAAAACATTGCCACCATCATACGCAACAGGGCAAAACAGATAGTCATGGAGGAACCGTTCTCCAAACGTATCACCAAGAAAGACCTCGTGAACATGCTCGGCCAACCGAAGTTCATGCGAGAGGACGCATTGCCTGAGCCTACCGTGGGCGTGGTAACAGGACTTGCATGGACTGCTGTCGGCGGTGAAATCCTGTTCATCGAAACCAGCCTCTCACCAGGAGACGGAAAATTCACCATGACAGGCAACCTCGGTGATGTCATGAAAGAATCGGCAACACTTGCCTTCGAATACATAAAGTCCCATGCCAAATCTTTGGGTATTGATGAAAAAATCATCAAGAAACACAACATTCACATCCACGTTCCGGAAGGGGCAACACCAAAGGACGGACCGTCTGCAGGCATCACCATATTCACAGCCCTCGTTTCAATCATCACCAACAAAAAAGTGAAGAACAACATCGCCATGACAGGTGAAATCACACTGCGAGGCAAAGTCCTTCCGGTAGGAGGAATAAAAGAAAAGATATTGGCAGCAAAGCGTTCCCACATCGACACCATCGTCCTTTCGAAATTCAACAAGGGCGATATTGACGAAATCAAGCCTGAATACATCGAAGGGCTGAATTTCATATACATCGATGAAATGCGTGACATCATGAATATCGCTTTAGAATGATGCGTTTCCGACTCATCATACCAACAATAATATTATTGCTTCTCGTAAGCTGCAAAACAGATGACCATAGCAATGGTCATTCTGTTTTTCGTTATAATGAGGTCGATGGAATAAACTCCCTCGACCCTATTTATTCCCGCAACCTTTCAAACATCAACGGATGCAACCAGCTGTTCAACGGCCTGGTTCAGTACGATGACAAGATGAACGTAACACCTTGCATTGCAAAGAGTTGGACTATAAGCGATGATGCGCTCACCTATACTTTCACACTGCGCAACGATGTGTATTTCCATAAATCCGAACTGTTCGGCAGCGACAGCACCCGCAAAGTCATAGCCGATGATTTTGTATATAGCCTCAACCGCGTCATTGACCCGGCATGTGCTTCACCTGGCGGATGGATTATGGCCAATGTCAAACGTATGGACAAACAGCCAGCAGACAAAGACTTCATACCACTTGCTGTTACAGCATTAAACGACACAACCCTGCAAATAGAGTTGTCACAGCCATTCTCCCCGTTTCTGAGCATACTCGCCATGAAATACTGCTCCGTAGTTCCCCGCGAAGTGGTTGAACACTACGGCAAGGACTTCAGGAAAAATCCTATCGGCACCGGTCCCTTCAAATTCAAATACTGGAAAGAAGATGAAAAATTGGTCCTTGAAAGAAATGAAAACTATTTCGAGACAGATTCAGCCGGCAACAGATACCCATATCTTGACTATGTGGCGATTTCATTCATAAAGGACAAACAGACTGTCTTCCTCGAATTTGTCAAAGACAATTTCGATTACATGTCAGGCGTTGACCCTGCATACATGCGGGAATTGATAACCCCTGAAGGGACACTGAATGAAAAATACCGCGACAAATTTGAGCTCATTTCCGAGCCATATCTTAACACCGAATATATAGGTTTCAATGTTGAAGACGAAACGAGTCCGCTTTCGGATCCAATTGTACGTCAAGCAGTCAACTATGCAATAGACAAGCCTAAGATGTTGCGTCATTTGCGCTCCAATGTCGGCACTCCAGGCATATACGGATTCATCCCAACCGCACTTCCAGGACATATCACCACCCCACAGTACGAATATGACCCGATTAAGGCTGCCGAACTGATCAAAAAATCAAAATTCTACAACAACGGCAATTTCCCGGAAATAAGAATAGCCACAACGATGGAATATTCGGACCTGTGCAATTACATCCAAAGCAGACTGTCATTTATCGGCATACCAGTAAAAGTTGACGTATATTCAGCAGCAGTTATAAAGGACATGCGTTCGACATCCAAATTACAGTGTTTCAGAGGGTCATGGGTGGCCGACTATTCCGATGCCGAAAATTATCTGTCACTATTCTACAGCAAGAATTTCTGTCCGACGGGACCGAATTATTTTCATTGGAAGAATGACAAATTCGATGCCATGTACGAGATGGCCATTTCGGAAACCGACAACGACAGGCGTATGGAATTGTATTCGCAAATGGACAGTCTTATCATGACTGAGCCGCCATGCATAGTGTTGTTCTATGACAAGGTTTTGCGTTTCGTCAGCAAAAATGTTAGCGGATTAGGCAGCAATCCTATCAATCTGGTTGATTTGAAGAAGACAAAAGTTTCCAAGAAATAGAAGACAAGAGACGTGAAAACATCCGATTAGCTCTTGCCACATCCATAAAAACCAACTCTTGAAAACTATCCGCAAATATCTACAAAAAATCAAATACCAATTATCAACTATTTTTTATATCTTTGTAGTTTTAACAGAAAAATCATGACAGAAAAGATTCAATGCCTGATTATAGGTTCAGGTCCTGCAGGATACACTGCAGCAATATACACTTCAAGAGCCAACCTCCATCCTGTCGTTTATACAGGTATTCAAAGAGGCGGTCAACTTACAATAACCACTGCAATCGACAATTTTCCAGGACATCCGAACGGAATCCAGGGGCCTAAACTCATGGAGGACATGGAATTACAGGCTGCCCGTTTCGGTGCTGACATCCGTCAGGGAATCGTAGAGAAAGTCGATTTCAGCTCACGTCCATTCAAAGCATGGGCCGATGACGGCAAAGAAATCATTGCCGATGCAGTAATCATAGCCACCGGTGCTTCAGCACGCTACCTCGGACTTGAATCTGAAGAAAGATTCAAAGGCATGGGAGTTTCAGCATGTGCCACTTGTGACGGATTTTTCTACCGCAATCAGATTGTTGCAGTTGCCGGCGGCGGCGACACAGCATGCGAAGAGGCAGTATATCTCGCCGGCATCGCCAAAAAGGTATATCTCATCCACCGCAGAGACGAACTCCGCGCTTCAAAGGCAATGCAAGAAAGAGTTTTCAAAACCCCAAACATAGAAATCCTATGGAGCCGCACCACCGATGAAATAGTAGGAGATGATGACGGTGTCACAGGGATTATCCTCAACAACTTGAAAACCAATCAGAAAGAAAAATACGACATTTCAGGTTTCTTCGTTGCAATAGGACATCATCCAAACACAGAAGTCTTCAAGGATTTCATCGAATGTGACAAAGAAGGTTATATCATCACCAAGCCTGGCACAACCCAGACAAACATTCCTGGCATCTTTGCCGCAGGTGACGTTCAAGATACAAGATTCAAACAGGCCATCACCGCTGCCGGCACAGGCTGCATGGCAGCAATCGAACTCGAAAAATTCCTCAAGCAATGACAGCTTTTTTCAAAAAAGAGAGAATTATTTATGCCGTTGACAGCATAGAACCACTGTCAAAAGACACAATAGAAAAGCTGATATGGCTTTTCGGAAACGCCAAATATGAAGATGCCGACAAACTTGACGGCACTTTCATCGGCCCAAGAAAAGAAATGATAACCCCATGGAGCACCAATGCGGTGGAGATAACCCAAAACATGGGGATTAGTGGCATCAGACGTATTGAAATGTTCACCGAAATTTACTCGGTTAAAAAAGAAAAATATGACAAGATGCTTCAACAGGTGTATGACGGTCTTGACCAAAATGTGTTTTTCATCGACCGCAAACCTGAAGAAATACGTTACATTGACGACCTCGAAGCATACAATATAGAAGAAGGTCTCGCACTCAGTAAAGAGGAAATCACTTACCTCAAGGACCTGAGCAAAAACCTTGGCAGAAAACTCACTGACAGTGAAGTCTTCGGATTCTCTGAAATCAACTCGGAACACTGCCGTCATAAAATCTTCAACGGCACTTTCATTATTGACGGCAAGGAAATGCCATCTTCACTGTTCGGAATGATAAAGAAAACATCCAAAGAAAATCCCAATGGCATAGTATCGGCATACAAAGACAACGTAGCCTTCATCGAAGGCCCGGTCATTGAGCAGTTTGCACCTGAGAGACAGGATGAAGCGTCATTTTTCAGGGTTGATGACATTCAGTCTGTCATTTCACTTAAAGCCGAAACTCACAATTTTCCAACTACAGTCGAACCGTTTAACGGAGCTGCCACAGGCAGCGGTGGCGAAATCAGAGACCGTCTCGGCGGAGGCAGAGGCTCTTTGCCACTAGCAGGTACAGCTGTCTATATGACCTCTTATCCGCGCCACGGTGAACTCAAAAACTGGGAAAAGAACCTGCCTGAAAGACCTTGGCTCTATCAGACCCCAAACGACATTCTCATCAAGGCCTCAAACGGCGCAAGTGATTTTGGCAACAAATTCGGTCAGCCGCTGATTAACGGCAGCCTGCTCACTTTCGAACATTTCACCGAAGACAGAAAATACGGCTACGACAAGGTTATCATGCTTGCCGGAGGTATAGGCTTCGCAAAGGAAAATGAAAGCAAAAAAGCCATTCCACAAAAAGGTGACATGATAGTTCTGCTCGGCGGCGACAACTACAGAATCGGTCTCGGCGGTGCATCAGTATCTTCCGTAAATACAGGCGAATACGAAAATGCCATTGAACTCAACGCCGTTCAGCGTTCCAACCCGGAAATGCAGAAAAGAGTGTCGAACGTTATCCGTGCATTCGTGGAAATGACCGACAACCCGATAATTTCCATACACGACCATGGCGCTGGCGGCCACCTCAACTGCTTCTCCGAATTAGTCGAAAAAAACGGCGGAATAATATATCTCGACACATTGCCTATCGGAGACCCTACCCTTTCAATCAAGGAAATAATCGGAAACGAATCTCAGGAACGAATGGGAATTGTCATCAAAAGCGAACATCTTCCATTGTTGCAGAAAATCGCCAAAAGAGAAAGAGCTCCGTTCTATGTTGTCGGTGAAGTCACAGATGACATGAAATTTGAAGTTATTGACAGAAAGAGCGGAATAAAGCCAATAGACATGAGGCTTAACGACTTCTTTGGCAATCCTCCGAAGACCATCCTCACCGACACCAAGGAATATACAGTGGGCAAATCCATAGTGGAACAGGACGAAAACATTGACCTGTCGCTTGACGATTTCGAGACTCACGTTGAAAACGTCCTGTCGCTCGAATCAGTCGGCAGCAAGGACTGGCTGACCAACAAAGTGGACCGCTCCGTAACTGGCAAAGTCGCAATGCAGCAATGTACAGGCATCTACCAACTGCCCCTCAACGACTTGGGTATCATGGCATTAGACTATACTGGCACCACCGGTGTCGCATCAGCAATAGGTCATGCCCCTATAGCCGGACTGCTAGACCCTGCTGAAGCGTCAAGACTTTCCGTATGTGAAGCACTGACAAATATCATCTGGGCACCGATAAAAGACGGTCTGAAAGGCGTTTCATTGAGTGCAAACTGGATGTGGCCCGCCAAGGTGGAAGGCGAAAATGCAAGACTTTACTCAGCAGTGAAAGCTATTAGCGACTTCTGCATTGAACTCGGTATAAACATCCCGACCGGCAAGGACTCTCTCTCCATGACACAAAAATATCCTAATGGCGATATGGTTTACGCCCCAGGTACTGTTATCGTTTCAGCCGCAGGCGAGGTCACCGACGTCAAGAAAGCAGTTACCCCAGTTGTGAAATACGCAGAAGACAGCAAACTGATATACATCGATTTTGCAAAATCGGACTTCAACCTTGGCGGAAGTGCCTTTGCACAGACACTGAACTCATTGGGTGACAAAACTCCTACCGTGCAATCAGCTGAATACGTCAAAAAGACTTTCAATGCCATTCAGGATTTAATCAACAAAGGTTATATTCTCGCTGGTCATGATGTTTCCTCAGGTGGTCTGATAACCACACTGTTAGAGATGACTTTCAGCACGGAAGGTCTCGGAATGGAACTGCTTTTCGATGTGTTCGAAGGGGTTTATCTGTTCAACTCGGCTTTCAGTGAAAAACCGGGACTTGTCATTCAAGTCACTGATTACAACAAAATTGCCTCCTATCTGTTCGACAGGGGAATAGAATTTTACATCCTCGGTGATGTGGTGGAATCAGATACAGTAAAAATCAATTACGAAGGGGAGACTTTCAAACTAGACATTGCTGATTTCAGAGATATCTGGAACCATCCGTCACTGCTTTTCAACATGGAGCAGATAGCCGGTGACTTGGCAAGCGAAAGATATATGAATGTCTTTGAACAGCCTCTGAAATACAGGTTCGGACAAGTGTTCACAGGCAAGTTCTCAAGCTATGGAATTGACCCTCACCGTCGCAAACCTTCAGGAATAAAAGCGGCCATCATACGTGAAAAAGGTTGTCAGTGCGACCGCGAAATGGCATACGCACTTTATCTTGCCGATTTCGATGTGAAGGACATCCATACCACCGACCTCATGTCGGGCAGGGAAAATCTCGAAGATGTCAACATGATTGTATTTGTCGGCGGATTCTCCAATTCTGACGTACTCGGTTCAGCAAAAGGCTGGGCTGGTGCCCTGAAATACAACGAAAAGGCAAGGACTGCACTTCAGAATTTCTACAAGCGCGACGACACTCTGAGTTTAGGTGTATGCAACGGATGTCAGGTTATGGTGGAACTTGGGCTCATCTACCCGGAAATGGAAAACAAGCCTAAGATGTTGCCTAACGATTCCCAGAAATTTGAATCAGGTTTCGTAAATGTCACCATTCAGCCGAACAACTCAATAATGCTGCGTGCCCTTGCAGGATGCAGACTCGGCGTATGGATTGCACATGGAGAAGGCAAGTTTATGCTCAGCGAAGAGGAAAAGGCTTATTATATCCCTCTTAAATATTCATATTCGGAATATCCGGGCAATCCAAACGGTTCCAGTTACGATGCAGCCGGTATCTGTTCAAAGGATGGCCGTCATCTCGCAATGATGCCTCATCTTGAAAGATCATTCCTGCCGTGGCAATGGCCTTACTACAACCGCAACAATGACGAAATCACACCGTGGTTCCTCGCCTTTGTAAGCGCAAAGGAATGGATAGCCAACATCTTAAAAATATAATTCATGTCAATGAAACCTTCTAAGATGGCAATAGCGTATGACTTCGATGGTACGCTTGCGCCAGGAAACATGCAGGAACACGAATTCATTCCTGAACTCGGCATCGGCAACAAGGAATTCTGGATGGAAGCCAACCAGTTAGCCGCCAAAAACGATATGGACGGCATCCTCGCCTACATGCAGCTTATGCTCAACAAGGCCAGGGAGGCACACATATCCATCAAACGTGAGTCATTTGAGAACTACGGCAAATCGATAAGGTTTTTCGACGGCGTTGAAAGTTATTTCGACAGAATAAACGAATACGCAAGAGCAAAGAATCTGATTATCGAGCATTACATCATTTCTTCAGGGTTGAGGGAATTTGTCAGCGGAACAAGCATCGCCAAATATTTCAAGAGAATATTTGCCTCAGGGTTCAAGTACAATGACGAAGGAATCGCTGAATGGCCTGCCGTAGCCATCAACTACACTAACAAGACACAGTATCTTTATCGTATCAACAAAGGTATTTACAACAGCTGGGATGACACACTCATCAACAAATACGTTCCTGACCATCTTCGTCCCATACCGTTTTCCGACATGATTTATATCGGTGATGGTGAGACCGACGTGCCAGCAATGAAAATGATAAAATACCGCGAAGGTACGGCCATTGCCGTGTACAATCCAGAAACCAAGCATTCAGGAAGCGGCACATCCACTTCGAGAGAAATATGCCTGGAACTGATTAAGGATAACCGTGCCGATTACATAGCTCCTGCCGACTACAGGGAGGGAAAGACTTTAGATACAATTCTTAAGCGACTGATTGATCGCATCGCCGCCGAACACGAGCTAAACGACATCAAGTTAAATCAGATCTCTAATCTGTACGATATGTGACGATTGTAGGGGCGAATAATTGTTCGCTCCTACAAATTCAAACTAAATCAGTCAACGTTGGGATTAAGGAACCTATTGTTATTACGTCTCAACACATAGGTATTGCAGTTGACTGAAGACGAAGACATGATAGGCTCAGCAGAAGATGGAACATCCGCAAATTCAACTTCCTTTCTCATGTAAGCAGGTTCTTTTTCCATTCTTTCGACCTGTTCGCTTGACGAAAGATTAAGAGAGAAGCTGCGTATGTTTTTGTAACGTTCCTCATGCTTCTTATCCATCTCTTCACTTCCCAAAGGTTCATCTTGGTAACCAGCATACGGCTCACTGCTTCCCAGAGATTCGGTGTCTGCACTGTTGTGTCTGCTATCTTCATCGTACAGAGTACGTATAATTCTTCCGGAGTTATTAGTGTTGAGGATAATCTCGCCGGTTTCGGAATCATTATTGGTTTTCACAGAGTTAGTCGAGCCCATATCACTGTTTACATCACCCAGATTGATAACCTTCTTTTCCGGCTGCACACTTGTTGATGGAAATCCCGTAGCAATGATGGTTACAGACAACTGGTTTCCAAGAGACTCATCAAAACTTTGACCGAATATGATGTCGGCATCGCCGCCGGCAAATACCTGAACATATTCAGCAAGTTCATCAAGTTCATCGGTGGTAATCTGTTCGCTGCCGCTGACGATATTGAGCAATATGTTGCTTGCGCCTTTGATGTCGCCGTCATTGAGCAGAGGGGAATCCAAAGCTGCATCAACAGCATCCTTTGCTCTGTTTTCACCTTCAGCAATGCCATAACCTACAAGTGATGTTCCGCTGTTGGAGAGAACGGTTCTCACATCCTGAAAGTCAACATTCACATATCCGGATTTTGTAATCATTTCGGAAATGCTTTTGGCCGCCGTTGCAAGCACTTTATCAGCCATGGCGAAAGAATCCTTCAGGCCTAATGTCCCGTATGATTCCTTGAGTTTCTGGTTTGCGACAACAATCATTGTATCGACGTTTTCTCTTAATCTGGCAATACCTTCTTTGGCCTGATTTTCTCTTTTTTTGCCTTCCCATTTAAAAGGAGTAGTGACAATAGCAACCGTAAGGATTCCATGTTCCCTAGCCAATTGGGCTATTACAGGAGCCGCACCCGTTCCTGTGCCACCGCCCATTCCTGCCGTTATGAACAGCATCTTGGTGTTTGCCTGTATCGCATCGACAAGCTGTTCCTTGCTTTCAATCGCAAGCTGACGTCCGACCTCAGGTATTGATCCCGCACCAAGACCGGTACTGCCAAGACGTATTTTGACAGGAACATCACTTGAGTCAAGTGCCTGATTATCAGTATTACAAACTACAAAGTCAACATCAGTGATACCCTGACTGTACATATAGTTTACTGCGTTGCAGCCGCCGCCGCCTACTCCTATCACCTTAATAATCGATGATTTGTCCTTTGGTAAATTAAAGTCTATATTCCCTACCATAATCGTTTGTATTTAGTTATTTATTCGTTTGTGTTTAGTTATTTATAATTACTATATTTTCTCTTATTCTGATGTCAAAAATGATTCGAACATATCCAGCAGTCTTCTCTTCTTTTTATCCTTGACTTCTGGTTTCAGTTCTTCCTCAGGATTGTCCTTATCTGATTGTGTTGCCTCCAATTCTTCCTCCTCGGCTTTCTCAATACCTATCTTAAGAAGTCCCACAGCCGTGGAATATATCGGGTTTGACAATTCTCTGTCTGTACCGTTTTCCAGAAATTCGTTAGGATAGCCAATGCGTGTCTCTTTGCCGGTGACATATTCAGTAAGCTGAATAACATGATTCAGCAAAGAGCCACCGCCAGTTATGATTATTCCTGCAATAAGTTTCTTCTCATAGCCCGAATTTCTGATATTGAAATTAACCTGTTCAAGGATTTCTTCCATTCTTGCCTGAATGATGGAAGCAAGATTCTTCAACGATATTTCTCTTGGCGGACGTCCGCGAAGACCAGGGATGGAAACTATTTCCTCTGCCTTGTTCTTTACAGCCATTGCCGAGCCAAACTTCACCTTCAGGTCTTCAGCATATTTCTTTATGATTGTGCATCCTTCCTTAATGTCTTCTGTTATAACTTCGCCGCCGAAAGGTATCACGGAAGAATGTCTGAGAAATCCATCCTGGAAAATAGCAATATCAGTGGTGCCGCCACCTATATCCACAAGCGCAACACCTGCCTCTTTTTCCTCTTCGCTTACCGCTGCGCTTGAAGATGCAATAGGCTCGAGTATAAGACCCTTAAGCTCCAATCCGGCTCTCTCGACACATTTCTTTATATTCCTTACAGCCGCTATCTGTGCAGTAATAACATGGAAGTTGGTTTCTATCAGAGTGCCGACCATGCCTACCGGCTCCTTTATACCCGGTTCGCCATCAATGGTATATTCCTGCGGAATGACGGCAATAATCTGTTCTCCCGGATTTATTGCAAGATTATACATGCTCGCAGTTAGCTTGTCAATATCCTCCTGAGATATTTCCTCATCCCTCACTTGCTTCATATAGTGCCCACGTTGTTGGATACTTTTCACATACTGTCCGGCGATGCCAACAAAAACCTCCTTTATCTCCACATTTGAGTTTTCCTCGGCCTCCTTTACCGCCTTCTGTATCGATTGTATCGTTAATTCAATATTGGAGACGAATCCCCGTTTCACGCCTAAGGATTCTGTTTTGCCATATCCTGCAATCTCAATCTTACCGGATTCAGCTCTCCTGCCAACCACCACTGCTATTTTAGTAGTTCCTATATCGAGTCCAACAATGTAATCTGTCATAATAATTAATTTTTTGTTATTGCTATTACCTGATTTTCAAAATTAAGATTCAAAGCCTCATACACCGACAAGTCACGCTCATGCATTGCCTCACAGAACATTCTCAGATTGAATGACTTGACTTCCAGATTCTCTGGTGTGCCGATTATTATCCGCTTCACTCCATACCTGCTCTGCAACTCTATCATTTCATCCTTTCCCACCACACTGACCGATTCTGTAATGTCGTAAAGAAAATGCTTACTCTCATTGAGAATATATGAAACAACAGCCGACAAATTATCGGTTCTTGTGGAATGCTTATTTATATCCAGTTCTTTCAATCCATTGACTGTTAATAATTTATAGCTGCCATCATATCTGTCTGAATAGAATATGTCACCCTCCAATGTCATATATAAATTATTATTGTCCTTAATATTCACCTTTGCCACCGGGTCCTTCTGCACCACCGACAACAATATGTTGCCGTTGACCAACGGAGTGACTCTCACAGACTTTACCGAATGTATCCTCATAAGTTTTGTGGTGAAAAGTGAATCATTGACACTGCTGAATTTCTTCGATTTAACAGAGTTGATTTCGCTTGAAATGAAATCTTTTATGATACTGTCGGTAAGCATTTCCTTACCTTCAGGGACAAGTACCTTGACTTCCACACCATTAACAGTCTTTCTGTTGTAATAGCGAATGCAGAATACAGACGCAACAACAGCTGATGCCACGAACAGCCATATCAGAACAGTTATTATTATGTTGCCTGCTTTACTCATTGCGTTTCTCCTTTAACATTTCAACAATTTCATTGCAACTCCTATCAATATTGCCTGCACCTATAGTTACGATAATTTCGGCATCTGTTTTCCTTGCAACCTGTGCGATAGTGTTTCTCAAAATGACACTGCCCTTACTGACATTCATCCTAAAGAACAACTCATGCGAAGTTACGCCTTCAATAGGCAGTTCACGAGCAGGATATATGTCAAGCAAATACATCTCATCGAATTTGGAAAGGACATCTGCAAACTGGTCCATAAACAATTTAGTCCTCGAATAGAGATGCGGCTGGAAGAATCCGCATATCTTCTTGCCAGGATACACTTCATGAATTGCATCAAGAAGAGTTTCAACCTGCTCCGGATGGTGAGCATAGTCATCAATGTAAACCACTTTGTCATCCTGATAAAGAACATCGAACCTGCGGGAAACACCCTTATAGTTTCTCATTGCCAATTCAACCTTGCTATAATCGAGTTTAAGCAAGGCAGCTACTGAAAAGGCAGCACAGAAGTTTTCCATATTGAATCTTCCGCGAATAGGCATATCGGTAAACTTCACATCTCTATTGCCATCATTTATTATGATGTCAGCCAATCCGTTATGATAAGAATACTCAACAATTCTGCATTTTGCATTCTTATCGAAACCATAAGTATTGTATGTTGGAAGTATATCTTTATACTTGTAATTTACTATTCTGTTAGAAGGTTTGGCGATCGATGAAAACTCCCTGAAAGCATCGACCAGTTGTACCTTTTCACCATATATATCGAGATGGTCGATTTCCACGGAAGTGACCACTGAGATATCCGGCTTGAGTTTAAGGAATGATCTGTCATATTCATCTGCCTCGACCACAACTATTCTTGCGCCATTTGAGGAATAAAGATTGCTGCCCGTTGATTTGCAAATACCGCCGACGAAAGCCTCCATGGGGATACCGCATCCATCGAAGATATTGGCAATCATTGCAGTAACGGTAGTCTTGCCGTGGGTTCCGGCAGCTGCAATGCAATATTTGCCCTCGCAAACGGCTGCCAGAAGATCCGAACGTTTAACAACATTGAAGCCATTATTCATGGCGTATGCAAGTTCCTTGTTGGTTATATTTATAGCTGGAGTATAAACGACCAAATCAGTATCATCGCTTATATTAGCCTCATTCTCAAAATAGTTGACAACTATCCCGATATTTTCGAGCATTTCAGTAACAGCAGAGTGAGCTTTGTCATATCCCGAAACCTTGCAGCCGCGATTATAGAAATACTGGGCAAGAGAGCTCATCCCAATACCACCTATTCCTATGAAATACAGCTTTTTAAGTTTATTTATGTTTATCCCTTCAGACATCTTCACTCATTAATTGTTTATTATTTATTCAAAATTTTAGTTTCTATTATATTCAATATTCTATCAACAGCATCAGTAATAGCCAATTTCTTGATATTTGTTCCAAGCGACTGGAGCTTTTCCCCGTCATTCAACAAGCTGATTGCGACATTTGAAAGCTCCTGTTCTGCTTTGTCATTTTCAACAATCAATGCCGCTCCCTTGTCAGCAAGTGCCTGGGCATTTTTCATCTGATGATTTTCAGCAGCAGTCGGCAGCGGTATCAGAATCGCAGGAAGTCCGACTGCACAGAGTTCGGAAATGGCTATGGCACCAGCTCTCGAAATCACCATGTCGGCAACACTGTATGCCAAGTCCATTCTATATATGAAATCAGAACACCAGACAGAATCCCCATAGTTATCATTCAACTGTTCTTTGGCAGTGGGCAAATAGGTTTTTCCAACCTGCCAAATCACAAAACACCCTGCATCCACATACTTCTGCAAGTCCTTGGCAATCGCATTGTTAATTGCAAGAGCTCCCTGACTTCCGCCGACAATGAGCACAACAGGTTTGCTTCTGTCTTTAATTCCGAAATACTCGAATGCCTCATCAGCTTTCGGTGTTATATTCAGAAATTCTTTTCTGATTGGATTACCGGTCATGACTATTTTCTCCTTAGGGAAATATTTTTCCAAACCACTGTAAGCCACACATATAGCATCCACATTCTTGCTCAGCATTATATTGGTTTTGCCAGGAAACGAATTCTGTTCCTGTATTATGGCAGGAATATGTTGCGAAACTGCCGCTTTCAAAACGGCACCACTTGCATACCCACCGACTCCGACAACAAAATCAGGCTTAAAGTTCTTAATAATCTTTTTTGCCTTCTTCATGCTCAAGAAGAACTTTACAAGGATAGGTATGTTTTTCAGCATAGATTTTCTGCTAAGTCCCTGCACATTAAGCCCGATAATCTTATACCCGGCCTTAGGGACTTTTTCCATTTCCATTCTTCCGTTGGCACCTATGAAGAGAATGTCGGAATTCGGATATCTGTCCCTTATTCCATTTGCAATTGCTATTGCCGGAAATATATGCCCTCCTGTTCCTCCCCCACTGACAATAACCTTAATAGTATCATTATTCTTCATAAGCAGCCTCCTCTTTTATTGTAACATGATGCGATGCAATGCTTTGAACTATTCCGGACAGGAAACAGTACGCAATTAGCGAAGAGCCACCTTTGCTTACAAACGGCAACTGTTCGCCCGTAATAGGCATAAGGCCTACTGCCACGGAAATATGCACAAGTGCCTGCACCAAAACAACTGAGCCCAAACCGAAAGCGAGCACCCTACCCAATATGTTGTCACTCTTCAAGGCTATAACCATAACCCTGAGGAAAAACAACGTATATACTATGATTATAAACAATCCTGTCAGCATTCCACCCTCCTCTACAAGAATGGAGAAAATGAAATCCGACTCGGAATTAATCAGATAATATTTCACTTCGCTATTACCCGGGAATGTGCCGATTAATCCACCATTGCCAATGGCTATCATCGGACTGTCAATTTCATGGTATTGTTCGCTGCCTGAAAACAAATTCTCAACGTATGTCTTGATTCTGCTCTTTCCAGTCGTATTGACTCTCGAGACTCTGTCAATAGCCATATACAGCACGGCTGCAGCTACAATTACGCCAACCAGTCCGAGAACATACTTCCAGTTCATCTTTACAACAAACAGTAAAATCAAAGCAATCACCAGCATGATAAACGCTGATGACAACTTCTGGGTAAAGCATAGTCCGCAAGTAATTATAATAGGTAATCCCAAATACAGAATGAAGTATTTCAATGAAGAATTGAGCAGCTCATAACCTTTCGATAAAGCCATACACAGATACAGAACGAACGTGACTTTCACAAACTCAAACGGCTGTATCGAAACACCCAATAATCTGAGATCCCTTATTGACTGATTGCTTGAAACTCCTTTTGCCAGCATTATCACACAAAGGACAACTGACAGGACATAGATTGTTATAGCACCAATCTTAAAGAACCGTCCCTGATAATCAATTCTTCCGACAATGAATATCAAGAATACACCTATTACTATAAATAGCAGTTGTTTCATAAGATGGGATATGGTTCCGCCATTTCCGACAACTTCCTTATACGGAATAGTGGAAAAAGTGGCAATCAATGACAACAGAAACAATATCGTCAATATTGCATACAACCCCTTGTCTCCTATGAAAAGCTTTCTGATCATATTCTGTTTACAGCTCTCTTAAATTCATCACCTGCTTCAGCATACGTTTTGTTTCCCAATAATCCTGCCGGTGAAAACAGTACTTTGTCCCCTCTTCTGCTGATGTTGAATGCATATAATACGGCATCGTTTATAGTGGATGCCTCTATAAAAGTCTTGACATATCCACTTAAGGTGTCACGCATTACGCTGCAGTCGTTTCCCACGCAGATAATCGATTTGACTTTTTTCATGATTAACTCAGTAATCTTTTCAAATCCTGAGTCATCCTTGTTTGCTGCGACAATCCAGATGACAGGATCGTTGAAAGACTCCAGAGAATACCAGGTTGCATTTACATTTTCAGCTTTTGAATCATCGATGAATTCAACGTTGTGAATTGAAGCGACTGTCTCAAGTCTGTGATCGCGGCTGAAAAAGTTTTCGAAACAGGTCTTTAATGATTCTTTTCTCATTTCAAGAAGCTGCTGACTGAGTATTGATGCGGCAGTTGACCTTGGAACCTTTGTCCTTCCCTGTGTTGCTAATTTTTCTAAGTTCATGATTTTAAGTTTTTTGTTCGTTCTATATTTTAAGTTTAAGACTATCTAAGTTTCAATGTTACGATTGATATGAAGGCGAGCAGAATGCTGACGATGATGAAACGGGTGACGATTTTTGCCTCACTGCGTTTCTTGCCTTCTTCAGTAGTATATTTTCTCCCTTCAAGTATCTGATAATGATGATGCAAAGGAGCCATCAGAAATACTCTTCGCCCTTCGCCGTATATTTTCTTCGTGATTTTGAACCATACTCTCTGAATGATTACGGAGCAACCTTCAACCAGGAAAATTCCACAAAGCACAGGGAGAAGCAGTTCCTTGCGAATCATTATGGCATAAACCGCAATGATGCCACCGATTGTAAGACTGCCGGTATCTCCCATGAATATCTGAGCCGGAAATGTGTTATACCACATAAACCCTACGCAGGCACCGACAAACGCCATTATAAAAACTGTCAGCTCGCCTACCGACGGTATCATCATAATGTTCAGATAGTCGGCAAAAATGATGTTGCCGGATACCCAGGAGAAAATGGCCAATACCGCACCGACTGAGGAAGACGTGCCCGTGGCCAACCCATCCATGCCGTCTGTCAGATTGCAGCAGTTCGACACAGCAGTTATTATGAAAGTGACTATTACAATGAAAATCACACAAGTCCATAACCTGTGGTTTTTCATGTTTTCCGGTATTATTTTGCCGTAATCAAGCTGATGATGTTTCAAAAATGGAATAGTAGTCTTCAAAGACTGTTCTGGTGAGGAATATTTGTAATATGTAACTGCCTGATTTGCAGCATTGATTTCAGAATCAATTGTTATTGAATTGTGCTCCGAGGTTTTTTCCCTAATGACCACATCAGGATGACAGCACATTATCACTCCGACAAAAATTCCAAGTATAATCTGCCCCATGATTTTAAACTTGCCAGCAAGACCATTCTTGTTCTTTTTGAAAACCTTGATGTAATCGTCCAGAAAGCCCATGGTGCCAAGCCACATAGTGGTGATTAGCAGGACAATTATGTATATGTTGGCTATATCGGCGAAAAGTAATGTGGGAACGATTATTGACAAGATTATGATGATACCACCCATGGTTGGAGTGCCCTCTTTTTCCTTCTGACCAGGAAGTCCGAGATTCCTGACCGTCTCCCCTATTTGTTTTTCTCTCAACTTTTTGATGATATTTTTACCGAATATCAATGATATTATCAACGATGTGATGAATGTCATCGCTGACCTGAAAGAAATGTAGTTAAAGACACCTGCTCCAGGAAAATCATAAACATTGTCCAAATATTTCGCCAAATAGTATAACATATCATTTATCTGTTAATGAGTTCTTTAACAATTTCAACATCATCGAAATGATGTTTTACACCTTTTATCTCCTGATAATTCTCATGGCCTTTGCCAGCAATAACGAGCACGTCATCAGGCTGCATCAGATTGATGGCCACATTGATGGCTTCCTTTCTGTCAGGTATGCGCATTACCTTTTTCATATTGGCCTCATCAATACCGGCAGCAATCTGGTCAATTATAGAGTTGGGCTCCTCGGAACGTGGGTTGTCAGAAGTGATGATTACCAAATCGGAATATTTCACGCTCACAGCCCCCATTTCAGGACGTTTTGTGGTATCTCTGTCGCCACCGGCACCGAAAACGCATATCACACGTCTGTCGTCTTCAGTAAGCTCCTTGACTGCCGAAAGCACATTTTCAAGAGCATCAGGAGTATGGGCATAATCCACAATGACATTCTTTCCGTCATTGTTCGGGACAAGCTGGAATCTGCCTTTTGCACCTTTTACAGCACTGAGGGCAACCTTCATCTCTTCCTTGTCGGCACCTAAAAGGACGGCAGCAGCATATACCGCAAGTTGATTATACACATTGTACATGCAAGGCAGCGGAAGCCAGAAATCGTCCTCATTATTGATTTTTATCAGAGTTCCATATATCTTGACTTCAAGTATCTTGGCATGGAAATCAGCCATTTCCTTGACTCCGTATGTATATATCTTTGCTTTAGTGTTCTCCACCATAACCATTCCATTGCGGTCATCAACATTAGTCAGTGCGAATGATTCCGGAGGCAACAATGTGAAGAAACTCTTTTTCGCAGCTATATAGTTGACAAAAGTCCCATGATAATCAAGATGGTCGTGAGTAATATTGGAAAAGATTCCGCCAGCGAAAGTCAGTCCGGCAATTCGTTTCTGGTCAGCGGCATGGGAACTCACTTCCATAAAGCAGAATTCGCATCCGCAGTCAACCATTTCCGACATAAGACGATTTAGAGTGATTGGATCGGGAGTTGTGTGGTCGGTCTCAAGCACCCTTTTCCCGATGATGTTCTGCACAGTAGAAAGAAGTCCGCAGCAATAGCCAAGCGAAGTGAAAAGATTATAGAGGAGTGTGACTGTCGTGGTTTTTCCGTTAGTGCCGGTAACACCTACAAGCTTCATCTTTGAAGACGGATTGTCATAGAAATTCGAAGCGATAATAGATGCTGCGGCTGCGGAGTCCTTCACTTTGACATAACATACGTCATCAGCCATGTCAGAAGGCAAGACTTCGCAGACAATCACAGCACTACCCAAATTAACAGCATTTCTGATAAACGAATGACCATCCTGCAAATAGCCCTTAATAGCTACAAACAGCGAACCCTTCGTGACTTGTCTGGAATCAATGCACACCGCAGAAACTTTTGAAGGCATCTTACCAGCAATCTCTACCACCTTTACACCGTTTAACAAAACATCAATCATAACTAATTTTTTATTTTTTACTTAGCTCATTCCATACGTTAGGTGTCTTAATGTCAACCATCATGGTTTCATAAAAACACGGAGTCGTCTCATACAAAACATCGGCAATCCTTCTTACTACCGGAGCGGCAACTGAGGCAGCATAATATTCGCCATATAAATCACTCAGCATGACATAGATTGTATATTTCGGCTTTTCTTCCGGGAAGAAACCGATGAATGTCGCACTGTAAACTTTGCTGGCCCTAATCTGGGCAGTACCTGTCTTCCCACAGAAAGCATACTTAGCATTTTTAAAGACATTGGCAGCAGTACCTGTTGTTACCACCTCCCTGAGAATACTTTTTGCCAGCCGCGCAATGGAATCGTTGCAGATGGTATCGACAACCACAGGGTCAAAGTTTATCACCTTATCATGTTCATTATCAATAATACAGCTCACGAAACGCGGTCTCATCATTACTCCTCCGTTGGCAATGGCATTGTAAAACATTGCCAGGTTGATAGGAGTAATCATAACTTCGTATCCTTGAGCCATCTGATACAAACTCGTCTGCCACCAGTTTTCACTGTCTGTGTTTTTTATCTGAGACCTTGAGGAACTCAGTATGTCGGTTTTCACATAATCATCAAGATGAAGAGCATGAAGCCCGTCAACGAATTTCTGTGGATTCGACTTGTAATTGTTATAAACCACTTTGGCTGCACCAATATTCGATGACATTGCGAATATCTTGCGCAGCGACCATACTTGTTCTGAACTGTATATGTGGGAATCAACGACATCCTTGCCCGGGAAATGCATCCTGCCGGTGCCTATCGACATTTCGTCATCAAGATTGATAACCCCATCCTTAAGAGCCACCACAAACGAAGCGAGTTTGAAAACGGAGCCCGGTTCGTATGTGTTAGCAAAAGCTATGTTTGTCTGTTCGCTGAAAACGGTGTCACTACGATAACTTTTCGTCAGGTTTATCATAGCCTTCACATCACCGGTTTCTACATCCATCACTATAGCGCAACCTTTTCCAGCCTTCACGCGTTTCATCTCAGCATACAAAGCATCATAGACACTCTCGCTAAGATTGTAATTGATGGTGGACACCACATCCCTTCCCTTGTCAGGAAATATCTGGTCGCTAATCTCAGCAGGAAGGACGTTACCATGAAACATATCGCGTTTCATTGTCTTGCCCATCAGAGTGTCCCTGTAAGCCCCAATAATTCCAACTTTATTGGATTCATCGTCAAGATTGGTCTTCCCAAGTGTTCTCGTACTTATCTTGTCACTTGTGAAAATCATATCCGTATGATGGTCAATGACAAGACCGCCTTTGGATTCACGCAGGATTCTGAAATGTGACACCCTTGTCTCCTCTTCCTTGTGCACATCCCTCATTATCAGCTGATTGGTAAGACCATTCTGATAAGCCTTCTTAAAAAGCGGATAATATGACTTGCCGCCATTCTTTTCGAGGAAATATTTGTCGAAATCATCGGCTAAATATTTAAGTGTGTCAAGAGTGAGATTGGGAATATTCTTCTTTGCCGTAACAGCATTCCATCTTATGTCACATGAAGGATAGCAATAGGCCAGAAGGTCATTGGCATTATCACCGAGAAGGTTGCCACCGAAAGCGGTTACGACATCGGTGATATACGCTTTATTGTCAACGGCCTCACGTATCTTCTGACCATGCGCAAGAGAAATAAAGCACAGTTTGAGCATTGCGGCAATCACCACCACGAATGCGACAAGGCACATGATAATCATTCTCTTGTTAATGTCTCCCATTTTTTTCTACGATAATTACGTGAGGCTGTTCAAGGGTTTGTTGGAAGCCCTGCGGTGACAGCTGTTTCATTAGAACACTGGAACTCTGATACTTTTGAAGTTGTGCCTTTACATCATTATTTCTGTAATTGCACTTGTCAAGTTCCTTGTTAAGCCTTACCATGGTGTTATATCTCTTCACCGGTTCATAGCGCATACCTATATATATAAGTATAAGCAGTACGCAGTACAAAATGAACCAAATCGGACTTCTTCTGAAATTACCGGAGAACAGAAAATCGCCGGAGAAGAATGATTTGGCGATTTTGTTGGCACGGCCGTTAGACGCTTTCTTTGGTGAAGGAGCCTTACGTTCGGGCTGTTCTGTCTTCTGTTCTTTCAGTTTATTAGCCATGATACTATATTTTTTGTGCAACGCGCAGTTTTGCGCTTCTTGCCCTGCCATTTAAAGTTATTTCGTCATCGGAAGGAACAACAGGTTTGCGGGTGATGACCTCAAATGGGGTTATCTTGTTTCCATAGAAATCCTTCTGTTCCACACCTTCTATATTACCGGTCTTGAAAAGGTTTTTGACCATTCTGTCCTCAAGTGAATGATAGCTGATGACAGCCACCCTGCCACCTGATTTCAAAATGACGGCTATCTGCCGCAACATTTCACCCAAAGCATCAAGTTCGGAGTTGACCTCTATTCTTACTGCCTGGAAAACCTGTGACAGATATTTGAATTCCTTGTTACGGGGCGCCGATTTCATAGCTACCGCCTTGAGGTCGGCAGTAGTTTCAAAAAAGTTGTCTTCCCTGAAATTCAATATGTCTCTTATGAGAAAATAAGGTTTTTCTATTTCACCATAATCCTTGAAGATGTGTGTCAGTTCCTCTTCGGAATATGTGTTAAGTATATCTTTTGCAGTTTTGCCAGACTGGTTGTTCATTCTCATGTCAAGCTCGCCGTCCTTGCGAATTGCAAAACCGCGTTCATAATCGTCAATCTGGTGTGATGAAACGCCGAGGTCAGCGAGGACACCGTTGACCGGAATCGCATCATAATATTTGAGATAATTCCAAAGATAGCGATAGTTCTGATTTACGAAGGTCAGCCGGCTGTCGTCAGGACGGTTCATAAAAGCGTCACTGTCAATATCGAAGACTATAAGACGGCCATTTTCTCCGAGTCTTTTGAGGATCTCACGTGAGTGTCCGCCTCCGCCGTATGTGACATCAACATATATCCCATCCGGATCAGTGATAAGATAGTCAATGCTTTCACTGAGCATTACCGGATTGTGATATGTCATTCCGTCATCAAATTCAATATTTGCAGCCTGCTTCTCCATTAAAGTGAATTTATTTGTTGTTGAGATTATCGTTTATTGCGCCCAATTCACTAATCACATCACTGTATGCATCGTTGAGGTTAACACCCTTGTTACCGGCAAGATGCTGTTCATAAGCATCCTTATCCCATATCTGATAATAAGTGCCTAAAGGGATGAGATACACCTCTTTCTGCAAATTGCCTGCGTTAACCAGTTCCTTCGGAATCAGGATTCTGTTGCTTCCGTCAAGTTCCACTGTCCTCACGCCTGCTGTATAAAGTATCTTGAAATCAGTGGCACGCTTGTCAAATGGATTAAGTCTGTTCAACATAGCAACCTGATTCTTCCATTCGGAATAAGGATACAGTTCAAGGCATTGGAATGACAAACTTCTCTTAATCACAAAACCTTCACGTATCAGCTCCTCATTGTCCTTGCGAAACTTTGTAGGGACAAGGATTCTGAACTTGTTGTCCAGTTTGCAATTATATGTTTCAAAGCCCAAAAACATCGCCTGTAAAATTTTTCGCTAAAGTAATTAAATTTTCCCACATTTCTACACAAAATAGACACAAAATTTACCCAAATTCCCACATTTTATTAACAATCCTTCTAACACATTGACAAACAATATCTTAACAACATCTTAAATGCGAAATAATTTTACAAGAGTCAGAATCAGGAACAAGTTTTTAACATTTTGGTAAAAAATATTATCTTTGCAGTTTGATAAAAGTTGAGCAAATGTTTCAAATAGATTTAAAGGAAATAATAGCTTCAAAATCTCAGGAGACAGCAGACAAAATACCCGGATTCGTCTATAAGATTGCACACAGGTGGTTGTGTGTCGATGAAATAAACGAAGTGCTCGCAAAATATGAGGACAAGACGGGGATTGAATTTGCAGAAGCTTTTCTTTACGACCATTCGCACATGACGGTGAATGTAATTGGTGGAGAAAACATACCCAAAAGTGGAAAAATAACCATCGCAAGCAATCATCCTCTTGGTGGTTTCGATGGAATCGCACTGATATCCGCTGCCGGAAGAAGCCGCAAAGACATCATTTTCCCGGTCAATGACTTTCTGACATATATTCCAAATTTCAAAGACCTGTTCATTCCGATCAACAAAGTGGGAGCAAACAGCAGGGAATATGCCAAGACGCTTGAAACCACATTTGCTGCCGACAATGCTCTGCTATATTTTCCTGCCGGCTTGTGTTCAAGGAAAATTAATGGTAAAATTGTGGATTTGCCATGGAAAAAAACCTTTATAAAGCAGGCTGTGAAAAATGAAAGGACTGTCATTCCGACCTACATCGATGGTCGCAATTCAAATTCTTTCTACAACATTGCTAACATTCGCAAGTTTCTGAAGATGAAATTCAACTTTGAAATGACGATGCTTCCGAGAGAAATGTTCAGACAAAAGAGCAAAATACTTAACATCACATTCGGAAAGCCCATCAGCTGGGAGCGTTTCGACGATTCGAAGAACCATCAGCAATGGGCGGATGCAGTCAGAGAGTTCATATACACTCTCAGAGACAATCCCAATAATGAGTTTTAAGAATGCAAGAATTAATTAAACCTTTGGACATTCCGACATTGAAGTCGGAATTAAGCAAAATCAGATTTATAAGGACAACCGACTACGTCAAGAATGAGATATATGAATTTGAAAACCAGGATTCTCCTGAACTCATGAAGGAAGTCGGACGTTTGCGTGAAAAGACTTTTCGCGCATCTGGCGGTGGCACGGGGCTTTCCTGCGACTTAGACTATTTCGACCTGTGCGAGAAACCTTTCAAACAGTTGATAATATGGAATCCCGTAACTGAGGAAATCATCGGCGGATACAGATACCAACTTGGAAAAGACATAATTGTCAGAGACAATGGTGAGCTGCTCACCCCGGCAGGAGAACTCTTCAACTTCTCTCCACAGTTCCATGAAAAATACACGCCCCACATGATAGAACTCGGCAGGTCTTTCGTGATTCCAGAATATCAGGCGACAGGCAATGTCCGCAAAGGCATAAGCGCACTCAACAGCCTATGGGTCGGCATCGGAAGCATAATTGCAGAAAATTTAGAGCAAATCAAATATCTGTTCGGAAAATTCACCATGTACAGGTCATACAACACCTATGCACGTGACCTTATTCTCCGTCTGCTCGAAATATATTTCCCTGACACTGAGCATTTATGCACTCCGAAAGAATCCATATGCCGTCAATATCCTAACGAGATGCTTGACCAGCATTTCAAAGGGGACAACTTTAACGAGGACTTCAAAACGTTGATAGGACTGTGCAAACAACAGAACGAAAACATCCCTCCTCTTGTCAGCTCATATGCCAATCTCTCTCCGACCATGAAATACTTCGGAACCTCTCTTAACCCGGGGTTTGGTGATGTTGAAGAGTCAGGTATATTGATTACCATTGACGACATATCCCAAAAAATGTATGACAGGTACATAACAAGCAGTCTTCAATCCAACGATGACCATCAAGCAAGCTGAGTTTTCCCGTAGTTCCGACAAGGTGTCGCAGTGTCCTGACGACAATCTTCCCGAATTCGCCTTCATCGGAAGGTCAAATGTGGGCAAATCGTCATTAATCAATGCATTAGTCAACAACAAAAACCTCTGCAAGACATCTTCCACTCCCGGAAAGACACGACTCATAAATCATTTTCTCATCAACAAAGAATGGTATATCGTCGATCTTCCCGGATATGGCTTTGCCAAAGTGCCACAGAGTGAAAGAAATAAAATCGAACGGATGATTTCCTCTTACATAATCGGCCGAAAACAACTGAGAAAACTGTTCATTCTCCTCGATTCCCGACACGAAATGATGAAAATAGATTCAATATTCATTGACAATGTCCTTGACCTTAACCTGCCGGTTGCCTTCGTACTGACCAAATGCGACAAGATATCCAATGCCGCTGTTGACCGCAGTGTCGCATCATTTCAGAAGTCGCTGACAAGACTGTTTAACGGCAGAGGTGAAACATCCGTTTCCGACAAACCGGAGATAATCCCAACCTCCGCCGAGAGGAAGTCCGGAATTGACACTCTTCTTAACAGCATTGAAACAGCCTTAAAGACGGATTAACACAACTAACAAAAAAAACAAAGATGCAGTTTGCAAATCCTAATTATTTATGGGCTTTATCAGCCATACTGATACCAATCATTGTACATATATTTCAGTTCAGGAAACTGAAAAACACCTATTTCACCAACGTTGATTTGTTGAAGGAACTGAATGTCGAACGCAGAAAAGTATCACGGTTAAAACAGCTTATTATTTTGTGTTTAAGGATATTGGCCATCATCGCCCTTGTCTTTGTATTTGCATGTCCATACATACCCAAAGACAACGTCATAAACACTTCCGGCAGCAACCTGATCAACATATACATTGACAACTCGCCGAGCATGGAAGGCAAAAACGGCTCCCTAACCTTGTCCGACGATGCGAAAAACCGCGCAAAACAAATCATTTACTTCTACGATGACAACACCCTGTACAGAATCTTCTCCAACAACTCGCCGATTAATCCGCCGTTGCTAAACAAAGACGATGCAATAACCGCAGTCAACCAGATTGCAACCTCATTCAGCAAAAGAAACTCAAAGTCAATAATCTCGTCATTCAACACCAATACCGATGAAGCAACAGACTTCACTGTAACCAACTACTATCTGTCAGATTTCCAGAAATACAACATAGACACAAACGGATTCAAACAGCTGAATCACAAGACCTTGCTGATTCCTCTCGCAAATGACATGAGCGATAACCTCAACATTTCCGATGCATCCTTCGAAACTCCCGTAAACCTAATCAACGAATTACACAAAATAAACATCAACATTGTCAACGAATCTGCAGTCGATTATGACAAAGTTCCGGTTAATCTGCTTCTGTCAAAAAAACTGATATCATCCTCGTCATTCAACTTTCCCGGAAAATCATCCCAGACAATTTCGCTGTTTTTCCCTGACAATGAACCGGGATTCAAGCACGGATATGTTGAAGTTGATGACCGACCCATAACTTTCGATAACAAGTTTTTCTTTACGTACAGAATTAACGACAACATAAAGATTCTTGACATCAACAGCGGACAGCCTAACAAGTACATAAAAGCGTTGTTCGGCAATGACTCGCTTTTCCAATTCAGAACAACCAACTATAAGTCAATAAGATATGATGAACTTGGCAATTATGATTTAATCATTCTTGATAATATTGAATCCATTTCAAGCGGCATCAGCAATGAAATCGTCAATTTCATCAACAGCGGCAAAAACTGTCTGATACTTACTCCGGAAAACATTGACCTTCAATCATACAATGATTTCTTACCGATGATAAACTGCGGAAAAATATCGGAAATGATACCTACAGAGGACAAAAACGTCAGTTTTGCGTTTACGTCATCGTTTTTTGACGGGGTTTTTTCAGACACACCCGACCCTGCCAAAGACAACATAGAACTTCCAACCATAAAGAGTTACTATCCCATTATGCCGGTTTCTACACCCCTCATCAGGCTCACTGATTCACGTTCCTCTATTCTCAGCCGGTCATCAGCAGGCAGCGGCAACGCATTCATTCTCACCACAATACTCGACAGTGACTATTCGGACTTACAGTTCAACGCATTGTTTGTTCCTATCATGTACAGGATAGTTCTTTACGGACAGACTGCCAATAACTTGAACTACACATCGTCACAGAAAATGATACCGCTTTCGGTCCCAAATACAAATCTGGAGAATTTAAGTCTGAGTTGTTCGGAGGACTCCACTTACAGCGACTATTCCTTTGAATACATCAATGGCAAAACATACGCAATACTTGGCAGTTTCAACGAACCTGTTGCTGGAAACTATTCAGTAATCAGCAATTCAAAAGTAGTCGACGGTTTCTCTGTCAACAATGACAGGGAAGAATCCGAGCTGGATTTTTACACCAAGGATGATATTGAAAAGTTGATAGACGGAGCGGAGGATGTTTCCATAATTCAGGCCGACAACAAGGATTTCGAGAAGACGCTTGCTTCAACTCTCAACAACAAAGAATTGTGGAAAACATTCCTGATAATAGCACTATGTCTCTTGATTTGTGAAATGGTGCTGTTGAGATTATTTAAAATATAATATAGTGCTCATTCGTCATGATTTGATTATTTTTGCAGAATCAAAATTGACAGATGGAACAGGAAGAACAAAACAAAGAAGAAAAGACTCAGAAAACGCTGCACATAGCCGACATGTACGAAAACTGGTTTCTTGATTACGCTTCGTACGTAATTCTCGACAGGGCAGTGCCAGAGGTAATTGACGGATTGAAGCCGGTACAGAGGCGCATTCTCCACTCAATGTATGAACTGGATGACGGAAGGTATAACAAGGTTGCCAACATTGTTGGCAACACCATGAAATACCACCCTCATGGTGATGCCGCCATTGGCAATGCGATAGTCCAGCTCGGACAGAAGGAGTTGCTCATTGACACTCAAGGAAACTGGGGCAATATTCTCACAGGAGACGGTGCAGCAGCTCCGCGTTACATTGAAGCCCGCCTCACTCCTTTTGCAAAGGAAGTGGTGTTCAACCCCAAAACCACCGAATGGACGCCATCTTACGATGGAAGAAACAAGGAGCCGGTAACACTGCCTGTGAAGTTTCCACTGCTGCTCGCACAAGGCGCAAAGGGCATTGCAGTAGGTCTCGCCTGCGACATCATGCCTCACAACTTCAACGAACTCATCAACGCTTCCATAGCTTATCTGAAAAAAGAAGACTTCGTCCTATATCCAGACTTTCCTACCGGAGGCAAAATCGATGTCTCAAAATACAACGACGGCAAGCGCGGAGGCAAACTGAAAATCCGTGCCAAAATATCCAAACTCGACAACAGGACTCTCGTCATTAGTGAGATACCTTGGGGCACCACAACCGACAAACTGATAGACAGCATCGTCGATGCCAACAACAAGGGAAAAATCAAAATCAAAAAAATTGACGACAACACCGCAAGCAACGTTGAAATAATCATACAACTCGCATCAGGTGTCAGTCCGGACAAAACCATCGACGGACTGTACGCCTTCACCGAATGCCAGTCAACAATATCTCCAAACACCTGTGTCATCCACAACGAAAAGCCTGAAATCATCGGCGTTTCTGACATCCTAAAGATTTCCACCGACAACACAGTGGAACTACTTTATAAAGAGCAACTTATACGCAAAGCGGAACTTCTCGAACAAATTCTTTACATGTCGCTCGAGCGCATTTTCATCGAGAATAGAATTTACCGCAAGATAGAGGAATGCAAAACGTGGGAATCGGTGCTTTCGACCATCGACAAAGGACTTGAGCCATTCAAATCGTCATTTTACCGCGAAATCACCACCGATGACATCATCAAACTTACAGAAATAAAGATCAAGAAAATCTCAAAATACGACCTGAACCGCGAGGAGGAAAAAGCAAGAGGGTTGGAGAATGAGCTGAAACAGGTCGAAGCCAATATGAACGACATAGTCGGCTATGCCATAAAATACTTCCTGCACATACAGGAAAAATACGGCAAAGGCAAGGAACGCAAGACAGAAATAGTTTCACTTGATGACATAGATGCCATCAAGGCCGTTGCACAGTCGTCAAAACTTTACATCAACAGAGCCGAAGGCTTTGCAGGAACAGCGCTGAAGAAAGACGAGTATGTTTGCGACTGCTCCGACATCGACCAGATTCTCACGATACACAAATCAGGAAAATACGAAATCCGAAAAGTGAGCGACAAGTTCTTCGTCGGCAATGACGTGAAGTATATCAACGTCTTCCGCAAAAACGATGACAGGACCATCTATAATGTTGTATATCAAGATGGAAGAGGCGGCGCATACTATGTGAAACGCTTCTCTATTTCAGGCATCGTGCTTGACAAGGAATATGACATAACAAACGGAAAGCCTGACTCAAAAATAATTTATCTGAATGTACGGCCTAACGGTGAAGCTGAGACTATAAAGGTCTTCCTGCGTCCTCGTCCGAAAATGAAAAATCAGTCAATAGAATACGATTTCAGCAAACTGACCATCAAGGGTAGAAATTCAAAAGGCAATCTGCTCACCAAAAACCCGATTAACAGGATAACTCTCAAAGACGAAGGGGTTTCAACGCTGGCAGCACGCAAAATATGGTACGATGAAACTGTAAGACGGCTAAACACCGAAGGCAGAGGCACGCTTCTGGGTGCTTTTGAAGCCGATGACAAAATATTCTATGCAACTCCTGACGGCAACTGCCATGTCATAAACTTTGACCTGTCAAACCATTTTGAAAACGACCCCGTTGTCATCTGCAAACATTACACAGACAGGATTTACAGCGTAATTTATTATGCAGGCGACAAGGGGCAATACTACGTGAAACGCTTCCAGCTCGACAACAACGAATTCTTCGGCACCATGCTCGACAAAGATCCCGGCTCGAAACTGGTGAACATCTTTATCGAGGACCATCCGCGAATTGCTTTGGCATATCCTGACAAGAACGACATACCAACCTATTATGAAATGGTGGAACTTGATTCTTTCATAGATTCCAAGGGCATCACCGCCAAAGGAAAACGACTTACCACCAAGAGTTTTGATGAAATCCTGATCCTACAGCCATATTATCCCGACAAAGAATACAATGCTGAAGAAACAAAGGAAGAAAGTCAGAATAATGGCGAAAGCCAAAGCAATGAGAATCAAGACAATAATGAAATTCAAAGCGAAATGACAGTCACCGCTGAAAATGAAGAAAACAATGGCGGAGACGATGTTACAAACAACGTTGAGTCTGACGGGCAGACTTCACTGTTTTAACAGACAATTGACTATGACAATCAAATAACCGCCGACCCTATATGGTCGGTCGGTTATGGTAAAATCTATCCTTTAGAATGTAATAGGACGTATAGTTTGTCCGTAGTAACGGTAGAGGAAATTTTCGAATGAGTGTAATAGATTGAATAGCAGATGGTTTGCATTCGTTGTATTATAAATGCAATGAGTTGATGTCCAATAAAAGCCCATAAACCCGCAGAAGGTTAACTCTGTGCCGTCAAAGCAACCTGTTGAAGGAAGGAATATGCAATTACCGTTAGGGCCAATAACGAAATAACCGTCAACCCCACCTTGTGTACTCCAAATCCACGTACAATTGTCCAACAATTCACTCAGTTGTTCATCAGTTGGCATCTGCCATGTTCCACCCCAAATCACATGGGCAGCATCAAAATCTGTTCCGGCAATATTAGTAAGGCCAGCAGCAAATATTGGATCTTCAGAGGTATCGCACTGGTCCTGGGTACAGAGATAAGTGTTCCATGAATAATCCACCTTTGTTGCTGTCTCTCCCCATGAATAATAGCTGCCATATTCAGAAGCCAGAGAAGCGCCGATATTGCGGTCAGCCCACTTAGTTCCTGAAGGCAGTCCCAAATCCACGCTTTGTCCAGTAGCATTATATACATCAGTGGTATAAACCCTCTGTTCACCGTATGCAGTGTCAGCGGTATTGATTGCAAACGCACGGACATAATAAGTTGTTGCACTCGCAAGGTCAGTCATAACACAGGCAAACTCACCGGTTTCACTGCCATTGGATATTACGTTGTCAAACACTGTCGGGGATTCGGAAGTGCTCCAGCATATACCGCGTGACACCAAATCCAGTCCGCCATCATCTGAAACATTTCCGCCACAGAAAGCGGAGAAATAAGTAATGCCGCTTACTTCACTGGTAGAAACAGTCAATTCCGATGGCTGTCCGTAGAAAATAATGTTTACAGTCATGACGAGATCAAGAGTGTTTACCACACCATCTCCGTTGACATCAGCGTACATAATACCTTGGTCCCCACCAAAAATAATATTAATAAGCATGACGACATCAAGAGTATTAACCATCCCATCGTTATTGAGGTCGCCTTTCAAGGATGATATAGACTTAGTCTGTGCATTGAGACTATTGAATGTGCTTAACACCAAAAGCAAAGCACATAAAAATATGCTGGTTAACTTTTTCATAATTTATTGATTTATACAATTCTATACTAGAACGCAAAAATAATGGCAAAAATTATTAATATCACATATTATTTCAGGAGACATATTAACAATGGGATGTTAATTTGAGAATTTCCTCCTGGCTTGCAGCCGACATAGGCGAATATTGGCTGAACTCCATGGAATAGTTTGCCCTACCGCTGGTGATGTTTCTCAAGGCGGTGGCATAGCCAAACATCTCAGCAAGCGGAATGAATGAGTCAAGTTTCTGTGAGCCCTTTCTAAAACGTCTCATGTCTTCTATCCTGCCTCTACGCTTGTTCAAGTCGCCTGTCACATTGCCGATGTATTCATCAGGAGTGTTGATTTCAACTTTCATTACAGGCTCAAGAAGGATAGGATCAGCCTTCATGAAAGCCTGCTTGAAGCACATCTGGGCACAAACCTGGAATGCCATGTCACTGGAATCGACCGGGTGATGACTACCGTCAACAAGAACACATTTGACATCCAGGACAGGATAGCCTGCCAGTGGTCCCTTGTCCATAGCCTTGCGCAATCCCTTTTCAACGGAAGGGATAAATTCCTTTGGTATCACGCCACCCTTCGTGACATCAACAAACTCAAAGCCCTTGCCTGGATTCGGTTCGAAACGGATGACTGTTTGTGCGTACTGTCCCTTACCGCCAGTCTGCTTCACATATTTATAATTGCACTCGAATGCTGAGGTGATGGTTTCCCTGAAGGAAACAGACGGTTTCCCAACAGAAACAGGCACTTTGAATTCGTCCTTCAGCCTGTCAACTATTATTTCAAGATGAAGTTCGCCCATACCGGCAATTATTGTTTCTTCAGTTTCATCATCGTAATGAGCATGGAATGACGGGTCCTCGTTACACAATTTTGCAAGTGCCTCTCCGAGTTTGTCCCTATTCTTGCGGTCATCAAGCATGACCTTCATTTCAATCACAGCCGGCGGAACGTTGATGGACTCCAACAGAACAGGCTGTTTTTCATCACACAGCGTATCTCCGGTACGTGTATATTTCATACCTATAAGTGCCACGATTTCACCTGCACCAGCCTCCGATATTTCCTCACGTTCCTTGGCTTTAATACGATAAATTCGTCCTGCCCTCTCATACTTTCCTTTATTGGAGTTATACAGACTCATGTTGCTGGTGAGCTTTCCGCTGAATATACGGATAAAAGTCTGCTGTCCGACAAACGGGTCATTAATAAGTTTGAAGGCAAGTGCCGTGAAAGTCTCGTTATTGCTCGGATTACGCTGATAAGTCTTTTCTTCGTTGCTTGGGTCGTGGGCAATCACTGCACCAATATCAAGAGGAGAAGGCAGATAATTCACTATGGCATCAAGAACCAACTGGATACCTTTATTCTTATAAGCCGCACCACACAGGACAGGTGTCATAAGCAGATGAATGGTGGCCTTTCTGATGGCTGTCATAATCTGTTCCTCTGAAATTTCAGCATCTTCGAGATAAAGAGTCGCGATATCATCGTCAACATCAGCAATTTTCTCAATCATATAGCGTCTTGCAGCCTCAGCCGGTTCCCGCAAATCTTCAGGAATGTCACCGACTATTCTCTCCTTGTCCTTAAACATCACCGACTTCATATTCACAAGGTCAATCATGCCCTGGAAACTATCCTCCACACCGACAGGCAGTTGTATTGGAACAGCGTTAGCGCCAAGATACTTGTTCATCTGTGAGACAACCTCATTGAAATCGGCACCCACACGATCCATTTTGTTGACAAAGGCAATACGCGGGACACGGTACTTGTCAGCCTGATTCCATACTGTCTCACTCTGTGGCTCGACTCCGCCAACAGCACAGAACACAGCAACCATGCCGTCAATTACCCTAAGGGAACGCTCCACTTCTATGGTGAAATCAACGTGTCCCGGAGTGTCAATCAAATTTATCTGATGATCTTTCCAATGGGTCGTTATTGCAGCTGATGCAATGGTGATACCCCTCTCCTGTTCCTGCTTCATGAAATCCATGGTGGCCTGACCGTCATGAGTCTCTCCCACCTTTCTGTTCACTCCTGTAAAATATAATATTCTTTCCGATACCGTAGTCTTTCCAGCATCTATATGTGCTGCTATTCCTATGTTCCGAAGTTTTGAAATATTCTGAGCCATCGTTATACGCTTTTGATTATCAATGTCTTATAATTAATTAAAATGATTTTTTTGCAGGTTGCAAAGGTAATTAAATATTTAATATATTTGTGGTTTGAAATTTTATTTACCTGAACAATTCAAAAAAACTATGAGCAAAATAGCAGTTTTTCCTGGTTCTTTCGATCCTATCACATTAGGACATCAGGATATTATAACCCGTGCACTTCCTTTCTTCGACAAACTTTATATAGGTGTAGGTGTCAACATCGACAAAAAATATATGTTCACCTTGGAACAACGTGTAAAATGGATTCAGCAGGTGTTCAAAGAATACAAAAACATCGAAGTGGTAGGTTACAAGGGACTGACCGTAGATTTATGCAGAAATGTTGGTGCAAAATTCATTATCAGAGGGTTACGCACCTCTGCCGATTTCGAGTTCGAAAGGATTATAGGGCAGGTTAACAAACAGCTCTATCCGGAAATAGAAACCATTTACCTTCTATCTGCCAACGAATATTCATCCCTCAATTCATCGATTGTCAGAGATCTGCTCAGCAACGGCGGTGACGTGTCGCAGTTCGTCCCGTCCAAGCTTGACATAAAATTATAACTTTATGAAACGCCTTTCAATTACATTGATACTATGTCTGATTATCGGTAGTATTTCAGCTCAGACTATTACCGTAAACTGCACAGTCAAAAACGGTTACGGCAAATATCTCCGACTCGAAAGGAAATCAGATTATGTGTCAAATGCAGATGAAGTCGTTTTCGCGGATTACATTCCTGTCACAAATTCCATTAACTTCACTTTCAGTGAAAAGGAAACTGAAGAATACACTCTATACGTAAATTTTGCAAAGAGCACAATTTATCTGTCACCCGATGTCATATACGACATATTCGTTACGGTGCCGGAATCTGATCCGACTCAGAATCCATTCACCAATATACAGTATCTTAATGTTGACATCACATCCTCGGATATTGACGATATAAACCAGACAATATCGGATTTCAACGGGTCGTATGACGATTTCCTGTATGCCAATTCAGGCAGCATCATAAGGGGAAATCATGCCATACACAACAACTTCAAAACCAGCGTATTGAATGGAATCAAAAAATATCACAACCCATTTCTCGAAACATACATAAGATACAGTTTTGCACTCACCGAACTGTCATTTCTGTCAAAATCCAAACAAGCACTCGCCGACACATACATATTCGATAACAATATTGAAATGCGAAATCCGATGTACATGGAGTTCCTGATGGAATTTGCAGAAAAGACCGGTTTCTCACCTACAGCCAAAGACACAAAGAACGTGGAACTTATTGAGCTTGTTTCAATTATTAACATAGCATCTCAAATCAGTGCAGGAATATACAGCCATGACTATGCAGTAGCAATATTGAAAAAAGCTGCCGATGCAGCCAGTTCACCCGATGTCAGAAACATCTGTAACAATCTGCTCAATTCTGAAATGTTGCTCGCTGCAGGCACAGTTTTCCCAGACATAGAAATAAGCGACAAAGACGGTAATCTGGTTGATATTCAATCGATTGACAACAATGCAAAGTACCTGTTTTTCTATAAAAGCTGCATAAGTCAGAATCTGTACGCACTTGACACCCTTGAAAACAACACATATCTGCATCGTCATCATCTGACACTGATACCTATTGAAATAAGTGATGATGCGGAGAGTCACAGGAAAGCCAAATTTCACGCAGTCAATACATATCAGCTTCATAAAGAGCTTAATATCAGAGAATATCCTTTTGTCGTCACTATTGACGGACAAGGTAAGGTTATAGATTAATTTTTCAAAAGAATCATGAGAAGATATACGAATTCAGGATTAGTCCAAAAATTGTCATTGTCAGTTATTCTAATGACATTGTGTTTCATTAGCTTTGGCAAACATGTCGGACAAAATGATGCCCAGAAAGTTGCGAACAACTTTTATGAAAGCCTCATCGGCAAAGGCGGTTATTCACTGGAATTACTGCTTGATTATTCAAAGCAACCGCTTTACAACAATTTCTACATCTTTAAAAATGATGAAGGGTTTGTAATTGTTTCAGCTGACGACAGAACTATTCCTATTCTTGCATATTCCACAGAGGGGACCTTTGAATCAGAAAGCATTCCTGAAAATCTTGCATACTGGTTAAGCGGTTATGAGCAAGCTATCCAGGCAATAATTGACGAGCAGGCTGACCCATCAGAAGAGATAGTGCGGCAATGGCAGGAAATGTTGGAAGGCAATCTTCCGCAGCAGAAAAATGTTGTGATTCCAGAATTATTATCAACCAAATGGGACCAACATGCACCTTACAACAATCTATGTCCGTCTGGAACTTTAACCGGTTGTGTTGCAACGGCAATGGCACAGATTATGAAATACTGGGAACATCCGGTTCACGGTACAGGTTCACATTCCTATATCCACCCGACATACGGTACATTATCAGCCAATTTTGGCAACACCACATACGATTGGGACAACATGCATGGAACTGTTACTGTTGCCAGCCCGTATGCCGAACAACTTGCAGTGGCAACACTGATGTTTCATTGTGGTGTCTCAGTAAATATGATTTACGGCACTGAGGCAAGTAGTGCATATTCAGAAGATGTTCCTTATGCAATAGAGTCTTATTTCGGCTACAACGCAAGCAATATCTTATATAAAAGCAATTATAGCAATTCTGCATGGATTTCTTTACTAAAAAGCGAACTTGATGCGTATCGTCCGATTTATTACTGTGGCTCAGGAATTTACGGCGGTCATGCATTTGTATGCGATGGTTATGATTCAGACAACAAATTCCATTTCAACTGGGGATGGAGTGGCAATGCCAACGGATATTTTGCCATAGGCAATCTTAATCCGAACAACTATCCGTTTAATTCAGACAATGCTGCGATTTTAATTGAGCCTGTTTCAGAAATCATAGATGCTCCGACCAACCTGATGGCAGAAGTCAATGGAAAGGAAGTGTCATTATCCTGGACAGGTGTCAGCGCTGCCACGTCATATAAGGTTTACAGAGACAATGTGCTTATTGCTTCAAATGTAACCGACCTGGATTATACTGATTCTGACGTCAGTTATGGCAGTCATTATTATTTTGTGAAAGCCGTGAATTCAAGCGGAACATCTGTTCGTTCAAACATCGCCTCGGCTGATGTCATTTTTTGGGGACCTGTACCTCAGAATTTTACAGGTTCAGCATCAGGTTCAAGCGCCGTTCTCTCATGGACAGCTCCGACAGGTGGAGAAGGTCAGTTGAACTACGGGACAACTCTTCAATATTTAACCACAATCCAATATTTCGGAGAGAAATTCCCTGTTTCAATGCTCGAACAATATGCAGGTATGGCTGTTTATAAAGTATCCGTATATTTCTACCAAACAGGTAGCTATCAACTGTTTCTGACACAAGGCGATGATTTTCCAGGAACAAGTATATGCAGCACAATTGATTTTGCTGTCACCTCACAAGGCTGGAAAGAGATAACCCTCAGCGAGCCGGCTTACTACGATCCATCATTACCATTAATGGTTTATATTAAGGCACCGTCAAACATTTATCAGATTGTTTTATGCGAATATGCTGACAGTGAGGAAGCTTGTTATGCCTCAAATAATGGTACGAGCTGGTTCACATATAATGGAGACGGGGCTACATATTCATGGCTAATAAAATTATTTGTGAAAAGCGGTGATTACACATATAATATTTACAGGAACAGTGTTAAAATAGCAAGCAGTATATCAACCACAGCTTACACAGATTCCGGTCTGTCCTCCGGTTCATATATTTATTACGCGACCACAAACTTCTATGGCGGAGAGTCAGGAGCATCCAATACTGCTACAGTTGTAATAGGTGGTGGCGGAACACACACTGTCACAGTGTCAGCAAATCCAGCTGCAGGTGGTATTGTTACAGGTGGCGGAACCTACAACCATGGTGCAACAGCAACCCTGACCGCAACAGCCAACACCGGATACACCTTCATCAACTGGACAAAGAACGGTACAGTTGTCTCGACCAACCCTACATACAGTTTCACAGTGACCGAAAACGCAAGTTATGTTGCCAACTTTAGCCTGAACAGCTACACCATCACAGCCACTGCCAACCCGACACAAGGCGGTACTGTTACAGGAGCAGGAACCTACAATCACGGCGCGACAGCAACCCTGACCGCCACTGCCAACACCGGCTACACCTTCATCAACTGGACAAAGAACGGCTCAGTCGTCTCGACCAATCCGACATACAGTTTCCCAGTGACTGAGGACGCAAATTATGTAGCCAACTTTGAGTTGAACAGCTACACCATCACAGCCACTGCCAACCCGACACAAGGCGGTACTGTTACAGGCGCAGGCACCTACAACCATGGTGCAACAGCAACATTGACAGCGACTGCCAACACCGGCTACACATTCATCAACTGGACAAAGAACGGCACAGTCGTCTCAACCAACCCGACATACAGTTTCACCGTGACCGAAAACGCAAGTTATGTGGCCAACTTCGAGTTGAACAACTACACCATCACAGCCACTGCCAACCCGACAGAAGGTGGAACTGTAACAGGTGGCGGAACCTACAATCACGGTACAACAGCAACATTGACGGCAACAACCAACACCGGCTACACCTTCATCAACTGGACAAAGAACGGCTCAATCGTCTCAACCAATCCGACATACAGTTTCACTGTGACCGAAAACGCAAGTTATGTGGCCAACTTTGAAGGCGTGCCTGGTGATGCCAATGGCGACGGAATGGTGAATGCACTTGACATCGTCATCATTGTCAATTACATCTTCGGTGAAACCCCAGAAGAATTTTTCTTTGACAACGCCGATGTAAACGGAGACGGAGCTGTCAATGCTCTGGATATTGTTGTCATCATTAATCTAATTTTCAGCAAAGAAAGCTAACGACAATCCCTACCCTCGCCATGCCCGCAATTAATAGGTTGTTTATACGGATAGTGGAGCTGGCGATGGTGATACGTGAAGAAACAGGAATAACGATGGGTAAAGGAACGCATTTCATCGGACACCCGATGTTTGCGCGAAACGCTTACAGCGGCTGCCGTAGTACGACAGCCCTACACAACCCCTATAGGGGTTTAACATAACCGACTTTGAAATTGCTTTTTTGCCACCCTTTCAGCAATTTATTGCTTGAAAAAGGAAAAATTAACCCTTGAATAAACCCTATGATCATAACAAAGCGGGTCAGCCTCAAAATGGCATTCCTTGGGATGCTCAAGGATGAAGATACCGCCTTCGTTAAGAAGTCCCTTCTCAAACACCAGACCTGGTATCTTTGAAATGTCAGGATTGTCGTATGGCGGATCCGCAAAAATCAAATCGAATTTTGCCTTGCTCTGGTCAAGAAACTTGAAAACATCTGCCTTCATTGCCAGAAGTCCTGACATATCAAATTTTTTGGCAGTCTCCTTGATGAATTTTATGCAGTCCAAATTATGGTCAATTGCCAGAACATACGGACAGCCTCGCGAAATCAGTTCAAACGAAATGTTACCCACCCCCGCGAACAAGTCCAACGCTCTCGTTGACTCATAATCAACAGTGTTGGTAAGTATATTGAACAGTGCCTCTTTTGCCATATCGGTAGTCGGTCTCACAGGCAAATTGGTCGGCGGCAGAATCCGGCGACCTCTATAATAACCGCTTATAATTCTCATCTTTCAAAATTAATCGTTTTTACAAAATCCCCAATATCAGGAAGTTCCATGTCAGATTCAAGATAAACAGGGACTATGGAATTGTCGAATCCGAAATTATAATATGCTCTCAAAAGAAAATATTCGGCATCTTTCACATTGACGAAACGGAAAGTGTTTGCCATTGCGAATTTTGTTGATTTATAGACAACCACCTCAAGGACATTTTTCTTTATCCTTGCAAAAACAGCATTCATCAACTCCCTGCCTTTTTCATCGCACCTGTCGATGAGCAACGATATTCCTGGCGTAAACTGAGCCTGAGGAAAGATATTTTCCAAAAGGTCGATAAAAGCTTTGTCGTAAGCGAATATGACGTACATCTGGAGAGAATCGACCAAAGAGTAGAACACCCCCTCCTTGCTGTCAGGTTCACCGAGATTGAACGTATAATATTTGTTGACCATATCAACGGAGAAAAACTCGCTTGGAACAAAAGTGTATCTCTCAACGTTGAGTATCAGTTCCTCATCACCGAATTCATTTCTAAGATAAGGATATGACATCAGCGACTCCTCAAAAGAAAGCTGATAGGAAGAATTCTTTTTGAAGGCAATATACTGACTCTCATAAAGAGTGGAGCCGTCATTCAGATCCGACACAATAAAAGAATATCCGTCTTTTGAAAAAAAGACGGATATTTTACATTCGGAATATGGTTTGCTGAAAGGCAAATTATTCCCAGTTTCCATCAGTTGAAGGTTCTTCCATTGAGCCAACCATCAGTCCTGGGAACTTGTCATTGACTGTCAGTTTTGCGTCTTCGTTAATAATGGACTGTTCATCCATACCGAGAAGGATCTGTGTATTGAGAGCAGAGCATTGGAATACTGGTATTTGAATTTTACTCTTCTCAACATGACCTGCTTCAAGTTTGAATATCTGACCTCCTGAGTGAGGAATATATTTCATATTGTCAGGATTGAAATCAGTGCGGTTCTTGAAGATTGTGTCGAGTACACTAACCATACCTATTGTGTCAAGAATACTTCTTCTGAAAGTGGTGTCCGTAGGATCCGGAACCATCTTGACTATGTAAAGGTCACCAGTTTTCACGAAATTGATAAGTGAATCAAAATCAGCAGTATAATGTTTGTTGATTGTACGGTAAGCACCTTCTGCATCTCTGATATCCTTAAGACGCTGGATAGTGTTTTCATAACGGAAATTCTTCTCATTCTGGAATTTAACAGGTGCCATGACACTGCGGAAAATGAGGATGATTAAGCCTACTATTACTAAGGCCAGGATAATTTCGATAATAGCTCTAACTGTCTTGTTCATATTTACAAATAATTAAATGCAATTTTATGAACTGCAAAGGTATAATTTTTTTTGATAGTTTTTTAAGAAAACATAAAAATAAAATATCAACAATTGTCAATATTTAAATTTCAAATTTCCAATTATTTATATCAATCATTTCCGGAGAAGTTCCGGTACAGTTGAAACAGAACAACATTTCACCGTTTGTAACCAGCAGATAATCGGCTCTCAGAGTCATGTTATATCTGACAATCTGGTCAATCACATCTTCTGACAGTTTTACGGACGGTGCCTTGCATTCGGCAATCAGCACCGTATGAGCATTCCTGTTAAAAACGATTATGTCAGGTCGTTTGGCAAGCCCATTGACAATGATTTTCTTTTCAACACCCATAAGGGAGAAGGGAACATGCTTTATTTCATGGAAATAGCAGATAAGTCGCTGGCGGACTTCCTCTTCTGGAGTCAATGCGACAAATAATCTGCGGACTGGGTCAAAAACCTCCAGTTTCCCTTGTTCATTGTTTCTAACCTTCATGACTTCAAGCCAAATGTCACAATGCCAGACCGCCTTCGGAAGTCTCCTTGTAAAGCGATGGCAAATCGTGTCCGGTAGCCATCATCACCTTGACCACCCTATCGAAACTTATCATGTGTTGCCCATCGGTTGTGAGTGCATACATTGCGGCATCAACGGCGCGGCAGGCAGCAAAAGCGTTGCGTTCGATGCAAGGCACCTGAACCAGTCCGCATACCGGGTCACATGTAAGTCCGAGGTGGTGTTCAAGTCCCATTTCGGCAGCATATTCGATTTGGTAAGCCGAGCCACCGAGCAGTTGGGCTGCAGCACCGGAAGCCATGGAGCAGGCAGAGCCGACTTCACCCTGGCACCCCACTTCCGCACCACTTATCGATGCATTTGTCTTAATCAGATTACCTATGAGACCGGCAGTGGCAATAGCGTGAAGAATCTTCTTCTCACCTGCATTATAATAGTTGGCGTAAGTTTGAAGTACGGCAGGCAGAATGCCGCAGGAGCCGCAGGTCGGTGCGGTAACCACTTCGTGGCAACTTGCATTTTCTTCAGCCACAGCAAAAGCGTAAACCATAGCTGAAAAACGTCTTTTGATTGAGGAGTCCATTCCCGCAAGTCTGCTGTGTACAGTGGAGGCCCTGCGTGGCAGCTTGATGCTGCCCGGCAAAGTGCTTTCATGCTCCAAACCATCCTTGATTGACTGCTGCATCTTTTCCCATACAACATGAAGATAATCCCATATATCCTCACCTTCGCATTCATTGACATACTCCCATAATCTCATCGAGCCCAAATAGTCAAGTATGTCTTTCATAGTTGACAAAGGGTAAACCATCCTGTCGTCCTTACGTTTGCCATCAACGGAAATGTCACCGCCACCGATACTGAAATATTTCTGGCTTCGGATAAGCGAACCATCGGTGTGACAGGCAAAAAACTCCATTCCATTGGGGTGTTCAGGCAGGAAAACATTCGGCTGCCATTCGATATCAATATCCTTGGGTGAAAATTTTTTCCTTATGGCCACATCGGTAAAGTGACCTTTTCCAGTAGCGGCAAGACTCCCATACAGAATCACCTTGTATTTTTCAGCCGCCGGGACAAGTTTGAGGAACTCCTCGGCTGCCTTTGCCGGTCCCATCGTATGTGAACTTGAAGGACCGAAACCTATTTTGAAAATTTCCTTTATTGAATTCATCCGTTTGCTAAGTTATTATTTTTGATTGCAAAATTAATATATTTCCTTAACTTATTTTTATATACTTTATTTAAAAAAATATTATTTTTGCAGTTTTGAATGGATGGAAATTTATTCACTAAAAATATTAATAATCAAAGTTTTAATCAAATCAATTATGAAAAAAGTTTACGTATTGTTATTAGTTGCTTTATGTTTGATAGCAACATCTTGTGGAAACAAAAAGAAAAACGCCGAACAAGTTTCACAACCGAAAGAACAGATGGAGCAGCCAAAATGCCATCACATGGAAATGCCTGAAGCAAAGCAGATCCATGATATTTTCGAGTCATGGGAGACAAAGACTGATGCAGAAAAATCAGCTGCAATAGCAGAGGCTAAGAAGATTGCTGATGATTTCATCGCAAAGAAAGATGAGATGAAACCGGAATGCAAACCAGAAGGAAAGCCGGAATGCAAGCCAGAATGCAAACATGAAGGAAACCCGGAATGCAAACATGAAGGAAAACCAGAACTTACAGAAGAGCAGATAGAAGCCATGAAAGCTGAAATGGAAGCCAAGAAAGCCGAATTTGACAAGAAATGGGCTGATTTTTCAACTCTCACATTAGATGAGCAGAAAGCTCTCATTGAAAGTCTTTTCCAATGCAAAGGTCACTGCTGCAAGGGCGGCGAGGAAAAAGGTGGCGAGTGCTGCAAAGGCGGTGAAAAGCCAGTTGAAAAAAAATAATTTTCAAACATTAATATAATAATAAGGTCGCTAATTATTTAGCGGCCTTATTTATTTTATAACCAAAAATAATTGTATCTTTGCAAATATTGTGTTATAGAACGATTAATAATATAAAACATTAAGTAACAATAATTTAATTATGGCAGAAAAGAAATTTATGACATGTGATGGTAACCAGGCTGCAGCCCATGTTGCTTACATGTTCAGTGAAGTTGCCGCCATTTATCCTATCACTCCGTCATCACCGATGGCAGAGTATATCGACGAATGGGCAGCAAAAGGTCAGAAAAATATCTTCGGCGACACTGTGAAAGTCGTTGAAATGCAGTCAGAAGCAGGTGCAGCAGGCGCTGTACACGGCTCATTGCAGGCTGGTGCTCTCACCACAACCTACACAGCATCACAGGGATTGCTCCTTATGATCCCTAACATGTACAAGATCGCCGGTGAGTTGCTTCCAGGCGTGTTCCACGTATCAGCACGTGCTTTGGCAGCACAGGCATTGTCAATTTTCGGTGACCACGCCGACGTTATGAGTACCCGCCAGACAGGTTTCGCAATGTTGGCAACAAGCTCAGTGCAGGAAATCATGGACCTCGCTCCTGTGGCACACCTTGCAGCAATCGAAGGCCGCGTGCCGTTCGTGCACTTCTTCGATGGTTTCCGTACATCCCACGAAATCCAGAAGGTTGAAGCAGCTGACATGGAGAAACTCCGTAAGCTCGTCAACTACAAGGCTTTGAAGGCTTATCGCGACAGAGCTCTTAACCCAGAGCACCCTGTGACACGCGGTACAGCACAGAACCCTGACATCTACTTCCAGACAAGAGAGTTACAGAACAAATACTACGACGCTCTTCCTGACATCGTAGCAAAATATATGAAACAGCTGAGCAAGATCACAGGTCGTGAATATGCTCCATTCGTATACTACGGCGCAAAAGACGCAACAGACGTCATCATCGCTATGGGTTCAGTCAACGACGTCATCAAGACCGTCATTGACAAGGAGAACAAAGCAGGCAAGAAACTCGGCCTCGTGACAGTTCACCTCTATCGTCCATTCAGCGTGAAACACCTCATGGCAGTCATGCCAAAGAGCGTGAAACGTATCTGCGTGCTCGACCGTACAAAAGAACCGGGTGCAAACGGTGATCCTCTGTACCTCGACATCGTCGAAGCATTCAAAGACGCAGCTAAGAGACCAGTCATCATCGGCGGCCGCTACGGCTTGTCTTCAAAAGACACCACACCAGCTCAGATCCTCGCTGTTTACAAGAACCTCGCTTCAGACAAACCTATGAACCAGTTCACCGTCGGTATCAAAGACGACGTGACACACCGTTCACTCAAGGTCGGTAAGGAAATCTCAATCCTTCCAAAGGGCACATTCGAAGCTAAGTTCTACGGCCTCGGCGCTGACGGTACTGTGGGTGCTAACAAGAACTCCATCAAGATCATCGGCGACAACACCAACAAGTACAGCCAGGCTTACTTCGACTACGACTCAAAGAAATCAGGCGGCTACACCTGCTCACACCTCCGTTTCGGCGACCAGCCAATCTTGGCTCCTTATCTCGTCGGAACACCTGACTTCGTGGCAGTGCACGTCCCGTCATATCTTAAGAAATACGACTGCCTCCGCGGTTTGAAGAAGAACGGAACATTCCTCTACAACTCACCATGGAGCGTTGCTGAGACAAAGAAACATCTTCCGGACTATGTGAAGAAGTATCTCGCACTCAACAACATCAATATGTACATCATCGACGCCACTAAGATCGCTAACGAAATCGGTTTGGGCAACCGTACCAACACCATCCTCCAGAGCGCATTCTTCAAGATTTCAGGCGTTATCCCTTACGACCTCGCAGTGCAGCAGATGAAGAAGTTCATCGTGAAGAGCTACGGTAAGAAGGGTGAAGACATCGTCAACATGAACTACGCAGCTGTCGACCGCGGCGGTGAAATCACAAAGGTTGAAATCCCGGCCGAATGGGCAAAACTCGACTGCACAACAGACTTCGTGTTCGAGCACAACGCCGACGATCCTGAGTTCATCAACAAGGTTATGCGTCCGATGGTCGCCCAGTGCGGTAACGACCTCCCAGTGAGCGCATTCAAAGACATAGTCGACGGTACATTCCCGGCAGGTACAACAGCCTACGAGAAACGTGGCGTCGCCACCGTCGTTCCTGAGTGGAACCCAGCCAACTGTATCCAGTGCAACCAGTGCGCCTTGGTCTGCCCTCACGCAGCAATCCGCCCTGTCGTCATGACAGATGCCGAGATGAAGAAGGCTCCAAAGGGTATGGCAACAGTCGACGTGAAGATGCCAAAGGAATTGGCAGGCATGCACTTCAGAATGCAGGTCTCAGTGTTAGACTGTACAGGCTGCGGCAACTGCGCCGACGTCTGCCCTGCTAAGGAGAAAGCATTGGTGATGAAACCGTTGGAGAGCCAGCTTGACGAAGCCAAGAACTGGGAATACGGTCAGAAGAAAGTCACCTACAAAGACAACCTCATCGACAAATACGCCAACACCAAGAACAGCCAGTTCGCACAGCCGTTGTTCGAGTTCTCGGGCGCCTGCGCAGGCTGCGGTGAGACACCTTATATCAAGACCATCACACAGCTCTTCGGTGAGAGAATGCTCGTCGCCAACGCAACAGGTTGCTCGTCAATCTACGGCGGTTCAGCACCTGCAACACCTTACTGCAAGAACAACCGTTCAGGCAAGGGCGTGGCATGGGCTAACTCATTGTTCGAAGACAATGCTGAGTTCGGTCTCGGTATGGCAACAGCCACACGTAAGCTCCGCGACCGCATCGAGCTCATCATGAAAGACGCTATCGCCAACTGCAAGTGCTGCAGCGCTGACCTCAAGAAGCTCTTCCAGGAGTGGATTGACAACCGTGAAGACGGCATCAAGACAGCTGAATTGGCTGACAAGATCGTTGCCGGTTGCGAGAAGTGCGGCTGCGACAAGTGCATGCAGATCCTCGACCTCAAAGATCACCTCGTCAAGAAGTCACAGTGGATCTTCGGTGGTGACGGTTGGGCATACGATATCGGATTCGGCGGCCTTGACCACGTGCTCGCATCAGGCGAAGACGTCAACGTCCTCGTTCTCGATACTGAGGTTTACTCTAACACAGGCGGTCAGTCATCAAAGGCTACACCAGCCGGCGCTGTCGCTAAGTTCGCTGCATCAGGTAAGAAGGTGCGCAAGAAAGACCTCGGCATGATTGCCAAGAGCTACGGCTACGTCTATGTGGCACAGGTGGCAATGGGTTCATCACAGGCCCAGTACTTCAAGGCAATCAAGGAAGCTGAAGCATATCCGGGACCATCATTGGTCATCTGCTACGCTCCATGTATTAACCACGGCATTAAGATCGGTATGGGCCACTCACAGCAAGAAGAGAAGCTCGCCGTCGACTGCGGTTACTGGCACCTCTGGCGCTTCAACCCAACCGAGGAAGAAGCAGGCCAGAACGGTTTCCACCTCGACAGCAAAGAGCCTGACTGGAGCAAGTTCCAGCAGTTCATCATGGGTGAGGTCCGTTACAACTCACTGCTGAAGACCTTCCCAGAGGAAGCAAAAGAACTGTTCGCCAAGACCGAGCAGTTTGCTAAGCTCCGCTACGAAGGCTACAAGAAACTGAGCGAAGGGAAATAAAACCGTAGGGATAAGGCATGCCTTATCCAATAATTAAGAACCGGCGCGTCGATAAAAAGATGCGTCGGTTTTTTGTTTGGTATTAAAAAAATGTTTATATTTGCGGTGATAAAAAATAGTGTAATTAAAAATTTTTGCCTATGATATAAAAGCGTAATTCGTTACGTGCATTGTAAGATAAATCGGAAAAAGCGTTAAAAGCTTAATCGGAGCCTTTGGAACTTAGACACTTTCAATTAAAACATCCGAGAGCAAGCTCAAGACGCTCGCGCATTTGCGTGGGCTATGCTCGTTAATTTAGGATGTTTAGGTAGTCTAAGACCTCAAAGGTTCAAATTAAGCGAAAACAGCACCACGCTTTTTTTATGCATGTAATTCTTTATTAGGTGTATTTAACATATTAAACAACTGATTTAAAATTTTAGAAAATGAAAAAAGTACTTTTAGTTTTGTTAGCAGTGTTATTCTGCGGAACATTAAATCTTAACGCACAGAAAAAGACTATACGGGCCACACCAAGTACCGCAAAAATTTACATAGACGGCAATTATGTCGGTGATGGCTCATATACAGTAAAATTCAACAGAAACGAGGATTTTATCACTGTCAAAGTTGAAGAGCTTGGTTATGTAACCAAAGAATTTAATGTATATAAAAGTGATACAAGAAAAACCATAGGTGTTAAGCTTGTTGAAGACGATTCTCTTGAAGGCTCAACAGCATCTGAATTAGCCAATAAATACTTTACAATCCAAGTGCGAGATGGTTTGGATGTTGATAAAGCTTGGAAACTTTTGAGTCAAGTTATGTTAGACTATTTTAACGAAATGAAAACATCAGACAAAGCTTCAGGATATATGAATACATCTTGGTATTACGAGACTTTCCCGATGGCTAAATTAAAAGTCCGCACAATGGTTCAAATAAAAGAGGTATCGAGTGATGGTTTAGCATATCAAATTAAGATTTTCTCTGAAATCGCTGATATTGAATCAAACGAACAGGGATTTAAACCATGGCCAAGAGTGACCAAAAAATTCGAGCCGTTAATCAACGAGATGCAAATGAGAATTGGTAAAAACTAATAAAAATGAAAAGACTATCTATCCTATTAATTATTGCTTGGCTAATACCCTTTTTAGCTAAAGCTCAAATAAATATTACCGAAACATTCAACTCAGACGACAAACTTAGTTTTGATTGGGAAGAATATGCAGATAAAAAAGGTAGTGCTTTGGTCATGGATGGACAACTTGTACTTACATGCAAAGACAAAAACAGTTTGAGAATGGTTTTTGTGAATTTGCCACTCAATGTAGAGGCTGATTTCAAAATATCATCAACACTCATTGTTGGAAATATAAATGATAAAGATTTATTTGGCGTTTCTATTGACAATGATGATTTTGTAAAACTTGGATTTTTCATGGCTGAAGACTTCTTTTATTGTGGATATTATGAAAATTCCATTAATTATTACGGTGAATCAACAGAAACAACTAATGCTTTAAGTATCATAGAAGGGCAAGGCAAGTACAAAGGCGAGTATAAACCAATAAAACTTAAAGGTGGAAAAAATCAAACAGTAAAAACAGTTCTTGAGAAAAAGGGCAAAAAATTAATTTTTTCTGTTAACAACGTAAAAGTTTATGAAAAACCATACAAATCCAACGATTTTTTGGTTACACCGTATCTTGGTTTTATAACAACGGGAAATTCTGTATTAAAAATAGACGAAGTTAAAGTCGAGCAAGATGCAATAAGCAATTATTGATAAGTTTAAAACCAACCACAAATTGCCGGACAAGATATTTTGTCCGGCAATTGTTTTTATGCAAAATGCTCAAGATTTTCAATAAAAAATTCCCGAAATTTTCAATTTTCCCCATTTCTAATAATCTCCACCATCTCACCCGGTGTCACAACAAAATCAACTTTAGGGAAATGTTTGATATTGCCGGTTACAAGATATGAATCATCTTTGGATAAAGCAACTTCATAAAAAACAATGTCGTTGGCATCTGCAAACATCTCTTTTGATGCAATTCTTTCACAAGAAATGCCTATGGTTTTGATTCTATCAATCACATCATCAACCAATTTGTGTTCAATGTTGAACTTTTCGCGCTTCAACACATTTTCATATTCCTTAATGATTTCGTCATTATAAAGCGGAATAATCACACCTCTTTCTGCAAGAAGATATTTCAAAATGCCGACAGGCGGTGAGGTCTTGTTGCGACTGATCAAACCGGAAACAAGAACGTTCGTGTCAATTACAATAAAATAATGTTTCATAAATCAACGACCTTCCCTTGCCAACCTTATCTCCTCATTAATTTCGTCGAGAGTCATGTCTGGATAACGACCTGCCTCTGCCTGGCGTCTGATATCCAAAAACGCCTTTCTTCCCCTTTCATAACTTTCGTCCTTTTCCGACAACTCAATTTCAAACGGAATCCTACGCTGGCGGACAACCATGCGGACAAAAATATTGAAAGCTGTTGTGGCACTCATTCCAAAACCTTCGCAAAGCGTATCAAAACGCTCTTTCAAATCTGAATCCAAACGGATTGTGTATGCTGATTGTGACATATTGATGATATTTTGACTGCAAATATACATCTTTTTGTTATTTGTTGCAAGCTTTTTGTACATTTTTTTAAATTAATATTTTTAACAATTAATATTTTTCGACAAAATTATAGTCAAAAATCTATACACAAATCATGACAATACATAAATCTGCACCGCCAATGTGATTTTTAACATAATTTGCATCAAAATGAAAGAAATGTTAAAAAATATTAACATTCCATGCAGCAAAACCACTACTTTTTCGTTTTACAATAGAACATCAAATTATTATTACCATGAAAAAATCTTACTCCGTCATCCGTAACATCTTCGCCGTCATCGGCATACTTGCCGTTATCGCATTTATCATCGGTTGGACATTGTATCCAAGATATGATATTTACATCGAAAAAAGCGGCTTGTCACAATTTGACGAACGTGTCGAGTTGCTGAAGGCATCAGGGGCTTATGCCAGCGACACCACCAGTTTCGAAATGAGAATCGTTCAGAATGAGGCTCGGGCAAAAGAGATTAGAGATTATTTCCAACTTGACACCCTCTTCCCTGCCAACGCCACCACTTGGGAGAAGACCCTCGCAATAGGAAAGTTCGTAGCTTCAAACATCCCACATGCCAACCAAAAGAAATGGCCTAACCATATCAACGCCATTGGGTTATGGGAGTATACCAAGAGTGTTGAGCCGGCTTTCAACTGCCGTCTGCATAGCATCCTGACATTTGAACTTCTTCTTTCAGAAGGTATCCAAGCAAGATATATAACCTGCATGCCTGAAGATGAGGACGACAACGACTGCCACGTCGTCAACGAAGTGTGGCTTCCCGAACTGAACAAATGGGCTATGATTGACACCGATTCAGGTGGCAATTACATCTCGGATATGGATGGCACCCCATTGTCACTCAAAGAGATACGCGAGCATTACATCGCTGATACCAAGATACTTACACACAAAAAATTTGGAAAAGGAAGCGAGAAAAAAGATTGGTACTATTCCTACATGGCGAAAAACACCTATTGGTTCTCCTGTTGGGGAACGTTGTCGTATTATCAGGAAGATTACGAAGTTGAGGACGTCGACCGTGACAGCTACGTCAATCTCGTTCCATCAGGATTTGAGCCGTTCAACATCGGAGGCGGCAACACCGTCACCACCGATGCAGAAAAGTTCTGGGATGCAGGCATTCAGTAACTACTGATTGCTTATCGTCTCGTACTTCTCGTAGGTGTCTTTGATCTCATCGTAATAGTCGGTGAGCACGAAGACATGGCCGAACATGCCCAATGTCAGAGGATAGACCTCACCTTCATATGTGAATTTGCCGACGTTGCATACAAAATAGTCTTCAAGGAAGAGCATGCTTTCAACCATGAACTTCAAGACCGACTTATAGACTTCTTCCTGCTGCAGATACTGCATTGCCACCGCTTTGTCGATGCCGTAGTCTTCCAATATCTCGTCAAACTCGTCACCTTCAATGACTTTGTCCTCCAAAAACATTGCAAGTTGTTCAGTGGCGACTACATAATGCTTCTCAATGGGCGGCACGGTAACCTTCATCACGAGGACAAGGGCGACCAGCACAAAAATGACAATCCATATTTTCTTCATAGCTGTAAAATTTTCACAAAAGTACTATAATTTTTGTAAATTTGCAAAAAATTTTAATACCATGGCAGTAACAATAGCATACGTAGTCGGCGTCATCCTTGGAGTGGTGGCAGTCCTTGAAATCCTCAGTCAGCCAATCAACACCTTCAGCAAGATTATCATCAGCATTCTGGTGGTTATTACAAGCTGGGTGGGAATAGCCGTCTACTATCTCCTCCTGAGAGGCAATCTCACGAAATATTTCAGATAGTATGGACAAAAAAGAGCTCCGCGCCAACATTAAACTGCTTAAGAAACAGCACACTAAGGAACAGCTGCTTGAGCAGTCGGAGTTGATTTTGGCTAAATTAGAGCGGCATCCCGATTTTAGGAATGCCCGCATTGTGATGCTTTACAGCGCTTTGCCTGACGAAGTGCAGACCCAGGCCTTCCTCGAGAAATGGCGTCATGAAAAGAAAATCATTCTTCCCACAGTTGTAGGCGACGACATTATCCCAGTGGAACTTGCCGAAAACACAGGCTTTGCCGTCGGTGACTTCAATATTCTGGAGCCTCAAAACGAGCCTTACACCGGAGGTTATGACCTGATAGTGGTTCCTGGAGTAGCTTTCGACCGCAACGGCAACCGCATAGGACGAGGCCGTGGCTATTACGACAGGTTTCTCTGTAAACACTTGGATGTCAAACGAATAGGAATATGCTTCGACTTCCAACTTGTCGATAAGGTTCCAACGGAGCCGAATGACATAATAATGGACGAGGTGATTTCGTTGTAGTCTTTAGTCATTAGTTGTTAGTCTTTAGTAATCTGACAAAATAAAAAGAGCTGCAAATGCAGCTCTTTTTGTATATTAGAACTAAATTCTAAAGACTAAATTCTAAAGACTAAAGACTAAAAACTAGAGACTAATTACCAAGCGAACAATGGACGATCTGCCATCATTTCGTTGACTTTGGCTTTCACTGCCTCGAGTTTCTTGGTGTCGTCGATGTGGCTGATGACGTCGTCAATCAAGTCAACGATTGGCTCCATCATGTCTTCCTTCAAACCACGTGTTGTGATAGCTGGAGTACCGACACGCAGACCTGAGGTCTGGAATGGTGAACGGCTGTCGAACGGAACCATGTTCTTGTTGACTGTGATGTCAGCCTGAACGAGGGTGTTCTCAACCATCTTACCTGTGATTTCCGGGAACTTCGAACGGAGGTCAATAAGCATCAGGTGGTTGTCTGTGCCACCGCTGATGATGTTGTAACCTCTGTCGGTGAATGCCTTTGCCATTGCAGCTGCGTTCTTCTTCACCTGGAGGATGTACTCGAAATACTCGTCTGTCAAAGCCTCGCCGAAAGCGACTGCCTTTGATGCGATAACGTGCTCGAGTGGTCCGCCCTGTACGCCTGGGAACACTGCACTGTTGAGCAATGCCGACATCATCTTGATTTCGCCCTTAGGTGTTGTAAGGCCCCATGGGTTCGGGAAGTCTTCACGCATCATGATCATACCGCCACGTGGTCCGCGGAGGGTCTTGTGTGTGGTTGTTGTCACGATATGGCAATACTCGAGAGGATCGTTGAGGATGCCGCGGGCGATGAGACCTGCCGGGTGTGAAATGTCGGCCATCAAGATGGCGCCGACTGAGTCAGCGGCTTTACGCATGCGTGCGTAGTCCCAGTCACGTGAATATGCTGAAGCACCGGCGATGATGAGTTTCGGCTTGTACTGAGCCACTTTCTTCTCCATATCGTCGTAGTCGACCATACCGGTCTCTCTATTCACTTCGTATGCAACCGGTTTATAGAGAATACCTGATGAGTTGACCGGTGAACCGTGTGAGAGGTGTCCGCCGTGTGAGAGGTCGAGACCCATGAATGTGTCGCCTGGCTGTAAGCAAGCGAGAAGCACTGCCATGTTGGCCTGTGCGCCTGAGTGAGGCTGCACGTTGACGAATTTTGCCTGGAAGAGTTCACCAGCGCGGTCGATAGCAATCTGCTCGGTCTGGTCAACAATCTGGCAACCGCCATAATAACGCTTTCCAGGATAACCTTCAGCGTATTTGTTTGTCATCACTGAGCCCATGGCTTTCAACACCTGGTCGCTGACAAAATTTTCAGAAGCGATAAGCTCGATGCCGTGCATCTGACGCTCTTTTTCCTTACGGATAAGGTTAAAAACCTTTGTATCTTTCTTCATGTTAAAAATATTTAGTTGATATTCAATTATTTACAAATTCTTTTCTTGGAAAAATATCTTTTATTTCAAACTTCAAAATTATAAATTTTTATTCAATTACCAACATTTTTAATTAAATTTGCAAATTCATTATCGGATATGTCGAATCTTGAGGATATAAAAAAGGTTATCGCACCGGAACTTGAGCGTTTTGAGGCATTTTATGCCGACGCCCTGCATTCCGACAACCCGCTTTTGGACAGAATCGGACGCCATACCTTGAAACACAAAGGCAAGCAGTTGCGTCCGGCTTTCGTCTTTTTGGCGGCCAAATGCTTCGGCCAAGTGAATGAGAGTGCCTATAGGGCAGCTACTTTCATTGAGTTGCTGCATTCCGCGACGCTCATACATGACGATGTGGTTGACGATGCCTCTGAGCGTCGCGGCTTCGCGTCCATCAATGCCATGTTTAAAAACAAAATAGCTGTGCTGGCAGGCGACTATCTCCTCTCAAAAGGCATGATGCTAGCTTTGGAAAACCATGATTATCAGATGCTTGACCTGATTTCCGAAGCTGTGCGCAATATGAGTGAGGGCGAGATATTCCAACTCGATAAAGCCAAGAATTTCGACATCATGGAAGACGATTATTACCAAATCATAGAGAAAAAGACCGCCTCGATGATAGCCTCCTGCTGCGCCATCGGCTCCATCTCGGCGGGCGCCACCCCCGAACAAGTCGAGACTATGCGACAATTCGGCCTCAACGCTGGCAAAGCCTTCCAAATCCGTGACGATATATTTGATTATCAGCCGGATAATAATACCGGTAAGGGCTACGGCAACGACATCCGCGAGCACAAGATGACCCTGCCGCTCATCCACCTGCTCAAAGAAAGCTCAGCCTTGGAAAGAACATTGATAATCAACCGTATCCGTCTTAGCGGCAAGCGCAGACGCACTGTCGACAGCATAATCTGCAAAGCAAACGAAAAAAACAGCCTCGCCTACTGCGAAGAGAAAATGAATCTCTTCATCCGTCAGGCTGAGGATAACTTGAATACAATAGAAGATTCCGAGGCTAAAAACGCCCTGAAAGACCTGATGTTTTACTGCATAAAACGCAACAACTGATGACAACTCCGAATTATAGAGCCCTTATCGCCAACACAAGGCGCGCCATATCACTTCTGGCATTTCTGGTAATATGTATCACTGCCAAATCGCAGGCCTTCTATGGCGGCTTGGCCTTGGGCGGCGTCACTTCACAGGTGGAAGGCGACAACCGTGCCGGATGGGACAAACTCGGTTTTACAGCCGGAGCTTTTGTTGGTTTGCCTCTGAACAACACCTTTTCGGCACAGATGGAGCTGAAATATGTGCAGAAAGGCTCGCATTCCGACTCCGACAATCCCGTTCCGGGCGATCCTTATTCGTTAAAGCTGGACTATGTGGAACTGCCGGTGTTAGTCTCCATCAACCTCAGCGCCCTGTCCATCAACGGCAAGCCCTGCAAATGGATTTCATTCGAGCTTGGCGCCAGCCTCGACGTACTGGTGCGGCATAAAGAAAGCGTAAACGGAGTCTCCGACGGTCTGCCAAACTATTGGAACCGGCTGTCGGCAAGCAGTCTCATCGGCATCAAATTCACCATAAAAGACAAGTACGAAATAGCAGCACGTTCGGTCAACTCCATCACTTCGGTGTACAAAGGCAACCTCAGCAACGAGAACTCGGTGCGCTTCGGCAGGCACGGAGCTTTTAACGACCTGCTCGAAATAGTATTATTCTACCGTTTTTAGGATTATCTCAAAACGGTGATTTTCCTCGTTTTAGGACCTTCCTTAGTTAGGATAATCACATAATACATACCATTCGGACAATCGGCCAGCTTCAGATTGACTCTGTCGGCATTCACCTTAGCGTCATAAACCGTCTGTCCCAGGGCTGAAACCACGGTGACTCTCTGTGCGTCCGCACATTCTATATTGATTTCATCCTTGGCAGGGTTAGGATAAACCGAAATCAGGGCATTATCCGTCTCCTCCAACCCATCATAATTCTTCATCAAAGGATCAGACCACACTATACTCAAACCTCCATCAACGCTCACTCCGTATTTGTACAATCCGTCCGGAAGGCTAATCCAGTCATAGTCAACAAACTGAGCGTTTGGCACATCTTCAGCCACCACAGTCTGCTCGCCCGAATCACAATCCATGCGGTAGATAGTGAACGGATTGCCTACAGTGACATCGTCAATGTAAAACTCGTTCGCATACTCGCCCTCGGCAAGCTGGTTGGCATACATCCACTCTAGCAAGTGGTTGCCCGGGCTCAATGTCACAGTGTATTTTGTCCATGGCACAATGTCCTTAATGGTCTCGCCATACTGCAGATTGTCAATCAGGAAACCTCCGCCGTTCAAAGGGAAGCAGTCTATCTTGGCATAGTAGCTCACAATAGTTGTGGTTGCCACGTTAACCGCGAGGGTGATGCTGCTTGTAGAGAACATAGCCTTGTTGGTGGAACGGACGCAATACGAGCCGCTGTGCGGTGTCTCCATTATCACTTCCCATGGGCTTGAGGCGTCGTTTATCCACATTTGCTCGTACAGACCGCCCGACTCGAAACCGTCGTATATGCAATCCGGCTTGTTCCATGTCATAGCTACACTTGATTCGTTGACTACAGTAGCCTGAACCTCCATAGCCTTATCCACATGGGCATAGTTTGAGGGCAGTGTAAGCATACCGTTGTTCAGCTGAGCCTTAACGTAATATGTATATTTTCCGGCATATGTCAGATGGTCGGTGTAAACCGGCGATGTAAGGTTGTTCGCGACAGCCAAACCGTCACGATAGACATTGTACGACACTGCATTTTCAGCCTCTGTCCAGCTCAAAGACACATATTCTCCGTCTAAATTGGCTTGAAGATCGGTAGGTCCGTGATGATACAAGGCGTTGATAGCCGCCAGGGCGTCGATACGACCCGAACCTGTCATATTGTTTTTGACAGTGTTGCCAGCATTTGCTGCCGTCAATTCTATAATTGAATCAAGTTCAGCGGGCATAAGCTCCGGATTTGCGTCGAGCAGCAAAGCCAAAACGCCAGCCACACAAGGAGTCGCCATAGAAGTGCCGTCGTATGCCACATAACCTGTTACTGTCTGATAATTCAACGAAGTGACGTTCGCTCCCGGTGCCGAGATGTCGGGACGAATCAAACCTGGCTGAGAAGCGTCGCCATTCTCATATGGATAATCATTATAATCGCCAACGTGCGGGCCGGCCGCCCATGTCACAGGACCCACCGACGAGAAGCCGCAGTGTGTATCGTTTGCATCGGTCGCTCCCACACAAACTACGCCTGAAGTGCCACCAGATATCAGGTTCACCTGATCGGGATGCAGCCATGGCGGTGGGCAGTTGCCAGGACATTCCACATTGAAAGGCACAGCATAGGTGTATTGTGTATCACCGACGTTACCGGCAGCTACAGCCGCTATTATACCGGCGTCTTGCACTGAGATAAAAAGGTCACGATAAGTTGACGAAGGTCCCATTTCAGGATCGCCAAGAGACAAATTTATAATGTCAGCACCATGATTCATGGCAAAATGAACACCTGAAATCAGATCACTGTCGGTACCGTATCCTGACGAGTCCAGCACCTTGACTGCCATGATCTTGGCGCCTGGGGCTATACCAGTCTGTATGCCAGCGTTACCTTGTCCTGCAATGATACCTGCCACATGCGTTCCATGGCAGTAGTCATCCATAGGGTCGTCATCGAGATTACACATATCATATCCGTGATGAGGGAAATATTCACCGCCATCCCACATGCTGCCGGCAATGTCGACATGATTGTAATCGACACCGGAATCGACAACCGCCACTATCACACCGTCGCCGTTATATCCGGTCGAACCGTTGTAGTTCCATACCGCCGGAGCGTTGACCTTGTCCACATGCCAAGCAATGTCTTTTGATTCGCCTGACTGCGACTCAACCATATCAGGAACCATCTTTTTCTTATCATCACGGTAAACATAAGCTACATCCTCCCGTTTTTCGAGCAGAGCTATCACATTTTCAGAAGCTTCACAACGGAAGCCGTTGAAACCCCAATACTGCTCTATACCGCTCACCTCATCCCTAAAACCTTGTAAAAACTCCATCACATCCTGCTGTGACGCGTAGCAAAAAGCCATTCTCTCACTGATGACAAAATCGCGTCGCTCAGCCTTGGTCATGTTCCTGGTCTGACGCGACAACTGAGTGTTGTCATACTTCTCTGACATCACGACAATCACCCTCTGCGACTGTCCAAAAGCAGTGCTTAAACACATTAAAAGCACCAAAAAAGCCAAAAATCTCTTCATGATATTAAAAAATTAGATAATCTTGAAAATAACCTCGACACTCACATGACGGCTCTCTGTCTTTTCAGTCGAATAATACTCGTAGGTCGGCTGATTTATGGAATTGTCTGTCCGGTTCCAGTCAAACAAGTCATTCACATTTACCAATACCGACATACGGTTCTTGAAGAAGTCTATCTTCATTCCGCAATCTATGCCGTATGGCGTCTGAGTATACGAATAAAGAGCCTGTTTCTTGGAGTTGTAATAGGCCGAGGCGTACAGCTCCAGACGTTTCCAAAGCTTGGTCCATATGTTCATGGTGAGGTTGTAACAGAACATATCGCTTTTCACCACCTCATCTTCCGACACCGGATACTCCAAGTGTGAATTGAAGAGATTGGCGTAAAACCTCGCGTTGAGCATGGCCGACGGACGATAAGTGAGGTTCAGCTCGCAACCTGCATCGCTGTATCCGCCAAGGTTGACAGGCTTGTTGTAGGTCACATAACGGCCGTAAATCTCGCTGTATTCCGAATATTGCACATCGTTGATGTAATTGGACGAGCCTTTGTAATAGGCGTTGATGCCGACCGAACCGAACTTTTCCCAGTATTTAGTCCATTCAGCCTTGACAACATGCGTAGACGCAGGCTTCAAATCGGGGTTGCCCACATCGAAAGAGTCTTCCTGATAGAGTATTCTCTTTGAGAATTTCCTGACAAAGGGATAATCGGTCTTATGAGTGTAGCCTATACTGAAATTATGCTGTTTTGCAGTGCTGTAAGTGACATAAAACGACGGATGAACTGTAAAGAAATACTTCTCAAAATCGTACCAATGCTCGTCAGGGAAATTGGCCGTCATCACAGTGTAGTCAAAGTCTATGCCCGGCTTTACGGTAAAACGTCCGAAACTATGTTGCAAGTTGATAAGAAGCTCGTTTTTGTCGGTGTAATAATTGCGAATCTCAGTCCTGAGGGTGTCGCGCACATATTGACCGTCAGCTATGGTGTCGAACAACAGCTTGTTACCGTCGGGTTTGTGAGTTTTCATCAAGGCGATGTATAGCTCGCCCTTTTCAGAATAAGGCAAAGTGTATTCAGCTTTGGCATTCCAGTGGAAATCGGAATAATCGTTGATCTCACGGGTTGTTCTGTCATCCACATCCCCCACATTGAAGTATCTTTTCGATATGGCTGTCGACTTTCCTGGCATCCACACTGTATTGAAGCTCAACGACAAAGCATGACCTTTGTCATTAAAATCATGCTGATAGGTTATACCTTGGCGGGCATCCCAACCCCAATAGTCATAATCCTTGTTTGTAATATATTGATACTCGTCCGCATCCTTACGATAAGTACTGTCGTAATACTTGGATTCTTGGTCATCTATCTCACCTGTCAGATAAAACTTTATGGAATTTTTACTGTCAAACTTGTAATTAAACTGAAAATCGTAGTTCAGACCAAGTTTCAGATCCTGAGTATGCTTGTAATTGCGCTCAATGTTCAGAGTATCATCGTTATTGTCCTCGTCAAAAACGTATCCGTACGACTTTGTATTACTGTCTTCCTTGTTGTATGTACCTCTGACGTTGGCCGTAAAAGAGAATTTCTCCTTGTTGTAACTGTATGATACCCAGGGAGAATAATCGCCAATTGTATTGGCTCTGAAACCCAGGCTTAAAGCATGACTCTGATTCTTTTCTTCTTTAGTCATGATATTGATAATACCGGTATTACTGGCAGTGGTGTATCTGGCCGAAGGGTTGGCCATAACCATTATCTCCTTGATATCTGCCGCCGAAGTCTGCTGCAGGTAGTTTTTCCTGGCATCTTGACTAAAGTGGGAAGGTTGGTCGTTTATAAAAATCTCCACATGCGAGACTCCTCTCAAGGAAATTGCTCCATCCACTTCAACACGCACACCCGGCACATTTTGCAAGGCGTCCGATACCGTACCGCCCTGTATACTCTTGTCAAGCCACACCCTATAGACAACAGTCTCTCCTTCGGTTACAAAAATGTCTTGAGCTGCAACAATTTGAGTCACAGCGACCATCATGGTCAGAAAAAAAAGTTTTACTAATACTTTCACAATTGTCTGTCTATTGAATCCTTATGGATAATTTCGAAAATCTCCTTTACCGAATCCACATTCAAACCCAACATTTTGCCTTTGTTTATATGATTCTCCTGTATCTGCTTCCATCTCTCCTTCTGAAGCACGGTCACCTTGTGTTTCTTCTTAAACTTTCCTATCTCCTCCGAAATGTTCATTCTTTTTGCCAGAAGATTCAGCAAATCGTCGTCTATCTTGTCTATATCCTTACGTAGACTTTGCAGTATCACTTCGTCTTTCTTATCGGCATTAGGCTGTCTGATCACCAATTCGCCGAGAGCCTTTCTCAGGCTTTCCGGAGTGATTTGCTGCTTGGCGTCAGTCAAAGCTTCTTCCGGTTTGTAATGAGACTCTATCATGAAACCGGAAGTGTCCAGATCAAGAGCTTTCTGTGCGGTTTCCTGCAACAACTCACGGCATCCGCAAATATGGCTCACATCGGTTAAAATCGGGATGTCAGGTCTGAGACGGTTCAGCTCTATAGGAATTTCCCACAATGGCTCGTTGCGGTAAGGCGTCTCCTCGTAAGAGGCAAAACCGCGGTGTATGCCGCCCAGACAACTGATGCCGGCTGTGGCGAGGCGCTCGAAGGCGCCGAGCCATAATTTAAGATCCGGAGCCATGGGATTCTTGACGAAAACAGGTATGTCGGTGCCTCTGAGGCTGTCGGCAAGCTCCTGCACCGAGAACGGATTGACCACTGTGCGGGCTCCTATCCATATAATGTCGATGCCGTATTTCAGCGCAAGCTCCAGATGCTCTGGTATGGCCACCTCTGTCATAATCAAGAAACCGTATTTCTGCTTCGCCTCACGCATCCATTTCAAGCCCTCCTCGCCTATTCCCTCGAAAGCATCCGGACGTGTGCGTGGCTTCCAAATGCCACCGCGCAACACCTTCACTTCCGGTATCAGGCTCAGTCCCTCCGCCGTTTTGAGCAGCTGTTCACGACTCTCCACGCTGCACGGGCCGCTCACCAGCAACAGCTCGTCGGGTTTCTTAAACCAACATCTTATGTCAAAAACCTCCGACATATTCAAATTTTTTGCAAATTTAAAAATAATATGCCACAATTCACCAAAAATTTGCTACTTTTGTGCTTTGAAATTTTAAAAGACAAAAATCGTGAAACGTACAGAGATTAAAGCTGCTCTCGCAATGCAAGAGCTTGACAATGAGATAAATGTAAAAGGCTGGGTGCGCAACAAACGCGGCAGCAAAAACGTCGCTTTCATAGCGCTCAACGACGGTTCTACCATCAACAACCTTCAGTTGGTCATCGATTTGGAGAAAATCCCGGAGGAGAGTCTGGCTCTGATGCATGCCGGTGCCTCAGTCTCGGCTATAGGCAAACTGGTGAAGTCGGCAGGTAGCGGACAGAACGTTGAGCTGGCAGTCAGCAGCATAGAGTTGCTCGGTCCGGCCAACCCGGATTTCTACCCGCTTCAGCCTAAGAAACACTCATTGGAGTTCCTGCGCGACATAGCTCATCTGCGTTTCCGCACCAACACCTTCGGAGCAGTGTTCCGCATCCGTCACGCCATGGTGTTCGCCATCCACAACTTCTTCAACAGCAAGGGCTTCTACAACATCCACACCCCGCTCATCACAGCTTCTGACGCTGAAGGCGCCGGTGAGATGTTCCAGGTGACAACCCTTGACCTCAACAACCTGCCGAGAACAGAAGAAGGCAAGATAGACTACAGCCAGGACTTCTTCGGAAAGTCGACCAACCTCACCGTTTCAGGTCAGCTTGAAGGCGAGTTGGCAGCCACAGCACTGTCCAAGATTTACACTTTCGGTCCTACTTTCCGTGCCGAAAACTCAAATACCACACGTCACCTCGCAGAGTTCTGGATGATAGAGCCTGAGATGGCATTCTACGACATACACGACAACATGGAGTTGGCTGAAGAGATGCTGAAGTATTTGATTCAGTACGCCCTCGACAACTGCATGGACGACCTTCTTTTCCTCAGCAAACGTCTCCAGGAAGAGGAAAAGAACAAGAAAGAAGAGGAAAAATCAATGGAACTCATCGAGAAGCTCCACTTCGTTCTCGAGCATCCGTTCCAGGTTTTGACATATACCGAGGCTATCGACATCCTCAAGAACTGCAACTACAACAAGAAAGGCAAGTTCCAGTATCCTATCACCGGCTGGGGCGTCGACCTGCAGTCAGAGCATGAGCGTTACCTCGTCGAGAAACACTTCAAGAAGCCTGTTATCCTCACAGACTACCCGATGGAGATCAAGGCTTTCTACATGAAACAGAACGAAGACGGCAAGACCGTCCGCGCCATGGACGTGCTCTTCCCTGGCATAGGCGAGATCATAGGCGGTTCAGAACGTGAGACCGACATGGACAAGCTGCTCAAGCGTATGCATGAAGTTGGAATCCCTGAGGCATCCATGGACTGGTACCTCGATTCACGCCGTTTCGGTTCGGTGCCACACTCAGGCTACGGCCTCGGCTTCGAGCGCCTGCTGCTCTTTGTTACCGGCATGAGCAACATCCGCGACGTGATTCCGTTCCCACGTACACCTAAGAATTGCCTCTATTAGTTTTCAGTGACGGGTTTGAAGTTTGGAGTTACAAGTTGTTTCACTTCAGACTTCAAACTTAAATCTTCAAGCTCCAAACTAAGATGAATCAAAGGTTAACTCAGACCCAGAAGCTTTTACAGAAGCTTTCACCTCAGCAGATTCTCATCATGAAGCTGCTGCAGATACCGACCATGGAACTGAGCACCCGCATCAAAGAGGAAATTATGCAGAACCCCGCCCTCGAGGAAGGCGACAACGACGACTACGAGGACAATTTTAACGATAACGATAACGTTAACGATAACGATAACGATAACGATAACGACGAAGTCGACACTTTCGACGACCAGCAAAGCGACGACGACCACTACGACCCCCTCGACGACTTTGACGATTACCTCAAAGACGACGACGAGGACGATGCGGCTTACAAATATGCCGCTCACAACAGCAGTCCCGACGACAAGCATTACGAGGCGCCCATCACCAACGAGACCACTTTCCAGGACACCCTTATGGAACAGCTCGGATTCCGCCGTCTCGACGAGAAAAAACGCAAGATAGGCGCTTACATCATTGGTAACCTCGACGACTCAGGCTACCTCTCACGTCCTATTTCGGGCATAGCCGACGACCTGCTTTTCACTCAGAACATAGACGCCACCGAAGACGAAATCCGCGAGGTACTCGAGATTATCCAGGACTTCGATCCTGCCGGCGTAGGCGCCGCCGACCTGCGGGAGTGCCTGCTCATACAGCTGCGCCGTATGCGGGCCGAAACTCCCAACAGCGACCTCGAAAACGCCATCACCATCATCGACAAATACTTCGACGAGTTCACCAAGAAGCATTACGACAAGCTTCAGTCCCGCAGCGGCATGTCGGACACCGACTTCAAAGCCGCCCTCGACATCATACTGTCGCTCAACCCCAAGCCGGGCGGCTCTATGGGCACCTCGGGTCATAACGACAATTACGTCATCCCCGACTTCACCGTCGTCAACAACGATGGCGAGCTCGATCTGCAGATCAACGGCCGCAACACGCCCGAACTGCATGTCAGCCGTGACTTCCTGAACATGCTCAAGTATTACACCCAAGGCAAGGACAATCGCGAAAAGCGTGAAGCCCTTGAGTTCATCAAGAGCAAAATCGACTCAGCCAACTGGTTTATCGACGCCCTCAAGCAGCGTAAAGACACCCTTTACGTCACCATGAAGGCCATAATGGACTACCAGCGAGAGTTCTTCCTCACCGGCGACGAAGGCAAGCTCAGACCTATGATTCTAAAGGATATTGCCGAAAAAGTAGGTCTCGACATCTCTACCATCTCCCGTGTAGCCAACAGCAAATATGTGCAGACGGCTTACGGCACCTTCCCGCTGAAATTTTTCTTCAGCGAAGGTCTGGTCAACGACGAGGGCGAGGAAGTGTCCACACGTGAAATCCGGAAGATAGTCCGCGAGAGCGTCGAAAACGAAGACAAGTCCAACCCTCTCACCGACGATGAGCTGACCGCCATTCTCAAACAGAAAGGCTACACCCTGGCTCGCCGCACCATAGCCAAATACCGCGAACAAATGGGCATACCGGTGGCTCGACTGCGCAAAGTGTTATGAAAACAGCCAAAGCCATCTCCATCATAGGTCATCCCATCTTCCATCCCACCTGGATGATGATTATCATGCTGCTTTCAGGCATCACACGTTTCATGCCCGCTAACGACTGGCTGTTCCTCTCCATCACTTTAGCCATGACCTGTCTGGTTCCGGGAGTGGTTATAGTAATGATGAAACGCTGGAAGGTGATATCGTCACTGGAGATGGAAAACCGTGACGACCGTCCGGGACCACTGTTCATCATGATACTGTTCCTCTATGCTGCCATCAGGTTTTTCAGTAAGATACAGATTCTGGTGTTTTTCAACTTCTACCTGACCAGTGTGTTGGCAGTCACTGCCTTGGCTTTCATCATATCCTTCTTTTGGAAAATCAGCCTGCACGCCATGGGATGGGGCAATCTGGCCGCCAGTCTCTTTGTGATGACCACAATGTCCATGCACACCTATCTGCCATATTTTATTGGCAGTATCATACTGACAGGCATAGTGCTTGCAGCCCGCCTTAAACTGAAATCCCACAGCAACGCCCAGATTTACGCGGGCCTCGCCATGGGATTTTTCTCGGTTATTATAATGTATTTCTTCCTTCTTATCTAGGAAACTGTCTTAGAAGGCTCTGATGCCTATACCTATCGACAGAGGCAGGATGTCCGGACCTTTTCCTTCTTTAAACGGACTGACAAACTGATATCCAACAAACAGGTTCACACACCTGTAACCGGCTCTGAAAGTGCCCGAATAAACAATGCTTTGCACCGAGTTGATGCTGCCGTATTTCACTTCCCAATCATGTCCGTCTCCATAAACATCGCCTATGCATTTCGACTTGCTGTACATCAGGAAGCTGACCCTTGCGCCAATGGAAATCTTGAACTTGTCAGCTATTCTGAAATTCACCTCCAACGGTATGTCCATGTAGTTGAAGTTGATTTTGCTCCTCTTGTACGACGATATTTCTGTAAACTGTATCACATCGGCATAAGGCTGGGCCAACCAGGCGTTCTTCATGTAATAGTTATGTGATGTGACTCCCAAACCCAAAGAAGTGGTATGTTTGGAATTGCCCATAGGGAAATTGTATGTGATATAGGCGCTAAAGCCCTGGTTGATGGCGCGCAGTTTGAAATTCTCGTAGCTGGCACCAGTGTTGATGTCGGTAAACAAGTCAAAACCCACTGTGATTTTTCCATTTGTCCTGTCTTTAATGAGCTGCGCATTAGCGACAACCGACATCATCAATGTCAAAACTATCAAAAAACACTTTTTCATATTATCCTTTAATCTATTATTCTAATCTAAACTCTGTTCTTAAGTTTCTGCCTCTTATCAAGCAGAACATCTATCTCCTCCTCTGTGAGCTCCGGGTTTTTCAGCTGAGCGTCTATGGCGTCAATCAGGGTTTGGTAATTTTCGCCTGTCTGCAGCGACTCGAAAGCCTTCTCCTTAATCTCCACCTCCTCGATGTGGTTCTGAACCAAAGGTTCGTCGGCTTCGTCACCCAACTGATCGCGCAGTTTCTTAATCAGCATGTCGATAAAATGCTGAGCCATGTCGTTGTCCATCATGCTGAACATCTCCACCGACATTTCGTCCTTCATCATATCGTATTGCGAAAGGTACATCTTCAGTTGTTCCAGCTGAGCCTTGTCTATGCCAGGCACATCGTCCGGCGGGTATTTTTCCATCACCTTCTTGAATAGCCTAAACAACTCGTTAACCTTATTTTTCAGTTCCTCATTCTCCATAACTCAAATATTATTCATCATAATAGATGTCCCGTCTGAAATCGTATATGGTATCGTTGTAATACAAACTGTCAAGCATCAAGGTGTCTATCTCAAGTATGTCTTCTTCGATGAAAACACGATTCTCCATATTGTCATTGTCTTTCAGCAACTCCTCGTAGTCCTCAATATGCGAGCACAAAGCTATGTAAGGCAGTTCTATGCGGTCTGCCGTGACGAAGGCGTTCTTGTATTGCTTCTTGATCTGCTGATACATGTTCTCGGCCTCCAGACGTGTGCGGAAATCGCCTATGCGCAGGCGGTAGTAAGGCTGGCCGAACACCAGGTAAATCGGCACCTCAGGATATTTCTTTTGGAAAACCTGCTTCACGCTGTCGGCATGTGCAGGGGCGTAGTTGCCCAATTCCATGAAAATCTGCACGCGATAGCCGTCTATGGTGCTGTCGTTTACATGAATCTGGCGCTGTTTCATTATCAAAGTGTCGATTCTTGCGTCCTGGCTCAGGATCAAAAGACCCTTTTGCGCGATGCAAGTCGTTGATAACAAGCATGTTAATGCCAAAAGCAACAGTTTGTTCCTCAAAACACAAAAATTTTTGTAAAATTACGCAAAAGTTTTCAATTTAGTGTGTGATTTTTTGTAATTTTGTGAATAATTTTTAGATATGAATGAAAATCTCGATGCATACGGCACTTCGATGAGCAAGGCTGAAAAGGAGATAGAACAGGTCCTCAGGCCTGACGCTTTCGCCAGTTTTGCCGGGCAGGAGCAAGTTGTTGCCAATCTGAAGGTGTTTGTGCAGGCGGCAGCCCAGCGCGGCGAGTCGCTCGACCATGTCCTGCTGCACGGCCCTCCGGGCTTGGGCAAGACTACCCTTTCGCACATCATAGCCAACGAGCTTGGCGTTAACCTCAAGATGACCTCCGGTCCAGTGCTCGACAAGCCTGGCAATTTGGCCGGATTGCTCACCAGCCTTGAGAAAAACGACGTGCTTTTCATAGACGAGATACACCGTCTCAGCCCCGTGGTTGAGGAGTATCTCTACTCCGCTATGGAAGACTACCGCATCGACATCATGATTGAGTCTGGTCCAAACGCCCGCAGCGTCCAGATCCAGCTCAATCCTTTCACCCTCATAGGCGCCACCACACGCTCCGGACTGCTCACAGCCCCTTTGCGCTCGCGTTTCGGCATCAACATGAGGTTGGAATACTACGATTCGAAAACCCTCGCCAATATCATCAAACGTTCGGCTTCCATTCTGAAGGTGCCTATCGACGACGAGGCCGCCTTCGAGATCTCAAGACGCAGCCGCGGCACCCCGCGTATAGCCAACCTGCTGTTACGCCGTGTGCGCGATTTCGCTCAAATCAAGGGCGACGGCCGCATCACCATAGATATTGCAAAAATCGGTCTTAAGGCTCTCAATGTCGACCAGCACGGTCTGGACGACATGGACAACCGCATACTTCTGACCATAATCGAGAAATTCAAGGGCGGCCCAGTGGGTGTCAACACCATAGCCACAGCCGTAGGCGAAGAGGCCGGCACCATAGAAGAAGTGTGCGAACCTTTCCTCATCCAAGAAGGCTATCTCATGCGCACCCCACGCGGAAGAGTGGCCACCGACTTGGCATACAAACATTTAGGCTTATTTAAGGGCGCCGACCAAGGCAGCCTGTTTTAAGACAGCATAGGTTGTTTCAGATGACATAAAAAAGAATAAGGTTCCTTGGGAGGGAACCTTATTCCAAATTAACCATTTAAAACTTAATCCTATGAAAAATCAAAGCTTTACTCTCTTGCTTTGCTTGTTTTCATTGCAAAATTACACAGATTTTCTCTTCGTGCAACTTTTTTTTGAAAATTTTTCTTTCGTTTTGCAACCCTTTAATTTACTTCATATTGCAAAGGTTGCTATTATGCGTTTCAAACTAAAAAACAAGCACTTATGCATTTTTGACAAATAAAATTTACGCCTTTTCTTTGAAAAAACATGAAATTTTACGCCACTACGGTCTAAACCGCCGAAAACATTAGAAAAATCAGAGTCTGACTCTCTCGTGTTTGGTCTTTCTTTTCTTGCTTGCCCACAAGCCGTAAACCTCGCTCACATTACCTGCTGTAATGAAGGCGTTGATGTCGTTTTCGTTGATGTGGTTCATCAGCTTTGAAAACTCGTCTTTTGTCAAAAGAGCCTCAATTTCCACCTTTTTCTGGTTGCTGTAACCGCCCATCACGTCGTACATGGTAACGCCACGTTCAAGCTCGTTGATGATGAAGTCGCGCAGGTGACGGTACTCAGGACTGATGATACAGACACGTTTTCTGTTGTTCAAGCCGGCTGTGAAGTAATCGACCACTATACCGTTGATCCATGTACCGATCAAACCTATGACTACAATGTTGAACGGGTTGATGGCGAAAGCTGTCAAACAGATGACTGTGCCAGCCACTGTCACCGAGGCGCCTATGTCAAAGTGCAAGTATTTGTTGACTATCTTTGCAAGTATGTCCAAACCGCCTGTCGAAGCGTTGATCTTGAACAGTGTAGCCTGTGCAAAGCTGAGTATGAGCACGAAGCAGACCAGGTCGAACCAAGGGTCACCCATCAACGATGAGATACCGTCATGCAGAGCCACTGGCGAGTAACCGCTAGCCGATGTGGCGTCGAAGAAGGCGCTTTTCTCACCATACAATTTGGTGATTACCATCTGGTAAGGCAGGTATTTCTCGAAAAGGGCAGTGAATGGACCGAGAATCAATGCGGTATACACTGTCTTGATACCGAACTCCTTGCCTATCAGGAAATAAGCAAGCACCAGCAAAATGGCGTTGATGACGAAAATCATCACTGACACCTCCAAATGCACTCCGAACAAACTCTCAGAAACTGTAGCCAGAACGATGGACAAACCCGAAATCGTTCCGATGATGAGCTTGCTGGGTACTAAAAAGTAGTGAACACAAATGGCTGTTAAAATCATGCCAAAAGTCATGATCAGAAACTCAACCCAGAATTTCTTCGTAGCCACATAATTCAAAATGTCTTTTGATTTTACCATTGTTTATATTTTTTTTATAAAAGTCGCACGTTTTCGGGCCGCAAAAGTACGACTTTTTCAGCAGATATATACCTTTTTTGAAAAATTTTTATATCGCTGATTATCAATGGTTTAATCAAATAAACTCTATTCTATGACGATTTCGTCGCAGAAAATCCAGGCTTTCTCGCCCGCACCCACATGCCAGTCGGGGCATTTTCCTATGGATTTGGCCACCATTCTGACGTAGCGGGCTTTCATTTTTTTGCGGATGTCAAGCTCCTGGATGACGGCGTCTTCGGCATCCTCGGCTATCTCGTTTTCGACCACTCCCACCGATTTGAACTTCTTGCCGTCGTTAGAGATGAAGAACTCCACCTCCGTAGGCATGAATATCCATGAGTCCTGGTCTTGCAGGAAGCTGCCGGCAAGACGTGTAATTTCAGTCTCCTCACCCAGGTCGACTGTGGCATCTAGGTCCACTCCGTAATAGCCCTGCCAGGCGCCTACTCTGAAATTGTCGTTGCCACGCTGGAAGTCAATCAGAGCGATGTCACCGCCGGCCGCATACTGGTCGCTGTATGGGTGCTTCAATGTGACGCTGCGGCCGGCGTCAATCTTCTTGAACGCTCCGGTAGCCACGGTTGACGAACGGTAGTCGACCACTGCCACGGCGTTCACCTCCGTGGTGGCGTGAATCACAAACGGTCCCTCATATTTCGAGGCACTGCGGATAACGCCTTCTGTGGGGTCGGCAATGTCGAAAGCATAGTAAATGGTTGCATTCTCATCTGGGTGAGTGATGGTCACCAGCAGGCTGTCGTAGAAAACATACTGGTCGACAGTGATTATTGGGGCTGTGACTATGACATTCCTGTCTATTCTCATCACCGGGCAGTCTTTCTCGTCGGTGGCCCAGGTGGTGTTGCGGTTGCTGGTCATCTGGAACTCAAGCTTGCCACCGTTTGCTATCTCGTTGTAGTAGATATAGCTGCGTTTCAGACTCTTGCCGTTGAGTTTCACCGATTCGATGAAGCAGTTCTCTCTGGACAGATCCTTTGCGATTATGGTGAATTTCTTGCCATTTTCAAGATTCAGAGTCATCTGCTCGAAGTGAGGCACGCCTATCACGTAGTAGCCGCAGGCCGGAGTCACCGGGAAGAATCCCATGGCGCTCATCACATACCATGCTGACATCTGGCCACAGTCCTCATTGCCGCAAAGGCCGTCGGTCTGGTCGGTGTAAAGCTCGTTCATGATTTGGTTGACAGTTTTCTGTGTCTTGGTCGGCTTGCCGATGAAGTTGAACAGATAAGCTATATGGTGTGAAGGCTCGTTGCCGTGAGCGTATTGTCCGATAAGTCCGGTAATGTCCACCTGCTGACGTCCCGTAAGGTCTGACGAAGTGCTGAACAACTGGCTCAACATCTTGCCGTATTCCTTAGGACCGCCCATCATATCGATGTGGGTATTCACATCCTGAGGCACAAAGAAGTTGTACTGCCAAGTGTTGGCTTCGGTGAGCATGAAGTTGACCTGACGTGGGTCGAAAGGTGTCACAAAACCACCGTTTTTACGGCCACGGAAGAACTTAGTCTCAGGGTCGTAGAGGTTTTTGTAGTATTGGGCGCGGGCATAGAACTCGTTGGCTATGTCCTGCTTGCCCATCTTATCGGCCATCACGGCTATGCACCAGTCGTCGTAGGCGTATTCGAGTGTGGTTGACACCGACTCGCCGGCGGCGTCGGCGGCGATATAACCGTATTTCTTATAGTAGTCGAGACCGAAGAAGTCCTTGTTGGCACGGTCCACCATGGCAGCCAAGGCTTTCTCGGCGTCGAAACCGGTGATACCGTTGACGTAAGCGTCGGCAAACACCGGAATTGAGTGGTAGCCTATCATGCAGTGAGTCTCGTTGGCTGCCAGCTCCCATGTCGGAAGCAGACCGCCGGTCTCATAGTTGTCTATGAAGGTATTGATGATTTCAACCGAGCGTTTAGGCTGTATAATATTGAGCAAAGGATTCTCTGTGCGGAAGGTATCCCACTGCGAGAACACTGTGTAGCGCGGACTGGCCGACTGATGCACCTGCAGATCGTGACCACGATAGCGTCCGTCCACATCCGAATAGAGGTTAGGCACTATAAACGAATGATACAGAGCTGTGTAGAAGACGGTTTTGTCTTTCTCGTTGACGCTCTTCACATCTATGCGGCCCAGTTCTTCATTCCACTGGGCGTAGGTTTTGGCTGCCAAGGCTTCGAGGTCGAAGTCGGTAATCTCCGACTGCAGATTCTTCTTGGCACCCTCAATGTCGACTGCCGAGGTGGCTATGCGCATAAGCAGAGGTTGTCCGTCGTTCTCGAAGTCGAAAGCATAGACCAGACCGTCCTTGGTGTTGTCATATTTCTTGATAGGTTTGGAAAATTCCGCATAGAAATATATGTACTGGTCGCGAGCCCAGTAGCCGCTGCGGCGGAATCCGCTGATGGCGTTGTCGCCCTCAACCTTAGCCCAAGCCTCGTAAATCTTCTCGGCCGACAGTGTGGATTCCTTAAGGTCGAGCATTACCGTGGCATCGCCTCCCTGAGGGAAGGTGTAGCGGTGCATGGCGGCGCGCGTCCCGGCCGCTAACTCCACTTTGATATTGTAATCGTCCAGCAGCACGCTGTAAAATCCAGGGCGCGCCGCCTCATTTTCGTGACGGAATGCCGAACGGTAACCATCCGATGTGTACTGCCTCTTGCCCATGGTAGGCATGAAGCGGAAATCGCCGTAGTCGTTGCAGCCCGTGCCGCTCAAGTGAGTGTGGCTGAATCCGAGTATGTGGTCGTCGGTGTAATGATAGCCGGAGCAGCCGTCCCAATCGTCCATGCGGGTGTCAGGACTGAGCTGTATCATTCCGAAAGGAGCAGTGGCGCCAGGATAGGTGTGTCCATGGCCTCCGGTACCTATGAAAGTGTTGACGTATTCGGCCGGCTCACGTCCGGAGTCGGCAATTTGAGGTTCTGATGAGCATGCCGCAAAAAACATCGCGACAACAAGTAATAAAGCTGATTTTTTCATATTATGTTATTTGATTTGTTTCAAAAACACTAAAAAACTTACCCGTTTTCGAGGCATAAAATTACTACATTTTCAATTACAACGGCTTGTTTTTGGATTTTTTTTAAAAAAAACTTACACCTTATATTAAAAAAAGTAGTACTTTTGCGACGCATTAAAAAAATGGTGCATTTGAAATAAGAAATTAACTTAATTAATTACTAACTAAAATTTCACAAAATGAAAAAAGTATTATTACTTTCACTCGGCCTTGTTTTAGGCTTTGGTGCTTTCGCACAGAGACAGGTCATTAAGAATGACCTCATTAAAGGTCAGGCTTATGGCAAAGTCCAAGCTATCGGCAAAGACATGCCAACTGAAGCTTCAACATTCGCTCCACAGTCAGCTCAGAGCGTCGTCACAAACAGATACGAAGAGCTCGAAGACTACATCACAATGTGGACATATTATGACCTTCAGTCAAACCAGTATGTAGCAAACCGTATGTACCAGTTACCTAACGGTTCAGTTGCAGCAGTAGCTACAATGTCACACGAAGACAACCAGACCGCTTCAGACCGTGGTACAGGTTACAACTTCTTCGATGGCAATGATTGGAACGACATGCCTGAGAATCGCGTTGAGCCTTTCAAGACAGGTTGGCCTTCAATCGCACGTTTTGGTGCTAACGGTGAAATCCTCCTCGCTCACGGCAACGGCCACATGCAGTGCTTCATTAGAACAACTGCCGGTCAGGGTGAATGGACATATGTTGGAGCTCTTCCGGACTACCCAGAAGGATATGCTTACACAACAGAATACCCAACATGGCCAAGAATCGTCACATGCGGTGATAACCATAATATCGCAGTTGCTGTCGCTATTCTTCAGCACTCAATCAGTTCAGACGAAACCGACCTCCAGACAGTGATGTGGCGTTCAGAAAACCCAGCTGACATCAACAGCTGGACAATCAGCTACGGTCCTCTTCACGATCTTGACACTCCTTGGGATCACAACCAATTCTCCGCTGACGACTACTGCATGGCAGCTAACGGTCACACAGTGGCTCTCATGTACTCAGGTTGCATAACCAACAGCGTTTGGATGTTCAAATCAACCGATGACGGTGCAACATGGGAATCAACAAGAGTTTGGGAAAACCCCTACGAAGGAAGAGAATTTGACGAAGAACCTGCTTGGGGTATGGAAGACACACTTTACATGCCTATGAACGGTTCTATCGTTATCGACAACAGCGGAGTTGTCCACGTTGCTCTCAACACATTTGAGATGGAGCATACTTTGGAGAACGAGCCAGGTTACTACACATACTATATGGGTCGTGGCGTCGACGGTATCCTTTACTGGAACGACACTCAGGTAGCTCCTATCCAGTCACCTGACGGCAACCCACACCACGCAGCACGTCTCTGGTGGCCATCAGAAGAGTCAGGTTATGTTCACATGGTGAACGATTCAACAAAGTGGATCGGCATGATTCCTATGTTCGAAGGTGCAGAATGGAGTAATGACAACTTCTACATGTCAGGATCAGAGTATGTCAGCAAGTTCTACGGCGCTTCAGGTCACCCAGCTTTGTCATGCGATCCTAACGGCAACCTCGCCTGCGCATTCTCATCACCAGACTGCGGTCGTGTTCTCTACAACAACCAGTACTACTACAGAAGCATTTTCGTAAGCTACCTTAACGTTGACGAAGGTTACTGGCACCAGCTTGAAGACAGCTTCATGGAAACATTCGAGCTTTCAATGTCAGAAGGCGTGTTCACATGCGCAGTTCCGAACGTTGTCAACGAAGGTGAATACTGGTTCTCATACCAGGAAGACCCTGAAGTCGGTTTCTACTGGGGCACCAACGCTTCACAGGCATCAGCTTCAGAAAACAACATCCACGTCCTTAAGGTTATTCCGGATCCGGCATTCTTAAACGTTCCTGCTACAGAGGCTCAGAACATCATCAACGCCATCTATCCTAACCCAGCTACAGACTACGTGGTTGTCAACTCAGCTATGAACGCTGACGCTACAATCACATTCACCAACCTCGCTGGTCAGACAGTGAAGAGCTTCGAGAAGAACCTCACAGTCGGTGAGAACGGTATCAACATCGACCTCGAAAGCGGTGTTTACTTCGTGACAGTCAGCGCCAACGGCTTCAACAAGACAACTAAAGTTATTGTTAAGTAAGCTTTAAGGTATGACAATAAAAAAGGCTTCGCGATTGCGAAGCCTTTTTTTTATTTGTCTTAAATCAGAACCACCATTTGCGGTGACGGAAAAAGAGAGTCATACCCACTCCCATCACCGTCATAACACCTACTATAACCCATAAGGCGGTTACCGAACCTTCAGGAATGAAGGGGAACACCACATTCATACCGAAAATACCGGTTATAAATGTCAAAGGCAGAATGATAGACGACATCAGGGTGAGAATCTTCATGATCTCGTTGGTCTTGTTGGTCTGCATTGAATCGAAAGTCTTCGACAAGCCTTCAATCAAGTCCTCATAGTCCTCGGTCATATCCCATACCTTCTGGTAGTAGTCGAGTATGTTGCCCCAGTAGTCTTCCATGTACTCCAGATCGCCGAAACCCCTGATCTGACCTGTTTCGAAGGAGTGGAACACCCTGAGCTGAGGTTTGAATATAGTGTTTATTGTGATAATGTTCTTTCGTGTGACACTGATTCTCTCGATAATCTTAACCTGCTTTGAGCCGAACAGCTCCCGGTTTATCAACTCCAGGTCCAAGCCCACTTTCTTGAGCAGATAAAGTGACTCCTTCATCAGCTTTTCGAATATGCGGTACAGCAGAATATCCGAAGTCTTGAGGTTTTTCTCGAGTTCTTCCACATCACGCTCCTGATACTCGCTGAACAGCTGGCTCACATACCAAGGCGATTTCTCAAGGGTTATGATATAGTCCTTGCCCCAGAAAAACTTCACCTCTTTGGTCTTGATGAACTTGTTCTGACGGTCAAAATTAGGATACTGAAGAATCAGGAAGTAATAATCGTCGTAGATATCTATTTTCGGACGTTGGTTCAACGATTTGCAGTCCTCAATATCAAGGGGGTGGAAATGGAATTTCTCTTTCAGAAATTTAAAGTCTTCTTCCGCCGGATTGGTCACATGACGCCATTTAAGCGAGCCGATTGTCAAAGTCTCAATCATGCTTTGTCCCCCTTTCTATTTTAAAAAAATTCTACATTCGATTACTGTTTACGATAAAAACGTGCAAAAATAGAACTTTTTTTCAAAAGAAGCAAGAAAAAAATGTCACTTCCACTCCATTGTGTTAATCAAATGCCTCACGTCGTCGGTTATAAAACCTATTACAGGCTGGAGAGAATCGTTGTTGGGATAGATATTGAAATACAATGAGCCACGTAAAAAATGGCTGGTACTGTCGGTCAGATAAAACTGCAAAGGCGAGGCCACGCCTTCCCCTTCGAGGAAGTAAACCAGGCCGTAAACATTCCTGTCGTGGTTTATGATGACGCTGTCGCGTATGCCTGTGGCTTTGGTGATATGCTTGGTTATCATCAGATAGGCATCCTCAAGATACTCGTGAAGGTTATGGTTAACTGTTTTGTACGACAGATGCACCGTACCCTTGAAAGTCGGGAACTCCACATTGGCCCAGTCACGTTCCTGAGGCGACAGATAATCAGGAGTTATGGTGGCATAGACCGGGTATTCGAAGGCGTAATGACGCATAGTGTCAAGCTTGACATACTGTTTTTCGGGCAAATCAATGCGGAAATAGCCACGCGGCTTAGGCTGCGGATGCCTATCGCCGCACGAAACCATCGCCAGCAGCAACAGCACAAGAGCCAAGCTAATCTTCAGCCTTTTCATTGTAGGTCACTTTGATTTCTATTATACGACGCTTGTCGGCTTTTTCAATTTTAAATACAAACTCCTTGTATGATGTGGAGAATCCCGCCGGAGGGATGCGGCTTTCCATCTCGAGTATGAGTCCGGCCAGAGTGTCCGACTCGCCTTTTATGTCTTCGAAATACAACTCATTGATTTCAAATACCTTGCAGAAGTCAACCAAACTTGTCTGGGCTTTGAAGATATAAGTCTTATCGTCAATTTTCTTGTAGTTCTGATTATCGGCCACCACGTCAAACTCGTCGCTTATGTCGCCCACTATCTCTTCGAGCACGTCCTCCATGGTCACCAGACCCGAGGTTCCGCCATATTCGTCAACCACTATGGCTATATGTATCTTCTTGGCGCGGAAATCCTGGAAGAGGTCATTTATCTTCTTGTTCTCAGGCACGAAGAAGGCCGGGCGAAGCAGGTTCTGCCATTTGAAGTCGGGGTCGTCCAAATGCGGCAAAAGGTCTTTCACGTAAAGTATTCCCTTTATGTCGTCAAGAGTGTCTCCGTAAACCGGAATTCTTGAGAAACCGTTCTCAATAATGGCATCAATCAGAGTGTCAAACTTCTTGGTGTATTTTATGGCGAAAAGGCCGACTCTCGGCTGCATAATGTCACTCACCTCTTTCTCGCCGAAGGTGGCTATGCCTTGCAGCATGGTACGCTCCTCAATTGGTGTCTCTTCGTCAGTAGTGATGTCGACAGCAGTAGTCAAGTCACTGATTGACAAAACATTGGCATTCTTTTTAGCCATGCGTTTGTCGATTATCGAAGTCGACTTGACCATTAGCAAACTGAGAGGTTTGAACACTGCCATCAGCACCTTTATGGTAGGAGCCAGAGAGGTGGCCAGCTGACGGGCTTTCTTGGCAGCCGTGATTTTAGGTATCATCTCGCCGAAAATCAACAGCAGCGAGGTCACCACTATCACATTGATAACAAAGGCCCAAACCGGATTGGCAGCCATATTGAACATCTTCGACATAATGAATGTCGAGAAGATGGTTATGGTAACATTTATTAAATTATTGGTTATCAATATAGTTGCCAAAAACTGTTTTGGCTTCTCACGCAACTCCAATACCAATTTGTCGGAACGGCGCGAAGAGTTCTCCAACTCGTTTATGTCGTTTGGCAAAAGTGAGAAAAAGGCGGTCTCACTCGCCGAAGCGAGAGCGGAAAACAGTAAAAGCACACACAAAATAACAAGGTACAATACAGTAGTCCATGTTATTCCAAGGAAAAACTGCGGTTCAGCAATAGGTATGTCCATGATAGATTAGAATGGAAGATCGTCGCCGTTATAATCCTGACTCGGCATTTGAGGCTCTGCAGGTGCCTGGTATTGCTGTTGCGGCTGGTATTGAGGCTGTTGCTGTTGATACTGGGACTGTTGATACTGAGGCTGTTGCGGACGGTTGCCGCCAAGGCTCATCATTTTGTCAACTATAATCTCTGTAATATGACGTGTAACATTCTGGTTGTCAACATATTGACGTGAACGGATACGACCCTCCACGTACATCTGGTCGCCCTTCACATAATTGCGGCGCTTGTCAGCTATATCTTGTGCAAGAGTACCCCAGCTGACCAGATTGTGCCACTCGGTTTGCTCCTGCCAGTTGCCGTCGCGGTCACGATAACGCTCTGTGGTAGCGAGCGACACTGTCATTTTCTTTGTTCCATTGTCGAAATTAATCACTTCCGGGTCCTTGCCCAGATTGCCAATCAAGATAACTTTATTCAGACTTGCCATAACTAAAAAAATTTAATCACAAACACATTATAATTAATGACGCAAAATTACCAAAATTTTTGTATCATCAAGAGAATGAATGAAAAAAATTAATTTTTTTGTCCGTTGTAATAAAAATCTTATTATTTTTGCAGCCGAAAAAAAAGTAACTAACAATTAAAATATTATAAGTCATGACAAAAGCTGAAATCGTAGCGAAAATCGCTGAAAAAACTGGTGTTGAAAAAGGCAGCACTCAGGCAGTTGTTGAATCATTCATGGAGATCGTGAAGGAAGCCGTCAAGAATAACGAAGACGTTTATCTGAGAGGTTTCGGTAGCTTCAAGACCAAAGTGAGAGCTGAAAAAGTCGGTAGAAACATCAAAGCCGGTACACGCATTGTGATCCCGGAACATAAAATCCCTGCATTTAAACCTGCCAAATCATTCATCAACGATATTAAGTAATTTGTATTATGCCAAACGGTAAGAAGCACAAAAGACACAAAATGTCAACCCACAAACGCAAAAAACGTTTGAGAAAGGATAGGCATAAAAAGAAATAATCTGAGAGATTGATTTCTTACAGCACATAACACAGCATTGAGAAATCGATGTTGTGTTATTGCTTTTAAATTGAAATTAAAACCTTTGTAATATTATGGACAATACAACTACAGTTCCGACAGTCAACAGAGAGCTTGTCATCAGTTCTGATGTTTCAGAGGTTAATATTGTTTTGTTGGAAGACAAGCAGCTTGTTGAATTCCACAAAGAGCAGAGCAACAGTAATTTCGCTGTTGGCGATGTGTATTTAGGGCGCATCAAGAAAATTTTGCCCGGTTTGAACGCGGCTTTCGTCGACATAGGCAGTCAGAAAGACGCCTTTTTGCATTATCTGGACCTCGGTCCGCAGATAGCTTCGCTTATCAACTATTCTAAGCTGGCACAAGAAGGCAAGATGGCGCAGGCCTCCATGGCGAAGTTCAAGTTGAGCAACGACGTCGATAAGGCGGGCAAAATATCCGATTTCCTGCAGGCCGGCGACCAGATTCCGGTGCAGATTGCCAAAGAGCCCATCAACACTAAAGGACCGCGCATCTCAGCTGAGATTTCATTCGCCGGACGTTACATAGTGCTGGTACCATTCGCCAACCGAGTGTCAGTGTCGCAGAAGATACGCAGCAGCGAGGAACGCAGCCGCCTGAAAAAGCTCATTCAGAGCATCAGACCGAACAACTTCGGCGTCATTATCCGCACTGTGGCGGAAGGCAAGAAGGTGGAAGACCTTCAGGCCGACATGCAATACCTGTTGGGCAAATGGGAACAGATAACCGAGTCGTTATACGGAAGCAAGGCCCCGGCAAAGCTGGTGAGCGAACTTGACCGCACCTCGGCTATGCTGCGCGACCTGCTCAACGAGTCGTTCAACACAATTACCGTTGACAATCAGTCTCTTTACGACGAAATCAAGAGCTATATTGCCACCATCGCCCCTCAAAAAGCCGACATCGTCAAGCTGTACAAAGGCAAAGAACCCATCTTTGAGCATTACGGCGTAGCAAAACAGGTAAAGGGGTCGTTCGGCAGAATTGTCACAATCAGAAATGGTGTTTACCTCATCATTGAACACACCGAGGCCATGCACGTCATAGACGTCAACAGCGGTCATCGGCTCAACAAAGAAGCGTCTCAAGAAGACAACGCATTGGCTGTCAATCTGGAAGCGGCAGTGGAGATAGCAAGGCAACTGCGCCTGCGCGACATGGGCGGCATCATCATCGTAGACTTTATCGACATGCACGACGCGAAACATCGCAAACAGCTGTTCGAGAAGTTACAGGAAGAGATGGCAAAGGACCGCGCCAAGCACACCATACTCCCAGCCACAAAATTCGGGCTTATCCAGATCACACGTCAGCGTGTGCGCCCCGAAACAGAAGTCACCGTCCAGGAGAAATGCCCTGTTTGTGACGGCAAAGGCAAGATCAGACCGTCGATGATTTATATCGACGAGATTGAAAACAACCTTAAATACCTCTTGCTCGACCAAAACGAGAAAGAGGTGACAGTGCAGGTTCATCCATTCGTCTATGCCTACCTCACCAAGGGATTTATCTCAATCCGAAGGAAATGGATGTGGAAGTATCACAAGAAGATACACATTCAAGAAGTAAAATCGTTCCATATCCTTCAGAGCTGTTACCTCGACAGAAACGGTGAAGAAATCACTTTCTAACAGTAAGAAGATTGAAGTTTGGAGTTTGAAGTTATTATTTATCAACTTCAAACTTCTTTCTTTTTATCCCAATTACATTATTATTAAAAAACTTCAGATTACAAACTATTGACTCCAAACTTTTTTGTATATTTGCAAGTTAAATCTATCTCTAATGAAGGAAATCGTGTTAAGCGGCATCAGGCCGACAGGAAACTTACATTTAGGTAACTATTTCGGTGCGGTGAAGAATTTCATCCGCCTTCAGGATAACTACAATTGCTATTTCTTTATAGCTGATTATCATTCACTTACAACTCATCCTCATCCGGATGACCTCCACGGCAGAGTGCGTCAGATTCTGGTTGAATACCTGGCGGCAGGCGTCGACCCTGAAAAGGCCACGCTGTATGTTCAGAGCGACGTGCCGGAGGTGGTTGAACTCTACCTGTTCCTCAACATGAACGCCTACATTGGCGAGCTCGAGCGTGTCACCACCTTCAAGGAAAAGGTACGCAAACAGCCCGACAACGTCAATGCCGGACTGCTCACCTACCCTACCCTGATGGCAGCCGACATCCTCATCCACAGGTCACAATACGTGCCGGTGGGCAAGGACCAGGAGCAGAACCTCGAGAAAGCCCGCGACTTTGCAGGACGTTTCAACAACATCTACGGAGTTGAATACTTCCCCATTCCGCAGGCATTCAACTTTGGAAATCAATTGGTTAAGGTGCCAGGCCTGGACGGCAACGGCAAGATGGGCAAGAGCGAGGGCGAAGGTAACGCCATCTTCTTGGCCGAAGACGACGCCTCAATCCGCAAGAAAGTGATGCGCGCCAAGACCGACAGCGGCCCTACCGAGATGAATCAGGAGAAGCCCGAAGCCATAGCCAACCTGTTCCAGCTGATGAACATAGTGTCGAAACCCGAAACCGTCCAGTTCTTCGACGAGGCATACAACAACATGACCATCCGCTACGGCGACATGAAGAAGCAGTTGGCCGAAGACATGATTCAGTTTGTAACTCCAATACGTGAAAAGATTCGCGAGATAGACGCTAACGACGAGTATATTAATAAGGTAGCCCGCATGGGCGCAGAGAAAGCACGCGAAAGCGCTCGCAAAACCATAAAAGAAGTCAGAGAAATAATTGGTTTCAAACCATTTTAATTATTGGATTTGACAAACATAATATGATAGAGCACGAAAAAGTTCAGGAAAGAGCCGTTTTGGTGGCTGTAAGCACGCAGGGACAGAACCGTGAGCGTACGGAAGAGTACCTCGACGAGCTGGAATTCCTGTTGGATACGGCCGGTGGAGTGTGCGTGGGACGTTTTGTGCAAACTTTGGAGCGCCCCAACAGCGTCACCTATCTCGGAACAGGCAAGCTCGAGGAGTTGAAGCAATACATCAAGGCCGAGGAAATCGACATGGCCATATTCGACGATGAGCTCAGCGCCACTCAAATCCGCAATCTGGAGAAGGAGCTGGAGTGCCGCATACTCGACCGCACCAACCTGATTCTCGACATTTTTGCAAAGAACGCCAAGACTGCATACGCCAAGACTCAAGTCGAACTTGCTCAGTATCAATACATGTTGCCGCGCTTGACCCGAATGTGGACTCACTTGGAGCGTCAGCGGGGCGGTATAGGCATGCGCGGTCCGGGTGAGACTCAGATTGAGACCGACCGTAAGATCATCCGCAACAAGATAGCCTCGCTAAAGGAAAAACTCCAGGAAATCGACATGCAGAAGTCGGTGCAACGCAAGAACCGCCAGCAGCTGGTGCGTGTGGCTCTGGTAGGATACACCAATGTGGGCAAGTCGACCATAATGAATATGCTCAGCAAGAGCGACGTGTTTGCCGAGAACAAGCTTTTCGCCACATTGGACACCACCGTGAGAAAAGTCGTTATCGAAAATCTGCCGTTTTTGCTTTCAGATACAGTGGGTTTCATCCGCAAGCTGCCGACACAGCTGGTCGAATCGTTCAAATCGACTCTCGACGAGGTGAGGGAATCAGACATACTGCTGCATGTGGTCGACATCTCACATCCAGACTTCGAATCGCAGATTGAGACCGTAACCCAGACCTTGGCCGACATAGGTGCCGGAGACAAGAAAACCATAATGGTTTTCAATAAGATAGACGCATATACCTACGAAGAGAAAGAAGCCGACGACCTCACTCCCGCGACCAAGAAAAACTATACTTTGGACGATTGGAAAAAGACTTGGATGGCCAAAGGCAAGCCATGCATCTTCATTTCGGCAGCCGAAAAAACTCATTATCAGGAGTTTAGAGACCTGCTTTATCAGGAGATACGCGACATGCACGCCATCAGATACCCTTACGACAACTTCCTTTACTAAGTTGCAACACAATGATTGTCAACACACATAGTCACATCTACGACGAGGCTTTCGACTCTGATCGCGAGCAAGTGTTTCAGCGCGCCCTCGAAGCCGGAGTGACCATGCTGCTGTTGCCAAACACCGACACCCGAAGCATAGGTCCGATGATGGATTTCTACGAAAAACATCCTGACAATGTGAGGGTTATGATGGGATTGCATCCCGAAGAGGTGAAGGAAGACTATAAGGAGAATCTGAAAATAATAGAAAATCATATTGAAGGCACCCCATTGGTAGGCATAGGCGAAATCGGTTTGGATTTCTATTGGGACGACACTTTCAAAAACCAACAGTTTGAGGTGCTTGCCGAGCAGTTACACTGGGCCAAAGACCTCGGATTGCCCGTTTCACTGCACACCCGAAATGCCTTCAAGGAGATGTTCAAGATTTTGGAGCACGAACAAGACGGCCGCCTCGCCGGAGTTATGCACTGTTTCAACGGCACTGCCGACGAAGCTCATGCCGCCCTCACTTTGGGCTTCCATCTCGGGCTCGGCGGCGTGATCACCTACAAAAACTGCGGGGTTAAAGACTTTTTGGCTGACATCCCCACAGACAGAATCGTACTCGAGACCGACGACCCTTATCTGCCTCCGGTTCCGTACCGCGGACAGCGCAACGAACCGGCCTACATAGTCAAAACAGCTGAGAAAGTGGCTGAAATATACGGCTTGACAACCGAAGAAATTTGTAAAATAACAAGTAATAATGCAATGAGTTTGTTTAAATTGTAGGAGATTCCTCGACAAGCTCGGAATGACAATAAAATATGAAAAAACCATCAATTTTAGTGCTTTACACCGGCGGCACCATAGGCATGATGAAAGACCCCAAGACCGGCAGTCTGGTACCTTTCGACTTCGGCAACATCTATGAGCACATGCCGATACTCAGAAATCTCGATTATGTCATTGATTTCTATTCATTTAAGAACTTGATTGACTCTTCGAACATGACACCGGAGTTCTGGATTGAGCTCGCCGAAAAGATAGAGGAAAACTACGAAAAATACGACGGCTTTGTAGTCTTGCACGGTTCCGACACCATGGCCTACAGCGCCTCGGCCTTGAGCTTTATGCTTGAGAACCTTGCAAAGCCTGTGGTTTTCACGGGTTCCCAACTTCCTATGGGCATGGTGCGCAGCGACGGACGCGAGAATTTCGTCACCTCGATCGAGATTGCGGCTTCAAAAGCCAATGGCATGACTTGCGTTCCTGAGGTTTGCATATTCTTTGAGAACCAGTTGCTCAGAGGAAACCGCTCCACCAAGTTCAATGCCGAGAACTTCAACGCTTTCTCGTCGGGTAACTACCCCACTCTGGCTGATGTGGGCATTAAAATCAAGTACAACAGAGAGTTCATAGCAAAGCCTGCCGAAGGCCGTCTGATAGTGCACAAGAAGTTCGACAGAAACGTGGGCATATTGAAGCTTTTCCCAGGCATAACACAAGATTTCGTAAAGCACGCCCTGAACACTCCTGGTCTGAAGGGCATCATCATGGAGACTTACGGATCGGGCAACGCCCCCACCTCCAAGTGGTTCCTCGACGAGTTGGCCGCGGCCATACAGAGAGGGCTCCTCATTTTCAACGTGACTCAGTGCAAGTCGGGTTCGGTTGAGATGGGCCGTTACGAGACCAGTTTGAATCTGGACAAGATAGGTGTAGTCAGCGGATACGACATCACAACCGAGTCGGCTTTGGCCAAGATGATGTATCTTATCGGAGAAGGCTACAGCCATGAGGAAATCAAGAAATATCTGCAAATGCCTTTGCGTGGGGAAATGACAATCTGATAAGCATTATAATTTGTTGATTATAAAGAAATTATCAAGTGGCTATGTCTTTTTTCCAAAAAAAGTGAAATAATGTGTGAAAATTATTGTTCTTGCTAAAGAAAAATTTTGTAATTTTGACACGCAAATTTTGTGGAGTTGAAAAATCCCTGGGAGAGATGTCCGAGTGGTTTAAGGAGCACGCCTGGAAAGTGTGTGTACTTCAAAAGGGTACCGCGGGTTCGAATCCCGCTCTCTCCGCAGTAAAAGTATAAGAGTTATTGGTTATAAAGTTATTGAAAGACAATAAATTAGAAATCAATTAAATATTAACAAATCAAAAAGTAGTAATTCAAAATTCAAATCATGAAAAAATTAATTGCTTTATTGACAGTTGCTGGATTTTTGACATTTGGAATCAGCAACTCACTTCTTGCACAAGAAGAAAATGCGCAGACAAACGCAGCTCAGACTGAGCAGGTAGCAACCGCTACAGAGACAGCTGAGATGGCAACAATGGAGACAGCTGCAGAAGCTCCTACATTCCACGAGGTTTTGAAGAAACAGTTCATCGATGGTGGCTGGGGCTTCATGAGCGTGGTTTTGTTAGTGTTAGTCCTCGGTTTGGCAGTGTCAATCGAAAGAATCATCTATCTGACATTGAGCACAACCAACACTAAGAACCTCCTTGCAAATCTGGAGACAACTTTGAACAAAGAAGGCATCGAGAAAGCTAAAGACCTTTGCCGCGAGACACGTGGCCCGGTCGCCAGCATCTTCTACCAGGGCTTGATGCGTTACAACGAAGGCCTCGACGAGGTTGAGAAATCAATCGTTTCATACGGTTCAGTTATGACAGGTAACCTTGAAAGCGGCGTGAGCTGGATTTCATTGTTCATCGCATTGGGACCTATGTTGGGATTTATGGGTACTGTTGTCGGTATGATCGAAGCTTTCGACGCTATCGCTGCAGCAGGTGATATCAGCCCAACAGTTGTGGCAGGCGGTATGAAAGTCGCTTTGTTGACCACAGTGTTCGGTCTTATCACAGCTGTTATCCTCCAGATCTGCTTCAACTTCATCCTTAACAAGATCGAAGGTATCGTGAACGATATGGAAGATTCATCAATCACATTCATGGACATGCTCCACGCTTATTCAAAGAAAAACTAATTTAACAAAAGAAAAATCATGGTCGAGAAATTAACAAAATATTGCAAATATTTGCTTATAGCCTTGATGGTTCTCAATGTGCTGTTCGCTATCCTCGGTGTAGCTAGAGGTAAGGAGAGCGTGGGAATATTCATGGTGTTTGCATATTGCATGCTTGGATTGACTGTGGTTGCGATTTTGTTTGCACCTATTTATGGAATTATTATCAATCCAAAAAGCATAAAGACAATCGGATATGTCTTGGTTTTGGTTGCAGTTATCGCCCTTCTGGCATGGCTCATCTCAAAAGGCTCGACACTTTCGACAGAATATCTTGAATCAATGGGTGTGTCACGTGGACAGGAAGCATTTGTTGACTTCTTCATGATGTTCACATACATTGTAGTAGGCGGCACAATCGCAGCTGTAATCTATTCAGCAGTAGCAAAACTCATTAATAAATAATAAGGAAGGAAATTATCATGGCACGTCAGAAAAAGAAAGTTCCGGAAATCAACGCCAGTTCAATGGCTGATATCTCTTTCTTGCTGTTGATATTCTTCCTCGTTACCACTACGATGGACACAGACAGCGGTATCACCCGTCGTCTGCCCCCACCAGTAGAAAACCCAGACATGGATGTCAAAGTGAAAGAAAGAAACATTTTGAACGTCATGATCAATAAGTACGACAAATTGATGGTTAACGGTAAACCTTGCGACATTTCAGAGCTTAAGGACAAAACCAGAGATTTCATCACTCCAAAACCGAATGATGATAAAGCTCCTGAGGTCGAAGTCAAGGAAATCGACATGATTGGCAACTTCATGACCAACAAGGGTGTCGTATCACTTAAGAATGACCGCGGTACTTCATACATGATGTACATTGCAGTTCAAAATGAATTGGCGAAAGCTTTCAACGAACTCAGAGAGGAAGTCGCTATGACATACTTCAAACAGCACTACAACGACATGACCGACAAAGACAAAATCGATGCGGTCAACAAGGCTGTCCCTGTCCGTATTTCAGAGGCTGAACCTGAAGAAATCAAATAAAGGAGGTTATTATGGCAAAATTCAGAAAAGGTGGAAAGAAAGAAGTTCCGGCTATCTCAACCGGTTCAATGCCTGACATCATCTTCATGTTGATATTCTTCTTCATGGTTACAACTTCCATGCGTGAGACATCATTGAAAGTGAAAATGAAATTACCGGCCGCGACGGAAGTTCAGAAGCTTGAGAAGAAATCTCTCGTGAGCTTCATCTACATCGGACCTCCGACCAACGCCAAACTCTATGGTACAGAAGCTCGTATCCAGCTCAACGACCAGTATGCTCGTATCGACGACATCATCCCGTTCATCGAACAGGAGCGTCTCGACCGCGCTGAGGCCGACCGTCCACTGCTCACCACCTCTCTCAAAATCCATGAGGAAGTGAGAATGGGTTTGGTCACCGACGTTAAGCAGGAGTTGCGTAAATGCGGTGCATTCCGTATTAACTACTCTGTACGTAAAGGGGAATAAAGACCTTAGTCTTTAGACCTTAGACGTTAGATATTAGTAGAGGCGCACGGTTGTGCGTCTCTACATTTTTTATATCGGGTCAACATCAATTGAAATTGAAACCGCCTTATAATCGTTGAGGTGTTTGAACGCGTCGATTTCCGATTTGATGATTTCCTTGATTTTATTGGAATTCTCATTGCGGTCAAACTTAATGAGGATCTGTTTGATGTATTGATTCTTTATTCTCGACACCACAGGATACTCTGGACCGAGGAGGTTGTGCTTGAACACCGGACGCAGATGTTTTGCGAAGTATTCGGCCGCTTTGTTGAGCTTCTCATAGTCGACATGACGCAGTCTGATCAGTATCAGGCGGTAATAAGGCGGATAGCAGAACTGCCTGCGTATAGGCATCTGCTCTTCGTAGAAGCGTATAAAGTCATGGTTGACAACGTTCATTATGACCGGATGTGTGGGCTGGTAGGTTTGTATGATTACCTTGCCCTTCTCCCCTTTTCGGCCTGCGCGTCCGCTAACCTGTTCCATAAGCTGAAAACTGCGCTCGTAAGCCCTGAAATCGGGGAATGAGAGCATATTGTCGGCATCAAGTATACCCACCGTCTTGACGCAGTCGAAATCGAGGCCCTTGGTGACCATTTGGGTGCCCACCAGCACGTCGGTCTCGCGGTTTTTGAACTGGTCGAGGATAAACTGGTAGGAGTTTTTCGACCTCGTGGTGTCGAGGTCGAGGCGAGCGCAGCGAGCCTCGGGAATAAGAATCTTCAAGTCTTCCTCTACGCGCTCTGTGCCGAAGCCGTGCATCTTAAGGTCGGTACTGTGGCATGACGGGCATTCCGAGGGCACCGACATGGTGTAGCCGCAGTAGTGGCATTTCATTATGTTCTGAGCTTTATGGTATGTCATTGAGACATCGCAGTTGACGCACTGCGGCACCCAGTGGCATACGCCGCATTCCAAGCGCAGAGAGAAACCCCTTCGGTTTTGGAACAATATGACCTGGTTTTTATTGTCTAGGGTGTTTTTCATGGCGTCCACCAGCACGCTGCCGAAGTTGGCCTGCATCAGCTTGCGGCGGCGCTCCACCCGCATGTCGTCGACAATGATCTCGGGCATCTCCACCCCTCCGTAACGCTCCGTCAGCTCAACCAGATGGTAGCGACCCTGTCGTGCGTTGTAGTAGCTCTCAAACGATGGCGTAGCCGAGCCGAGCACTATGTCGGCCCCGTGAAAGCGGGCCAAAACCATGCTCAGGTCGCGGGCATTGTAACGCGGAGCCGGGTCTATCTGCTTGAACGAAGTGTCGTGCTCCTCGTCCACTATAATCAGGCCGAGATTGGAAAACGGTAGTAGAATAGACGAGCGCGAACCTATAATAACCTGATATTTTTCACTATTTGTACGTTCAAAATCCATCACCTGCTCCCAAATCTCCACCCTTTCCATATCGCTGTAACGCGAATGATACACTCCCACCCTGTCGCCGAAATATTTCTTCAAACGATTGATAATCTGCTCGGTGAGAGCTATCTCAGGCAGCAGATAAAGCACCTGACGGCCCTTGTCTAGGGCTTCCTGAATGAGTTTGATGTATATCTCCGTCTTGCCGGACGATGTGACACCATGCAGCAGCACCGGTTTGGTCTCTTTAAAACCCTGGTGTATGCCGTCAAAAGCGGCCTGTTGTTTCTCAGTCAACTGAATGGAATCCACATCGGTCAAGGCCTTGAAACTCTTCAGGCGGCTTACTTTTTTCATATAGGTTACAAACACCCCCTTGTCGACCAAAGCCTTCAGAACCGTGCTGTTGGCATTGGCCTTATGCATCAAATCCGACGCCAACACGTCGTTTTCCTGACTTCCTCCGAGTACATAAAAAGACATCAGCAGCTCCAGCTGTTTATAGGCCCTCTTGTTGAGGTTGTCCATCAGCTCGTGCATCTTTTCTTCATCCTTGTATTCCTCGGACAATCCCACATAACGCTCATATTTTGCCTTGAATTTCCGGTCAAGTTCCTCCTCCATCACCACTATCCCTCGTTCTATCATCGTCTTGATCAGAGGCATAACCTTTTTGTAGCCGATTATCTTGCTCACCTCGCTTATTGTAAGTTTGGGCTGAACCTGCAAGGCTTCAACTATGAGATACTCGAAGTCGTTGAGTGTCATGGTGTCCAACTCAAAATCCTCCGACAGTCTGATTTTCGACTCGCTCGAAAGCTTCATGGCAGAAGGCAAGGCCGCCTGCATCACCTCACCCTCGTAGCAGAGGTAGTAATCACAAATCCACTGCCACAGTTTAAACTGCATGGCGTTGACCACCGGATGATCGTCTAGTATGCCTAGTATGTATTTAACCTGCTCAAACTCAGGCACTTGCTCAGTCACCTCGCTCACCAACCCGGACATAATCTTCGCCTTGCCGAACTGCACCACCACGCGCTGCCCGACACACACACTGTCGTTGAGTTCCATAGGCACACGATAGGTGAACGTGCCCGGTACCGGCAACGGCAGAATCACTTTGACGAAGAGGGTCTTTCTTTCCATTTTTAATAAACCTGTATAATCAGCGTTCTCTGTGTGAGATTAATGAATAACAAAATTAGTGTTTTTTTTGAAATTTTTTATTATTTTTGAAAAATTAAATCTGATTATTATATGAGAGCCAAATTGCTGATAATCATATTGTTAATCATCGGAACCACGGTTTCGGCACAAACTCTGGAGCCGTTTTCCGACATGAATTACCGGGACGATGTACAGACAGTGCTGTTGCATCCAACCGATTTCGACCTCGACAAACCGGTGATTTACATTACCAACATGAAGGAACAGCTGCATCTGCAGTTCGACATTTTTGCAGACGAAGCCCCCTATCTTTATTACACTTTCATTCATTGCGACAACCAGTGGCGGCCTACCGACCTGCCCAAAAACGATTATATCAACGGATTTTTCCAGGACGACATAGACGATTTCAAATTCTCGCTCAACACCTTTGTCAATTACGTGCATTACGACCTGCTCTTCCCTCAGGAAGACATGATGCCAAAGATTTCGGGCAACTACATCCTGATGGTGACAGGCGAGAATCCTGACGATGTCTATTTCACCCGCCGTTTCTATGTGGTGGAAGACCTGGCCATAATCAAAGCCACCATGCCCCGCTATCCTTTCGACCTCAACCTTGGCCCCAACAAACAGGAGGTCGACCTGGACATAGCCTTCCCCGACATGTTCAATACACGCGCCAGCCAGTACTGCAATGTAACCATTCAGCAGAACGGCCGCTGGGACAACGCTGTTTTCGGTTTGAAACCGACGTATACCTATCCCGAAAAACTCTCATATATCAACAATCCAAAAACTGTTTTTGAATCGGGAAATCAGTTTCTCCGCATCAACACCAGCAACTTCGAGAACCGTCCTGAAAAGACCAAGACGGTTTACCGCGAACAGGACTACTATGTGGTTACCCTTTACGACGATGCCATCCGCAACACTCACACCTATCTGGAGGATCAGGATTTGTTCGGCGAGAAGTACGTCTATCTGGAACGGGAAGGCTATGACGCCACCAAGGAAGCCGACTACGCCATGGTCGATTTCTTCCTTAACTGGCCTCAGTATATGATTGGAAAGGATGTCTATATCATCGGAGCTATCACCGACTGGCGCATGGACGACAATGCCAAGATGAAGTACGACCCCGACAGACGCGGTTACAGCAAGGGGCTGCTTCTCAAACAGGGCTACTACGACTATATGTATGCCGTGCACGACAACGAAACCGGCATCACCTCGGTGGCGCCTATCAACGGCGATTTCTGGGAGACTACCAATATGTACCACATTTTTGTATACCTTTTCGACCCGATTGAGAATTACGACAAACTGATAGGGTACGCTACAATTAGGTCGCATTAGTTTGGAAGTGACAAGTTTATGAAGCGATTGACAATTACAATACTGGTATTGCTGATTATAGTTTCCTGCGGGAGGATACCGCGGAAAATCGAGTACTCCGGCATTACTCAGGGCTCCTACTTCGCCATCACTTATTATGATGAGGCAGGCAGGACATTTGAAGCTGAAATAGACGCCATTTTCAAAGAAGTGGACAATTCCGTTTCACTTTGGAACGAAAATTCCATCATCCGCAAGGTAAACCGCAACGAAGATGTGGTTGTAAACCAAATCTTTAAAGACAATTTCGAGTGGGCACGCAAGGCCTCCGAGTTTTCGGATGGCGCCTTCGACGCAACCATAGGCCCATTGGTTTCAGCCTGGGGGTTCCATTACAAAAAAGAGCTTAAGATGACACCCCAGATGGTTGACTCCATCCGTCAGCTTGTAGATTACCGGAAAATCCAAATAATCGACAACAAAGTGGTCAAGGCCAACCCCAACATGACTCTCGATTTCAATGCCGTGGCACAGGGATACACTGCCGATATCATAAGCAAATATTTGGAAACCAAAGGTATAGAAAATTATCTTGTCAACGTTGGGGGTGAGATTATGGTGAAAGGCACCAAACCTCATGGCCAGATGTGGACCATAGGCATTGAAAAGCCGGCCGAGAACTTCGATTCAGAGCAGTCGGTACAGATGAAACTTCAGCTGAAGGACAAAGGCATAGTCACATCCGGCAACTACCGAAAATATATCGAAAAAGACGGTGTGCGCTATTCCCACAGCATAGACCCTAAAACAGGCTATCCGGTCGAGCAAAACCTGCTCAGCGTCACCATAATAGCCGACAACGCCTCCTGGGCCGACTGCCTTGCCACCGTCTGCATGATAGTGGGTAAAGAGAAAGCCTCGCAGCTGCTTGCTTCACAAGACGGCCTTGAGGCTTATTTTATATTTGTCGAAGACGGAAAGATTCTCACCGAATCATTTCCCCGTTGACTCCGAGTTTTCCAACTGATTATTCGGACACATCCACTCTTCTCCTCCGCAGATGCATTTGGCATCAGGGTCTAACGAATGAACGCATTTCCGTTCAAATCTGCCGTTTTTCTTGACAATACTCTTGATTCCTATCGCCGCCAACGCCAACAGGATCAAAAACAGAGTCGGAATCAGAAATACCCAGAGCATTATTCGCAAACTATCAGATAATAGTTCTTCTTGCCCTTCTGCACAAGTATGTACTTGCCGTTGAGCAGGTCGTCGGAGCCCATGGTCTTCTGCTCAGTGACTTTATCCTTGTTGACCGACACTCCGTTGCCCTGCACCATCTTACGGGCCTCACCCTTTGACGGGAACACTCCAGTCTGAACGAGGAAGTCGACTATGCCGACGCCTGCTCCGAGAGCGTCTTTCGAGAAAGTGGCCTGAGGCACTCCCTCAAATATGCTCAACAGGGTCTTCTCATCAAATTTGTGCAATGCCTCGGCTGTGCCTTTGCCGAAGAGTATCTGTGTGGCTTCTTCAGCCATCTCAAGGTCTTCTTTAGAGTGAACCACCAGTGTGAGCTCACGTGCCAAAGTGCGCTGCAGTTCGCGCAGATGCGGCTCGGCTGTGTGACGTGCTATTAAAGCATCTATTTCGTCTTTCTTCAACAAGGTGAATATCTTGATGTAACGTGCTGCGTCCTCGTCGGTGCAGTTCATCCAGAACTGGTAGAAAGCGTACGGTGAGGTCTTCTCCGGATCAAGCCAGATGTTACCTTTCTCTGTCTTGCCGAACTTGCCGCCGTCAGCCTTGGTGATGAGGTTGCATGTGAGTGCGAAAGCCTCTTTGTCAGCACCGAGCTTACGACGGATGAGCTCTGTACCGGTGGTGATGTTACCCCACTGGTCGGAGCCGCCCATCTGAAGTTTGCAGTTCTTGTGCTCAAACAGATAGAGGAAATCGTAGCCCTGAACCAGCTGGTAGCTGAACTCTGTGAATGACATGCCTTCGCCTTCGCCGTTGAAACGTTTCTTCACCGAATCCTTCGCCATCATGTAGTTGACGGTGATGTGCTTGCCGATGTCGCGGATGAAATGCAAGAAAGTGTAATCCTTCATCCAGTCGTAGTTGTTGACAAGCTCAGCACGGTTAGGCTGGTCGCTGTCGAAATCGAGGAACTTGGCCAACTGCTTCTTAATGCAAGCCTGGTTGTGCTGTAATGTCTCGTCGTTCAACAAGTTACGTTCAGCCGATTTGCCCGAAGGGTCTCCGATCATGCCTGTAGCGCCACCGAGCAATGCCAACGGCTTATGGCCGGCAGCCTGAAAATGACGCAGCATCATGATGCCGCAGAGGTGTCCGATATGCAGTGAGTCGGCGGTCGGGTCAATGCCGAGGTAAGCCGTGGTCATCTCTTTCTTCAACTGTTCTTCTGTGCCTGGGGTCATGTTGTTCAACATTCCGCGCCAGCGCAATTCTTCTACGAAATCTTCCTTCATCGTATGTTTTCATTAAAATTTCGTGCAAAAATAATTAAAAATATCATGCATTGCCTAAAAAAACTTAATTTTGCAACTCGTAGCATTCAAAAAATGAAGGAGCTTATAAAAAAATCGCTTTGTATAGTCACTGTCATGCTCTTGTCGGCATTGTTTTTGCAGACAACATGGCATTTTTCTGATTATATGAAACTGAAAAACGACTCCAAAAGCTGTGAAAAACCGAAACTGACATTTAAAAACTATTGCGACGGCACTTTTCAGAAACAAGTCGACGATTATCTGAGGGAAAACTATGCTACGCGGGCAATAGTCATACGCACTCGCAACCAATACGACTACACTTTTAAGAATAAGAAGACCTGCATCCCTTTTTTATTACCGGGAAAAGACAACTGGATGTATTACCGGCCGGGTGTGCTCGACTATTATGGATTGGAAGCTCCGGTACATTTCAAGTCAGATCAGGAATTAAGAGATTTTGTTAACAATCAAGTGGATATGCTCAATGAGCTGAGAGGCATCCTGAAAAACGATTACGGCATCGAGATTCTTTCGTTTATCGGTCCCGACAAGCCTTTCATCTATCCGGAGCATCTTCCGGAGATGGAACGCGACACCACCATGGGCAACGCCGCCGATTATTTCGCGCAGCGTTTTGCAGAAACAGGATTCCCGAATATCGACATGAAGCCGTGGTACCAAGCCATCGCCGACACCTCACGCCGTCTGCTTTTCATGCCGATGGACTCGCATTGGCAATACGCCAGCGTATGGGGTTACGACTCGCTCTTCAGATTTATGAACAGCCTCAACGATTTCGGAATACCGCAGATGAAAATAAACGGAATCAAAGAAAGCAAGTTCAAAGGCCGGCAGGACGACGAGGCAACGCTCAACCTGCTGTTCAAAGTACCTAACCACACCCCTCTATACACAGCCGACATCAGCGTGATAAGCGACAGCACAAGCCGTAAACCGAGAGTACTGTTTGTGGGCGACTCGTTCATTTTCGCCTATGAATGGCTGATTCCTAAAAAAGAAATAACTTCATATTACGAGAACTGGTTTTATTACGACAATGTTTATAAAGGCTTTGACAAAAAACAAAAATACAAGATTAAAGATATAAACAGGTTGAGAAGCATCCTAGATGTCGATTTCATCGTTGTATATTCCGTTGGTTATCAATGGTATCTCGGCACAAGAGGTTTTGTTGAAGATGCCTTGGAGAGCATCAAAGACCCTTACCAGGTGAAGGTGGCACAGACGATGAACCGCATTGGAAAAGACCCATCATGGATGAAGCTGATAAGAGATAAAGCCCAAGACAAAGGCTTCACCGTCGAGAAGATGCTCGAGCTTGACGCAAAATGGATTATTGAACATGAAAACAAATAGATATGGTATTTAGCAGCAACGTTTTTCTTTTATATTTTCTTCCGCTTTTTCTGATATGCTATTTTATATGTCCGAAAAAGTTTAGAAACTACGTGATTTTATTGTTCTCGATAGTGTTTTACGCCTACGGTGCACCCGATTTTATACTTTACCTTCTTGGCTCAACCGTCGCCAACTTCTATTTGGTGAAGATGATGCGTAAAACAGAAAAACCGGGACTCAAGAAACTGCATTGCGCCTTGGCGATAATTGTAAGTTTAGGGCTGTTGGTCTATTACAAATACGCCAACTTCCTGATTGACAACATCAACACACTCATCGGCATTTTCGGTACCAACGCCCTCAGGATGGCAAAGGTGCTGCTCCCGATAGGCATCTCGTTCTTCACATTCCAGTCGATAACATACGTGATTGACACATATCGCGGCAACAACGAGCCGATGGAGAAGCTCACCGACTATATCGTTTACATCATGATGTTCCCGCAATTAATCGCCGGCCCTATCGTGCGCTATTGTGACATCGAAGGTGAGATACGTCACCGCGAATACAGTGCGCAAGAGTTTTTGCAAGGATTCAACCGATTTGTAATCGGTTTGTCGAAAAAAGTACTTATAGCCGATGTTATCGGTTTCCAAGTTGACCAACTACTTGCTGGAGACTTTTCTATCATGGACAGCGGCACCGCATGGATTACCATTGCAGCCTATACCATGCAGCTATACTTCGATTTCGCAGGTTACTCCGACATGGCCATCGGTATCGGTAAAATCATGGGATTCCATTTTCCGGAGAACTTCGACAACCCATATAACTCCGCGAGCATCACTGAGTTCTGGCGCCGCTGGCACATGACTCTCGGAGCATTCATGCGAAACTACCTTTATATACCGCTTGGCGGAAACCGCTGCTCGAAACGCCGTATGTACTTCAACCTCTGGGTGGTGTTCCTGCTCTCCGGATTGTGGCACGGCGCAAGCTGGAACTTCGTCATCTGGGGCGCCTACCACGGACTGTGGCTCGTGCTCGAGCGCATGGGGCTCAAGAAGTTCTACGAGGCAATCGGCAAGGCGCCAAGCGTCATCATCACGTTCATCATCGCGATGGTAGGATGGGCTATCTTCCGTATCGAAGACCTCAACCAAGCCTTCACCTTTATCGGACGACTCTTCGCCTTCGACTTCAGCACGTTCAGCATCAGCGCCGACGCACAATTCTACACCACACTCATCGTGGCGCTCTTGTTCTCGTTTATCGCACTCTTCCCATTCGGGAAGAAACTGCAGGATGCCGTATTCTATGAGGAGCACACCCTCACAGGCACCGTCATCCTTTGGGTCATCGCAATCTTCATGTTACTCTTCTGCCTTGGCGCACTCAACGCCGCAGGTTTCAGCCCGTTCATCTATTTCAGATTCTAATTGGCAATGAAGCGACTCCCCAACATATTTAGATTCGTAACCGTAGCGTTCTTTCTGATATTGATGCTGCAGACAGCGTTTCAGTTTATCAGCCTGAAGTCGCTGAAAGGCTTCACTAATAAGAAAGAAGCGCCGAAGTTTACCTACGAAAACTATGTAAAAGGCACTTTCCAAAAAGATTTTGAGGCTTACAACAAAGAGCGTTTCGGCTTCCGCGAATGGTCGCTGCGCCTTTACAACCAATATATCTGGAGCTGCTACCATAAGACACACAACGGCTGGATTGACATCGGTAAAGACGACTGGCTCTACGAAAGCGAGTTTGTGCGCGACCACTACGAAAGTATGATGTACAAATACACCAGCGACTCAACTGAGATGAAGCGCCGCTTCGACGAGACAGCGGAGAACCTTTTCAAGCTCCAGGAGATACTTAAAACACACGGCACATATATTTTCGTGAACATGATTCCGGGGAAAGACGTCATTTATCCGGAATATCTGCCAGAGAACACGAAATACACACACACTGACGGCATCCATGCCTATGACTATTACAAAAAACGCTTCGACGAACTCGGAGTGAACTACATCGACAACGTGGAATGGTTCAAACATCTGAAAGGCACCGTCGACTACCCGTTGTTCCCAAAGACCGGCACACACTGGTCGAACCTCGCCGCGACGTATGCTTTCGACAGCATCATGCGATACATGGAGTCGCTCAACGGAATGAACATGCTTAACGTGAACATCGGGGAGAAATACGCAGGCAAGGTACGGGAGCCCGACGATGACCTTGAACAACTGTTTAACCTTGCACTTCCGATAAGACCTAACAAGCATTATTATGCCGACGTGACGATAATTCCCGACACGACAGCCGTGAAACCTACGCTCATCACCATCGGCGACTCATATTTCTGGACAATTTCATACAATTTCAAGCTTAAACAGCTGTTCACAAGATATCCTTACTGGTATTACAACAGCACCATCTACTTCGACCCCGACAATAATTCTACGAAAGATATAAACCTTCTTCAAGAGATTTTCAATGCCGACTACATAATGCTAAACTACTGCACGGTACAACTTTACAAACTCGGCAACGGATTCATCGAAAACGCAATGACACTTCTTTATGATGAAGAGACGCAAGCTCCAGTCAGTCAAGAGGTTATAAATATGATTCAGCATATCTATTCAGACAAAAATTGGCTCAACGATATAAAAACCAAAGCGGAGAAAAACAAAATATCTTTGGAAAGACAGGTCGCACTTGACGCAAAATGGATGATCAATAATCAGCAATGAAAAACAAACGCACATATATTGTCCTCTATACCATTCTCACCGTATTATTGTTTTTGCCATTGGCGCAATACTCTTTCGGCGTGTTCAAATTCCGGCCTTTATGGGGCTCAGCCAGCAAAGCAAGCAAGCCAGATTTCACATTCAGCAACTTGGCAAGCGGCAAATATCAGTCGGGAATTGAGAAATACATATCAGAAAACTATGGTTTCAGGCAGCCTACCATAAGGTTATACAACCAATATCTTTGGACCTTTTTCAAGAAAACATACGCCAACGACGTGGTGATTGGGAAAAACGGATGGCTTTATTTCGACAAGAATGTCAAAACCTATTACGGCACCTACCAACAAACCATTTTCAAAAACAATGCCGACGCAGTATTGAAATATGACAGAAACATACGTGTCCTGAACAAGCTGCGCCACGTTTTGAAAGATTTTAACATCGAGTTTTTATCTTACATCAGCCCCGACAAATGTTACGTATTTCCAGACAACATCCCCGACAGGCAACACGACACCACCACCATCGATGTCACCAAGTATTTCACACAAAGGTTCGATAAACTTGGATTCCCTTATATTGAGATGAGTCAGATGTACAAAAACATCGCCGACACTCTGTTTTATACGCCATTCTCACCAGGTGGAGCGCATTGGAACTTCTCCTGCGTCTACGCCGCCGACACAATAGTCCATTTTATAGAAAAAGCCGGGGGAGTTAACCTTGCGGAGATAAAAATCGGGGAATACAGACAATATGACAAGTTTGAGGAGAAGGTGAAACACCGTTGTGACTACGATATCGAGAGCATGCTCAATCTGATGTTCAGACGCGACCATTCAAAATATCCGCTTTATCTGGCCGACATCACCATAGTGTCAGATTCTACATGTGTCAAACCCAACGTACTGTTTGTTGGTAACTCCTTCCTATGGCGCATCAAGGATTTCATCCATTTCGATGACATTTTCAGCAATCCGCGACTGTGGTATTACAACAAAGAAGCCTACGACCTTGCCACACTGGCGATGAAACCCATCAAAAAGCTTGACAAGACCTTTGAAATCATGCTTTCCGACTACATCATCACATTCTGCGGCGACACTCAGCTGGACCAAATCTCGTTTGGTTTTGCAGGCGAGACACTAATCAAACTATGCCTGCCCGACAGTATAGTGGAGAAAAAAATCAACGAGATTTGCCATAAGCAAAACATCTCCAGAGACAAGGCCATCAAAATCATTAACGATAATCCTGAAGTCTTTGACGAGCTGAAAGGCGACGCCATACCAAGCATGCGCAACCCGCAGTCAGTAGACGCACACCGTGCTGTCAGCAGCATGAAAAACGACAAAAACTGGATGAAGGTTCTCGGCGGACACGCCAGATATCTCAACATGAGCACAAAAGATCTCATGGAACTGGAGATGAAGAACATACTCGACGGCAACACTCTGATGCGCGACTGCGACACCATTGTCTGCAGACAAAACTATCAGGCCGCTGTCGACAAGCTGATCAAATATTGGGAAAATGACAAAGAGAAGATGAAATACTACGAAAAGAAGGCCAAACAACGCGGAAAGACGACGTACGAGATGATGAAGCTCGACGCCAATTATACCGTCTTGAACGACAAAGGCGAGTATTTCCCTCGGATTTTTAATAACAAACAAGCAGAATAATGGTATTTAGCAGCAACATATTCCTGATGTGTTTTCTGCCGATTTTCTTGGCGGCCTATTTCCTGACACCGAGGAAATGGCGCAACTATACCCTTTTGCTTGCTTCCATACTGTTTTACGCGTTCGGCGCGCCTGAGTTCATCGTACAGCTTCTTGTGTCGATAGTAGCCAATTTCTATCTGGTCAAGTGGATGGTCAAAACCGACAACCAGCTGTTGAAGAAGATTCTGTGCGGATTATCCGTCGCGATAAGCATAGGGCTGCTGTTCTATTACAAATACGGCAACTTCACCATGCAGAATATCAACTATGTGCTGGGCTGGGTGCATGTCGAACCGATGAAATGGGTCAAGATTCTGCTTCCGATAGGCATCTCTTTCTTCTCGTTCCAAAGCGTAACATACACACTTGATACTTACCGCAATGTCAACGAGCCGATGCAAAAGCTCACCGACTACATGCTTTACATAGTGATGTTCCCGCAGCTGATAGCCGGCCCCATCATACGCTACTGCGACATTGCCGACCAGATTCGCGACCGTCAGGCCGATTATGCCGACCGTCTGCAAGGCTTCTATCGTTTTGTGCTGGGCCTGGCCAAGAAGGTGCTTATAGCCGACGTTATCGGCTTCCAGGTGGATAAAATACTCGGACCTTCAAACTACGATGTATTGACATCACAGCAGTTGGCCGACATCGCCACTAAAATCGCCAACATCGACTCGTCTATGGCATGGATAGCCATTTTAGCGTTCACATTCCAGATTTATTTCGACTTTGCCGGATATTCCGACATGGCCATAGGTCTGGGCCGCATGATGGGCTTCAAGTTCCCCGAAAACTTTGACAATCCTTACGTTTCGACCACTATTTCCGAGTTCTGGCGACGCTGGCATCAGACATTCAGCGTGTTTATCAAGAATTACCTCTACTTCCCGTTGGGAGGCAGCCGCGTCAAGACCGAAGGCCGCAAGTATTTCAATTTGTGGTTCTGCTTCCTGATGTCGGGCTTGTGGCACGGAGCCGCGTGGAACTTTGTGGTTTACGGAGCCTTGCAAGGCATTTTCATCTGCGCCGACAAACTATTCTTGAGGAAATTCAACGAGCGCATCGGCAGAATCCCTGCAGTCATATGCACCTTCGCCATCATAGTGCTCACCCGATGCTTCTTCCGCATCGAGCGCATCGACCTTTCGTGGCTGTTCATCAAACGGCTGTTCGCTTTCGAGTTCACACCGGTGCGATTCGCCGACAACCCCCACTTCTTCACCATGATGATCGTTGCAGCGATATTCTCGTTCATCACGATGACGAGATTCGGCTTGAGATGGCAAGATAAGGTCTACTTTACCGAATACAACCAACGTCAGCATATCATCGCTTTCGCGCTCGCGATATTCGGGTTTATCTTCTGCCTCGGCGCACTCAACTCGTCAGGCTTCAGCCCGTTCATTTACTTCAGATTTTGAATAGTCGATTTTGATGAATCCATCATAGTTATTTTTTTTTATTTTTGTGGTTTGTTCAACTATTTTTTAGGACATATGAGAAAAATACCATTATTCGCAATACCGATACTGTCTATCATTGTTATGTTATCATTGTCTTCATGTGATAATGAGAAATTCTCTTATCCGAAGTCAAAAGTATGGAAACACGGCGTATACTCCAAATTCGATGCGGCAAGATACGAGGGTATTTTTGATGGACTTGAAGTAGATATCGTGTATTCTTCTGAAAAAGATAATCTCTTCATCGGTCGCGATGAAGACGATGCCAACAAAAACGACACTTTCGCCAACTGGCTGGCGATGCTCAAAAAGCCTAAAAGTCTCAGTTATTGGATTGACTTCAAGAATCTGTCAGCCGACAATTGTGAAAACGCCATCACAAGCCTGGAGAAAGTAGTCGACAAATATGGAATAAAGCACAAAGTAATGGTCGAAAGCAAAGACGTGATAGCTTTACAGCATGCGAAAGAATCCGGGTTTCATGTTATTCTGTGGGTAGATAATCTTCATAGCTGGAACAGAACGCCTACAAAAAAAGACAGCATATGGATCTGCCAACTAATAAAGACTAAAATCGACACATTACAACCTGATGCCATTAGTGGTAGTTTCAAAGCATATCCTTTATTGTGCGATTCATTTCCCGAGCAAAATATTCTTTATTGGGATACTCCAAAAGATTTTACTGAAGAAAACGTAAAACACACCCAAATGCTTTGCCGTGAGAAAAATGTCAGAGTTGTCCTCGTCGATTACCCACAGCCAATAGTATACTAATTGTCAGATTTCAAGAGGTTTATACTTATGTTTTTTAACAGCACCGTATGGTCAGCGACCCATTTCTTGTCGCTGTCAGTAGGCAACATATAAATCTTGATTTCAAATTTGTCTGAATTGTTCATCACAAACACATTTGTCAACTCCAGCTTTTGCCAAGTATCTTTCTGCGGATAACGGTCCATAATGAATTTGGCAATGTAGTCTGATGAATAAATCGTCTCCATCTTGTTGCCGGTACATTCCACTATCATGCTGATGAACTTGTTTTGCCATACATTGCCTGTGTATTTGATATCGGCCGTGAGGACCAACTTGATTTCTTTGTAATCACCATTAAACTTCTTATCATAAATCACTACTGGTTTTGGAGTTGATACACTAGGTTTCTCGTGACCTGAGGCACAATAAACCGAATCAATTCTTACCATCTTGAAAACCTCGAAACTATTTTCGGTGAGTATTGGATTTTTTACGATCTTATCGTTTGAGTAAGCATAGTTGTCCACATAAACCATCGTCCTGAACTTCTCACTCATGTCAGCTGTCTTCTCATCGTCATCAACAAACTCCAGATTCACTCCAGCGGTAACATGTGCCAAAGGATGTGACTTGTTATTCATGTTGTAATAATAGTCGCCCCAAATAAAGTCTTCCAGCTCGCGGCTATAATGCAGAAAATAGTTCTTTATGTTGGAATGGAAACCTGTCACAGTATCGAGCCCCTCGCTAACCCAACTCACAGTTTCAGGAGTCGCAATTCCAAAATTTTCATGCAACAGAGCCAAAATCGACGGTGTAATGTCGTTGTGCGACACCATGGCTTCAAAACGGGCTGTCTGTTCCAGCAATGGCGACCAGATAATCAGTGGCACATGATATGCATCCAGGGGATTGTTGTCTGTGATGTTCATGCTATGGTCACCAGTGATTATGAATATTGTATTGCCTTGATTGTCGTATTTTATGTAATCATTGACGAAATGTCTAAGAGCGTCGTCTGTGTATAGCGTCGATGCCATCTTCCCAAGCCAGTTGGCTGATGGATGCAGGGATTCCGCCATATCGTAATACATCTTCTCCAATTTTTTATCGACTAGTTTCAAGTCTTCGTGCTGAGTTATCGTGACAAACAAGTCCAAGGCTGGCTTACTGTTGTCTCTATTCTCTATGATTTCAAGGCTTTTCTTGAACATCACATCATCGTTATACCCCCAATGTGTGCCATCTTTTTTCTGTGACTCGTCGTTCTTATACTCTTCATAAAACGGAGACATATAATCAATCCGTTGCATCACAAGATAGTTGTAAATCCTGTCGAAAGAGAAATTACCTGCGTAAAAGGCATTTGTAGAATATCCGTTGTTCGACAGTATTGAAATCAGGCTGTTATGATTGGGAATATTGCCAAACTGAAAGCCTTTCAAGCCATGTGGCACTGAAGCTGTTATGGCTGGCACAGCCCCAAAGCTACGTGGTGTAGTGGACATACAGTTAGGCCATACCAGCGAATGCTTAGCCAAAGAGGCGAGAAATGGCGTATAACAGGCTCCGGTAGCATTCTCTCCAAAAAGGTCTGCACCCAACGATTCCACAATGATAATCACTATGTTAGGTTTCATATCCGATTTCTTGAAATACGGACCTAGCACATTCTCTATATTGTCATTCCTTTCCAAAGGATATCTTTCATCAAGGACCTGCCTTTCAGGAAACATTTCCATAAACTTTTCCACTACATCAGCATTGTATTCGGTCTTCATAAGATCAAACTCCATATCCGCAAACATTTCTTGACCTTTCATGCATGCCCTGGCGCAATACATGGTCTTGTTGACAATCACTTTGTCTTGACTGACGCTTATAGTGAAAAACAACGGTATTGACACTACCATAAAAACGAATACGATGTATGCCAGCCAATTTTTGATCGTTTTTCTAGCAAGCTTAACAGACAGCACAACATATACTACCAGCAGGATTACAACAGCGGTTATCAGCCAAATGCTGACAGCGCTTTTTATCGTATGGAGCATTTCCCACAACGGTCTGACCACCAATTCTTTACCCATCAGTATTCCGGTCATGAAATGATAAACCGACAGTCCGACCTCAGTAAACAGCATTATACCTAACAGAGTAGCAGAAAAATACAAAGCTGTCTTCTCAGATAATAACGATATAAGCAGATACAATACAAAAACTACTGCCGCAATAAAGCCACACGCAATCAGGTTGCCATAGACAAGACCGGAAAAACTTGTAACAGAGTTGAAACCTATAGCAGTCTCACATAATTTAAAGAAGAACACCGTAACGACAAAACATACCGTAAGGATTGAAAACCTTTGTAATCTGTCAAAAAAACTCATTTCTCAAATCTTTTCGCAAAAATAATCATTTTTTCACATAACGATATAGGAGGCACAATTTTTTGCACCTCCTATATCTTCTAAATATTGATTTTAGCTTACTATTTGAACGCATTCTCGCTCAAGCCCTTACCTGTGATCTTGAGGTCTTCCATGTAACCTGGAACCTGCTTGCCGAGATATTTGTCAACATAAATCTTAGCCAGATACTGACCGAGCATGAAGCCGTGGCCACGCAGACCTGTCAACAGACCGACCTCCGGGTCGACGATGTAACGCGGCTCGGTGTAGCGGCCGGCCCAGCATGCCAGGAAGCTCACCTCGCCGAGGTTCGGAATCCACTCTGCGAAGACCTCAGAAACGATCTCCAAGAACTCCTTACTGTTGTACTTGATGTTCTGGCGTGCCTCGTAAGCGTCGGTGTCAGGGCTGGCGCAGCCTATAATCTGGCCTGTGTGTGCCCACTGCTGTCCGTAAACAGCGCTGAATCCTTTATAATGACGACGGTCGATGATCATGTCGAGTGGTCCTCCGTTAGGTCCCATCATAGGCAGACGGCGTGTAATGAATGCCTGATGCTTGACAGGATACAAACCAGTGTCCAATCCGAGCATGTCGTTGAATTTCTCAGCGCCCCAGCCCATCGCGTTGACAAAGTGGTCGCAAGTGTATTCAACGTAGGCGCCTTCGTGTGTGCGCACCAAGGTAACGTAATGTCCGCCCACCTTCTGCACGTGCAGCAACTCGCAGTCCTCAAAGTAACGGCCGCCGTTCTGAACGCCTATGCCACGGATGTAGTCGATGACTCGGCCAGGAGTTGCCTGCCAGCAGTCACGGGTGATCAAAGCATGGCTGTAAGTGTCTTTTTTATCGTCCCACAAAGGTGAAATCTCTTTCTTGAAGTCCTTGCGGTCGATCATATATGCGTCGCTCCATGCGCGAGATGCGTCGAGCGATTTGTAGGTAGCCTCATCATGCACCAAGTTGACGTAATGAGTCAGGTGGTAGTTGATGTTGTGTTCCTTCTGCATGTTCTTGAAAATCTCATGGTTGTGCACGGCTATATCGGCAATGTCAGGGTTTGAGAAGGCCGGACGTCCACCGCCTATGCAACGCCATGAAGCACCACGGCTATAGTTGATCATCACAGGCTTCTTGCCGGCTTCCGAGAAGTAACGGAACAATGCGCTACCTGCTATACCGCCACCTGCAATGAACACTTCGACCTTTTCCTTCTTCACGTCGTTCATCTTCGGGAAGACGAAAGTCTCTTTGGTCTTCGGGTTGTAAAGGTCGTCGAGACTCACCTGATTTGAAAGAGGTGCACGAGGTGTGGCGTCGCCAACCAACTCAATGCCGTATGTGCGCAAAATCTGACGTGCGCGTGGGATGCAGCGCTTGCCGCGGCATGGACCCATACCCATACGGGTGATATGCTTCAGCTCGTCAACCGAAATGGTCTTGCGGTCACCGATAACGCTGAGCACCTTGTCCAATTTAATATCCTCGCAGTGACAGACGTATGTCTCCGACTCAACAGCTTTCAAAGGCTTGAAATCTATTGGTTCAGGATAGTTTTCCTTCACGATGAAACCACGTGCCTCGGTCAGTTTGTCGCGTGTCACATCCTTGGCAATCACTCGAGCCACGTTGGTCTTGTTGTTCTTCTTGAGAACCTTTTCAACTACGCCCTCGCCCACTTTCTTGCCGTTGTCGTCGACCAGGAACACCTCTACGCCTTCGTTTACCTCATATTCGACAGGCAGGAACAGAGTGTTCTTCTTCATGTCGTAGCCAAAGATAGCCAAGCCTGGGCAGTGGTTGACGCAGTTCATACAGCCTATGCACTTGTCGTAATCTATCACAGGAACTGTGTTGGTGCTCGACTTGGTGATAGCGCCCTGTGGGCATGAGAACGAGCAAGGGTTGCAAGCGAATCCGTAAACGCAGTCTGCAATTACGAAAGGCTTTGCCACCATTCTTTCGGCTGTAGGTTTGTTAGGCTCCTGCAGCACTCTGATAGGATGCTGCTGCGACTCTATATATTGTTTTGAAACCTCGAGATATTCGTCGTAGTTGAAACGCAGACCCATGCTCTGAGCCACCTCGAAAGCGGCCTGTTTGCCTCTCAGAACGGCACTGGTGCCTTCGCCAATGCGGATGGCGTCGCCTGCTCCGTAAGTGTTCAGACCGAACACCTCGCGTCCCTTGACCAACAGCTGGCTGTCAGGGATCAAACCTGTGCAGATGTTGATGATATCTATGTCGTCAATAATTTGTTCCGTGCCCGGAATCGGCTTAAAGTTCTCGCATTTGGCTATGACAGCACCCACTATTCCGGTGTGGTCTTTGTTAGGTATAGCTTTCAGCAGAACATGCGAGGTCATGATCGGGATACCCAGACGACGCACGCGATTGGCCTGTACCGGGAAACCGCCCTCATGGTCCATACCCTCTATGATGGCCTTGATATGGGCGCCGGCCTGCATGCCCTGATATGATGTAAGGTAACCGATGTTGCCGGCGCCCACCGTCAACACCTTCTTTCCGAGCAGGGTGTGCTCCTGATTCATCATCTTCTGGAACACGGCCGCTGTGTACACGCCCGGAAGGTCGTCGTTCTCAAAGGTCGGCATGAATGGCACAGCACCGGTGGCCACCACCAGATGCTCGGCATCAATATATGCCATCTCCTGAGTCTCTATGTTCTTGATGGCTATGCGCTTGCCCTCAAGCAAGTCCCACACCACATAATTCAATAATATTCCCTCGTGATTGTCTCCTGCCAAAGTCTTAGCGATGTCAAAGCCACGCATTCCGCCGAATTTCTGCTCCTTCTCGAAGAAGAAGAACTGGTGGGTCTGCATGTTGAACTGTCCGCCTATGCGGGCGTTGTTGTCGACCACCACGTTGCTGATGCCCAGCTTGTTCAACTGCTCGCGGCAGGCCAGACCTGCAGGACCGGCGCCTATGATGGCGACCTGTGTCTTATAGACCTTCACCTCGCGAGGCTGATGCTCCTTAGCGTCAGGAAGCACGTTGGCCTCGTTGTTGATAGGCTCCACTTCCTTCACTCCGTCCACCAGAGTGATGCAGATACGGCGGATTTTGCCGTCCACCAGCATCTCGCAGGCGCCGCATTTTCCGATGCCGCAGTTAAGGCTTCGGTTGCGCCCGTCAAGGCTGTGACTGTGTACCGGGAATCCGGCCTGATGCAATGCAGCGGCAATGGTGTAGCCTTTTTTGCCAACCACTTTCTGACCATTATAAATAAACTCAACTGACTCGCCCTCGGCGATGTCAAGAATAGGATGTTTAGTGATTTTATACATGCTTTTCAATTTTGCTATTCAAACTCGAAAAATGAATTGCAAAGTTAAAAAGCTGATTTTATAAAAACAAGAAATTTTTGAAAAAATTTAGCACTTGGACTATAACTAAAGACTGCTCTCTTTAATCTTCTTATCCTTGTAGCTTCCTTCGAAAATCTCGAACTTCTCGAACTTGCACTCCAGGGGACCGTTATAGATGTCAATCTTCTTGGAAGGCTTCAGTCCGATAAGCTTTATAACGTCTTTGTTCGAGCTGATAATCCAAGCCTCAAAACCCTTGAAGTTCTTTTTGAGAGCGTCTCCTATGCCCTTGTAAAGGTTGATAAGGTCTTTTTCTTCCAGACGTTCACCGTAAGGAGGGTTAATTATCATGATGCCGCCGCCTTCCGGAGGTACCATGGTGAACATATCCTGTTTGCTCAACTTGATGTCGTGATGCAGATGTGCGTTCTCAATGTTGGCTTTTGCAATCTCCACAGCCTTGGCTGAATGGTCTGATGCAAGAATCTCATAATCGAACTCTTCCATCTCGGCTCCGGCATCCATCACCACCCTCTGCCACAGCTCCTCATCGAAGTCATGCCATGTCATGAAGCCCCATTTTTTACGGAAGAAACCAGCCGGTATGCCTAGTGCCAGCATGGCCGCCTCAATCGGGATGGTACCCGAGCCGCACATGCAGTCTACGAAGTTGCAGTCGCACTTCCAGCCAGTGAGTTTTATCAGACCGGCTGCCAACACCTCGCTCATAGGAGCCTTGTCCACAGCTTTGCGGTAGCCGCGTTTGTGCAACGACTCGCCAGAGCTGTCGAACGACAACGTAACTTTCTCATTCTCAATATGCACATTAATTCTCAGGTCAGGGTTCTCCACATCAACCGAAGGACGTGCTCCGAAATGCTGGCGGAACTCGTCTGCTATGGCGTCTTTCACCTTGAGAGCTGCATACTGGGAATGCGTAAAATAAGAGCCGCTCGTCACCGCGTCGATGGCGAACGTCTCGTTTATGTTAAAAATCTCATGCCATTTGATTTTGAAGACGTTGTTGTAAAGCATCAGCTCGTTGCGAGCCACAAACGTCATCACAGGCTTTAATATGCGCAATGCAGTGCGGCAGCAGTAGTTGGCTCTGTACATCAGCGCCTTGTCGCCTTCGAAGCTTACGGCGCGGTTAAGCACCTCCACATTCTCCGCTCCCATGGACGTCAACTCCTCGGCGAGGACATTTTCGAGTCCCGCCATAGTTTTGGCGACCATTTTATAGGAGTTTTCCATCTTTACAGATTCTCGACAATCTTCTTCTGCCATTCTTTAAACTGCTCCTCTGTAGGATGCATCTTCTCACGCCTGAAGTCGATATCGCCTTCTTTCTGCATAGGAACGAGGTGGATATGTGCGTGAGGCACTTCGAGGCCAATCACAGCCACTCCCACTTTCTTGCAAGGTATGGCTTTCTTGATAGCCACAGCTATCTTCTTGGCAAACACAATCATCTCGGCCAGATCAGCGTCCGAAATATCGAAGATATAGTCTTCTTCTTTCTTAGGGATCACCAAAGTATGACCCGGTGTAAGCGGACTGATGTCGAAGAATGCGAAAAACTTGTCGTTTTCTGCAATTTTGTAGCAAGGAATCTCACCTGCCACTATTTTTGAAAATATTGATGCCATGGTTATTCTCTTGTTATTTCAACAATTTCAAACATGAGTTTGCCGGCAGGAACCTGAATCTCCACCTGCTCTCCCACCGATTTACCAAGCAAACCTTTTGCTATAGGCGATGTGATGGAAATCTTTCCCGCCTTAAGGTTAGCCTCTTTTTCAGGCACTATGGTGTAGGTCATCATCTGTTTTGACTTCACGTTCTTGATTTTCACAGTCGAGAGAATCAAAACCTTTGATGTATCCATCTTCGATTCGTCGATGACACGGGCGTTGGCGATGGTGAGTTGCAGTTTCACTATCTTCATTTCCAGAAGCTGTTGGGCTTCCTTTGCAGCGTCGTATTCAGCATTTTCCGACAGGTCACCCTTATCGCGTGCTTCGGCTATTGCCGCGGCGATTTTCGGGCGCTCGTTGACACAAAGGTTTTCCAACTCATCTTTCAGTTTCTGCAGTCCCGCTTGGGTAAAATATTCTACGTCTGCCATAATTTATAACTTTTTAAATTGTAAAAAAGAGACCCTTATCGAAATAAGGGCCCTTTTTTCCGTAAAATTGTATGCAAAGATACAACTTTTTTTTGATATACAAGATTTTTTTAGAATAAAATTCTTGCACCAATTGAGTGTGTACCTTTCCAGTGTGCTGTGTCGCGATATGAGTAGTCAATGCAAACCTTCAAACCTTTGTCGTTGAGAGGAGCCTGCACTGTGGCACCGAGTGACAAACCTCTGTTGACGTTTGAGCAATCAGCGTCCTCAATATCTTTTGCTGCACCGCTTTCAAAGGTGTAACCGGCACGGAGTAAGAGGATGTCTCTGAATGAACCCTCAACACCGCCGATAAACTGGTCCTTTGAGAATGCGTTTGAGTTGAAGTTGAATGCAAGGGTCAAACGGCTGTTTCTCTGGAAATTGAAGTCGTATGCCGCTGCAATGTTCAACTGTGTAGGAAGCTCAAACTCATCGGCGCGCTGCACAACTGTAAGGTTAGATGCCATGCCGTCGAGAAGCACCGAGTATGACAGACCGTCGCCGCTGTACTTCATGGTAGGTCCGATGTTCTTAAGGGCGATACCGAAGTGAATGTTATCGGTAATACCTGTCACATACTGGATACCAGCGTCCAAAGCGACACCTGTACCTGTCATATCAGCTATTGACTCGCTTATGATCTTCAAGACGAAACCGCCGTGAATACTGTTAGAGAACGATTTGGCGATGGCGATGTTGATGTTCATCAAGCTTGGTTTGTATGTACCAATGCCACCGTCAGGGTGTTCTGTATCAGTTCTATCGATTGAACCGAAGCTCATCGACATGACCGAGAGACCTCCCACCACCGATTCCGACACGCGGAACAGCATACCGAACGAAATTACGTTTGTACCTGAACCGGCCAGCCAGTTGGTGTATGAGAAGTTGATGTCCATAGTGTTGGTGAATGAAATACCTGCCACGTTGCTCCACATAGCGTCTACACCTTTGACGGATGCCATACCGGCATTGCCCCATCCAGATGACATAGCCCATGGATTAACCAACAGCTCATTTGCACCTGCTTGACCTGCTCTATCCTTATTACCAGCGAATAATTGTGAGCTTGTAAATCCAATGATGATTGTCAAGCTTGCTATTACGATATTTCTAAATAACTTTTTCATGATCGTCTGATTTTAATTTGTTCGCGTAATAATTTAGAATGTATTTAAGTCAATCTGGCGCATTGCGCAATAGAACTTAACTGTGTGTTCACCACCGTTCACGTTGTCTTTTACATGGATGATGTAGATACCGCTCGCAATAGGTGTGTTGGCGTGGTTAGTCAAATCCCAATCGATTGAGGTAACTGAAGAGTCATCCTTCTTGAACTGACGGATCTTTGTGCCGTTCACAGCGTAGATGGTCACGACGCACTTGTCAGGCAAGTTGGCGATCTTAACTCTGTGGATAAGAGCGTTGCTCTCGTAGTTGGCGTATGCGTAGTATGGGTTTGGAATGACCTTGATGAGTTCGTGGTCTTTCTGTCCCTTTGCTTCGTTCTTCAGTTCAACATCGTAACCCTTGGTTGTGAATGTGTAGTATGGCAAGAAACCTTGGTGGTTGATAGTGTCGTACAACTCTTCTGTGATTGTATCCAGCGGAATTGTAGCATAACCGAACTTGTAAGGTTTGCTCAGACGTACAGAAATCTTAACTGGGTTGCCTTCAGGTAACCATTCTTTACCTTTAATGCTCATTGGCATTCCGACCCATGTTGGCTGACCCCAGAAAGCGATCTTGTAAACCTGGTTGCTCTGAGCGTCGCAAGCATTCAAAGCGTTGAACAAAGCTGCACCACCGTCGTATGCCGGGCATGGCAACGGAATGTTACCGGCTTTTGCATTATTCATCGGGAATACGTAAACATAGTGTTTAGCACCGAAGATTGCATTACCAGAAATCTGGTCGAAGATAACAGGATCTGCGAGCTGTGAACCGCCAGCAGCTGTTGATTCCAGAACCGCTGGAGGATTCAATTTCATGTCGCGGCCATTGAGGTCGGCATAGAATGAATCTTCACCGAAGATCACGTTCAAACGTGCACCAGTCTCAATGTCGATGACATAGCCTGGGAACCAACCCATACCCCATGGGCTGATGTAGGCCGGAGACTCTGGATCGTCGCTCGGTTCCATATTCAATGCTGCTTCGTATGATTCGGCGGCGTAGTTGCCGTTCTTATCGACTGAAGCGTGACGACGGATACCGTATGGTTTTGCGTTGTTCTCAGCCAATGACTGACTCATTGACATCTCAACAACCACGCAACGGGTCCATTTATCCTTATCGGCTGTCAAAACGATATCGATTGAACCGACTTTCTGGAAGATTGAATCCTGACGGCAGTTAGCCTTGAAGACAGGACCTGGGTTGAATGTACCTGAGTTACCTGACACATTGCAGAGTATGTATGGAGCCCATGTACCCTCAGCTATACTCTCGAAGTTTGAATTCGGGTCGTATGGCTTGGTCACTGAGCTTGTTGATGAACTCACGCTATAGTCGTTGTTCTGGGCATTGTCCTGGTCAGCATAGTTACCGGCACGGATCCAGTTCAGAGGACTTGATGCTGTAGCGTCATCATCTCTGATACCTGAGAGCCAACGGTATGAACTGTCGGCGTATGTCACTGACGATGTGATAACACCGTTGTTGTATGCCAAAGTCTTCCAAACAGCGTCGTCATCATTGCCTGATGTACCGACTTTGTATGGTCCGAATCTCCATGGCTGTTCGATTTCAACTGAAATACCTCTGTCGATGAACAGCTTTTCGCTTGAGAGTTCGGTTGTTGTGTCTGACACATACTCGTCTCCTGAGATAAGGTCTTTCAAAGTCCATCTGAAAGCTTTCTTAGAAGCTGTATCACCCTTAATGGCAGGGTCACCGATAACATTGCTTATAACCTTCTTCGAGAAGTCGTGGAACCAGATGGCGTAATCTGTTGCATAAACATTCAACGGGTCAACGATCTTAACATTCACCGGGCCATAACCTCTCTTGTATGTCGGGTGATAGAGCACCGGGTAGTTAGCCATACCGAACTTGTTGGTCTCGCTTGCTGGAGCGCTCTTCAACAGCTCTTCAACATCAGCTTCATCAAGCTCGAGCTGGTTACCACCGTTGCCGATACCGGTCCAACGTGTGATGACCGGCTTGTCACCGTATGATGAGTTGACAACTGTACCGTTCACAATCTTATGAGGGATTGCTGAATACAGTTTGATGTTCTTACGACCTGCAAGGTATGGTTCCTTCTGACCCTGACCCTCAGTTGTCTCAGGATCGTAGGTCAAGTAGTTGTTGTAAGCGTAAGCGATAGCCATGAAGTAGTAGGTGTGGTGGTTGACCAAGCTCGGGTCGTTGTTCTTTGTGAACTGGTCTTGTGTCACCACGAATGAGTGTGTAACGCCATTGTCGGCACCTTCAACTTCGAGAGTAGGAACGCTGTAGCCGAGGTTTTCATCATACTTGAAGTTGATGATTCTGCTGACATTGTTCTTTATGTCGCACTGGAAGATAAGACGTGCCTTGGTGTCGTCGTCGATTTCGTCAGCGCTGACTTCGGCATTGGCAAGCTGATACACTTTGTAACCTTCGAAACGGAAGTATTTGTCGAAATCAACCCACTTGCCGTCGATGGTGTCACCGTCCGGGATGTTAGGATCCATTTCAGCATAGTCTTCATGAGCGTTGTTTGATGTCTCTGAATTTGACAAGAAGATGATGAGGGTCTTGTCGAGTTCGCGGATTGTCAAGTCAGGAGCGTTCGGGCCGTCCAAAACTTTGAAGCAGTTATCGAACATTGACTGGCACTTGTCATCGACCTTACGGAGAAGTTCGACTGAAGCCCAAGCCTTACCTGTGTTAGCACGTGCCCACGGCACACCGAATGTGATGTAGTTAACAGCACCTGATCTCAGTGTGAAAGGACCGGCTGACTGCATAAAACGACGGTCGTTGACAGGGTTCGGTTTACCGTTGTTACCTGTCTCTTCACTCCAGTAGAAACCGTTCTGGTTGAAACCGCCATTAGGAGTCAAACCGCCAGTACCCCAGTTGCAAGGGTCTGAATCGTATGGGAACATGAAGTCGCAAGCAGGACCGACTGTACCGGCTGCACCTGGAACAGCTGTTCCGCCGTATTCCATCTTAGCACCGTTTTTCCAGATACCTCTAAGGAGGAGGTAGTATTCTGCTGCTACGTCAGGGTCACCGTTGACTGATGACTGTGTGTTGTCGTGATACACGAAACGACGCATACCGAAACGTTCGTCATCGATGATGCCGTTACCGAAGTTGACACCGTTGATACTCTCGTCGCACAGCTGCTCGCCGTATTGATCGTATTTCGGGTTGTCTTCGCCATCAGGATCGAGGTATGGGCCCTGGAAGAAGTCGACACCGACCGCTGGAGGGTTGGCACCGTAAGCTTCTGTCTGACCGTTACCGTCGACGTTGGCACCGTTGTAACCGTAACCGAGACCGCGTGATACGTCGCATCCTACATAGTCATCCTTAGCATAACCAAGGTCAACGTCTGTCCAAGGTGAGAAGTATGTGTTGGTCAAAGTATAAGTTGAACGGTTGATAATCTCGTAGCTGTAGAAAGTCATGTTGTTGATCTCATCATTTGTCGAGAAGGCAAATGCTTGAGCTCTGATTTCCATACCGATGGCTGAACCGCCTGTTTCAGTGTGAGCGTTACCTTTATCGTTGAACACCCACCAAATTGTCTGGTCACCCTTAATCACCTGGTCGGCGAGGATTGATCCGTGAACTGTACCTACATAGTCCTCTTCCATTGTTGAAGTCTGTGTGTGGCAGAGTTCGTTGGTGATGTCATAGTAAGGATAGTCACCCTGTGTAGGATCGTAGTTACCGTCTTCGTCTCTATCAAAGAATGGAGCGAGATAGTAGCTCATGCCTCTTGACGGGTCGCCGTGAGCAGGCCAGTTGAGGATGTTGTTCGGGATTTCGTATCCTGCATCCGGAATACCGTTCTCGTCGCAATTGGCGAGGAAGTCGTCAACTTCAGCACGGGTGATGTTGTACATCTTGTCGTATTCCATACATGTAGCGGCGTCGATTGATGCTGTACCGTCCACTGTAAGAGGACCGGTCCAGAAGTCGTTACCTTCCTGACGGAAACGGATAGCGGCGCACTTCAACTGGTTGTTGATGTCCATACCGGCAATCCAAAGAGAACCGGCATACAGTGATGTTGCTGAACCGTTGGCTGGGATATAATACTTAGCTCCTGAACCACCTGGAAGGTCCCACCACATATCACCACCAGCGTTCACACGGACTCTCGCATTGTTGATATTCAACCATGCAAAAGTTGATGATGGTGTACATCCAGCAGTGGTTTGTTTCAGATTCCGAGTCTGCGGTCCATTCATCTGGACTTTCTCGGCTCTTACTTCAGTTACACTTGCAATAAGAAATGCAACAGTTAATAAACGAAATATAGTCTTCATATTATCAGTATTTTATTTTCTGTTTAGAAGTTAAATATCATACCAATTCTGATCTGACGAGGAGCTGAGTAGTGGTACTGGCTGTCGACATACAGGCTGTACAACTCTGCGTAAGCGTCAGCGCTTGTCTGGCTGGCGATTTCACGCTGCCATTCAGGAGCTGAAAGGTATCCGTCATCGTCTGGGTTACCCGTTGCTGAGTAAACATCGATGATGTTCTTTGAATTCAACACGTTGAGCACCTGGAGGTAAACGTTGAGGTAAGCGTTGCGCTTCTCACCGTCCTTCTTACCGAACTTCAGGTCGATATCCTTGTCAAGTTTCAGGTCGATACGGAATGCCCAAGGCAGACGTGAACCGAAGTATGAACCTTTAAGCAAGTTAGTACCTGTTGAGATAGGTGACTTGATGTTGCTTGATGCTGTGTAAGGAGTACCTGAACCACCGCCCAAGATCACCGACAAACCGGTGTTGGAGAGCCACTGGATAGGCTTCTTGCCTGACTTTTCGCGTCTTGAAACAGGTCCGTTGTATTCTTTGCCGCTAGCGAAACGATAGTCGAGAGTGACATTGAACTGATGACGACGGTCCCAAGGCATTGCGAAGGTTGAACGCAGGTTAGGAACACCAGCTGCGATTAAAGCTTCCATTGTGGTTGATGAAGCACCTGTAGCGTTGGTGTACTGCAAGGTGTAAGATGCACGCAGACGGACGTTCTTGGTTCTACGCAAGTCGTACGACACTGTGACACCCTTAACTGTACCAAAGTCGAGGTTGCTGTATGATGAGTAATCCTTAGGATAAGCACCTGTGTAACGATACATCTGAATCATGTTACGCAACTCATTGTAGTAGGCAGTGATTGTCATTGATGATGAGTTGGTCAACTTCTGAGTGAAACCAAGTTCGTACTGAATGGTCTGTGAAGGTCTCAGAGACGGGTTGTTGATAGTATTGCTGTTCTGCTCGAAGTAGTAGTAACTGTAGATGTTGGTGTTGATGTTGGTAGGACGCTGTGTCAAAACGTCATAGTGTGCGAAGAACAAAGCCTCGTCCGAAATCGGGAATGAGAATGAGATACGTGGCATCACACTCCACTCAGGGCTGTAGTCTTTGAACGACTTGACGTCAACGTGCTGCTGGTCGGCACTCTTAACCCATGCTGTGACACCGCTACCGGCGTTCAAAGTGGTCGGGTCGCTGATTTCAGCACCTGTTGCATCGTACCATGTGTTGTCATGACGGTAACCCATGACTTGGGTCACGTCCTTTATATTATTAATGTATACGGCGTAGTCGTTGCCGATGTTGCTCGGGACATAGACCTGTGAGCCGTTAGGCAGTGTGATGACACCATCGTTGATCTTATCGCCTACTGTGTAGTAATCGTAAAGGATATATGGGTCTTTCAACACTTTCTGGTTAGCATCGAAACGGTCGACACGGATACCGACATTGAAGATGAGGTCTTTGAAAGCGAACTTATCCTGAATGTAACCGGCCATGTAGATAGGTCTGTATGAACCCACCGGACGTGTGTAGTTACCGTTTTCATCCTTCTCTGTGAAGAAGTCCTCGAAGCTCGGCTGCTTGCTGAGTTTGTTTCCGAGGTAGTCGTAACCTTGATATGCAACGTATGAGTTACCGTCCTGTGTCAACTCGTCAGGGGTGAACATGCTGATGTCAAAGCCGTTCTGGAGATAAGCTTTGTGCATGATACCGTTCTTGTCGTAATATTCGATTGAGTTGTCGTTGAAGTCGTATGAGTCGGTATTGATCCAGTCGACGCCTGTCACGCTGAGGCCGAGGGCTTCACGGAGGTTCTTGTCGAACTGATACTGGTCGTCGGCGTTGTACATTCTGTAGAACTTGACTGTGTCGACGAAGCCGTTATACGAAATGACGTCAGGATTGTTAACATCCAACTGGTCGATGTGGAAGTTGGCGAGGTTACGCATGAGGTACCACATGCTACGGCCACTTACGCCGTATGATCTGCTGTTACGCTGTTCGTACTGGAGACCGAGTTTGATTTCGTGGTTTCCAAGTGTCATAGCTGTTGCGAGGTTCACATTGAACAAGTCTTGCTCGGTATATTCATAATTTGACTGGATGGTACCAGGAGCTGCATACAAGCCATAGAATGGTGAAGGGCTGCCTGAGTTGAGAAGACCCTGGTTGAGCTGGATGTCATCGAAGTTTGAATAGTGACCTGAAGGATCATCATACAAATCATAAATCATTGATGTGTAGTTAGCCAGCAGCGGGTTGTAGTCCGAAGCCTGGAATTGCACCAATGTATCATAATCCCATGATGCTGTGTGCCATACGTTGGTGTAAGTATGACCATTCACTGTGATGGCTGTATCCATTGTGTATGAAGGGGTCTTGTAGATGGTATACTTACCGAGGTAACCATACTTCCAGATATCCTTCTTATGGTCTGGGTCGTACCGCGAGGTGTTGTATCTCGAATAGTCGACCTGCAAGCTATAGTAGAAGTTCTTGATGAGCGATGTGCTCTCCGGAGCCGTTGGGAATCTTTGAGTGAAACGACCGTATACGCGCCATGTCTGGCTTTCGTAGATGTAGTTCTTGTCAAAGTTGAAATACTCATGATTACGGCTGAAGTTATGGTCTTTTTTCTTGTAGTAGCTACCGCCGATAGACAAGTTGATGGTCTCGGTTGTGCGGATGTTGATGTTACCTGCCACGTTGACGTTCCAGTTTGATGTGTTCTGTGAGTTCTTGACATACTCCATAGAACCCATTCTGGTGTATTCACCGTTAGGATAGACACCTTCACCTGAAGAACCTATACGAAGCGGGTGTTCCTTGATGTAGTTCAACCATTCGTCAGTTGCCTTGTAGTGACCGATTGCTGAAATCGCACCGTCCTTGTTGCGGTTGAACTCACCTGACAGGAAGTAACCGAGAAGTGCTGTTTCGGATTTCTTACCCTTGATGAGTGGTCCCTGAGCGTTGATACCGACTCTGGTGTGACCGTAGCCGTCAATTGACTGCTCAACTTCCAAACCTGCGCCGAATGTTCTCGAAGGGCCCTTGGTTGTCATGTTGATGATACCGCCAGTGACGTCACCGTACATAGCAGGAGTACCTGACAGCATGACTTCGACCTGGTCGATAGCTGACTGCGGCACTGAGGTGTTACCGATGACACGCACACCGTCGATGTAATAAACTGTACCTTCAGAACGTGCACCACGCATGTTGCCGACCTCACCGTCAGCTGAGAACACGCCGCCCACGGTTGCTGCCACTGCCTCTGCCGAACGGTTAGGCATCTTGGCGATTTCCTCGGCGGTGATAGTTGCACCAGCTGAAGTCTGGTCCTTTGAGATCAACGGCACTTTGTAGTCGACAATCTCAACAACATCAAGCATTTCCGATTGCTCGGTCATCTCGATGTCTTTGAAGGTGATTTGGTTACCTGGGATAACAACGCCTTTCACGACGTAGGTGTTGTAGCCCACGAATGTTGCTCTCAGGTCGTAAGTTCCCGGAGGGATAGGGTTGATGTCATAATTACCATCGAAATCGGTACTGGCACCACCCACCTGCGTTCCGCCGTTCTCCAGAACAACGTTAGCAAATGCAATAGGCTCGCCAGTGTCTTTGTCAGTAATGACACCTTTAAGACGACCTTGTTGCGCAAGTGCCAACGACCACGACGCCAGCACAATGCAGAATGTAAATAGTAACTTTTTTAACATACCTTGAATTTTTATGTTATACTATCAAATAATTTCCATTTTTCAGGACATAGTTTTTAGGGTTCAAAAGTACAACAATTTTTTAAATCCCACAAAGAAATAATTTTCATTTAGGAAAAATATTTTTCAACTTCTTTCGTTTCCCAGTCGTAACGTCTTAAGTATAAGCATTTTAAGATTGCACTTATTTATAAATAAATTTTCAAAAATTCGATATTTTAGGGTTTTAGGAAAAGTTTTTTCAGTATTTTTGTGAAAAATTTCAAGCTCAATGAAGAGATTTTTTAGAACATCAGTAACTTTTTTTGCCGTTTTGGCGATGATTTTTGCCGTCTCATGTAACAGCAAACCTGAGAATCCGTATGTACCCGAAATCGACATAAATTTCACCATATATCCTAACTCCATGGAGTACTACGAACTCAACGTAGTTGGGGGCTGGATGTACGTTACCGCGCCTCTGCCGAGCCGCGGTATCATAATTTACCGTTACAATATTGACGAGTTCAGGGCTTACGAGCGCATAGCGCCCAACTATCCGTACGCCTGCGATAACAACCGTCTTTTCGTTGATTTTCCTTTCATTATGGACACTTGCAGCAACTACAAATATTCCATACTGGACGGCAGCATAATCGAGGGCGGCGACGGCTATCCGGTCACTCAGTATTTCACCTCGTTTGACGGGTCAGCACTGAGGGTTTACAACTAAACTTAGTATCTGTAAATATCAGATTTATAAGGACCTTCCACAGGTACGCCTATGTAGTCGGCCTGCTTTTTGGTGAGCTTTGTCAGCTTCACTCCTATCTTCTCGAGATGCAGACGCGCAACCTCCTCGTCGAGGTACTTCGGGAGGCAGTACACCCCCACTTTGTACTCATCGCGTTTGGCCCACAAATCCATCTGAGCCAGGGTCTGGTTGGTGAACGAATTGCTCATCACGAAGCTGGCGTGACCGGTGGCGCAACCGAGGTTCACAAGACGGCCTTCAGCGAGTATGAAGATGGCTTTACCGTTAGGTAAAACGTACTTGTCGACCTGAGGTTTGATATTGATTTTCTTTACGTTAGGATAATTCTCCAAAGCACCGACCTGAATCTCGTTGTCGAAGTGTCCGATGTTGCAGACTATGGCCTGATCCTTCATGTTGAGCATGTGCTCGAGGGTCACCACGTCGCAGTTGCCTGTGCATGTGACGTAGATGTTTCCTTCCTTGAGAGCGTCCTCCATGGTGGTGACTTCAAAGCCTTCCATGGCGGCCTGCAAGGCGCAGATAGGATCGATTTCGGTAACGAGCACGCGGGCGCCGTATGAACGCATCGACTGGGCGCAGCCTTTACCCACATCGCCATAACCGTTGACGACCACGACTTTGCCGGCCAGCATGACGTCGGTGGCACGCTTGATACCGTCGGCCAACGACTCGCGGCAGCCGTAAAGGTTGTCGAATTTGCTCTTTGTCACGCTGTCGTTCACATTTATGGCAGGGACAAGAAGCTTGCCGGCTTCCATCATCTGATAGAGACGGTGTACGCCTGTGGTTGTCTCTTCCGAAACGCCTTTCCAGTTGGCCACAACCTTGTGCCAATGCTTAGGATCCTGCTTGTAAGTCTCTTTGATGACGCTGTAAATGGCGGCCTCTTCGGCGTTGGCCGGTTTCACCTCCATGAGCTTTGGATCGTTCTCGCACTCGTAGCCTTTATGTATCAGAAGGGTGGCGTCGCCTCCATCGTCCACAATGAGGTCTGGACCGTTGCCATCAGGGAATGTGAGGGCGCGCATGGTGCACCACCAGTAGTCTTCCAAAGTCTCGCCTTTCCAAGCAAACACTGGGGTTCCAGTGGCTGCAATGGCAGCGGCTGCATGGTCTTGTGTTGAGAAAATATTGCAGCTGGCCCAACGCACTTCGGCGCCGAGGACTTTCAGTGTCTCGATGAGGCAGGCTGTCTGCACTGTCATGTGGAGCGAACCGCTGATACGGGCGCCTTTCAAAGGCTTGGTGTCGCCATATTTCTTACGGAGTGCCATCAAACCCGGCATCTCGTGTTCCGAAATTTCAATGTCTTTTCTTCCCCATTCAGCCAGACTAGGATCGGCAATCAGACAAGGGAGGTCGTTTCTTTTGAGTTCTTCTTTCATATTTCAATTTTATTTTAATTCAAAAACCACGGCGTGCTCAAGATTCACATCGCCATTAATATTAATAAGGTATCCGTCGGAAGTCTTTTGCAGCTTAGCTTTTGCTTTGCTTCCGAGTATTCTGGTCTTCTTAAAACCGCCTAAATCGGCGTTGATTTTTACGGTGTCAGGCAAGCTCTCGCCCTCATCCAGAAGGTAGATGGCGTAGACGCGCTTGTCTTTTTGGGTAAACCTCACCTTTCCGTCGCAATAAGGATAGAAAGGACGTGTTCCATAGATGGCTTCACCGTTGATTTTCATCCACTTGCCCATCTCATGCATGCGCTCCACCGCTGTAGGAGGCAGCTCGCCTTCGGGCGAAGGCCCAACGTTGAGCAGATAGTTGCCGCCCTTGGCCACCACATCCACCAACAAGTGCACTATCTTGTTGGTACTCTTGTAGTTGTCAGTCTCGACGTATGACCATGAGTCGCCCATAGACATGCAGGTCTCCCAAGGGAAAGGAAGCAGAGTGTCGGGCACCTGCTGCTCGGGAGTCTGATAGTTCTCGTACTTTCCGTGAACGGTTCGGTCGACTATGATGAGGTCGGGATTGTTTTCGCGAGCCATTGCCGCGATTTTAGGCATGTCGATGTCTTGAATGTAGCCTTTGCAGCCCAGCCATGAACGGTATTCGTCGTTGAGGCTGTACTCAGGGCGTACCCAGCCGCCGTCCAGCCAAAGTATGTCAATGTCACCGTAGTTGTGAGTCAACTCACGTATCTGGTTGTAGGTGAAGTCGCAGAAACTCTGCCAACGCTCCGGATACTTCTGAGGATCGTAGTTGACGTTACGGTCGGGAGTAGCCCACTGCTCAGCCCAATAGTCGGGATGATGCCAGTCGGCTTTGGAGAAATAGAGTCCCGTCCAAAAGCCTTGATTTCTAAAGGCTTCCACTATAGCGCCAGTTATGTCGGCTTTCTCATTTTCGGAGAAGGGGCACGAGGGGTCGACAGTGGAATAATCGGTTTCCTTGGTGTCGTACATGCAGAAACCGTCGTGATGCTTGGTGGTGAAGACCACATACTTCATGCCGGCTTCCTTGGCGAGGGCCGCCCACTGGTCGGGATTGAATTTTGTAGGATTAAAAGTCGTGTTAAGCGCCTGATAATCAGCTTTATATTGAATATAATTGGCACCATTGCGGTTTATCCAGTCTTCGTTGCAGATAGACCACGACTCTACCACTCCCCACTGGGCGTACATGCCCCAGTGCATCATGAAACCGAACTTCAGGTCCTGCCATTGGGCTATACGGTCGGTTATAACGGGGTCAGTCTCCGGCTCGGCAAGGTTCTGGGCCGAAGCGGTGAAACCGATTATCAATAATATCGCAAAAAACAGTTTTTTCATTATCCTACAACTATGTTGATGATTTTCTTCGGAATGAAGATGACCTTGCGGATGGTTACACCTTCGAGCCACTTCTTGGCTTCAGGCGCATTGACGACCGCATTCTGCACATCATTCGGATTGATGTCGAGAGGCAGTTCGAGATCAAAACGCTTCTTGCCGTTGAACGAGACAGGATATGTGAAGGTGTTCTCAACCACATAGCTCTCGTTGAACTCAGGGAACTTCTGATTGACCACGCTGTCGTTGTGGCCCATCTGATGCCAAAGTTCTTCGGCTATATGCGGAGCGTATGGTGAAATCATAACCGCCATAGGCTCAAGCACTTCGCGTTTGTTACACTTCATATCGGTGAGCTCGTTGACGCAAATCATGAAAGCCGAAACAACAGTGTTAAGCGAGATACGCTCTATGTCTTCCTCTTCCTTCTTGATGAGTTTATGCAAAACTTTGAGTTCTTCCTTGGTGGCCGGCTCGTCGCTGATGTCGAGTTCGCCCTTCTCGTTGGTGTAAAGCTTCCAGAACTTCTTGAGGAAGCGGAAGGTGCCCTCAATGCCTTGGGTGTCCCATGGCTTCGACTGCTCCAGCGGGCCGAGGAACATCTCGTAGAGACGCAGTGTGTCGGCACCGTATTTCAGCACCAGGTCGTCGGGGTTCTGGACATTGTACTTCGATTTCGACATCTTCTCCACCATCCAGTCGCACACAAAGATATCGTTGCCGTCTTTGTCCTTTTCCTTGATGAAGTGCGCATTATGGAGGTCGTCACGCCACTGGCGGAAGGCTTCGATGTCGAGTATGTCGTTATGCACCATGTTGATATCCACGTGGATCGGGTCGCTGAACAGTTCGCGGTCCTTTACATTTTTGGATACAAAGATGATACCGCGCTGGTATTCCATACCATCGACAAAGGTAGGAACTTCCTTGCCGGCAATCAAGTCTTTTATCTTCTGCTCGACAATGTTGGTACCGTCACGATAATCATTCAAGACATCTATGTTAGGCACCAATAAAAGTTTGTAGCCCTTGCTTGTGGCATACTCCTGCCAGGCCTCGGCCAATTTCTCGAGGTTGCTCATTCGGTTGATTTCAATCAAAATGCCCTTTTCGGGACAGAAGAAATCGAATTGACGGCGTCCATCTTTGAAACCTTTCACAAACTCAACGCCCAGGCGTTTGTCCTTGATGATGTTCCACACATCATACTCGCACATCTTCTCCAAATTGACACGATAGGCGAAACTTGAGCGACCTTGGATCATACCTTGGTTTATCATCTTCTGGAAAGGCTCATTCTTGCATGAAAGGCCGATATCGTATAGGAATTTGCACCAGAAACGGCTATAGATGAGGTGACCGGTAGCGTGCTCTGAACCGCCTATGTAGAGGTCGACGTTCTGCCAATAATCGTTGGCTTCGCGGCTGAAGTATTCCTTGTCGTTGTGCGGATCTTCGTAGCGGAGGTAATAGCCGCTTGAGCCGGCGAATCCAGGCATGGTATTGGTCTCGATAGGGTATCCCTCTTCGGTGACCCAGTTTTTGGCACGGGCCAGAGGCGGTTCACCTGTCTCGGTAGGTTTGTAGGCATCGATGGAAGGCAGTTCGAGAGGCAGCTTCGACTCGTCCATGGCGTATGGCATACCGTCCTTGTAGTAAATCGGGAAAGGCTCGCCCCAGTAACGCTGACGGCTGAAGATGGCGTCGCGCAGACGATAGTTGGTCTTGCCTTTGCCGATGCCGAGTTTCTCGAGTTCTTCAATCATTCGCAGAATGGCTTTCTTGACGGTAAGTCCGTTGAGGAACTCAGAGTTGACCAACACTCCTTCCTTGGCGTCGAACGACTCTGTCCATGTGGACGGGTCTGAAGGCTCTTCGCCAGGTTTCGCAACCACTTGAATGATTGGGAGGTTGAAGTGACGGGCGAAAGCGAAGTCACGGCTGTCGTGTGCAGGCACTGCCATGATGGCTCCTGTGCCATATCCCATCAAAACATAGTCTGAAATCCAAATCGGGATGCGGGTGCCGTTGAACGGATTGACCGCATACGAACCGGTGAACACTCCGCTCACCTTCTTCACCTCGGCCATACGCTCGCGCTCGGAGCGGTTCTTGGCCCAATTGACGTAATCCTCAACGGCAGTGCGCTGAGCGTCGGTGGTGAGTTGGCTTATCATTTCGTGTTCAGGGGCAAGCACCATGAAGGTGACACCGAACAATGTGTCGGCGCGTGTGGTGAACACTTCGAAATTTATGTCTTTATCGGCGACTTTGAAGAAAACCGAAGCACCCATTGATTTGCCTATCCAGTTGCGCTGCACGTCTTTGATAGACTCTGTCCACTCAAGGCTTTCGAGATCCTGAAGGAGGCGTTCGGCATAGGCTGTGATACGCAGCAACCACTGCTTCATCGACTTGCGGACCACAGGATAGCCGCCGCGCACCGACAGTCCGTCCTGCACCTCGTCGTTGGCGAGCACTGTGCCAAGCTCCGGGCACCAGTTGACCATGGTGTCGGCGAGGTAAGCCAAGCGGTAGTTCATCAGGGTTTCCTGCTGCTCACGCTCACTCATGGCATTCCATTCGGCTGCTGTAAAACTCATAGGCTTGGTACATGCCGCATCCAACCCTTCGGTGCCACGCTGGCTGAAACGCTCAACCAAATCGCTTATAGGCTGCGCCTTTTGGCATTTGTTGCAATAGAATGAGTTGAACAGCTTGATGAACGTCCACTGAGTCCATTTATAATATTGAGGGTCGCAGGTGCGCACCTCGCGGTCCCAATCGTAGCAGAAACCTATCTTGTCCATCTGCTCACGATAGTGGTTGATGTTTTTCTCAGTGGTGACAGCCGGGTGTGTGCCTGTCTGGATGGCATACTGCTCCGCCGGTAGTCCGTAGGCGTCGTAACCCATTGGGTGAAGCACGTTGAAGCCTTTCAGACGCTTGTAACGGGCAAATATATCAGAGGCAATGTATCCCAACGGATGTCCAACATGCAATCCCGCTCCCGAAGGATACGGGAACATGTCCAACACATAAAACTTAGGTTTGCCGTGGTCTACGTCAACCTTGTAAATCTTGTTGTCACGCCAGTACTGCTGCCATTTTTTCTCGATTTCCTCAAAATTATA
>JAEEGI010000363.1_pt1 | contig 165409 bp, 124 predicted proteins | sample 8958751 | NCBI WGS metagenome assembly JAEEGI01 (sample SAMN16246545, study PRJNA631951) | gut metagenome | biome: gut microbiome; feature: rumen; material: KS-attached | host: Bos | place: Iran: Karaj | collected 2018-10 | reverse complement strand
AGAACCGCACACACTCATATTATGATAATGCGGGTGAGTTTCACACGAATACTTATCTGGTGTGGACGGAAGCTGGACGACATTTTATTCATCAATTAATCAACAAACAAAATCTGTAAGACAATGAGATACGATATTAGTAAACACAAGGCACCCAAGATGCCTAAGCTCGGAAAAGGCACAGAATGTATCAAAATCCTGCTCTCGCAGGCATCAAAAGACATGCACGAACCCTTGGTTCCGATGTTTTTACCTGTACTTGGCGCACATGTCAGCGCTTCTGAATTTCAATACCCAGACCTCACTTGGAAAGAATTATGTGGCATGATGGCCAATTTTGTGGGCGATTCTGGCTGTAACAAGGGTCAATTTCCACTACTTGTGGAGGCAATTAATCGTGATTTCCGTCAGCACGATGATGCTGAGACTGACAAATTGCTGGAATGGTCGAAGCAACGACAGACCAAGGATCCTTAACCGCCGACAACTCACTGCTATCGGGCAATAATGCCAAGGTATTGTGCACGGAAAATAATTGCAAAAAAGTTGCTGAAATATTTGCATAATTGAAATATTTTCGTAACTTTGTACCGTAATTCAAGAGTGGGTTACAGGCGGGATGCAGCCACCCGGAAGCAGTTGGTTGCGACAATAATTCCAATACCACAAAAAACACAACAGGTATGATTGAACTTTATCTATCGAAGGTGACCGAGAATTCGGAATCCGAGCAGGCGGGTAAGCTTTACGCCCGCGTGAGTTACAAACAGACTAGAGTTTAGGGTTTAATGCCCCCTCTGACTCTCCCGAAAGGGAGGAATAAGAGGCAACAACACAACCGCTCATTTCTTCGGCTTTCTCTCTTCCATCTCGCAGTAGAGCTTGAAGAACTTGTCGTTGATTTCATCGCGAATGCGACGGTATTCGTTCATTTTGAACTCATACGTACCTTCAGTCACCTTGCTGGGGTCTTCGAAAGGCATGTGGATGCGGTGCTTCACGTTGCCACGGAAGACGGGGCAGGTCTTGTCGGCATTGTCGCACACGGTGATGACATAATCCCAATCTTCATCCATATACTCATCTACTTGACAAGGCTTGTGGTCGCTGATGTCGATGCCCATCTCGCGCATGACCAGCACCGCTTTGGGGTTGACACGAGGTTCGGCTTTGACTCCGCCAGAATAGACTGCCAAGTCTTTACCGTAAGATTCAAGCAAGCCATGAGCCATCTGACTCCGGCAGGTGTTGCCAGTACAAAGCACCAGCACCTTAATACCATGTTTTTGTGCATTCATCGCGTTTGCACCCATCAGAAGGGCAAAACACACCAATAGAAGTTTCTGGATTGTTTTCATTGTTCTTTTAGTTATTTTTCTGTTGATTGTTGAAGATTTTACAAATGGAAACATAATTGAATATTGTGAATTGCTATATCATAAACGGAAGTCCCTTTTAACTTCACTCCACAAAGGTAGCAATAAAAAATGACACATGATATAGGGATGTCGTTCATCACGAAAACAACACGTGCCAAAACGAAACTTGCAATAAAGATGAAAAGAATCTTGAGAGCGTTGAATTAAGGAGAAGTAATTTTTTTTCACTCAAGACCTATAGGCATCAAGTCACGCTACGTCGTGATGACGTGATGGGGCATTCTTTATAAAAAGAGTATGTGGTGCTCCTTTTTTCATGCCCATTTGCAAAAAATAGTCAATAGCAGGTGGATAAATGGTAATTATTTCGTACCTTTGCAGCGTGAAAGAAAACGATAGAAGAAAATGATTAGAATAGCGATACAGTCGAAAGGTCGTCTCTACGAGGAGACGATGAATATCCTGCAGGAGGCAGGAATCAAGATATCGAGCGTGAAGCGTACGTTGCTTGTCGAAGCATCTAACTTCCCCTTAGAAGTATTATACCTGAGAGATGACGACATCCCTCAGACCGTTGCCGACGGTGTGGCAGATATAGGTATCGTGGGTGAGAACGAGTTTGTGGAGCGTAATGTGGATGCAGACATCATCAAGCGTCTGGGATTCAGCAAATGCCGCTTGTCGCTTGCTATCCCCAAGCATGAGAACTACACGGGTCTGCAATGGTTTGACGGCAAGAAGATTGCGACGAGTTACCCGAAGATTCTGAAGGACTACATGAAGGCGCAGGGCATCAAGCTCGACGTACATGTGATTCAGGGCTCTGTGGAAATTGCTCCAGGCATCGGTCTGGCCGATGGTATCTTCGATATCGTGAGCAGCGGTTCGACGCTCGTGAGCAACAACCTGCGCGAAGTGGAGGTGGTGATGAAGAGCGAGGCCCTGCTCATCGGCAACAAGCACATGGATGCTGAGAAGCAGGAGATACTGAAGGAACTGTTGTTCCGCTTCGAGGCTGTACGTGCTGCGGAAGATAAGAAATATGTGCTGATGAATGCTCCTACGGAGAAGGTGAAGGAGATTATCGAAGTGCTGCCGGGTATCAAGAGTCCGACCGTGATGCCGCTTGCGACGGAAGGATGGAGCAGTATCCATACGGTACTCGACGAGAAGCGTTTCTGGGAAATCATCGGACAGCTGAAACGACTGGGTGCCGAGGGTATCCTGGTGCTGCCGATTGAGAAGATGATATTGTAGGAAGCGACTCGTTGACGTAGTGTTAACTTCATGGTATTAATAAGGTAAAAAGATATGAAAAGTAAGATATTAACGTTTTTGGCTGTAGGGCTGATGGTGTCGGCTTGTGGCGGCAATCAGACGACAGACAGTCAGGCTGTAGAGACTGAAAAGCAGTCGGAAGTGACACAGGAGGAGGAGACACAATCCTCGTCGGACGACCCTACAGGTATCATCTCCATACGGAAAACGTGGGCTGAAAAGCCCATCAACGTGGGCGCAGGTGAGGGTAAGGTGGGTATCGGACAGCTTGCCAAGGCTTTCTGTCAGACGTATCCGCAATGTGAGACCGTCAATGCGATGGGAGAGTATCTGAAAACTCCAAACAACGATGGCGAGCCCATAAGTGTTGATGGTCTGATGTATGATGTCGAGGTTGACCAGCGTAACGACTTTGCCAGGTGCATGATGCTTGTGGAAACATCTCCGTTTATGGACGCATGTTACTGGAACCGCAAGAACGGCCACAAGCTGTTTGCTGCCTACATGGAGGAAGCTCATGAAAGTGGTGCGTATGCAGAGATTCTGCTGGTGTTCTACGACTATGATCCGGCTACGGATGTGATGACTCCTGATGCCGACGTGAATGCCATGTTTGAAGAGTACATGAAGAATCCTGATGACTATGCTTTGAGACTGCCTCAAGAAGGTAAGGACATCATTGTGTATAATTACGTCTATGACGAAGAGAATGATTCGGCAAAAACGAGTGAAATAACGTTCATTTGGAACGGAGATACATTTGAAAGGAAATGATTACCCGACCACATAAAGAAGCGGCAGAACTGAACAGCGTTGTCGGCGGCGTACTTGATGACATCCGTCGGCGAGGCGATGCTGCTGTGAAGGAATATGAGCAGAAGTTCGACAAGGTGGCTCTGGATTCGCTGAAGGTGACCGATGAGGAGATCCGTGAGGCTGAGGCGCAGGTGGGAGATGACCTGAAGGCTGCGCTCCAGATGGCGCATCAGAACATCAAGACCTTCCATGAGGCTCAGCGTTTTGTAGGGAAGAAGGTAGTGACTCAGCCTGGGGTGACCTGTTGGCAGAAAGCGGTTGCGATAGAGAAGGTGGGACTGTATATCCCGGGTGGAACGGCTCCGCTGTTCTCAACCGTACTGATGCTGGCTACTCCTGCTAAGATAGCAGGCTGTAAGCAAATCGTACTGTGCTCTCCTCCAAACCGTGAAGGCAAGCTACATCCTGCCATCCTCGTGGCTGCAAAGATTGCGGGCGTGGACACCATATATAAAATAGGAGGGGTGCAGGCTATCGGAGCAATGGCCTACGGAACGGAATCGGTGCCCAAGGTGTATAAGATATTCGGTCCGGGCAACCAGTACGTGATGGCTGCCAAGCAGATGGTGAGCCTGCACGATGTAGCCATCGATATGCCTGCAGGACCCAGCGAGGTGGCGATTATTGCCGACGAGACAGCCAATCCTGCCTTCGTGGCTGCCGACTTCCTGTCGCAAGCAGAGCACGGAGTGGATTCGCAAGCCGTACTGGTGACAACCAGCCAGACGTTGCTGGAGGCTGTGGACAAAGAAGTGAAGCGGCAGTTGGACTTGCTGCCCCGCAAGGAGATTGCAAGTGTGTCGCTTACGTATAGCAAGATGATTCGTGTGGACACGATGGATGAAGCAATAGAACTCATCAACGACTATGCCCCAGAGCATCTCATCATCGCTACGAAAGACTATATGGAAGTAGCAGAGAAAGTGGTGAATGCAGGCTCTGTGTTCCTCGGCAACTACTCGTGTGAAAGTGCAGGCGACTATGCATCGGGAACGAATCACACGCTACCGACAAGCGGCTATGCAAAGGCGTACAGTGGGGTGTCGCTCGACAGCTTCATCCGTAAGATTACCTTCCAGGAACTGACCGCAGAAGGCATCCGTAACATCGGTCCGACCGTAGAACTGATGGCTGCCAATGAACAACTCGATGCGCACAAAAACGCTATGACATTGAGGCTAAAAACCTCCCCCGTTCCCTCCCAAAGAGGGGAGTAGGGGATAGAATGTATTGATTATTATCCTCTCCCCTTTGGGGTTTCTGTCCCCCGATAACGGGGGAACTGAAGGGGGTGTAAAGACTATTGAATAAGAGAGAGGTTTTATGATTGAATCATTAGTTAGAAAAAACATACAACAACTGAAGCCCTACAGCTCGGCACGCGACGAGTACAAGGGAAAGACGGCATCGGTGTTTCTCGATGCGAATGAGAACCCGTATGGCTCTCCGCTGAATCGCTATCCCGATCCGCTGCAGGAGAAACTGAAGCAGCAGATAGCTGTGGTGAAGCAGGTGCGGGCTGAGAACATATTCCTCGGTAACGGGTCGGACGAAGCTATCGACCTGGTGTTCCGTGTGTTCTGTGAACCACGTGTGGACAACGTGGTAGCAATCGACCCTACCTACGGCATGTACGAGGTGTGTGCCAACATCAACGATGTGGAGTATCGCAAGGTGGCACTTGATGAGCATTTCCAAACCAATGCCGACCAGCTGCTGAAAGCATGCGACCAGCACACGAAGCTCATCTTCCTCTGCTCGCCCAACAATCCGACGGGAAATGACATCTGCCGTGAGGAAATCGTGAAGGTGATCGAGCGGTTCAAGGGAATTGTGATTGTTGACGAAGCCTATTCGGATTTCTCCCAGCAACGTCCTTTCCGATTTGACATCGGGAAATACGAGAACCTGATTGTCTATAACACATTCTCGAAGGCATACGGACACGCAGCCATTCGTCTGGGTATGGCGTTTGCGTCGAAAGAAATCATTGCGCTGTTCAACAAGGTGAAGTATCCCTATAATGTGAACGAACTGACGCAGCAGAAAGCGATGGAGTTGCTGACTGACGGCATGTCGAAAGTGTGTCAGCGAGTGAACCTCATCCTTGACGAGCGAACGACGGTGATGCAGGCTTTTGCCCAGCTCCCGCTGTGTGAGCAGGTTTATCCGTCGAATGCAAACTTCTTCCTTGCCAAAGTGACTGATGCCAACCGCATCTATAGCTATTTGGTGGACAAGGGCATCATTGTGCGCAACCGTAACGCTGTGCATCTCTGTGGTAACTGCCTGCGTGTGACGATAGGCACGAAGGAGGAAAACACGCAGCTGCTTGGTGCGCTGAGAGTCTATCAATAAAAGTATCATCTCTAATCCCCATAGTATCATGAAGAAAGTGTTATTCATCGATCGTGACGGAACCATCTTGGAAGAACCGGCTGATGAACAAATCGATACCGTCGAGAAGTTCAGGTACCTTCCGTATGTCATCAGTAGCCTGAGTTTTCTTCGCAAGAAAACCGACTATGAGTTTGTGATGGTGACCAATCAGGACGGTTTGGGAACACCAGCCAATCCGCAGGAAGTGTTCGACCAGTTTCAGACCCTGATGCTGCATACCCTGAAGATGGAGGGAGTGGAGTTTGACGATATCCGCATCGATGCCTCCTATCCAGAAGACAACCTGCCGACCCGCAAGCCTGGTATCGGCATGCTGACAGACTATTTGGGTGGTGACTACGACTTGTCGGGCAGTTATGTGATAGGGGATAGAGCGACTGATGCCCAGCTTGCCAAAAACTTAGGCTGCAAGGCCATCATCCTAAAGAGCAGGTTTACTGAAGGTCTTGACGAACCTCATGTGACTCTTGTGGACAACTGGCAGCAGGCGACGGAAATAGTCTATGCAGGTGAACGTGTGGCTGAGATGCACCGTCAGACAAAGGAGACAGATGTCTATGTGAAGGTGAACCTCGACGGTAGTGGAAAAGGCTGCATCGATACAGGTATTGGATTCTTCGACCACATGTTGGAGCAGATATCGAAGCACGGAGGAATTGACCTCGATGTGAAGGTGAAAGGCGACCTGAATGTCGATGAACATCACACCATTGAGGATACAGGTATCGTATTGGGTGAGTGCATCAGGCAAGCATTGGGCGACAAACGTGGAATAGAGCGTTATGGATACACACTTCCTATGGATGATTGCTTGTGCCAGGTAGCCCTCGATTTCGGAGGTCGTGCCTGGTTGGTGTGGGATGTGGAATTTCATCGCGAAATGATAGGAGATTTCCCAACAGAAATGTTCCTGCATTTCTTCAAGTCGTTCAGCGATGCTGCGAAGATGAACCTGAACATCAAAGCCGAAGGAGAGAACGAGCATCACAAGATTGAAGGAATCTTCAAAGCGGTGGCGCGTTCCATTAAAATGGCAATCCGACGTGACATTTTCAATTATGAACTTCCTTCAAGTAAAGGAATTTTGTAAATAAATACGTTTTTGTCGCTTAACATTTTCTCATATGAGAAAAAAAGCGTAACTTTGCTTGACTTTTTGCGTGCATCCCCAAGAATATGCCGCGAGAGTCAGGCATTTTTTTAGATTGTTAAAGCATTCAAACGAACATAAATCATTTAATTTATCAACAAAATGAAAATTTCACGTATTGATCACCTTGGAATAGGTGTTGAGAGCATCGATGCAGTGCTCCCTTATTTTGAGAACGTATTAGGTCTCAAGTGTTATGCAGTAGAAGAAGTAGCTGACCAGAAAGTAAAGACTGCTTTCTTGAAGGTAGGCGAAGTAAAATTAGAACTTCTTGAACCGACATCTCCTGAATCAGCTGTTGCGAAATGGCTTGAGAAAGGTGGTAAGGGTGTTCATCATGTAGCATTCGCTGTAGAAGACGGAGTAGCTGAAGCACTCGTAGAATGTGAAGGTAAGGAAATCCGTCTTATCGACAAGGCTCCTCGTCCAGGTGCTGAGAACATGATGATCGGATTCTTGCATCCAAAGTCAACCGCAGGTATTCTTACTGAACTCTGTGAGCCAAAGAAGTAATAGTAGAATCGTAAATCGTCAAATAGAAAATAAAATGAGTATTCAATCAGAAAAAATCAAGGAACTTGTTGAAAAACGTGAGAAAGCACGTTTGGGTGGTGGTGAAAAGGCTATCCAGAAGCAACATGAGAAAGGTAAATATACAGCTCGTGAGCGTATAGCATTACTGCTTGATGAAGGTAGCTTTGAGGAAATGGACATGTTTGTCACTCACCGTTGTCATAACTTCGGAATGGAGAAGAAGCAATATGACGGAGATGGTGTCGTAACAGGTTGCGGTACGGTCAACGGTCGTCTTGTTTATGTATTTGCACAGGACTTTACCGTAAATGCCGGTTCACTTTCAGAGACTATGTCACTCAAAATCTGTAAGGTGATGGATATGGCCATGAAGATGGGTGCACCTGTTATTGGTCTGAACGACTCAGGTGGTGCTCGTATTCAGGAAGGAATTAACGCTCTCGCCGGATATTCAGAGATATTCGAGCGTAACATCCTCGCTAGCGGTGTTATTCCACAGATATCAGGTATTTTAGGTCCGTGTGCAGGCGGAGCGGTTTATTCCCCAGCATTGACAGACTTCACCTTGATGATGGAAAACACATCATATATGTTCCTTACAGGTCCTGCCGTTGTAAAGACAGTTCTTGGTGAGGTAGTTACTCAGGAAGAACTTGGCGGAGCGTCTGTTCACTCAACTAAGTCGGGTGTTACCCACTTTACGGCGAAGACGGAAGAGGAGGCTATGGCGATGATCAAACAGCTGCTGAGCTACATTCCTCAGAATAATCTTGAGAAGACTCCGCGCGTAGAGTGCACAGATCCTATTGATCGTAAGGACGATTACCTCAACGAGATCATACCTGACAATCCTAACATGCCGTATGACATGTACGAGGTGATAGGTGCTATTGTGGATAATGGTGAATTCTTCGAAGTGCAGAAGGACTATGCTCGCAACATCATCGTCGGTTTCGCGCGCTTTAACGGTGAGTCTGTAGGTATCGTTGCAAATCAGCCGAAGGCACTCGCTGGTGTGCTTGACTGTAATGCATCTCGCAAGGGAGCGCGTTTCGTTCGCTTCTGTGATGCGTTCAATATTCCGATCGTTACTCTCGTAGATGTACCTGGATTCCTCCCCGGCACGGGTCAGGAGTACAATGCTGTCATCCTGCATGGTGCGAAATTGCTGTATGCTTACGGTGAATGTACCGTTCCTAAGGTAACCGTTACGTTGCGTAAGTCTTATGGCGGTTCTCATATCGTGATGAGCTGTAAGCAGCTGCGTGGTGATATGAACTATGCATGGCCTTCAGCTGAAATCGCTGTGATGGGTGCTGCTGGTGCTGCCGCTGTGCTCTACGCGAAGGAAGCTAAGGCTCTGAAGGAGGAAGGTAAGGCTGAAGAGGCTAAGGCATTCATTCAGGAGAAGGAAGATGAGTACACCAAGCTCTTTGCCAATCCATACAATGCTGCTAAATACGGTTATATCGATGATGTCATTGAGCCTCGCAACACTCGTTTCCGCATTATTCGTGCGCTTGCTCAGCTTGCTGACAAGAAGTTGACGAACCCTGCTAAGAAACATGGTAATATTCCATTGTAGTCTATCATTGTACACAGTTAATTGTAATCGCTAAATGGTAAGTATTATGTTGTATATATTAGCAGACGTAGTATGGGCTGATGCATGGGCACGTACGGGTATGGGTTTCGGTGTGGTATTCGCAGTGTTGCTCGTCCTGGTGTTCGTACTTATTGCTTTCGGCGTTGTGTCTCGTCTCACAGGGAATAAGGCTCCGAAGGTGGCTAAGGTCGCTGAGCAGCCTGCGAAGGCAGCTGCTCTGCCGGTTGCATCCGCTAGCGATGCAGACAAGGCAGCCGTTGCTACAGCTTTGTACCTCTATTTCCAGAACGTACACGACGAGGAGAGCAATGTGGTTACTATTCATCACACGCCCAATTCAGCTTGGCATCATGAGTTGAATCCCCATGTGTTAACTCATTAAGTAATAATCGTTAAACAGATAATAATCGATGAAAGATTTTAAATTCAAGATAAATGGTACTGAATATTCAGCCACTGTGGAAGAGCAGGATGGCAATATGGTTCAGGTTACCGTAAATGGCAATACATATAGTGTTGAAGTTGAGCACGAAGCGCCGAAAGCTTCTGCGATGGCACGTCCTGCTGCTATCGCTGCTCCTGCCGCTGCAGCTCCTATGACTGCTGCAAGTGCAAAAATCTCTGCTCCGCTCCCAGGTAACATCACTAAGATTCTCGTGAAGGTAGGAGATAAGGTAAAGAAGGGTGATGTTGTGATGACGATGGAGGCTATGAAGATGGAGAATAACATTACTGCTGAGGCTGACGGCACCGTGAAGGCAATTGTTGCTCAGGTGGGTCAGTCTGTGAACCAAGGCGACGTGCTTGTCGAGCTTGAAGGTGTGGCTGCGCCTGCAGCTGCTGCTCCTGCTCCTAAGGCTGCTCCCGCTGCTCCGAAAGCTGCTCCTACAGCTGCTGCAGCTCCAGCCGCTAAGCCTGCAGCCGGTGCAAAAACTGTCAATGCTCCGCTTCCTGGCACCATTACTGCTGTAAAGGTATCTACCGGACAGGCAGTCAAGAAGGGTGAAGTGCTCGTTGTGATGGAGGCTATGAAGATGGCCAACGATATTACGGCTGAATGTGACGGCACAGTGAAGAATATTTTCGTACAGCAAGGTGCATCGGTCAACGTGGGCGATGCGCTCGTTGAGATTGCATAACAAGAGTAAAGTATTGATGCAATGAAAAAGACAGTTTGTTTATTAATCATGCTGATGCTTGTGTCGTTGGGCTGCTTTGCGGATAGCTTTGACTTCGGTGAAGCGTCCACTAAGTTCTTAGACAGCATGGGCATCGTTCAGGTATTCCAAGGCGAAGGCTGGAAATACTTGGTCATGGTTGCCATTGCCTGTTTCCTGCTTTGGCTGGCCATCAAGAAGCAGTATGAGCCGCTGCTCCTGCTGCCGATAGCGTTCGGTATGTTGCTTACTAACTTGCCCGGAGCGAACATGTTCCATACAGAAATGTGGAACGATGAGTTCCTCAATCCTGCGAGCGAATACTACCATAGCTACCGTCACGTCCTCGCCGAGGGCGGACTGCTCGATGTATTGTACATAGGAGTAAAGGCAGGCGTGTATCCTTGCCTCATATTCATTGGAGTGGGTGCGATGACCGATTTTGGTCCGTTGATTGCCAACCCGAAGAGCTTCCTCCTCGGCGCGGCTGCCCAGTTGGGTATCTTTATTACGTTCCTCACTGCTCATGCACTCGGTTTTGAGAGTAATGAAGCAGCGTCTATCGGTATCATCGGTGGAGCCGACGGTCCTACATCGATCTTCCTCACCACGAAACTGGCTCCACATCTCTTGGGTCCGATCGCCATTTCTGCGTATAGTTACATGGCACTCGTACCGGTGATTCAGCCTCCTATCATGCGACTGCTTACTACCAAGAAGGAGCGTATGATTGAGATGAAACAGCTTCGCTCAGTGAGCAAGACAGAGAAAATCATCTTCCCGATTGCTATCACCATCGTCGTTGCGTTCATCCTCCCCGACGCTGCACCGCTCATCGGATGCTTGATGTTGGGTAACCTCATGAAGGAGTCGGGCGTTGTTGACCGTTTGGCAAAGACGGTACAGAACGAGTTGATGAATATAGTAGTTATCTTCCTGGGCACTACGGTGGGAGCGACTGCAACCGCAAGTACCTTCCTCGATGTCAAGACGCTGAGCATCCTTTGCATGGGTATTGTAGCGTTCGGCGTAGCATCGGCTGGAGGTATCCTGTTCGCTAAGATTATGAATCTCTTCCTGAAGGAGAAGATCAATCCACTGATTGGTTCAGCCGGTGTGTCGGCAGTGCCGATGGCAGCACGTGTGAGCCAGACCGAGGGCCAGAAAGCGAATCCGCACAACTTCCTGTTGATGCACGCTATGGGTCCAAACGTGGCAGGTGTGATTGGTTCTGCTGTCGCTGCGGGTATTTTGCTCAGCATGCTTGGATAAGATTGAGTCGCTCGGGCGTGAGCGGATTCACTTCGGTGAAATATCGTGAGCGCTTGGGTGATAGACTTAAAAGAAGTCGTTCCGATTGGGACGACTTCTTTGTTTGTGCTTACACCTTATTATATATATACGAGCACTCGGGTGGGAGGTAAAAAAAAAGTCGTTCCGGGTGGAACGACTTCTTGGGGAGTGCTTGGCTCATGATGAGAAATCACGAGCACTCGGGGGTGTAGGTAAAAAAAAAGTCGTTCCGGGTGGAACGACTTCTTTGTGAGTGCTCGCATTATGTTTATTTGATGAGGAGTTTTTTGCCGTTGACGATGTTGATGCCGGGCTGGAGGGTGTCGCGGCGCTGTCCGGCGATGTTGTAGATACGACGGGTGGCGCTGTCGGCGGTGATTTCGCTGATGGCGGTATCATCGAGTGTGAGCGCTACGGTGTCAGCGTCGGTGTCGAGGAATGCATATACGGTGAATGGCGGGATTTTGGTCTCGCTTTCTACTCGTTCGAATGCCATTCGCTCGGGATTCAGCAGATAATCACCTGGGTAGAGGGTCATCGACGCATAGGTATAGCGCACTTTTGCCGTTATGGGGCATTGCTCGGCTGCGATGTCGCCGCTTCCGCTCAGTGTGATGATCATCACGTCGGGAATCTCTTCGCTTTCATCGTCATTGTTGACTTCCTCGGCTCTTATGAATATTCCATCTTCCTGTTCGCGGAGCAGCAGCACGGGGCGGTTGGCTGGGATGGAGCGCATTTCTACGATGCTGAGGTCGTCGTTGATAATGTATGCGTCATATCCTGCCGGTATCTGTGCTGAGAATGGGAGTACGAATGCATAGTCGTGGCTTGCATCGCCGGGGGTGTATTTGGCTTCATCGGCTGTGAAGGGTGTCAGCGGTCGGAAGTTGCCACCTGTGTTCCAAAGATTCAGACGTTTACACAATCCGCCTGCTATGATGTTCGTACCGCTTGCCTGTCCATCGCTGACGTACACCACTTTGTTCAAAATGTTGAGCCACTGAAGTTCTGATGGGATGCTTGTGACGGCTGTCATGTCGATGCTCGTGCACGAGGGGTCGGTGCTGTAGTCGAGTACATAACTGTCGTCGGCTACATATTCTCCGCTCAGTGTGGCTGAATATTCGCCCTCGTTGGCGAGATACACGTCGCCGAAGGTGATGCTGAGTTTCGAGTTGTAGTTGTTATTGGTGAGCGAGAGTATGCCGATGCACCCGTCGGTGAGGGTCCGTGGCGAGATGTCGAACGTGAGTTCAAAGTTCTCGCGCTGTTCGAGACTGAGTTCGCCATAGTCGTGCTTCGCCACTTTTCCTTCGCGGTTGATATATAGGAGCGTGGTCTGCGACGATGTATAGTTGGATGCCGAGGTCACTTTCTTCACGCTGAGCACGAGGCGGTCGAACCTTTGCGTGAGTTCGAGGTAGCCCAGCACTGCGTTGGTGCGTGCGGATATGAGTGGGTTCTCGTGGTCGAACGTTTTGGTCTTCCCGCTGAGTTTGTAGTTCACGCCGAACGTAGAGCGCGTCGGGGTCATATCTTCGATGCGGTCGAACCGCTTCGTAGCGCCTTTCATATTCGATGCCATGCGGTCGCGGCTGCGCGTAAACCACAGGGTCACGACACTCTGTGCAGCCACCTCAGCCACGGGACGACATGTCTCTTCGCCCGGATTGATGTTCGTCACTGCGAGGTTCTTCGTCTGGTTCGTTGTATATACCTTGCCCCCTGCGGTGTAGAACGGAAGGTCGACGGTGACCGATACGCTCTGGTCGGAGCTGTTGGCGAGTACTGCCACGATGGTGTCGCCTGTCGCCGATTTGTAGTACGACCCTTCCATGCCACTGCCTGTAAACGATGCCTCGATGCGCGTCATGCCCGTTATGAAGCGTGCGAAATGTGCCATGACATAGCCGCGCTTCGTGATGGTGCCACTGCTGCCGGCTCCGCGCTGCCCATCGCCCATCATGGCGTAGTAGCGCTTGGCTGCGTAGTGAATCCATGCGTTGAAGTCGCCCAGCATACACGTGTTGATGGCGCGATAGAAGTTGAAGAAGTCCTTGCTGAAGTCGAAGTTGCGCTCGTTGTTCTCCACTTCGTTCCAGTTGATAAGATATTCGGTCATCCATATCTCCTTTCCCTTCTTGCCCAGGTTCTTGTATGCCGAACCGATACCTGCGTACTGATGCCCTCCGTAGATATCGAAGCAATCGAGCACACTGGCATTGTTGAGCGCATTGGCGTATGCATCGCTACTGCCGATGGTTTCGGGTGCCATTATCTTGCAGTTGATCTGTCGGCCGTATGTTTTGACAAACTCCGCCATTTCGCTTGCCGACCACAGGCATCCTGCATACTCCGCTGGCCAGTCGGGCTCGTTCTGTATGGAGATGGCGTCGAGTTCTACGCCGTTTTGGCGCATATACGTGACATAGTCATCGAGATACTTTGCGTAGTCTGCCCAGTTCTCGCGTTTCAGACGGCCTTCCTGCCCGTCCTGATTCTTCGCACTGCTCGAATTGTTGGTCTTCCACTCTGCGGGCTGTCCCCACGGCGATGCAAACACAATCAGCCCCATCTGTTTGGCGAGCTTCGCAGTGCTTAGTGACTGTCCCCACGCGTTCTTGCCGATGGGGATATAGAGCCGCATGATGTTGCAGCCCACGGTGCTGCCCTTTCCCCACACCTTTTTGATTTCGCTCTCCGACATGTGGTTGTAGGTGAACTGCGGTGAACACACAAAACCGCCGAAGCCGGTGATGTGCTGATGTGTCTTGCCAGTGTCGAAGCGCAGGGTTGCCTTCGTCTGGGCATGTAAAGCCACTGCCGCTCCGGCGAGCAGCAGTGCCATGGTCATTTGTAGTAAGCGTTTCATTGAAAGATTGTTTATGATGTTCGATTATTTGTTGCGCTCGCTTAGTTTTGGTCGGTGATAGGATCTACTCCGTTGTCATCGCCGCCGTTGTCGTCGCCTCCTGATGGTGGGGTAGGAGTGTCTCCGCCGCCCGACGGTGTGTCGGGTGTATCGGGTGTGGTCGGCGTGTCGGGAGTGGTCGGAGTTGTACCGCCATTATCCGTCGGCTCGGTGCTGTTCGTAGGCTTCGTGCCGCCACTCTTGCCACTGCCGATGTAGTAGAGTTTCGCTCTTTCCTCAATGCCGATGAGTACCGATATCAAGGCACTCAACTCTGCCGACGGTTCGAGCACGCTCATGGCGTTGATGATGGTATATGCCTGGCGGATGGCATCATCGGTGGCTTTGCGTGCCCTTGCCAACTCACCTTTTACCTTCGCGCTCTCGTTATCGACTCTCACCGCTACGAGTACCAGCACCTTCTGCGCCTGTTCCACGGCTTTCTCTATCCATTCGCTGATGCCCAGTTCGGCGGGCGTGTACTGCTGAGCCGATTGCCACTCCTGCGCCATGTTGAGCGTCTTGCGTGCACTCGACTCGAAGCCGTCGCTCACACGGTAGTTGAAGTCCTTAAACAATTGTAACGCCTGCTCAGCCTTCCGACGCTTCGGTTCGTCGTCGGGTAGGTAGAGCATTGCCTTGAGTGTGCCGCGTATGGCCGACATGTACTTGTCCTCGAGCGCGTCCTCACGCTTCAGGTCGTCGGCTGCGAAGTCCTTGCCGCTGTAGTGACGGAAGGCATAGTCCTCTTGCTGTCGTCTCGTCTGCACGAGTGCGATTGCCTGTTGTAACATGGTGTTCGCTGTGGTGAAATTCACCAGACGCTCACAGATTTGCTGAGATACTCCATCGTGATTGGCGATGGTCATTTGAGCCAGATAGCTCGTCGTTAATGATTTTGTTGCCATAGTGATATCAATTTTTTTAGGTTTTAGTACTTCGCTGACTGATATTTTTCATGATATGCGACTGTCAGCGTTTAGAGTCGCTTTCATGGTTCATATAGTTGTAGCCGCTCAGGGCTTTTTCTTCTTATACCAGAAGAAGTATTGGTTCTGCTCCTTCTTCTGCTGGGGCGTCTTAGCCGAATATACGGTCTCCAGCGTGTAGGGATGAAAGCCCGTGTACCATGTTTCGGTGCTCACGGTCATGGGCGTTGGCGTAAAGTCCTGCACCTGCTCCAGCTTGTAGCCCATACGGCGCGTCAGTTCGGCCAGTTGCGCCATATCTTTGTTGGTACAACCCGGGTGGCTGCTGATGAAGTATGGTATGAGCTGCTGGTTGAGGTGTGCCTCACGATTTACTTGGTCGAAAAGTGCCTTGAAGTCGTAAAACAACTGGAAACTTGGCTTCCTCATCAGGCGGAGCACCGCATCGCTCGTATGTTCGGGTGCCACTTTCAGCCGGCCGCTCACATGATGCTCGATGAGTTCACGCGCATAGCGGCGATTCACCTTATTGATACGGTCATCACCCGTGTCGTGCAGGATGAGGTCGTAGCGTATTCCACTACCGATGAAACTCTTTTTCACGCCGCGCATGCTATCTACGGCATGGTAGATATCGAGCAGCGCGCTGTGGTCGGTATTGAGGTTAGGACATACACGCGGATGGATGCAAGACGGTTTCTTACAACGTTCACAGATACTCAACTCCTTGCCGTGCATGCCATACATATTGGCACTGGGCCCTCCGAGGTCGCTGATGTAGCCCTTGAAGTCGGGCATATCGATGATGCACTGCACTTCGCGCATGATACTTTCCTTGCTGCGCGATGCGATGAACTTGCCTTGGTGTGCCGATATGGTGCAGAATGCACAGCCTCCGAAGCATCCGCGGTGCATCGTGACAGAGAACTTAATCATCTCGTAGGCGGGGATGCGCTTCCCACGGTACTTGGGGTGCGGCAAACGCGTGTAGGGCAGGTCGAAAGATGCATCTATTTCATCCGTGGTCATGGGAGGGTAGGGCGGATTGACCACCGCATACATGCCATCCACCTCTTGCAACAGCCGCTGGGCATGCATCTTGTTCGACTCTTCCTCGATATGACGGAAATTCTCCGCCTGCTTCCGCTTCTCGCGCACACATTCCTCATGACTATGTAATAGGATGTCGCGCTCCGTGATGCGCACCTCCGACTTCTGCATCAGCATCACCGTCTGCGGCTGTGGATGTCGCATCATCAGATTGCGGAACGTCTCGCGGTCCATGCATTCCATGCCACTTTGCAGCAGTTCGTCTGCCAAAAGCCGCAAGATGCTCTGTATGGGCCGTTCGCCCATGCCATAAATCAGCAAATCTGCTCCGCTATCCACCAGGATGCACTTGCGCAACGTGTCCTGCCAGTAGTCATAATGCGTCAATCGGCGCAACGACGCCTCGATGCCGCCAATCAGCACCGGTGTGTCGGGAAACAGCCGTCTGAGTATCTGCGTATAGACAATCGTTGGGTATTCTGGACGCTTGTCGTGTCTGCCGTCGGGACTGTATGCGTCCTCCGCTCGCAGACGACGGGCAGCCGTATATTTGTTGACCATCGAGTCCATGCAGCCGGGCGATATGGCAAAGCAAAGCCTGGGACGTCCCAATTTCGTGAAGTCGCGGAAGTCGCCATGCCAGTCGGGCTGCGGAACGATGGCAATCCTCAGACCCTCAGCCTCGATCACACGTCCTATGACCGCAGCGGCAAACGACGGATGGTCCACATACGCATCCCCCGAGAACAGGATGACATCCAGTTCGTCCCATCCTCGCTGCTCCACCTCCTTCTTCGTCGTCGGCAGAAACTCATTGATACTCTTTTGGTTTAGCGTCTGCATTTCTTTGCAAATATACATGATTTCATTCAATCAACAATACGTTTTTACGAAAAAATTTGGCATATTCGCAGAAATGGCGTATATTTGCATCGATTTTCGACAAAACTGCCAAGTTTATGTTCTTTAACATGAAACAATTTCAATACCTCCTGCTCGCAGCCGTAGCATTTCTCGCTTCGGTCAGTGTGTCTGCACAGCGAGTGCAAGTAGTTGATAAGCAGGGCAACGGCATCCCCATGGCTTATGTCCTCACCGAAGACGGAACCTACATCGGCTCCACCGATTTGGACGGCGTCCTTGCCGATGTGAAGGGTGCCCAGCGCGTGAGCGTGTCGCACGTGGCTTACCGACCGCAGATGGTCAGCATCGAGTCGCTCACCAACGGACGTATCATCCTCGACGATTTGGGCTACGACATCCCTGAAGTTGTCATTACTCCGAAGCCTTACGTCTATGTCGAGACATACTATCGTGTGTATGTCTATCGCAACGACTCGCTTGGATATTTCCATTGCGGCATCATGCCCAATATTTACGACCCGGTGAAGAAGAAGCGCGATCATGGCAGCTTCAATAACAGCTACGTGGAGTATTACTCATCCATGGGTGTGGCCATCAACTGGGGCTCACGAGCCATGGGTCTCCATGCAGGCGAAGTCCGCATTGCGAGCGCACCGAAACCCGACGATTTGAAGTCTCGCTACTACGTGAGCACCGATGCCAGCAACCCCGACCACGTCATCTACAGCAATGCCGAAGGACGTTTGGGACAGCTGTTGCACGTCGGCGACGAATGGCGAACATCTCTCAATGCCGGCAAGATGCAGATGTATGCCAATCGCGTGAATGGGCAATCCAAAGTGCTCAAGAAACGCGAAGAGATAGGCTATGACTATCAATATACTCAGATAGGAAACTACCAAGCCGACCCCACCGATGCCGACTATACCGACTTCATCATGTCGGTCGACCACTGGGAGTACACCGACAAGAAGGGTCACGCCAAGTTTATCTTCGAAACCTATGCCACAGAGCGCGGTTACATCACGAAGGACGAATGGAAAGCAAAGAAGAAAGACCTGAAAGCGCAGTATAAGAAGGCTTACAACCTCAGTGATATGGAGCCTTACGAGAAAGCGCACAACATACCACCATTGCCACAAGCCGTCCGCCAGGCAATTGCCAAGCTCAAGCATTAAGGTTTCGTCCGCTACGGCGCAAGGACACACAACATAATCATAAATTAGGTTCGCTGCAACGCGGGCTTATTGTTTTCATTTTTTCTTTGGACGCTCTCTTCCGTGAGGGCATCCTTTTTATGACACTTATAAGTCCGCTACGGCGAAATGTCCTCTACTTTGAGGCACTGATGCATCCGCTACGACGTGAGATGCATTAATATGAGATACTTTTCATGCCCCTCCGGCGTGAGCGCACCAAACATGCGGTCATGATGATGCCCCTCTCGTGTGAGATGCTTCATCCTCATCAACTTTTTGTGCCCCTCTCGCGTGAGCGCACCAATCTTATGAACATGTTGATGCCCCTCTGGCGTGAGGGGCATCATCTGTATCTGCTTGTCGTTCTGTCTTGTTCAATATGTCAATGAACACTTGGGCTTGTGCGTTCCCCTCCGTTTACTGACAGAGGAAATTAGTGATGGCACGCATCAACCCGTTGCGTTTGTCAGCCTCGCGGATGCTCTCGATAGGGAATCCCACGACCACGCTCTTGAAGTCCTGCCCATCGTAAGCCACCGCCGCCGGCATGCTGTTGCTGTATTGCAACATGGCGAACGCGCCCTGCTGCGGGTGTATCGACAATACGTGCGGCACGGCATAACTATGCTCGTTCATCTCGCGATAGATGGTGAAGTCGAGGTTGCTGCCGTTCACGCCTGTGATACTTTTGTCGGGTCCGTCTGCGCTCACCGACGGGCCGTCGGTCACTGCCATCATGATGGGTTCGGTCACGCTCATGCCTTTCAGCATCGACAGCTGGTAGGGCTTCAAATTCGCGCCGCTCACCAATAGGCGCCCACCTTGTGCGATGTATGCACGCAGCAGGTCCACGGTCTCACTGTTCATCTGTTTCTGCACACCGTAGAGCACATCGATCATGGCATACTCCTTCGGCACGATGACGTGCGAGTGGAGCGCTTCCTCACTGCAACTGCAGAACGAATGGTTGTCCAACTGCTGAATACCACGTCCGTGGAGCGCCACATAGTCGAAGGTGTTGCCCATCATGATGGTGCCTTCGAGTTCGCTCCCGCTGTAGCCCGTGCCTGTTGGCAGTTCGCTGCCCATGTTTTTCTTGTCGAACGTAATCTGCCGACCGCAATATCCGGCAAATTTGCCGTAAGGCACTCCTGGGTCGGCATCGAGGTCGAAGCCCTGCGTCTCGTCCGTGGAGATGATGGCAGGTCCTTCGAGTCGTGTGAACGCGTTGACGAGCAATACCGTACCCTTGTTATGATGCGCTGCGTAGGCAGAGAGCACTTCCGAAGGGAAACTCTTGCCCCCGTCGTTCACAGCCACCACGCGGAAGGAGTACAGACGTCCCTTCTCGAGCGGTGCCAGATACGATGTGCCCTTCACCACCTTTCCGTTGTCGAAGTCGCCGTCGTCGATACGGGTATATACGATATACGCTGTGGGCGTAGCGGTCGGCTCCAGTTCGTCGGGCGTGGGGTCCCACGTGAGGTTCGCCCACTTATCCTGGTCGTTGAGCGTGATGGCGAAGTTATGCACCGGAAGCGGTTGTATCACATAACTGCGCTTGTGCATCATGGCGATGTACTTCACGATGGTTTTATATACCGAACGGCTGAAGTCGAACTTAAACAACGGATTGTAGCCGAAGCAGAGGTCGTCGAAGCTCTGATGTGAGAGCATTTCGAGGATAATCGACGGGATTTGCGGCTCGCGGGTCTCGCAGTAGTTACGGTTCCACACCTGGCGGATGCGCCAGTTCCAATGTTTCATGTCGCTCGTCAGGTTGTGCTGTATGCTGCTCGCCAGGTCGTAGCTGCTAAGCCGGCTGATGCCCGCATCGGTACGTGCGTCGTAGTAGTCGGGCAGCGCAGTGCAGATGGCAAGTGTGCCGGTGAGGTCGCCTGTGCGCGAATAGCCTGCATCCGTATGGCACGACACCGACAACTCGAACGGTACTCCGTGGCCCTTGCGGTTGGGGACGTACGGCGAACCGCCGGCAAGTGTGCTCACCGTCTCACATCGCGCCCACATATCGTTGTTGTAGTCGTTATCGTTCCCGAAGTGGTTGTACACCGAGTCGGGCATGCCTGCCCACTGGGCATAGTACATCGACGCCTCCGCCCAGCGCGGCTTTCCGCTCGTAGTGAATCCGGCGTATGAGCCGTCAGCGCTTGCAGCACCACGGGCTATATTGCCACGCCCGCTGCCGAGACGTATGCCATCGGCAGTTACCACGCCGTCCTCAGCGCTGAGATTGCTCAACTCGATGCAATTGTCGGCACTCTGTCCCTTGGCAAAGTCGAACGTGCCGAGATATACCCACGTCTCGCCGCCCATCTGCTGGTTCACACGGAACTCAGTCCTCACCCCACGGTGCACGACCGTGTAGGCAGCATCCGTGATGCTGTTCGCTACCGTCTGATACGACACATACACGGCATACTGACCGTCGTCCGGAATGTCGGGCGTCCACGTGATTTGGGCATGGTGGTTATTCCTGCGCGTGGTGTGAGCCCATCGGGCGGTACCGTCGCGGAACGGATTGTCGCCCATGTAGTAAGCCTCCTTCAGGTGCGCAAAGCCCGCCGAGTCGCACACGTTCCAGTGTCCCTCCTCGCGGTACGCTCCGTGCTTCGTGGGCGCATCGTTATCGACAATCACCTCCGCATTCTGCCAATCGCGGTCGCGAGGCGAATACACCACGGCCCCCGCATTTTCGAGCATCGGTATAATATAAGGTATGACGAACGTCTGCGAGAAGAGGTCTTCCGTCGTGCAGAACAAGTGCGGACGCTGCCACGCCCACTCCTTCAGGTCCTGCTTCCAGTACGTGCCATGACTCTGCATGATGGCAAGATGGTTGCCCTGCAAGCCCTTCGACGCCGTGAGCGGAGCACTCACATTCCGCACCCACGGCTGCCCGCTGTAGGTCGCCTGCCACATGCGGTCCTCATCCTTCGGCCCCGAGCGTAGCGTGTTCGGCACCAGTTGCTCGATAGGGTGTCCGTCGGTGAAGACCGTCAGACTGTACGTGCGGAGCGAGTCGGGCACGAACGAGCGCACACTGTCGTAGATACACGACACCACGTCGTCCGTGAAATACTGCTCCTTGAACCCCGCATTCGCATACACTCGGATGCTCGACTGCGCAGTATCGACCACCAGACTGTCCAACGTGCTCTTCCGCAGGTTCTGTTCTTCGCGCGTATAGTTGTCCAAATAGTAGAGCAGACGGCTCCGCATCGACTGGGCGCTCAGCCCCAGGCAGAGCGTCAGCATCATCATCACTAAATTGATTCGCTTCATACCGTGTATCATTCTTTAAAGTTCATACTCTTGAATCCCACGAGTTTGTCGTAGCGCCCACCGAACGGACGGTGGTAAACATACACGCAGTATTCGTTTTCGGTCTGGTGGAAGTCACCCTCTGTAGGCGCAGTGCGTCCCACAGCCTCACCATTCCGTACAAAAAGGTACTGATAGTTGTACGACCCCTGCTTCAGCAGCACCGAAATCTCGTACTGATGCTCCAACAGGTTGTACTCCATGCGGTTCTCGTCCCACAGCATGTTGTCAGTAAGGTCGCCGAAGAGGTATAAATCCCCGTCGGGTATCTGAGGAGTCTTCAGGACGAAGTGTGTCACGAAATAGTCGCTCTCCACATCGTTGTTGCTGTTGTCGCTGTTGCGGATGAGGAAGCGTCCGTTCTGGTCCTGGTCATACTTGTAGTTCTTCGCGGGCTGATCCTCGAAGATATATGCGTGGTATAGCTGCGTTTCGTACTTCATCTTATCTACCCGCATGGTCGGCACGTACGGACTCAGTATCTCAAATCGCCGATATTCGTTCCCCGCAGCGAAAATAAGACTGCGGTTGTGCGTATAGACCAACTGGCTCGGGCGCAAGTACGACGGTTTTAACTCCATCACCCGACTGTCCCACCGGCGGTTCTGCGTCACCACAGGGATAATTTCCAACTCGGGGTTCGTAGTGCTCAGCGTCTGATAGTTAATCGTCATGTCTACCTGCTGATGCGTCTGATACGAATCGATATCCGTGTTCGCGCTCACCTTCATGTCAATGCCAACCTTCGGTTCCAGAATGCTGAAGCACACCGACGCCACAGGATTCTCATCATCCTCGTCGTCGAAGATGTCAACCTGGTAATTCCCACTCACCAGAAGCTTGTGCGTAGCGTTGGGCAGACGGAAATGGTAGTGATTGTAGAGCATCTCAGTGTTCACCGACTGCTCATAGGTGTCAATCACCGTGCTCCCGTTGATGCCGGTCATGTAATCACCGTCATATAACTCCGACGACTCCCAATTCGCATTGCAATGGGTGATGCGGTAAGTATATCTCACGTAAGAGCGCTGCAAGTCGTCGAACGAAATATCGACATACTGACCGCTGCCCAGCAATATCACCGGCTGTTCGCCCCATCTGCCGTTGATGTGCGTCTGTATCGTACGGATGTTATCCACAAACGACACATTGACTTGTGCGCACACACTCATAGTGCTGCACACAAGCCCGAAGATGATGCACCCAAGTCGCACGGCTTTAAACCTACGCCCTAAGACCATGCTCCCTTGTCGCACGTCTTTAAACCTACGCCCAAAGACCATGCTCCAATTGTATTTATTCATGATACTCACATCCATAATGTGTCAGTTTAATCCTCATCATTGAAGGTCTGCGCCCTCAGCGCACTAAAAATTGAAATAGTTCTTCGCATTATAATAGCTGATGTCCTCCACCATCTGGCACAGACGCTCCATCTCGCTGGCGGGCAGCTCACCATTCTCCACATCAGTGCCCAGCAGACTGCAGAGCGTACGGCGGAAGTACTCATGGCGAGGATAACTCAGGAACGAGCGCGAGTCGGTCAGCATCCCGACGAATCGGCTCAGCAGTCCGAGCACCGACAAAGTGTTCATCTGGTTCTCCATACCGCGCTTTTGGTCCAAGAACCACCATCCCGAACCCCACTGTATCTTGCCAGGCACCGTACCGTCCTGGAAGTTTCCCAACATGGTCGCAACCATCTCATTGTCCGCAGGGTTAAGGTTGTAGATAATCGTCTTAGTGAGCTTATCAGCAGTAGCAAGTCGGTTGAAAAACTTCGACATCGCCTTCGCAGTATTGAATTGTCCGATAGAATCGAAGCCAGTGTCCGGACCAATCAGTCTATACATCTTCGTATTATTGTCGCGGATGGCACCATAGTGGAACTGTTGAGCCCATCCCGACGCGTAGTCCATCTCTGCAAACACCACGAGCATACAACTCTTGAATTTGAGCACCTCTTCATGACTGATAGACGCACCCTCTCGATACACTTTGTTGAAAATCGCACGGATTTCCGCATCCGTGTAGTCCTCAGCGTAGAACTCCTCAATGCCATGATCCGATAGCTTGCAGCCATTTGCCTCAAAGAAGTCGTGACGTTTCTGCAATGCATCCACCAAGTCGTCGAACGACTGTATCGAGATGCCGCTCACTTCGCTCAGGCGGTCCACATAAGCCCTGTACGTCTCAGCATTCTCAATCGCCATCGCCTTGTCAGGGCGCCATGCAGGAATCATCCTCGCGTCGTCGTCCCTGCGCTCCTTCGCATATTGCTGGTGGAAATGCAGGTCGTCCACAGGATCATCCGTCGTGCACACAATCTCTACGTTGTAATGGCGCATCAGTCCACGAGCCGAATACTCAGCATCGTTGCGCAGCTTCTCAGTACATTCGTCATAGATCTCACGCGCAGTCTGCCGGTTCAGCACTTTGTCAATACCGAACGCAGTCTTCAGCTCGAGATGACTCCAATGGTAGAGCGGGTTGCGGAAACAATACTCCAAGGTCTCCACCCACTTCTCAAACTTCTCATAGTCTGTCGTGTCCTTCCCCGTGCAATAACGCTCTGGCACGCCGTTTGTGCGCATAGCCCTCCATTTGTAATGGTCGCCTCCCAACCAAATCTCCGTAAGTGAACTGAACCGATGGTCATCAGCCACCATCTGCGGGCTGAGGTGACAATGATAATCGATAATAGGTAATGATTTCGCATGATTGTGATACAGCATCTGAGCTGTTTCCGTCATCAGCAAGAAATTGTCGTCAAGGAACTGTCTCATATTCTACAATTTTATGGTTAATGATTAATACACTTTTCCTTCTCCCATTAGCTATAAGCTAATCCTCTGCAAAATTACTAAATTTATTCCAATTAGCCAAACAAATTTGGGAAAAAGTGTGCTATCATGACAAACGGACAGGGAACATCTCCTTGTCCGTTTGCTTTGTTATTCGTTATTGCCCAAGGGTATAGAAGTCCCTTAATGTGAGGTTTAATCTTCTTCTGGTTCAGCAGCAATGCCATATTGACTCTGCTGCATTTCTATGATTTTCGCAGTTGGCTGTTTGGCAGCCTCTCTAACGAGTGGAGTATAGTCGTTGACAATTCGCATCCAATCAATAATCTTCATGTCTGGATAGCGCTCACCATACTCTTTCATGATCTCAACCTGCAAATCCCCATCAGATATATCTGGATTTAACTGCAAGCAATTATATATAAGATTACGTACATCACGGTCATCCTCGATATTCTCCAACTTACGAACACCAAATGTTTCATTCTCCTTGAAATTCTCCACCTGGTCCATCACCTCGCGGAACACCTCTGGGGTGTACTGTGGTGGATAGCCATTCTTGACGAGGCAAATCTTGATTTTCTTCTTCAGGTCTTCTCGTACAATCGTATTATTCAGCCAATCGGCGTATGACGACTTGGCATCAATCAGGTCTTTTATCTTATGGGCAAGACTCCTACATTTTTCGTTAATCACAACACCATCCACATTCTTGTCTTCACCATATTCGAAGTTATATTGGTCTCTCAGATGAATCAGGATATCATAGAATGCCTTTTCCTCAAATGTGAGTCCTAACTTCCGGAAACTTTCACGATCAGCTTTCATCCCATTGAGAATCTTTAGGGCTTCGTCCATTGCCTTTTTGATAATATCGTTGGCAGCATGCTCCTGGGTGGCTCCAGCCTCTTGTTCAGACAGGAATTTACGCCGCTCATGATAAAGTTTGATGGTCTCTTCCAGCATCTCTTGGAACTTCTTTGAAGCCACCTGATTGGTTTTGCCATATTCCGTTATCTGCTGGCGCAGCAACTTGATAAGCATTTCCAGTTTAGAGGCGGGCATCTTGATGTCAGACATTCGCTCTGTGAACTCAGGACTGAAGATATCCATCTCTTCGCCCTCTTCCAGAATGCTTTCTACATTATTGTATTTCAACGCCTCTTCCACCATCTTTTCCACCCGCTTATTCATGGTGTCGGCATCAGGGGCATCCGTGCCGTTCATCTTATAAACCATACCAGCTACTCCCATGAAGCATTGTGCCAAGGCAGACTCTTCTTCGCCAAGTTCTCCTGATGGCTGGCATAGGTCGTAGGCCTTGCGCATTCGCTTCACCAATTGCAGGAAATAGGTCTTGAATGATACTTTCTTTGTCTTCTTTCCATCCTTGCTCTCCGAGTTCAAAGTCTCTGTAGAAGCAAACACATACTCGGCAGCCTTGGCCAGTAGCATAAATCTTATGCCGTCATCTGTATTAATCTTAAGGAATGGTGTCAAATCATAATCCTTGAATAATGATTTCAGTATAACCAACTGTTCACGGAAGATAAGAGTGGCCTGCTCTATATCGTCTTTATTGGGAGCAACCGAATTTCCGCCACCATACATTTTCCTTGCCTCGATCATTTGGTCGCGAATGCCTATATAGTCAACAATAAGCCCGTATTCCTTGCCAGGATATTTCCTGTTCACACGGCTGATGGTTTGGATTAACGAGTGTTTCTGTAGCGGTTTGTCGTTGTACATATAGGTTAGGCACTCCACATCGAAGCCCGTTATCCACATGTCAACCACGATGACGATACGGAAGTTGGAGTGTTCTTGCTTGAAGGCAGCGGCCAGTTCGTCTGAACGCTTATCATTCTTCACGCCACCCAGATAGTTATACATCTCCGTCTCATCATTACTGCCCACGCTTGATACCATTGCCATCATGGGCATCTCTTTCAACTCTTTGAGTTTTTCAGCAGAAACATCTTCACCTTCAGGAGCCTTTCTCTCAACAAACCATTCGGGATAGTGCTCTTTGAATCTCTGCAACAGATTATAGGCTATAGTTCTGTTCGAGCAGACAATCATAGCTTTCTGCACCCTGTTTGGATCTGCCTCTACAGCCTTTACATAATGGTCATGAATATCAACGCAAAGTTTATCCAGTCGTTCAGGCTCTCCAAGCAGCACCTCCAGAGAACTCATGGCTTGCATGCTCTTCTCGATGTCCTCTTTTGTAGAGCCCTCGTCGGCGCAATGGGCATAGTACGCCTCTATCTCCTTCACCTTTTCCTGATTCAACAGCACCTTCGCTATTCTTGGGTGATACTTGATGGGTACAGTTATCCCGTCGGCTACAGCCTGATCCATTGTATAGCGGTCTATCTCGTCGCCAAAGGTCTGATAGGTCTCGGCAATAGGTGTGCCTGTAAAGCCGACAAAGGTGGCATTGGGTAGCGCTTCGCGCAAAACGGTGGCGTATGGTTTTGAAATCATCGCCTTCATGTTCTCATCTGCATCCTGACTAAACTTGATTCGTTTCGAGCCTTCAATCTGAGTACGATGTGCTTCGTCGCTGAAGCAGATGATGTTGGCACGATCATTAATCAGTCCGATGGCATCATCCTTGCGGTCACAGAACTTCTGAATAGTACAGATATAGAAACCACCACTCTGACGCAGACCCAGTTCCTGACGTAACTTTTTACGGCTAAGCACGACGGTTACTTCACCCAAACCCAAATAATCTGTACTCTTGGTAAACAGTTTGGCGCTTTGCTTTTGAAGGTCTTCACGGTCAACTATCATCAGGATGGTTGGCGAGCCCAGTTCTGGGCATCGCATGGAAAGTTGACGAGCCAGGAAAGCCATCGTGAAGGTCTTACCACAGCCCGTAGCACCAAAGTAAGTTCCACCTTTTCCATTTTGTATCCTTACAGATTCCTTGATGCTTTCACGTAGTAATCGGGTAGCAAAGAACTGGGGATATCTGCACACGATTTCCTTCTCATCACCATCATAGTTCTTGTCTTGGAAATAGACATAATCCCTGAATATCTCCAAAAATCGCTCCGGGCGATAAACGCCCTTTACCATTGTCATCAGTTCGTCGAACGAGCCTGTTGAAACCTTGTCACCATCTTCCACGCGCCTCCAGGCATAGAAGTGTTGTAAGGGTGTGCGAACGGTACCCAAGCGGGTTTTCACTCCATCGCTGATACAAGCCAGCGGACAATAATGCAGCAGGTGTGGAATGTCTCGCCAATATCTGATGTTGATTTGTTCCCAAGCCTTTTTTATCGTGGCATTTGCATCTGTTGGACTCTTTAGCTCTATGCAACACACAGGCATACCATTCACAAAGAGAAGCACATCAGGCCTTCGGTTCTTCGTTTCGCCATTGTTCACATAGTCTATAGTAAACTGGTTGACTACGCGGAATATATTGTTATCTGGTTCCTCAAAATCTATCAGGGGAATCATCATGGGTTCGCCCGCCTGGGTCACATATTGTATGCCGTCCACCATCCAGCCATACACTTTGTGGAGTGTGGCAAAGTCGGTATCGGCACCCACAAGTCTTACGTTGTCGGCTATCTGTCGAATTTCCTCTTTCTCCAGATTAGGATGCTGCTTTTCCAGAAAATGGTGCAAGTCATCCATGTAGAGCACTTCCTTTCTGTTCGCTCTTGGTATATCGTCACCATAGACGTATTGCCATCCTTCTGCTTCAAGGAAAGCAATGAGAGCATTCTCGAAATCGCTCTCCACGAAACGACCGTTGATGTTTTTAAGATTCTTAGCCATAGTAATTCTTTTTTAGTTTTGGAGTGAACCTTTGATAAGTATGGGGCAGAGAGAGTTTATTCTGTCTCTTAAATCTTTGCAGATTGTGCAATAATTGTCATATGCTGTATATAGTTCTGCTATAGCTCTTTGTATTTCTATATTAGGGATTGGTATTTTGATATTATTTAAATCTCTAAAATATACACGATTTCGAACACTATCCATGTTGAAGAATTCGAGATAGCGTCCCGTTTCCTCCCTCTTTAGCCATAAAAACAAGTACTCAGGAGATAAAATATTCTCATCCTTTACATAAAAGACTATGTATTCTTCTGTACATATTTTGGGGTCCTTATACTTGTTATTATAAGCGATAGCTCCTTTAGAAATTACAGAAGGATTATATACAAAATCCCTTGGATAAAATATGTTACATTTGTAATATGAATCTTCAGTCCTGTTTCCACGTGGTGTAATAAATCCTTCATTACCTACACCTTTTAAATCAGAATATTTTGATTCACTATTTATTTCTTGGCGTTCTATCAAATATGGTAAAATAGAATCTTTTTTTTGTGTTTTTTTTAATTCTTCAATCGAAGCCACACAGGTTAGATATATATCTTTCAATCCATTTTCGTATGATAATAGGTTTTGAAATAAGGTGTTATAAACGTCAACGTATTTGCGTTGCTGTTCAATGGAAGGTAGAGTAATGTCAATGTCACAAAAATCATCCCATGAGAATGTTTCTCGAGCACTTCCCCACGAATTAAAACGGGAATGTCTATCAAACTCTGGTCGATTAAAGAACATAAATAAGTAATCTGATAGCAATATGTTTGGTTTACAAACACGAAAAACGATATATGAGGAAGATACAATATATGTATTATTTGAGGTATTATGCGCCAGCGTAATTTTCTCACCATTTCTCGAAGTTACAGTCACGTAAGCAAAGCTATTAGGACGTACAAGAATATATGGAGTGAGTAAAACTCCAGCCATATCTGCTTTAGTTTCAATGAACTCTTTCCTGATTGAAATGCCTTTTACGTCATCTAATGTATAAATATTATCAGAATTTCGGTCATCACAGAGTTCTATCAGTTCCCCCAGTTTATACTTACTCAATCCCATAGCCAATACCTTTAAATGCCTCTTCGAGCATGCGTTGTGATTCTTTTTCTCTTGCCATTAGGTCACGCATTTCCTTCTGTATGCGGGCCATTTCCTTGGGGTAGTCAATCTCCAAATCGTGGTCGATGAACTCGATATACTTGCTGGGTACCAATGTCCAGTTGTTCTGCTCAATCTCCTCGATGCCCACACTCCTGTAGAGTTCCGGCTCTGCGAAATGCTTGCCGTCTGTTCCAACGCTCTGCCATTGATGGTAGAGGTCGGCCACGCGCTGAATCTGCTCTGTGATGAGCTGTACCTTCTTTTTCTGCTCGCCCTTTACAGGATTTTCTGTCCAACGGCGCAAGTCCATAAACAGAATTTCATGCTCGCGATTGCGCAGCTCTCGTCCATGATAGCGACCGCCCTTCTTGTTCTGATTCAGTATCCAGAACGTTACGCTAATATCGGTTGTGATGAACAGTTCTCTTGGTAGAATAATGATAGCTTCAACCTTGTCATTCTGTATCAGACGCTTGCGTATTTCAAGGGCATCGGTATCTCCCAAAGCACCATTGGCCAGCAGGAATCCCGCTACACCCGATAGTGGCTTCAAGTGAGAAAGCATGTGCAGAATCCACGCATAGTTGGCGTTGCTCTCTGGTGGCAATCCATAGTCCGTCCAACGGGCATCATTTTTTAAGTTCTCATCCCACCACCCTTTCAGATTGAAGGGTGGATTGGCCATGATATAGTCGAAATAGAGGCCTTTATGCTGGTCGTTGCTAAACGTGGAGTCGTTCTCAGAACCCAGATTGTGACTGATACCACGAAGGGCGAGGTTCATTTTTGCCAGTCGATATGTGGCAGCATCTTTTTCTTGTCCGTAGATGTTGATGCGGCTGATGTCGCCCTGATGGGTTTTTACCAGTTCGGTACTCTGGATAAACATACCGCCTGATCCGCAGCAAGGATCGTAGAGTGTTCCATCGAAAGGCTCTATGACGGTGGCAATCAGTTGCACGGCATCGTGAGGGGTATAGAACTCACCTTCTTCCTTGGTGGCATTCACGGCAAACTCCTTCAGGAAGTACTCATACACACGACCAATAAGGTCTTTCTCCTCACCAAAGGTCTTGTGACTAATCTTGTTGACTTCGTCCACAATCTTTTTGATGTCGTTAGCTCCAAGATTACGTTGGGTGAACGTACCTTCCACGAAGCAGCCTTTCAGATAAGCATTACTAGTGGCAATACTTCTCAGGGCTGTATCAAGTGCCACATTCAACTGTGGGGCAGGCGTATTGATGATGGTTGACCAACGGGCTTCTACAGGCAGGGCGTAGGTTCCATCCATATCGTCGAAGAATGCCTTGACGATTTCTTCATCGTCTGGATCTAAATCTTGTTCAATCAGTTCTTGACGGAGTTCAGCCAAACTGTCTTCGTATTTCTCACCAATAAAACGGAGGAATACGAGTGTCAGCATCATATCACGCTTCTCAAAGAATGATCCAGAGTTCTTTGCTTGTCGCAGAATATCCCTACACTTGAACAGAATGTTGTCGAGATTCAAAACCTCTTCTTTTGCTTTCTTTGCCATATTCAATTGATAGTTTTAGCCATTATACCTTGCATCGACTATCAATCGCTGACGCATAAAGAAAGCGTGATGCTTCTTTTGCGTTGAACTTTGAGGCATGCCCAGGAAAGGAAACCCCAGCCGGTTTAACAGAATGCATCACGCCTATTGGCGCGAAAACATTACTATATAAACCGACATGAGGATGCACAATTCCTGCACCCCACCATCTCTATTACTTCAAAGCGTTTTTATTTCCAAACTGTTTCCTGGGCATTTTGGTTCAACGCGAAATAATAGTTAATGCTTTCTATTAGTCCGGATTTAGATAATCTGCTATCGCTCGACAAAACCCAAGCAAGCTTAGCTCTGTTCTCACTTAATCGCAGATTTCTCCCCGAACCATCTGCAAAAGTACGAAGAATATTTGAAACTAAAACATATTTGCAGAAAAAATAAATACGAAGAGTGTTATTTTGTCAGTAAATGCTGTCAGTTTGGTTATTGGCACGATGTTTGAGGTATGTAAAATGAATAATTCATTTTTATGATATGAGCCAATTGGTATTTAACAGTATCGCAGTCGAACGACGCAGCAGTATGAAAGAAATAGATCTCTTCGCAGGATGTGGAGATCTGACTAAGGAACAAGAAAGCACATGGAAGTATGGTACTATCCGTGTGGCGAAAGATTCATGCGAGAACTTATGGAAAGACAATCCATGTTTAAGTCAGTTGAGAGAGGTATTCCTTGCCGATTGGGAGGAAGAAGTACGTGACATTCCGAGAGGTGAACAATTCTCAGTAAAAGCAGACCTGAATCAGTTATGCCGTATCGGTAGATATGAGATGATTCAGAAAATTGTACGCTATTTCAGAGGTCTTGGATTTCCTGTATGCCGCGATTTCATTGGAAGAATAGAGATTTGGATTTCCAAGGATGAAGGGAATTCCATTCTGTATAATCGATACACACTTAGGCCCTATTATCAGGACATAACTGATGGATGGCAAATTGATGTCAGCCATAGTGGGGAGAGCCGCTGTTCCAAGAAAAACCTTTATGAAGTAGACCTTGATGACCACGGTTTCGAGGTCGTTGTCGGTACCGAAGTGCTTCGTAGGCAACGAGTCAAGCAACGCCATTTCCAAAAATATGGTGGCGGTTGTCCGATTGTGAACAGATACACGAAACGGGTGCTGGGCTTGTCAGAGCCTCGCTCCTATGATAGAAGCAAGTATGCTACAAAGATGAAGAAGATAATCGACTTCGTCCAAACATACCTTGTAACGCAGCAGTTCCAAGATACTCTGGATATCAACATATTGAATAATGGAGAGTTTATTCGGGTAAAATCCGATGATATACTCATGGTTGATGAGAAGGCAAGGAACCTTATCTATGGTGATGGATATGTTGGAGCGCTGCCCCGCAACGAGTTTTCTCTTCATGGGCCACATATCCAGCCACAGCCGTTCAAATACTTCTTTGTAAGTTTGAACTCACCAAAAAGTAATACAGCAAGAATGCGTCTTTACAACATATTACAGAATGGCAAAGATACGACTGTACTAAAGGATGGTGACCAAGAATATGGTTCCAATAAGCAATTCAAGCGCCTGGGCGAATACCTAAATCAACCATTGTCTTGGGTTCCAAAATTAAGTCTTTCGTTTTCTTCTTACGATACGGCGTTAGACGAACTGCAAAAACACTTGATGGATGACAGTCGCTTTGTTCCTGGCACGAACTATATTGCTATCATCATAAGTGAGATACACAAGGATTCGCCAGAACCGCGTCTGCATGAACTGTATTACAGAATGAAGGAAATACTGATGAAATCCAGAATCACATCTCAAGTCGTCTATGCCCCTAATATTGATAACAACCATTTTGACTGGTTCCTTCCCAACATCGCTGCAGCCATCACGGGTAAACAAAACGGTATGGCTTGGGGACTGGAAAGCCTTTCTCAACGTAACGATATGATAGTAGGTATCGGAGCATCTAAACAACATGGTCGCAAGCCATACCTCGGTACTGCCTTCTGTTTTGACAAAGAAGGCCAATTCCGTGAGTTCGATTGCTGCCAGGCAGAAGATACAGAGGCATTAGGAACAAGTTTGAAGAAAGCGTTGTGGCAGTTTTGCAAACAATATGGTAAACCTGACAGACTTATTATTCATTACTACAAGAAATTAAGAAGGGATGAAGGTGAGCAGATAGAAATGATGCTCAAACAAAATGGATTGCAATGTCCTGTTTTTGTAGTCAACATGGTAACTGCTGTGAATGATGACTTGATTGCCTTCGACACCACCAAGAGCGACTATATGCCTCTGAGTGGGACCTATGTTCATTTGAGAAACACTCAATTCTTGCTCTACAACAACGAACGATATTCTGAGTATGGAAAAGGCGATGTGCTCTTCCCCATCAAGTTGAGCATCACGAGTGCCAACACAAATACAGGTGGAGTACTGACAAAAGAAGATACCATCGACATCATTACCCAAGTATATCAGTTCTGCCGTCTTTACTGGAAGTCGGTCAAGATGCAGAATGTACCTATAACGATTGCCTACCCGGAGTTAGTGGCTCAATACGTTCCGCATTTCAACGACGAGGATTTGCCTGAGTTTGGAAAACATAATCTCTGGATGCTTTAACAGATTACTGCTATGACATTACCTATTATTGATAGTATGTTGAGAGGCGATTTGCGAAGGCAAATACTCTCCACGTTAAAAACAGAGAAAGAGATTTCTTTGCTATGGCGTAATCTAATGAAAGCAACGCAGGGTGAACAAAGACTGATGGCTATTGAACAGGCTCTTATTGCGGCTGTCGAGACAAGCGGATTAGTGAAGGTCTCTGCTGACTATAATGATGACCGAGAGGTGCGCCAAGGAGCAGAGGAAGCACGAAAGCATGGAATGAACTTTGGAGCGGATGACTACACAAGAGTCGATGAGAAGTTAAGTTTAGAGGGAGTCTTTAATCCTACTACCAAAACCACGCCAACTGACAAGTTCCTTCACCTGCTGGTCAAGGTGGAATGTCGGCGAACATTAGAATCCCTTCTATTGCTTGTCAAGTCTGTTCATGATGATGCTGTGGTTCGCACCTATATACGAAAATTATTCTCTGTTATAATATCGTTATGTAAGGATGCCAACGACCTCTACATTAAAGAGTCGCTTTCTCAACTTTATTTTGAGGTGTACCACACTTTCAGAAATGTATTAGAAAAAGGCGACTTACAGTCGTATGAGACGGATTTTGAGAATTTTGTCTTCGACTGGAAGGGAGAATTCCCTGAACAGGATGTTTTGGTAAAGTATAAAGAAATGGTTGAGGTGTTCGCTCCAAGTAGGAATCATGGTTCAGATGCTATTAGTCCTAAAACAACAGAACAAGCAAACAACGTTATTGTTAAGCCTAAAGACAAATTCGATAAATTCTTAGTAGCGGCTAACGCATTTTCTTTCTCCGAAATGCCAAAAATCAAAGAACTTGGTACTCCTCTGAAAATTCGTCAGTTGGTGGAGTGTCTGCTTCAAGAAAAAGAAACGATAGCTGATACGTTTGGACACACAGCTGCCATGCTTGAATTCCTGGGATTCTACAAATGGATAGCTGATAACCATGTAAGTGGATACAGGCTTAACCAATATGATGCCTGGTGTTCCAAAAACATCATGGGCAAATCAAGCGGTACAGCCTTTAAACACTACAGATTGTCCGTTATAGTTTCTTCTACTGATACAGGAAATGAGTCTTACAAGTATCTCGGCTGGAAATACAAAGACTCCGTAAAAGAGGAATACCAGAGAATACTTCAAGGTTAGCGATAGCTTGTACACATTTATGGGCCTTTGAATAGTATATAATTGCTATTCGAAGGCTTTTTTTTGCCTCAAAATAAACAAAGTCCGAAAAAGTCCGAGTTCCGTACCCTGGGTCTGAAAAGGTCTTTTTATTGACTTTTAGGGTACTAAAAGGTCTTACTTACTTTGCAGCCGAGAATTGAATATCTCAGTTCTTGGCCGTCTGTCGCTATAGGGCTAAGCTGACGTGTCTAACGCCCTTAATACCACAATAAAAATGAAAAAGGTATTAAAAAACAGTTTTGAGGCAGGTTCACAGGAGCAGAACGAACCTCGCCTTTTCGGAAGCATCGTTGAGGAGATGCTTCTTGGTAACTCACCGCTCGCAAAGGGCTATCGTCAGTACATCGCTTCTCGGGAGAACGGGGAAGCCGAAGATCAAGGTTCGAATCGTAACACGGAACTGGGCGTGAATCTGAAAACTTTCCTTCGTAGCGACAAGCGTATGTTGGTCAACAAAGAGTATCCGGGCATCTTGAGACTCGACTCACAAGCTGACATCGACGAATTCCGCTGCTGCGACCCGCACATGACGTTCTATGAAGCTGCATCGAAGTCGTATGTTTGTCACCGAAATGTCCACCTCTACGAAGGCAGGCACATCACATGCACCAAACGCCTTAATGGTTCGCTTCGACTGAACTTCAAGAACCTGAAGCTGGATGCTTCGTTCTCGGTCGACGGCTATGCCCTTGAAGTGGCTAACGAGATTCGAAATGCTTTGAAAGGCTTAGTAGAAGAAAAGTAGCCACGTAGAGAACAGTCAAAATCTCAAAATCTCAATATCTCAAAATCTCAATATCTCAATTACTCAATTGCAAACTCATATCTTCTTTATTGGTTATATAACTTATTGATTATCAAGTATATAGAGTATATATAAGAGATGTGATAACAGCAAAATAATTAATTGAGATTTGAGATTTGAGATAGCAAAGACATCTTACAGTATTAAGTAAATAATTAAATGATTAAAAGACAATGACTTACGACATTTTTTCTAATCTGCCGCAGGAGCCTGCTATAGGCCGCGGCACCGAGTTTCTGAAATTTCTCACCTCAAAAGCCTCTGCAAAGATGCGACAGCCACTGAAGCCGATGGCTTTCCCTGCCTTGTCGGCACATATTTCCTCCGAAGTGAAGATGAAGTATAGCGACGGGAAATACTATGAGGTAGGCGCCGGACAGCTTGGACATCTTATTGGTGTATCGGGTATTGGTAAGCGCGAACTGTGCCATTTGGTGGGCGCGATATGCCGTGACTTCGAAGCACACGATGCAGCCGAGTTCCAACGCCTGTCCTTATGGGTGTCCCAGATGAAGTCTCGAGCTGCTAACAAAGCTAAGCCGGAGAGACCTTCTGATATCTATTTTCTCTATCCACCCGAGGATGTCACAAAGCCGGCATTTGCTCAGAACTGTCAGGCTCTGGAGCAGAACGGCGGTCTTACTCAATACCTGAACCTTTCTGAATGTGAGGCTGCATGTCGTATTGCGGGCAGCAAGAACCAGATGAGCGTTCTCATCCGTAATGCCTTCGACGTTGAGCGTGGAGGTGGTCAGCTTCGTGCATCTGAGAGTGGCATTAGTGCCAATCCAATTATCAGACTCTGTATGACTATGAGTTCGACACCTGAGGTGGCTCAGGCATTCTATAAGCGCGATATGCGCAACGGTTTCTTCTCACGTGTAAATATTGCCTACGTGCCTCGTGGTGAGCGTATAGGTAAGATTCCTAAGCAGAAGGACTATGATGAGGATTATCTCACCGAAATGGATCAGTATATACTGCGTTTGAAGAATGCTCGCGGTATTTTCCACGTAAAGCAGCTTAACCGTGTGGCCGACCAGCTGGCACAGGAGATGGTTGACTTGGCCAACCTCTGCGATTCTGATGACCTGTTCGAAATCAGTCACCGCTCGATATTCAGTTCTTGGAAGAAGGCTGCCGTACTCTGGCTGTTGAACGATATGACCTACACACGCAGCATTGGTGAATGGATGGTTTATTTCTGCTACTTCGATCTATGGTCACGTCTGCAGGTGTTCGACCAGATGATTTCTACCAACGAGATCCAAGCGGATGATACCCGCAAGCGCGGACAGGTGAACATGTTGGAGAGCCTGCCTAACCCCTTCTCTGAACAGCAGTTAGAATACCTGCGCGTTAGCTTGGGCAAGAGCAAGGAAGGAACAAAGCACCAGATATCGGTTTGGGCGAACAGACATTTCATTGACTATTCGAACCAGACGGGACTGTATTCCAAGACGCAAACGTACTTGGAAAATGTAAAAATGTAATAATTGAAAAATGTAAAAATATAATAGCAATGCATTATAATCACAGAGAACTTCAAAAGCTCCGCGACCTTCCCATTGAGGGGGTCGCAGAGCGGCTCGGACTGCGGGTGGTGCGCCACAAGTGCCTCTGCCCGTTCCACGACGACCACCATGCCTCGCTCTCGTTCTGCGTGCGCCGCAACACCTTCCGTTGCTTTGCGTGCGGAGCCAGTGGAGGGGTCATCGACCTCGTGATGAAGGCTCTGCGCAAGGACTTCAAGGAGGCGTGCCAATGGCTGGGCGGGGCTGACTTTAGGGTCCTTAAGGACTTTAAGGACTCTAAAGACCTTAAGGTTAAAGCCCCGCCCTTGTTCGATGCCAGCCGCTACTCGCGCTTCTTCGAGCGCCCGTGGCTCTCGCCCGAGGCACGACGGTTTCTTTTCGACGAACGACGGCTCGACCCAAGGGTGGTGCGCTGGTGCCGACTCACCTCATGGCGCGACCGGCAGGGCACCCCCTGGCTGCAGATACCTTATTATAATCGTGAAGGGCAGCTCATCGGCATCCAAAACCGCAACCTCGGCAAGTCCCCCTCGGGGGATTTAGGGGGGCTGCCCCGATTCCGCTTTCCAAGCGGCTCCCGATGCAGCATCTACAACCTGCCCGTATTGAACCTTCTGAAGCCCGGCGACGAACTCTACATCACCGAAGGCTGCTCCGACTGCTGGGCAATGCTATCGGCAGGCCATAAGGCCATCGCCATCCCTTCGGCCACCCTGCTTTCTAAAAAAGATGTGGAGTTGCTAAACGGTCTAAACTCCTCCCCTAGAGGGGAGGATGGGAGGGGTCTTTTTTGCCATATGTACCCCGACCGCGACGAGCCAGGCGAACGGCTCTTCCTCCAGCTGAAAGAGGTATTGCCCAACCTCCAGCACCACCAGCTGCCCGTGGGCTGCAAGGACTTCAGCGACTACTATCAGCTGACCGCACAGCAGCAGACCGACGGTCCTTAATCGCCGACAACCCGTCAGTATCGGGCAATAATGGCAAGGTATTGTCTGTGAAAAATAATTGCAAAAAAGTTGCAAAAAAGTTGCTGAAATTCTCGACAGAATTTTTCGATATTTTTGCAAAATAATTGCTAAAATATTTGCATAATTGAAATATTTTTCGTAACTTTGTAGTCGAAAAGAAAGGGAAGAGCAAAGCGTTATGTGCACTAACCGCGAACCTCCGACCGCTTGACAATTAACCAGATGTTTAACTATTAACCGATTTAACGTATGATTGAACTTTATCTATCGAAGGTGACCGAGAATTCGGAATCCGAGCAGGCGGGTAAGCTTTACGCCCGCGTGAGTTACAAACAGACGATGGGCGTGCGCGAAATGGCGCACCACATGGCAGAGCACAACACGATGTTCTCAGAAGGCTCCATCACGGGTATCCTCATCGACTTCGTGAAGTGTGTACGCGAGCAGGTGCTCATGGGCAACACGGTGAAGATTGACAACCTTGCCATCTTCAAGGCCACGGTCGAGGCTAACGCTCTCGAGACGCTCTACGACGCAGCTGCCGACAAGGTGGCAACGGCATCGATCGGCAACCTGGGTGAGGGCGACAAGACGGGTCCTGCCGTGAAGGTAATCAAGTTGCTGGCACAGTCGACGGGCGACTTCACGCGCGATGAGCTGCGCAAGGACGTGAAGCTGGCATGGACCGACAAGACCAAGGCTGAGATTGCGGAGGCAAAGGGTGAAACCTCCCCTAACCCGTCGCAGGGCGGCAGTCAAGGCGGAACCACTCCTACCAATCCTGACACCCCGGGCGGTGGTGATGGTGGCGGTAACGACGGCAGCACTACGGACCAGAACTAAATTGTACAATGTACAATGTACAATGTAAAATGTACAATGTACAATGTAAAATGGTGACCTTAGACCTTTGACTTCCCCTCACAGCCTCCTCCCTTCCTCCATGAGGGGAGGGGGATTTGGGTTTAGAGTTTAGAGTTTAGTGTTTAGTGTTTAGAGTTTAGAGTTGAGGGTTTAGAGTTTAGAGTTGAGAGTTGAGAGAAGTGTCTGTGTGTAAAGTAAAACCCCGAGAGTTTGTGGCTTTCGGGGTTTGTTTCTGATGGTATTTCCTTTTGTCGGGGTGTTATTTGCCGTATTCGTTGTATGAGACGTTTTCGGGTTTCCATTTGTCTTTGGGTTGTGGCCGTTCGGCTGGATGTCCTATCACGATGACGCAGAGTGGGATGATGTTCTCGGGCAGTTTCAGTACTTTGCTGACTGCTGCTACTCGTTCGTCGGTGGGATATACTCCTGTCCATACGGCTCCGAGTCCCATGGCGTGTGCTGCCAGAAGGATGTTTTCGGTGGCTGCTGAGCAGTCTTGCACCCAGTATTCGCGTGCTTTGCCTTGCATGGCTTTGTTCATGTTGCCGCATACGGCGATGGCGAGTGGTGCTTGTCTGAGCATTCCTGCATTGGGGTTTGTGCCGGCTAGTTCTGCCAGTTTTTCTTTGCTGTTGATGGCGATGAAGTGCCAGGGTTGTGCGTTGACGGCTGTCGGTGCTGCCATTCCTGCTTTGAGCAGTATCTCGATGGTGTCGGCTGGGATGGCCTGTGAGGTGTATGAACGTATGCTGGTACGTGTCATGATGTTTTCGACGATGGCTCTTCCGCCTCGGTTACGGTTGCCTGGCTGACGTTGTCCTTGTCCGCGTTGGTTCTGTGCCATAAGATTCATTGTGAGTCCTGCCATGATGGCGAGTGTGACTGCGATTTTTGTTATTTGCTTCATGTTGATTGATGTTTTAGGGTCTGTATTTTATTTCATGGAATAGACGATGTCCATGATGCGTTTGCCGAGGTCGTCGGCATCTTGGATGGTTTCTGCCTCGCTATAGACGCGTATGATGGGTTCTGTGTTTGATTTGCGCAGGTGTACCCACTTGTCGGGGAAGTCGAGTTTTACGCCGTCGATATCGTTGACCTGTACATCGGGGTCGGCTGCAAACATTGTCTTGACTTTCATGAGGATGGCGTCTACATTGGTTGTGGGGTCGAGGTCGATACGGTTCTTGGCTATCTGGTATTCGGGATACTGCTTGCGCAGTTCGCTGACGGTGCATCCTTTGTGTGCGAGGTGTGAGAGGAAGAGTGCGATGCCTACGAGTGCATCACGTCCGTAGTGGGCTTGTGGGTAGATGACTCCTCCGTTGCCTTCTCCGCCGATGATGGCGTTGGTCTCTTTCATCTTTGCCACTACATTGACTTCGCCCACCGCTGCGGCGTTGTATTGCTTGCCGTACCGGCTGGTCACATCGCGCAGGGCACGTGTGGATGAGAGGTTGCTGACGGTGTTGCCTGGTGTGAGGCTTAGCACATAGTCGGCTACGGTGACAAGGGTGTATTCTTCTCCGTACATGTGTCCGTCTTCGCAAATCATTGCGAGGCGATCTACGTCGGGGTCGACTACGAATGCCACATCGTGTTCGCCTTGCTTCATGAGGTTCATGATGTCGCTGAGGTTCTTCTCGAGTGGTTCGGGGTTGTGTTGGAAGTCGCCTGTTGGTTCTGCATAGAGTGGGGTGATGGTCTCGACGCCGAGTTGTTCGAGCAGCATGGGTAGGATGATTCCTCCTACTGAGTTGACTGCATCGAATGCTACGCGGAACTGTGCATTGCGGATGGCATCTACATCGACGAGCGGCAGGTTGAGCACGAGGTCTATGTGTCGCTGATTGTAGGAGTCGTTCTCGCTATAGTGTCCCAGATGGTCTACGTCGGCATATTCGAAGTCTTCGCGGGCAGCAATGGCAAGCACTTCGTTGCCTTCGGCTGCATTGAGAAACTCACCACGATGGTTGAGCAGCTTGAGTGCGTTCCAATGGCGTGGGTTGTGGCTGGCTGTGATGATGATACCGCCGCATGCTCCTTCCATCGTGACGGCAAGTTCGGTGGTTGGGGTGGAAGCAAGTCCGATGTTGACTACATCGAATCCCATACCCATGAGTGTACCGCACACCACGTTCTTCACCATCTCGCCCGATATGCGTGCATCGCGTCCTACTACGATTCGGTTGGTCGTCACAGTGGTGGTGCGACGTATGAGGGTTGCGTATGCGGATGTGAACTTAACGATGTCGAGTGGATTCAATCCTTCTCCTACCTGGCCTCCAATGGTTCCACGGATGCCTGAAATTGACTTTATGAGACTCATTATTTTATTTACTATTTGACTATTTACTATTTACGATTTATTATCAATTTAGCTATTTGCGATTTAGCTATTTACGATTTCTTTTAATTTTTAAATTTTTAAATTTTTAAATTTTTAATTGTCCCCTCCGGGCTCAGATTCCCAACTGATAGCTGATTTCGTAATACATAGGCAGTACATAGCCCGATGCGTTGGCTGTACCTGATGAATGTGGTACGATGATGCGTATCTTGGCTATTCGTCCTGAGTTGCGGGTCAGACGGATGTAGTCGAGTGGCTTGATCCATCCTTGTGGAACGACAGAACTCTTGTACTTGCCTACCATCTTTCCTTCTGTGAACGATGCCTGATAGCGTCGGCTGCGGTGGATGTACTTCACGAGCATCTTGTCGACGATGCTGGATGAGTAGATATTTTCGATGGTATACTCGCCTGCTTCGATGTCGTATTCAAGGAAGCGGCAGAGTATGGTCTTGCTGATGGTGCTGTCGGTCGACTGTTCTTTGGCGAACTCTACGAGCGACTTTCCTTCACCTCGAGAGACGATCTGCATGTAGATACCGTCTTCGTTGAAGAGTACAAACTCGTTTTCGTCCACATTGGTAGTAGAGTCTTGTGCCTCGAACTGTTCCTGACTGATTACCTTGATGGGACCAGTGAACTCATTGTCTTGTATAAAGCGGTCAATGGCTTTCTTCTCCTTTTCTTTCATATCGGCATAGGTCTCACCGTTGTCGCAACTGAAGAGTGTGGTGAGACACATGAGTGCCGCAAACGTCCATACGATTTGTTTCATGCTTTTATGTGCTTTAATTCCAGAATTCTTTCTTCGGGGTTCTCTGCTCCGAATACATAACTTCCTGCTACCATCACATCGACACCTGCAGCAGCAAGGAGTGGGGCAGTACGTGCGTTGACGCCTCCGTCGACCTCAATCAGGGCGTGTGACCCGCTTTGCTGGATCATGGCCTTGAGGGTGCGCACCTTGTCGAGCGAGTGCTCGATGAACTTTTGACCTCCGAACCCTGGGTTTACGGTCATGAGGAGCACCATATCGACATCCTGAATGATGTCTTCGAGCATACATACAGGTGTGGAGGGATTGAGGGTCACGGCAGCCTTCATGCCAGCATCGTGGATTTGCTGGACTACACGATGGAGGTGAGTACATGCTTCGTAGTGTACATTCATGATAGAGGCTCCGAGTCGTGCCAGACGATCGGTGTATTTCTCGGGTTCGACAATCATGAGGTGTACGTCGAGGGGTTTCTGACAGATGGGTGCCACAGCATCGAGTACGGAGAATCCGAAACTGATGTTCGGTACGAACACACCGTCCATGATGTCGAGGTGGAGCCAGTCGGCTTCACTGCGGTTTATCATGTCTATCTCTTTGTTCAGACATGTAAAATCGGCTGCAAGCAGTGATGGAGATACAATCATTCTGCGTGAAGTTTTAACAATAATCCGTAATAATTCGTCGTTTTAAAGTGCAAAGTTAGTAAAAATAATTGAAAATTGATAATTGAAAAAGTGAAAATAATGTATTTTTCATCACTCTTAACTCTTAATTATTAATTATTTCCTAACTTTGCATCGAAAACAAGTAAAAGTAACATGCTATCACAAAAAATATCGTATACCGAGATAGCGGAAGCCAAACGTATGTTTGAACAGTGTCGCAATGTGGTGATTGTGTCACACGTATCGGCTGATGGAGATGCCATCGGCTCTTCGCTGGGTATGTATGAATATATGAAGAAGAAGGGGAAGCAGGCGACGGTCATCGTGCCGAACTACTATCCTGACTTTCTGAAATGGATGACTGCTGCCGACCGTATCATTCTGTACGACCGCCATCGGGCTATGGCCAAGACCTATATCACCGCTGCCGACCTCATCGTGGTGCTCGACCTCAACGAACCGTCACGAATGGAAGAACTGGCAATCCCCATCACGCAGTCGAGAGCCAAGAAAATCATGATTGACCACCATCTGCATCCACAGAAGTTCTGCGACCTGACCATCTCATATCCTGATGCCAGCAGCACCAGCGAACTGGTGCTCCGTGTGATTGATGCCATAGGAGGAACGTCGGCACTCACCAAAGCAGGTGCTGAGGATTTGTATGCGGGTATGTGTACAGACACAGGAAAGTTCTCTTATAACGCCAACGACCCTGACATCTACGTCATACTCTCCGAACTCTTGAAGAAAGGAATTGATAAAGACCGTATCAACCGACTGATTTATAATAACTACACAGAGGCGCGATTCCGTCTGCTGGGATACATCCTATCTGAGAAATTGCAGGTGTTCCCTGAGTTGCACGCAACACTGTTCACCCTGACACGCGACGAACTGAGCCGCTTCTCATATATAAAAGGTGATACGGAGGGAGTTGTGAACATGCCGCTCGAAATCAAAGGCACGAAACTGTCGATATATATGCGAGAGGATAATGAGCGACCGCGTATCTTTGTGTCACTCCGCTCTGTCGACGACTTCCCTGCCAACAAAATGGCAGCCGACTTCTTCAATGGAGGCGGACACCTCAATGCAGCAGGCGGACAACTGCATAATATGTCTATGGACGATGCTGTAGAGATAGCGAAGAAGGCTTTAGAGGCATATTCAGAAATACTAAAATAATATAATCCGATTATGAAAAAAATGATGATCGCAGCTATTGCTGCTTTACAATCTTTGGCTACAGTTGCTCAAGTGGCGACGGTGAGCAGTCCTGACGGACGTCTTAAGGTGAATGTGGACATGAAGGACGGACGTCCTGTCTATGCAGTCTTTTATGATGGGAAACAGATGCTCGACGATTCTCCATTGGGATTTGTGGCAAATGTGGGTGATTATTCGCAACAGCTGACATTTACATCGGCGGATGCATCGAAAATCAGCAAAGACTATACACTCAATCGCAGTAAGGTGTCGAAGGTACACTATGAGGCAAACCAGCTGAAGGTCAACCTGCAGAAAGGACGTCATACCATTGTGGTAGAGTTCCGTGTGAGCAACAACGACATTGCTTTCCGCTACAACCTGCCGAAATTCGGCGAGACTGCCAGTGTGGTGATCCGTTCTGAAGCAACAGGATTCGATTTTCCTTCGCAAACGACGACTTTCCTCACCCCTCAGAGCAATCCGATGATAGGATGGAAGCGTACGAAACCCAGCTATGAGGAGGGATACGGCTATGACGCCCCGATGACCAATGTGTCGCAGTATCGTCACGGATACACCTTCCCTTGTCTGTTCCGCATAGGCAACGATGGCTGGGTGCTCCTGAGCGAAACGGGTGTGGACAGCAAGTATTGTGGCTGTCGCATCTCTGATATGAAGGGTGACGGACTCTATACCATTGAATTCCCGATGGAGGGCGAGAACAATGGAAACGGAACCGTTGCTCCTGCTTTCTCGCTTCCTGGCAGCACAGCCTGGCGTACCATTACCGTGGGAGCAACCCTCGAACCGATTGTCGAGACAACTGCTCCTTGGGACAATGTAGAACCCCTTTATGAAACAACTCATAACTATCAGTTCGGCAAGGGCGTGTGGAGTTGGATCGTATGGCAGGACAATTCTATCAACTACGACGATCAGGTAAAGTATGTGGCTTTGGCAAAAGCAATGGGGTATAAGTATATCCTTGTTGATAACTGGTGGGATACAAACTTCGGATTCGACGGTATGGAACGCTTTGTGAAGTATGCCCAGAGCCAAGGTGTCGATGTGTTCCTATGGTGGAGTTCGAGCGGCTATTGGAACGATATAGAGCAAGGACCTATCCATCGCATGGACAATCCCATCCAGCGTAAGAAAGTGATGCGTTGGATGAATCAACTGGGCGTGAAAGGCATCAAAGTCGATTTCTTCGGAGGTGACAAGCAAGAGACTATGCGCCTCTATGAGGCCATCCTGAGCGATGCTGACGACAACGGCCTGATGTGTATCTTCCACGGATGTACCATCCCACGTGGTTGGGAGCGCATGTATCCAAACTATGTAGGCAGTGAGGCTGTGTTGGCATCCGAGAACATCTATTTCGGCCAGGGAGCAGCTGATAAGGAAGCAAAAGATACATCGACCCATCCATTCATCCGCAACACCATTGGCTGTATGGAATTCGGAGGCTCGTTCCTCAACCGTCATATTCACAAGGGCAATGAAGGCGGAAATACCCGTCGTACTACCGACTGTCATGAGATGGCTCAGGCAGTACTGTTCCAGAATCCTATTCAGAACTTTGCCCTTACACCAGAGAACCTGCGTCCATTCAACGAGGGTGGGGCACCACAGGTCAGCCTCGACTTCATGCGTATGGTTCCTACCACTTGGGACGATACTCAGTTCATCGATGGCTATCCAGGCCGTTTCTGTGTGCTTGCCCGCAAGAGTGGTGATACATGGTATATCGCAGGCAACAATGCAGAAGCAGAGTGCGACAAAGTGTTCGACCTCTCTCAGTTTGTACAGAAAGGCGATGTTGTGACCCTCTATAGCGATGATGCCCAGCGCGAACCACAATGCACTCAGCTGAAGGTAAAAGACCCCAAGAAGGTGAAGCTCCACATGCTGAAAGACGGTGGATTCGTTATCGTGAAATAATCATTATGGATGCGATGCGTGTGTCTCGCATCCATTTTTTATCTCTTTTTGCAAATAATTATGAATAATGTGTGATGTATTCTAAATTATTTACTAACTTTGCAGCTCACATTTAATCAACATAACGACATTGGATAATCAGTCATTCGCCCCGATATACGAGGCACTTGTAGAGTTCAGAAGGAACAGAGTGGTTCCCTTTGACGTGCCGGGCCACAAGCGTGGTCGTGGCAATCCTGAGTTGGTGAAGCTATTGGGCAAACAATGTGTGGAACTGGATGTGAACTCCATGAAACCATTGGACAACCTGTGTCATCCTATTTCTGTCATCAAGGAAGCAGAAGACCTGGCTGCTGAGGCTTTTGGTGCCGCTCATGCCTTCCTGATGGTGGGAGGCACGACGTCAGCAGTCCAGACAATGGTGCTCACAGCCTCGAAAAAGGGAGAGAAAATCATCCTGCCGCGTAACGTGCACCGTAGTGTCATCAATGCGTTGGTTATCAATGGTGCCACGCCAATCTACGTGAATCCTGATGTCGATAACCGTCTGGGTATCGCTTTGGGCATGAAGATTTCACAGGTGGAGAAGGCTATCGAGGAGAATCCCGACGCAGTAGCCATCTTGGTGAACAATCCGTCGTACTACGGTATATGCTCAAACCTGAAACGCATCGTTGAACTGGCACATGAGCACAATATGCTGGTGCTGGTAGATGAGGCACATGGTACTCACTTCTACTTCGGTGAAGACATGCCGCTTTCAGCAATGGCAGCAGGTGCAGACATGTCGTGTGTGTCGATGCATAAATCGGGCGGAAGCCTGACACAGAGCAGCATCCTGTTGACCAATTCGACGGTCGGTCCTGGCTATGTGCGTCAGGTCATCAACTTGACCCAAACCACCAGCGCTTCGTACCTGTTGCTTGCTTCGCTTGATATCTCTCGTCGCAATCTTGCCCTTCGTGGCAAGGAAGCCTTTGCTGAAGTGGTGGATATGGCTGAATATGCGCGAACTGAAATCAATAAGATAGGTGACTACTACGCATACGGTTCTGAGTTGATTAATGGTGACTCCATCTACGACTTCGACAAGACGAAACTGACAGTCTTTACCCTCGATGTGGGATTGGCAGGTATCGAAGTCTATGACCTGTTGCGTGATGAGTATGATATCCAAATGGAACTGGGAGATATCGGTAACACACTGGCATACATCTCAATAGGCGACCGCATGCGTGAGATAGAACGACTTGTGAGTGCGCTGTATGACATCCGACGTAGATTCAAGCGTGACCGTACAGGTCTGTTCGACCATGAATACATCAATCCGTCAGTTGTGATGAGTCCGCAGGAAGCATTCTATGCACCTAAAGAGGAAATGATTCCGATCAAGGAAACAAACGGACGTATCTGTACTGAATTCGTGATGAGCTATCCTCCAGGCATTCCAATTCTTGCACCAGGAGAGCGTATCACGCAGGAAATCATCGACTACATCCTCTATGCAAAAGAGAAAGGATGCTCGATGACAGGTCCTGAAGACCCCAAGATTGAATATCTGAATGTGATTAAGGAAGCAACGATTTATTAGTTGAAAGTTGATAGTAAAAAGTTTAAAGTTAGATGGAATTTTGGTTTTCAGAACTGCATACTGAGAATGTGAAGTTGTCAATCAAGGTCAACAAGCACATCTTCTCGGAGGAAAACGACCACAATCGTATCGACATCTTTGAGTCGCCCGAATACGGACGTGTGCTCACTGCTGACGGATATATCGTCATGACTGAGCGCGACGAGTTCATCTACCACGAGATGATGACCCACATCCCGATGGCTGTACATCCTAATCCTCGTAAGATACTGGTGTTCGGAGCAGGTGATGGAGGTGTGGTGCGTGAGTTGCTGAAATATCCTGATGTTGAGCGCATCGATATGGTTGAAGTGAATGTTGGTGTGGTTGAGGCTGCAAAGAAATACCTACCGTTCTCAGCAAGTGGGTTGGATAGCCCCAAGGTGACCATTTATACACAGAACGCATTGCGCTATGTGCGCCATATTGTAGGCGATTACGATGTCATCATTGTCGACTCGGCAGGATTCTACGGACCAGGCGAGAGTCTTCTGTCACGAGAGTTTTACGGCTCGTGCTATAAGGCGCTGAAAGAAGACGGCATTATGGTTAACCAGCATCAGTCGCCGTTCTATGCCGACGACCGTACAGAGACGCAGAAAGCCCATAAACGTATCGTGGAGTGCTTCCCTATCAGTCGTGTCTATCAGGCACATATTCCTACCTACCCATCTGGCTATTGGCTCTTTGGTTATGCGTCGAAAAAATACCACCCTGTGGACGACCTTGATGCCAACCGATGGAACAAACTGGGCATCGAAACCAACTACTATACCACAAATTTGCACAAAGGCTGCTTTGCGCTGCCTGCCTACGTGGAGAAGATGCTGTCGAAAGTTGAAACGATTCGATGACCATTGAGACCTGACGATATGAAAAAGAATATAGAGACATTCATCGCATGCGATGCGGAATACGAGGATGCCAAAGTGGTCATCTTTGGAGCACCTTTCGATTCTACCACCAGCTATCGTCCAGGTGCACGTTTTGGAAGTGCTGCTATCCGCCACGAATCGTATGGGTTGGAAACATACTCTCCATACTTGAATTGCGACCTCGAGGATCTTGATGTCTATGATGCAGGCGACCTGGAGTTGCCTATGGGATCGGCAGAAATGACGCTCGATGCAATATCAGCGTGTACTTCTGAGATTCTCAATGCTGGAAAAATACCCTTCATGCTTGGAGGTGAACATTTGGTGACGCTTGGAACAGTGCGTGAGGTTGCTAAGAAATATCCCGATTTGCATATCATACATTTCGATGCTCATGCCGACCTCCGTGACGACTATTTAGGCGTAAAACTATCGCATGCATGCGTGCTTCGTCGTTGTCACGATATCTTGGGTGACGGCCGCATCCACCAGTTTGGCATCCGTTCAGGCGAACGGGCAGAGTTCGGGTTTGCACGAGCTGGTCATACAGACCTCCATCCATTCTCGCTCGAAGGATTGGATAGTGTTGCCGATGATTTGGCAAGTAGTCGGGTGCCTGTCTATTTCACTATCGATCTTGATGTGCTCGATCCGTCAGTCTTCCCAGGAACAGGTACTCCAGAAGCAGGAGGCGTAAGCTTTGACCAACTGCGAAAAGCCTTGACGAAGGTGTGTCAGACTGTGAACGTTGTGGCACTTGATGTTACCGAACTTGCTCCCACCCTTGACCCCTCAGGTGTTTCTACCGCTGTAGCAGGGAAAGTGGTACGCGAATTATTATTAGCAATCAACCAATAACGAAACAATATGAAGAAAGTATTAGTCATCGGATGTGGCGGAGTGGCAGGAGTTGCTATCCGCAAATGTGCGCAAAACTCAGATGTGTTTGGTGAAATCTGTATCGCCAGCCGTACGAAGAGTAAATGTGACGCACTGAAGCAGAAACTCGAAGGAAAGACAAAGTCTGTCATCACTACTGCACAAGTTGATGCCGACAATGTAGATCAGCTTGTGGCATTAATCAACGAAGTGAAGCCGGACATCGTGCTCAATCTTGCCTTACCATATCAGGACCTCACCATCATGGAGGCTTGTCTGAAGACAAAGGTAGATTATGTAGATACAGCAAACTACGAATGTGAGGATACAAACGACCCAGAGTGGCGTGCCATTTACGAGAAGCGCTGCAAGGAGAAGGGCTTTACTGCCTACTTTGACTATTCTTGGCAATGGGCTTATCGTGAGCGTTTTGAACAAGCAGGTATCACAGCCCTTTTAGGAACGGGATTCGACCCAGGCGTGACCAGCGTCTTCACTGCATACGCCCAAAAGCATTACTTTGACGAAATCCACACAATCGACATCCTTGACTGTAATGGTGGCGATCACGGCTATCCGTTTGCAACGAACTTTAATCCTGAAATCAATCTGCGCGAAGTGAGCGCAAATGGTTCCTACTGGGAAAATGGCCACTGGGTGGAAACCAAGCCAATGGAGATTCATCGCACTTATAATTTCGATGGAGTGGGGGAGAAAGACATGTATCTGCTCCACCATGAGGAAATCGAATCTTTGGCGCAGAATATACCGCACGTGAAGCGTATCCGTTTCTTCATGACGTTTGGTCAAAGCTATCTTACCCACATGAAATGTTTGGAAAATGTAGGTATGCTCGGCACAGAGCCGGTAGAGTTCGAAGGTCATCAGATTGTTCCTATTCAGTTCTTGCGTCGTCTTTTGCCCGATCCGGCATCGCTTGGCCCTCGTACTGTAGGAAAGACCAATATCGGCTGTATCTTCACAGGTATCAAGGACGGTAAAGAACGCACCTTATATATTTATAATGTATGCGACCATCAGGAATGCTATCGTGAAGTAGAATCGCAAGCTATTTCCTATACAACAGGTGTGCCTGCTATGATTGGTACTGCTATGGTGCTGCAAGGATTGTGGAAGCGTCCAGGTGTGTTTACCGTAGAAGAATTCGACCCTGATCCATACATGGAAGCTCTCAACAAGTGGGGACTTCCCTGGAAGGTTGATGAGAATCCTGTATTAGTTCCATGATTTCAAGTCCTTATTTCGTCATCGATGCAGACCTTCTCGAAGCCAATCTCAAAGTGCTTCGAGGGGTGATTGACCGCACTGGATGCAAAATACTTCTTGCGCAGAAGTGTTTCAGTTGCTATGCGCTCTATCCGTTGATTGCCCGCTATCTCAACGGTGCTACAGCATCGGGACTTTATGAGGCGCGATTGGGTCATGAAGAGATGCCTGATGCTGAGAATCATATCTTCTCGCCCGCATTTCAGGAGGCAGATATGGATGAGATACTCCGTATTTGCGATCACATCGTCTTCAATTCTCCCCGTCAGCTGTCGTTGTACGGAGAGCGAGCTAAGGCAGCAGGACTTGAAGTAGGGTTGCGCATCAATCCAGAGTGTTCCACGCAGGAAGGACACGCCATTTACGACCCCTGTGCACCAGGTTCAAGGCTTGGGACACGGCTGAGTGAATTCCGGCAGATGACGTCCCATCAGTTGGAGTTGATTGATGGCTTGCATTTTCATACCCTTTGTGAACAGAACTCCGATGATTTGGAAACCACCCTCAACGCAGTAGAGGAAAAGTTCGGCAGCTATTTGAGCCGAATGAAGTGGATAAACTTTGGAGGTGGACATCATATTACCCGTTCTGATTACGATATTACGCGTCTAGAGCGCTGCATCCGTCACATGCAAGAGCAGTACGGACTATCCGTCTATTTAGAGCCAGGAGAGGCTGTTACACTCAATGCAGGCGAACTTCATTGCCATGTACTCGAAGTACAGCCCAAAGGCGATGATGGGGTCACGAACGTCATTGTTGACACATCGGCTGCCTGTCACATGCCTGATGTCATAGAGATGCCATACACGCCACCATTGCTGTCTCCGTCGAATGGCGACGGACAGTACACCTGTCGCTTGGGAGGTCCGACATGTCTTTCGGGCGATATTATCGGCATTTATCATTTTGACCAGCCGATTCACGAGGGAGATGAAATTGTTTTTGGAGATATGGCGATTTATTCTATGGTGAAGACCAACACGTTCAACGGAATGCCCCTGCCAGCTATCTACATCCGCTATTCTGGCGAAATGACCCCTTGGAAACGCTTTGGCTACGAAGAGTTCAAATCACGTATTTAGTATCAATATCGTTCCTTAAAAAGTGCAAAATACCCACTTAGAACGCATTATTTAAAGAAAAATCAAAAAAAAACGCATAAACATTTTGTCTATTTCAAGACAATGCTTATCTTTGCCCATGCTTTAAAGCAAATGTTATTTATTAACTTTTAAACAATTGTTAAAAATGAAAAAATTAATCGACCAGATCAACGCTCTCGTTGATGCAATCAAGGCTGACATCGACAAGTCAGAAACCAACAAGGCTGCTGCTGCACGTGTTCGCAAGGCAACTCTCGATCTTGAAAAAGTTGGTAAGGAGTTCCGTAAGGCATCAATCGCTGCTGCAAAGAAGTAATCTCACTTCCAAAGCCCCATATAAAGAGTCATCTCGGATGGCTCTTTATGCTGTTGAAACACATTATTTTAATTATATATAGCATTATGAAATTTACAAAAGTTATTGCATTTGTTGCCCTCGTATGCGTTAGCACAGCTGTTTCGGCTCAAGACTACTCTCGTATGTCAGACAAGGAACTCAGTGCTCAGTATGCAAAGGACATCGCACAGAAGCAAATCGACATCAAGCAAGTGAAAGTCGATCTCAAGCAAGCTAAGTTTGCTGAAAAACAAGGTCAGAATCCAGGTGAAAGTTCTTATGCTGTCAAGATGAGACTGAAACAGCAGCAATCAGAACTCAAAGAACTCAAGAAGAAGAAGAAGACAGTAGATAAAGCTATCAAGACCAAGGAAAAGGCAGAGAAAGCTGCAGATAAAGCCCGTAAGGCTAAAGAAGAAGCAGAGAAAGCAGCAAAAGCCGCTTCTGAGCTTCGCTAATTTCTGTCAATGTTTCAAAAGCCGAAGGACACCCTTCGGCTTCTGTTGTTTCTTTTTCATAGATGAAACATAGATACCTAATAACGATCAATTAATACTTAACAATAACAATACTAAATCCTTTTTAAATTATGAAAAAAGTTTTATTACGATTTGTGCTGATTCAGATGCTGTTTGTAATTGGTGCAGGCATCATGATGTATGCACAGCAAGTGAAAAACGTGATTGTGATGATTCCCGACGGTTGCTCATTGGCAACCATTAGTACTGCCCGTTGGTATCAGTGGATGAACAATCCTGAAAAAGAAAACTTGGCTATCGACCCATATATCTGTGGTACGGTCAGGACAACATGCTCTAATGCCCCTATTGGCGATTCTGCCCCAACGGCTTCCTGCTACATGACAGGCTACAACAGTAGGGCAGGATGGGTGAGCACCTATCCTACGGCTGACCCCGATAACGACATATATCCCGTAGATCCCAAGCGCGCCTATCAGCCACTTACAACAGTGTTGGAGGCTGCAAAGATGTTGGGTAAATCCACAGGCTTGGTTTGTACATGTTATTTCCCGCATGCCACACCTGCCGATTGCTCTGCACACTGCTACAATCGTGACAAGTACGACGAGATAGCAAGCCAGCAGGCACACAATCGCATCAATGTCATTATTGGTGGAGGTGTGGGCAGAATCACCGCAGAAGGTGAGGCATACCTGAAGAATGCAGGATGGGACGTTATCAAAGACGACCTCAATGCAATGCGTGCGTGCGAGAATAATAATATGTGGGCATTGTTCGGTCGCGACGACATGCCCTACGAGTTAGACCGCGATGCTAACCGCTATCCATCATTAGCAGAGATGACCAGTACGGCCATCAAGAAACTCTCAGCCAATCAGAAAGGATTCTTCCTGATGGTCGAAGGCAGCAAGGTCGACTATGCCGCTCACAACAACGACCTTCCAGCTATGATTCACGACTATCTGGCATTCGATGCAGCATGTGCTGAAGCAATCGAATTTGCTAAGAAAGACGGACAGACAGCTGTGCTCGTACTTTCCGATCATGGTAATAGTGGATTGAGCATTGGTCGCAGAGACCAGGGAAATTATGCACGTACACCCAAAAGTCGCATTTTCGGCAAGTTGTCTGATTATAAGGCTACAGCTGAAGAAATTGGAAACAAATTGAATAACGCACCATTTGAACAGGCACAGAGCATCTTTAAGGAATGGTGTGGATTTGAACTGTCGAACGAAGAACTCGACTTCCTTAAGAACTGCGAAGAGTATAAGAGCAGTCCTATCGAGAAAGAGCAGCGCAAGCAGGAGTCACGTAAGTACTACAAGACCGGGCTCACACGTACTGTGGCTCAGTTTATGACAGAACGTACCGGATTGGCTTTCACGACTAACGGACATACAGGCGAAGATGTAATTCTGGCAGGCTATCATCCCGACCCTCAGTGGCGCCCTGTAGGCGAATGGTCGAATGTGAAGTTCAACGGCTATCTCTGCTCGCTGATTGGCATCAATCGTGAAACGCTCGATGAACTGACCAACCAATTCTTTGCACCACATAAAGAAGTACTGGATGGCGTAGCAGGCGTTACCTACAAGATGGAAAAGATTAAACTCGAAGCTCCGGCACCCAAGACTGGTAATGGTGGCGGAGGCGGTTTCGGCGGCTTCCCGGGTGGTGGTTTCCCAGGTGGCGGATTCCCCGGAGGCGGCTTTGGCGGTTTCCCAGGTGGTGGCGGTTTTATGCGTCCTGTCATACCAGAAGTGATGCAATTAACCATCACAACTAAGTCGGGAAATATTATATTGAAGAGTACCTCGAATGTGGCAGAAATCAATGTCAAGAAAGGAAAAATGACCGATATGCAGATGATTGATATGAAGACCGTTGTTGTATATGTCGACAAGAACGAGACTTTCTATATCCCTCGCAACATCCTCTCGTTGGTACAATCCCAACAGGCGAAATAAGCGTTTCAATTCATAAAACTTCCCATCAATAAAAAGAGTCGAATAGGCTCTTTTTATTGATGTTTTTTTTCTTATTATATCTGCAAAAGTGTATGTGTTTTTCATACAAAAATTGTTAGTTGCATTGTAAACTCTTCATAGCAAATCAGACTTCATGATATCAAATAGCAAAAGAAACGAAAAAAATATGTTTTTATACTGTTGTATATGGATTTTTTTTCATAACTTTATAGTGTTCTAAACAGTCGGAAAAACCCACAAGTGCCGAGCACTTACCGAGCACACACCGAGCACCTAGCGAAGCTTAATAGAGTCTTCGATGATAGCTCATGGATACTAGGTTAGCTGAGCGCTAACGCTTCAGTTTGTCTCATTCGGACAATTCGGACATTCTGTATGCCCGTTTGGCCAATTCGGAAGGTTCTGGAGAGACAGGCTCATGGCAAGCATGTTCTCGACAAATTCGAGAAGTGACATCAATAAATGAGGTAAAGAGATGGTCTCAATGAAGCTTGGGTGACCAGTCCCTCAAAAGGCACGAATGGTGCAACTTAATTTCAGTCGAATGGCGCAACCGCTTTAGCGGTAACTGAAGGAATCGGTATGATTATTCAAAATGCATAAAGTGATGAAATATTGTCTTTTCGACTGGAAATGCTATGTCGAACCAATAGTTTCTTCAAAAATTGATGGTTGTGTGCAACTTTTTTATTAACTTTGCAGCCGAATTCTTTAGAATTGTTTGAAGAATAGTCAATAGTTAAATGTCAAATAGTAAAATTATGGAAAGAGACAACGAGATCTTCTCTTTGATTGAACGCGAACATCAGCGCCAGCAAAAGGGTATTGAGCTGATTGCGTCGGAAAACTTTGTGAGTGACCAAGTGATGCAGGCAATGGGTTCATGCCTCACGAATAAGTATGCTGAGGGCTATCCCGGTAAGCGCTATTATGGAGGATGTGAAGTAGTGGACATCGTAGAACAAACGGCTATCGACCGCGTCTGCAAGTTGTTTGGTGCCGAATATGCAAACGTACAGCCTCACTCAGGTGCTCAGGCTAATGCAGCTGTGCTGCTGACGGTTTTGAAACCAGGCGATACGTTCATGGGACTGAATCTCGATCACGGAGGTCACCTCTCACACGGAAGCCATGTAAACACAAGCGGTATCCTTTATAATCCAGTCGGTTATAATCTCAACCCTGAGACTTGTCGTGTTGACTATGACGAGATGGAGCGATTGGCTCTCGAGCACAAGCCAAAGCTTATTATCGGTGGCGGTTCGGCCTATAGCCGTGAATGGGACTATGCGCGTATGCGTAAGATTGCCGACGAGGTTGGCGCACTTTTGATGATTGATATGGCTCACCCTGCAGGATTGATTGCAGCCGGTCTGCTTGACAATCCATTGAAATATGCTCACATCGTTACCTCTACTACTCACAAGACTCTTCGCGGTCCTCGTGGCGGTATCATTTTGTTGGGAAAAGATTTCGAGAATCCTTGGGGTCTCACTACTCCGAAGGGTGAAGTGAAGATGATGTCACAGTTGATTAACTCAGCCGTATTCCCAGGACAGCAGGGCGGTCCGTTAGAGCACGTCATTGCAGCTAAGGCAGTTGCTTTCGGTGAAGCACTCACTCCTGAATTCAAGGTATATCAGCAGCAGGTGAAGAAAAATGCAGCCGTATTGGCTCAAGCCCTGATAGATAAGGGATTCTATATCTGTTCTGGCGGTACTGATAATCACAGTATGTTGGTTGACCTCCGTACGAAGTATCCAGACCTCACGGGTAAGGTAGCCGAGAAGGCGTTGGTAGCAGCCGATATTACTGCCAATAAGAACATGGTTCCATTCGACAGCCGCAGTGCATTCCAGACCTCTGGTATCCGTCTGGGTACGCCTGCTATCACAACTCGTGGTGCAAAGGAAGACTTGATGTACGAGATTGCCGACATGATTGAGACTGTGCTCAATGCACCTGAGGACGAGAAGGTCATCGCATCGGTTCGTGCTCATGTGAACGACATCATGAAGGATTATCCAATGTTTGCGTGGTGATAATGGTTATTGGGTAAGGGTTAAAGGTTATTGAATGTGACTTGTAACCTTGATCTTTAAAAGAGTCAATGGAAGTAAAAACGAGGATATTAGGTATGACAACAGCCGAGCTTCAGGAGCGAATCCTGGAGCTTGGTATGCCTAAGTTTACTGCTAAGCAGATCTCACAGTGGGTGTATCAGAAAGGAGCGACAACGTTTGATGAGATGACCAATATCTCGAAGAAACATCGCGAACTGCTGGATGCTCACTTTGTGGTGGGACGTATGCCTGCAACGGACAAGCAAACCTCTAAGGACGGAACGGTGAAGTATCTGTTCCCCACAGAGGACGGACAATCGGTTGAGACGGTATATATCCCTGAGAACGACAGAGCGACGCTGTGTGTGTCTTCGCAGGTGGGTTGCAAGATGAACTGTTTGTTCTGCCAGACAGGAAAGCAGGGCTTTCAGGGCAACCTCACAGCAGCAGATATCCTGAATCAGATTTACTCCATCGACCGTCCCGATAGCTTGACAAACATCGTGTTCATGGGTCAGGGCGAACCGCTTGACAACTATGACAATGTGATGAAAGCCATCGGGCTGTTGACCTCTGAGGAGGGTTGGGCTTGGAGCCCTCGTCGTATTACCGTATCGACGGTGGGATTAAAGAAGAACTTGAAACGGTTTGTGGAGGAAAGCGAGTGCCACCTGGCTGTGAGTATGCATTTCCCGTTTCATGAAACCCGATTACAATTCATGCCCGCAGAACGTCAGTATGGCATCGAGGAAATAGTGGAATTGCTGAGCCAGTATGACTGGAGCCATCAGCGACGCCTCTCGTTTGAATATACGATGTTCGAAGGTGTGAACGATTCGATGATTTTTGCCAAAGAAATTGTTCGTCTGCTTAAGAACCTTGACTGCAGAGTGAACCTGATTCGTTATCATCGTATTCCCAACGTGGAGTTGAACGATACTCAGATGCCAAAGATGACAGCCTTTCGTGACTACCTCACCAAGCACGATGTATATACCACCATTCGTACTTCAAGAGGGCAGGACATTGAGGCTGCCTGCGGTATGCTAATAACAAAAGAATAAGTTTATGAAACGATTTGTCAATATTCTGATGATGACGTTGGCGGTCATCGTACTTGCATCCTGTTCTGCCAATCCTGATGTCCCAAAGCGGAGGCATCACAAGCGTCCGCTGTTGGTTCCGGCAGCAAGCGGCAATCCCTACGAAGTGTTGGTCGTGACTGAAGACTCGATGTGGAACGGCTATGCCGGAAAAGCATTGAGGGTGGTGCTCAATAAGGATGTACCGATGTTGCCTCAGCGCGAGCCGATGTTCCACGTAAGTCATATCGTACCATCAAATTTCAATCGCATAACTAACATTTTCCGTAACATCATTATTCTGCAGACCAGTGAATTCACCACCAAGCCTAAAATCAGTATTGAGCGTGATGTGCATTCTTCACCGCAGTTGATAATGACCATACAAGGACCTTCGTCCAATGAACTATCGTCGTATATTACTGAGCAGACTCGTACTATCACCCAAAATCTGACAGCAGAAGAGATAAACAGGAATGCGATGCTTCTGGAGGACGATTACAATATCGCCTTCTACAAAAAGTGCAAGGAAATGTTTGGTTGCGAAATGTTCATTCCGCAGGACCTGTTGAAGATGAAGGAAGGTAAAGACTTTCTATGGGCATCGAACGACGGCTTGTCAACCATTCAGAATATTGTCGTATACAGCTATCCGTATGTTTCGGAGAAAGTATTCACGCACGACAACTACATCAAGTTGCGCGACCGATTTATGAAAGAGAATATTCCTGGTGAGCAGCCCAATCAGTATATGACAACCAATCACGATTATGTATTGACTACGGCTAAGTCAATCATGGGACGCTATGTGATGGAGGCACGAGGCTTTTGGGAGATGAAGAATGATATGATGGGTGGCCCCTTTGTGTCGCATTCATCTGTAGATACTGTCAACAATCGTATCATCGTTGTAGAGGGATTTGTATATGCTCCCGAGAAAATGAAGCGAACGATGATACGCCGACTCGAAGCAGCATTGTACACCTTGAGATTACCAAAAGAGAAGGTGGAGCAAGACGGGTCAGAATCGAAAATACAGAATTAAGGTTAGTAATATGAGAAAGATAAAAGTAGGAATCACACATGGGGATATCAATGGAGTAGGATACGAGGTTATCCTGAAAACATTCGAAAATCCTGAAATGTTGGAATTGTGTACTCCAATCGTATATGGCTCTCCAAAGACTGCGACTTATCACCGCAAGTCATTTGAGTGTGCCACCAATTTTATTGTGAAGAACAGTGCGCGAGAGGCTGATGAAAATTCGTTGAATATAGTCAACTGCTTTGGCGAAGAAGAAATCAAGATAGATTTTGGTAAATCTACGTCTGAAGCAGGTCGTGCTGCACTCGTCTCTATCGAGCATGCGTTGGAAGACTATCGTAAAGGTGACATCGATGTGTTGGTAACTGCACCTATCAACAAGAACAATATCCAGTCTGACAATTTCCATTTTCCAGGTCATACTGAGTATATCGAAGAAAAAGTGGGAGACGGTCAAAAGGCGTTGATGATTTTGATGAACGACACATTGAAAGTAGCACTTGCTACCACCCACCTTCCTATCAGTATGGTTGCCGAATCAATCACAAAAAATCTCATTGAAGAAAAGTTGCGGATACTGGACCGCACACTCAAACGTGATTTCCTGATAGACAATCCACGTATTGCCGTATTGTCGCTTAATCCGCACTGTGGCGACGGAGGGCTTATCGGCACAGAGGAACGTGATATCATCACACCAACTGTCGAGCAACTGTTTACAGAGGGTATCAAGTGTTTTGGTCCCTATGCGGCTGACGGATTCTTTGGCTCAGGCAATTATACACATTTCGATGCAATATTGGCTATGTATCATGATCAAGGGTTGGCACCATTCAAGGCATTAGCAATGGATGATGGTGTGAACTACACGGCAGGTCTGCCTATCGTACGTACGTCACCCGATCATGGAACCGCGTACGATATCGCAGGACAAGGAGTTGCTAATGAGGCTTCGTTCCGCAAAGCAATATATACAGCTATTGACGTGGTACGTAATCGCCACACCTATGATGTCGCACATGCCTATCCCTTGAAGAAGCAGTATTATGAGAAGAAGGATGATAGTGACAAACTGAAACTCGATCAGGATACTTCCGACGATAACGATATGGGAATGGAATTGTAGGCGACAGTGAAGAACAAGACTCGTAACATATTTTTTCTCTTTGGAATTGTTGCCATCATCATCATGATTCTGACTTTCAAGGTCAGTTTCGTTGAGATGTGGAATCATGTCCGTCATGCAGGATACTGGATCTTTGCGGTTTTGGGCATGTGGGTTTTGTTGTATTTCATGAATGCCTGGACGTGGCGCATCATCATCAAGGGAAGCGGAGACTGTCCCGTTCCCTTTTGGAAACTCTATAAGATAACTATCACAGGGTTTGCATTGAACTATGCTACCCCAGCCGGATTGATGGGTGGAGAGCCATATAAGATTATGGAGCTGACGCCTTATGTCGGACGTGAGCGTGCAACGTCATCTGTGTTGTTGTTTGCGATGACGCATATCTTTGCTCATTTTTGGTATTGGCTCACAGCTGTCGTACTCTATGTGCTTTTTGTCCCGATCGATACGAGAATGGCTATCATCCTACCTCTCATAGCACTCTTTGCTCTGAGCGGTATTTATATGTTTGTGAGGGGTTATAAACGCGGTTTGGTGATGACCATCATCAAGTTTCTCAGCAAGTTGCCAGGATGCCGTAATTGGTGCAGGCGTTTTATGGAGAAGCATGCAGAAGAACTCAGAAACATTGATTGCCAGATAGCCCAGCTACATGGTCAGAACAAGCATAGCTTCTATGCATCGTTCTGTCTTGAATATGTTGGCAGAGTGATGCAGTCGTTCGAAATCTTCTTCATGTTGCGCTTGGTGAACGTTCAAGGCACGATGCCGCAACTGTTTATGTATTCGTTTGTCATACTGGCATTTACATCCCTGTTTGCCAATCTGTTATTCTTCATGCCGTTACAGTTAGGAGGACGTGAGGGCGGCTTTGCGATGTCGACCGTTCAGATGAAGATGGTGGGAGCCACAGGAGCGCTTCTGACGTTGAAGGAGGCTATGACGATAGCTGTATTCATCTCGATTATATGCAGGTTGCGCGAATTGGTCTGGACATGTATAGGAATGCTGTTGATGAAGATAGGAACAAAAGTGAAAGGAACTATTTCTCCTGTCACCTCACAACAGAAATCAAGTATTGTTGAAGAGCAATGAAGTATGGAATATTAGCAGCAGGTGAAGGGTCAAGAATGGTTAAAGAGGGAATCATGGTTCCCAAGCCATTAGTGGTACTCAACGGTGAGGCGATGATAGATCGTCTCATTCGCATCTTCAACGAAAATGATGCAGAACAGATAGCAATCATAACAAACAACTTGACTCCGCTTACACAACAGCATATCCGTGATTTGCAACAGCACGATGCCCGCATCAAACTGATTGTCAAGACAACACCCAGTTCGATGCATAGTTTCTATGAACTGCATTCTCTTTTGGGGAGCGGTAGATTCTGTCTGACTACAGTAGATACAGTTTTCCGTGAAGACGAGTTCAAGCAGTATATCCGGACATTTAAGGATATGGATGTTGATGGCCTTATGGCGGTTACCGATTATGTGGACGATGAAAGCCCCTTATTTATTGCTACAGACGAGCAGATGTGTATCAAAGGTTTTTATGATGAGCCGCACGAAGATACTCGTTTTATCTCTGGAGGGATCTATTGTCTGACTGATAAGTCGTTCGCAACCCTCAAGCGATGTGTCGGTGAGGGGCAGTCGAGAATGCGTAATTTCCAGCGTCAGATGGTCTATGACGGTTTGAGGCTGCAAGCTTATCGCTTCTCTAAAATTCTTGATGTAGATCATGCGAATGATATAAAAAAAGCGGAGGAATTTCTGAGATGAACATCGTCTGTATCTATCGAGCAAGCTGTTTTTCCCCTAACATGGAGGATTGTGACACAGCAATTATGAATGCGGTTGCAAGCCGTGTGCAGCAGGCCGGACATATGGTATCATGCGTGCATGAGGAACAGCTCACTCTATCAGATATGAAGGCTGCAGATGTCGTTCTCACGATGGGACGATTACCCCATACGATAGACTGCCTTCAAGCGTTAGAAAGTGAAGGGGTTAAGGTCATCAATACTCCGGCCTCTGTGCGAAATAGCGAACGAAAGTTGTTCACACAGATTCTAATGGACGAGGATGTTCCGTTTGCGCTCAGCCGTCTATTTCCGTCAAACGACCCTGTTAGTTGGAATGTGTTTCCCTGTTGGTTGAAAAAAGGGGAGGGGTATGCAGAAGTGGCTGAGGATGTGGTCTATGTTCAGAATGCAGAACAATTGGCAGCATATGCAGATCGCATGCGCCAACGAGGTATCAGCATCATAGTAGTGTCACAACATCTCGAAGGCGATCTCATCAAATTCTATGGAGTGCGTGGTACACCTTTCTTCGAATGGTACTATGCGTCCGACGGACATAGCAAGTTTGGCAATGAAACCGTTAATGGTGCTTCACATCATTATCCATTCTCTGAACAACAGCTATGTGATATTTGTAACCATGCTGCATCCGTGATAGGATTAGATGTGTATGGAGGTGATTGTGTGGTAAAAGAAAACGGAATGATACAACTGATTGATATAAATGATTGGCCAAGTTTTTCCCGTTGCAGGGAACAAGCTGCCGAAATGATAACAAATATTGCGATACAAAATGACAAATAAAGCAAAATTGCAATCCACTCTCAAGTCAAACGATATCGAAGAGTGGCTCGACCTGAAGATTGTGCGCCCTTTAGGATACTATTGGGCTATATTGTTCGACAAGATGAATGTTCATCCCAATACAGTCACCGTGTTGTCAATGATAATAGGTGCGGCGTCAGGTCTCTTTTTCGTTCACAGGGCGAATACCACTGAAGGATTGATCTACAACATCATTGGCATCCTGCTGGTGATGTGGGCCAATATCTACGACAGTACTGATGGGCAACTGGCACGTCTCTCAGGAAAGAAAACACGTTTAGGACGTATTCTCGATGGAGCAGCAGGCGATATTTGGTTCATATGCATCTATTTTTCTTTAGCTCTTCGTCTGTTCCCCCAGAACATCCCCTTTACCGATATTCAATGGGGGTTGTGGGCGTTTGCCTTGATGACTTTTTCCGGTGTATGCTGTCATAGCCGCCAATGCAATCTGGCAGATTATTATCGTCAGGCACACCTTTTCTTCCAAAAGGGAGCAGCCAATAGCGAACTCGACAACTACAAACAGCAAAAGGCTTTGTACGACAAGACGAAGTGGAGTGATGATGTCATTTGGAAGTTTTTCCTGTTCACCTATGTCCCTTATACCAAGGCACAAGAGTCCCAAACACCTCAGTTCCAACGGTTGATGGCAAGCGTGAAGCAGCATTATCCCGAAGTCATACCACAGTCACTCCGTGATGATTTCCGTCAGCATAGTCTGTCATTGATTAAATATGTGAACATGTTGTCATTCAATACGCGTGCCATCGTGCTATATGTCAGTTGCTTGATCGACAAGCCTTACATCTACCCTCTGTTTGAGATGACCGTCCTGATGGGAATGTATTTCTATATGCGTCATTCTCACGAAAAGTTCTGTAACCAATTGCGCCAAAATGTTGAAGAAGGAAAGTATTAAAGGACTCATCTTCGACTACGGAGGAACACTCGACACCAACGGCATACATTGGTCAGAGGTGTTGTGGGAGATGTATCAGAAAGAACAGGTAGCTGTCACGAAAGAGCAGTTCCGTGAGAGTTATGTCTATGCCGAACGCGAGTTAGCACGACAACCACTCATCCGTCCCGAGCATACCTTCATGGACGTGTTGCGTACAAAGATTGACATCGAGACGCTCTATCTGTTAGAACATCGTCTTTGGGATGTCGGTGAACTGACCCGTCGCACTTGTACAGAGCATATTATGCTACGCAGTTATCAGCGGGTATGCCAAGTGGTGAACGTAAGCCGTTCTGTACTGAAGAAACTCTCTACTCATTTCCCTATGGTACTGGTGAGCAACTTCTATGGCAATATGCCCACCGTCCTTCAAGAATTCCAATTAGAGTATTTCCAGAAAATCATAGAGTCGTCAGCAGTAGGAGTGCGGAAGCCCGACCCCGCTATCTTTCGCATGGGGATCGAAGCCCTTGGATTACACCCCGAAGAGACCTTGGTGATAGGTGATTCCTTCTCTAAGGATATTCTGCCCGCCCGTCAGCTTGGCTGTCAGACCGTCTGGCTCAAAGGTGCAGGGTGGGGGAATGAGCAGATTGACGAATCCTTGTCGTCACTCGTCCTAACAGATATTTCCATTTTACCAGAACAAGTGTTAAAATAACCTTCAGTGCTCTCCTCATTGTTGTCACATTTGTTACTTGATGCTGTCATCTAATAGGCGTTAAATCGTGTGAAAGTAGTTAATAAATCTCAAAAGGATGTATATTTAGACTTCAAATTTGATTGTTGCCCATAAAAAATATGTATCTTTGCAGAAAATTAATAAAAAGATAACAAATAATAAAGATAAAATGCCGAACCAAATAGTAAAACCTGCCGAAGGCAGACTAGGCATCATGGTCGTTGGACTGGGTGCCGTCACTTCTACATTTATGACTGGCGTACTCATGGTACGCAAGGGATTGTCAAAACCTGTCGGTTCAATGATTGAGTACGACAAAATCCGAGTGGGAAAAGGAAACGAAAAGAAATACCTTTCATATAGGGAAATCGTTCCGATTGCGGAGCTGAAAGATATTGTCTTTGGCGCATGGGATGTTTACCCTGCTGATGCATACCGCAGTGCGATGTATGCAGAGGTGCTCAAAGAAAAGGACATCGAGCCTGTAAAAGACGAACTAGAGCAAATCGTTCCGATGAAGGCTGCGTTCGACAAAAATTTTGCGAAACGACTCGATGGCGACAATGTGATGACAGGTAAGACTCGTTGGGAGATGGTGGAACAACTCCGTAACGACATCCGCACATTCAAACAGAAGAACGGCTGTTCCCGTATCGTAGTTGCATGGGCTGCATCAACCGAAATATATGTGCCTTATTTTGAACCGGTACACGGCTCGCTTGCTGCTCTTGAGGCAGCGATGAAAGCTGATGATAAAGAACATATTGCTCCATCGATGTGCTACGCCTATGCTGCTCTGACTGAAGGTGCTCCGTTCATCATGGGTGCTCCTAACACCACGGTCGATATTCCTGCCATGTGGGAATTGGCTGAGAAGACGAGGATGCCTATCGCTGGTAAGGATTTCAAGACCGGGCAGACATTGGTGAAGAGTGGTTTTGCACCGATTATCGGTACACGCTGTTTAGGTCTGAGTGGTTGGTTCTCTACTAACATCTTAGGGAACCGGGATGGTCTGGTACTCGACGAACCTGCAAACTTCCATACGAAGGAAGTCAGCAAGTTATCTACGTTGGAGTCGATTCTTGTTCCAGAAAAACAGCCCGACCTCTACACGGACTATTATCACAAGGTGCGTATCAACTACTATCCTCCTCGCAACGATAATAAGGAAGGATGGGACAATATCGACATCTTCGGATGGATGGGGTACCCGATGCAAATCAAAATCAATTTCCTGTGCCGTGACTCTATCCTTGCAGCACCATTGTTGCTCGATCTCTGTTTGCTAAGCGACCTTGCAGCTCGTGCTGGACGTTTCGGTATTCAGCGATTCCTCAGTTTCTATCTGAAGAGTCCAATGCATGACTTTACAAAGGACGAAGTGCCTGTTAATCACTTGTTCCAACAGTATGTAATGCTGAAAAATGCATTGCGTGAGATGGGTGGTTACGAGGCAGATGAGGAAATTGATTAAAAGTTGAATATGCCAACTATTAAAACTATTGAACTCCTAAAATAAAAATTGAAAAATTGAAGGTACGATATCTCGTCAAAATAGTTTTCTTACTATTCCTGTCGCTTGGCGCTGCGGCCCAAGTGACAGGTGTGGTTATTGATTCCAAGACCCGTCAGCCAATTGATTATGTCAATGTTTACTATGAAGGAACAACGACTGGAGATATGACTGATGCAAAAGGAAGGTTCTCTATCAAAGAGGATTCTAGATGGAACGAACTGACGGTATCGACCATGGGATATGTAACCCAGAAGGTGCGTCTTGTTCCCGGGAAGAAGAAAAATCTGAAGATTATGCTGGTCAGTTCTCCTCGCCAATTGCAGGAGGTAACTATTCAGGCACGTCGTACTCGTTACAGCAGACGTGAGAATCCTGCTGTGGAATTGATGCGACGCGTGATTGCCAACAAGAAATCGTACGATCTTCGTCAGAAGGACTTCTGCACGTATTCTAAATACGAAAAGATGGTGTTCTCTTTGAATGAGTTCACTGAAAAAGTGTTTGAAGAAAGCGAAATGAAGCGTTTTGCTTTCCTCAAGGACCATGTAGAGCGTTGTCCTGAGACGGGTAAACTGATTCTTCCACTTACGGTTGACGAGACGATATCTGAGATTCTATATCGAAAGAGTCCGCATACCGAGAAAACTGTCATCAAAGCTCAAAGCAGCAAGGGTGTAAACGAGTTGGTGAATACTGGTGATATCCTTACAGGAGTCATGAAGGATATCTTCACTGATGTCGATATTTACGAAAACGAATGCCGAATATTGCAATATCCATTTAAGAGTCCTATTGCGAATAGTGCCATTTCGTTCTACAGATACTACATTGAAGACACTGTGATGATTGACAAAGATAAGGTCATTCAGGTGGAGTTTACTCCCAATAACCCACAGGATTTCGGTTTCTCAGGAACTCTCTTTGTGATGGCCGATTCCAGCTATCAGGTACGCAAGGTGGTGTTGAATATCCCGATGCGCAGTGATGTGAATTTTGTGGAGAATATGGTCATCACCCAAGACTATGAGGAATTGCCTACAGGTGAACGAGTGGTGGTGAGCAATGATATGTTGGTAGAACTGAAGCTGGCTTCGTTCCTGAAAAAGTTACAGGTGCAACGTGTGATTCGTAATAACAACTATTCTTTCGATGAGATTTCTGATAAGGTATTCAAGCATATTAAGGGAACAGTCTTCAAAGAACCTGATGCCGAAATGCAAGACGATGAATATTGGAATGAATACCGCGAGGTGGAACTGACGCAAAGTGAGAGTCAGATGGATACCTTCCTTGATCGATTGCAGCATGTGAAAGGATTCAAATATGTGATCTTTGGTTTTAAGGCTTTGGTAGAGAACTTTGTAGAGACAGGTGACTCTGTTCATCCTAATTATGTGGATATTGGCCCGGTCAATACGATCATCACAAGTAATCATTATGATAAATGGCGTTTTCGTGTGTCGGCTTTGACCAACGCAAACCTCAATCCTCATCTCTTTGCGAGCGGATATGTGGCTTATGGTACAAAGACGCATAATGTTTATGGGAAGGCGCAGCTTACGTATTCTTTTAATAAAAAAGCGTATTTGCCTCGTGAGTTCCCGATGAATAATCTCTCGATCGCCTATCTGAACGATGTTGTGAGCCCATTCGATAAGTTCATTCCTACCGATAAGGATAACATGTTCTTGGCACTCAAGGCTGGAAGCGTGGATCAGTTCAATCATACGAAGGAGGTGAAAATCGCTTACGACCGAGAGTTTCTCAATGGCTTGAAGTTCAATGCTACGTTTACTCATACGAAGAATAAACCTGTCGATGCGCTGTTCTATCAGCCGCTTGACGATGCTGGAGCTCCGGTTAATGATCCTACGAAACGGAAGCGGAGTTTGACTACAGCTGAAGGCAAAGCAAGTATCTCGTTTGAACCAGGGGCAGCATATGTCAATACGAAACAGCGTCGACTCAAAATCAATAAGGACGCTCCGATTATTACTGTGAGCCATACGATGGGTTTCAACAAGTTACTAGGTAGTGAATACGAATACAATGTGACGGAAGGAACCATCTATAAGCGTTTGTGGATTCCGAACAGCTTCGGAAAGATGGACTTTATGATACAAGGAGGCATTCAGTGGAACAAAGTACCATTCCCGTTGCTCATTCATCCTGCAGCCAACCAGTCGTACATCCTCGAAGATAATACCTTCTCGTTGATAGGCAACCTTGAGTTCCTCAACGATCGCTATCTGTCAGTGATGTATGAATGGGATTTGAATGGAAAACTGTTCAATCGTATTCCGCTGCTGAAGAAACTGAAGTGGAGAGAACTTGTTGGAGTGAATGTCTTGTGGGGTACGCTTACAGACAAGAACAACCCTGCAAAGACTAATGATATGAGTGGAATGTTCTATTTCCCAGGGCATTTCCGTGCAGACGGGTCTTATGAATGTAATACGGTAATAATGGACCAAAAGACACCTTATATCGAATTACGTCTAGGTGTTCACAACATTTTTAAATTGCTTCATATTGAATATGTGCGCCGTCTCACCTATCTCAACGATCCCGGAATCAATCGCTGGGGCATCCGAGGTATGGTTCGCATGAGTTTTTAAGTAAAGGGCGAAAAGAAAAAGTGATAGAACATGAAATGCATGAAACACATATTGATACTTTTATTGTTGACTTTCGCAGTGGCGTCAGTGGGAGCACAGGAAACGTTTAACCCCAAGCGAACCATTAAGGAGGTGAAGGCACAGCTCAAGGCAGAGAAATACCAGCAGGCCGAGGACATATTGAATAAGGCAATGAATGAACATAAAGAAGCTAAGTCTAAACCTGAATTTCATTATCTGCGTCTTCAGGCATTGCGCGGGTTGGCTACAGCAGAAAACCGTAATATGTTTCTGAATACCCGCCCCGATACCGCTAAGTATTTTACGTATATCAACCGTATCTATGAGTATGGTTTCTCTTGTGATAGTCTTGACCGTTTGCCTAATGAAAAGGGTAAGGTCCGGCCATCCTATACATCTTCTATAGTAAACATGCTGGCTTCGTATCGAAACAACATCAAGAGTGGAGGAAAGTACTATTATAAGAAGAATAAATATGACGATGCCTATCGTTTTTTCGACCTGTATCTCTCCACACTTCATCATCCGCTCATCACAGCAGCAAAGGACTACAAGGTTGACGATGATACGCTGTCCATTGCTCGTTTAGCGGTCTTCTCTGCATATAATGCAGCGAAACACCCCAATGTGATGAAGTATCTTCCAATGGCAATGAAAGACACAGTTGACTATGCACTTTTGTGTCAGATTGGCAGTACTTCGTTGATGACCATGAAGGATACGATTCAAGCACTAGATTATCTCCATAAAGGCTGGGAGGCCGATCCTCTGCAAGAGTTCTTTTATGTACACCTCATCGATTATCATGTAGAACATGAAGAATACAGTAAAGCTATCGATATTATCGACAAACAGTTGGAAGTTGAACCTCAGAAGCGCCTGTTATGGTTTGTGAAAGGAAAGTGTGAGCAATGTATCGATAGTGTTGACCTCGCAATTGAATGCTATCAGAAGGCAATAGAATGTCAGCCTGACGATGCTCTGTCGTATAGCAGTATTGGTGGCATCTATATCGATAAAGCACGTGAGGTGTACGATATCAGCAACTTCCAGCCTGGTACCCCGGCATTTACTCGCGTAAAGAAACAACAAAGCCAAATATATGAAAAGGCTAAGTCAGCACTCGAGAATGCCCGTAAATATGCACCCAATGACGAGACATTATGGCACGATGGGTTAATGGAGGCATATTTCAAATTGAACCTCGGCAAGGAACTGAAAGAGTTGGAAACACTTGCAGCAACTCCTGCCTCGGATCCGAAATCTGAATCTTCCAATCCAAACGAAAAAGCTGAACCTGCAAATACAAAGAGAAATGAAAGAAGAAATACACGATAAGTACTTGGTATTACTCACTTCATGCAATAAAAAAACATTTGGCTTAAGACTAAAGTTTTTTGTCATTTGTCTTATTTCTTTTGTTGTGATGAAGGCACAAGACCAACAGTTCACAAATGAACAACCAACTGATTCTTTGGAAATATCATTACTCACTTGTACTCCAGGACCTGTCGCTTATTCCATGTATGGTCACTCGGCACTTCGTGTCCATAACTTCACCACCAATTTGGATTTAGTGTTCAATTATGGTGTTTTCGACTATCATGAGGACAATTTTGTGTTTAAGTTCGTAAAGGGAGAAACTGATTACATCCTCGGCGCAGAATATGCCGTAGGTTTTTTCGGCCGTTACAAAGACGAAGGGGCAGGTATCTTGGAACAGGTGCTCAATCTTTCGCAACAAGAATGCAATAAGCTAAATGCACTGTTGATGGAAAACCTGCGGCCCGAAAATTGTACCTATCGTTATAATTGGTTGTATGACAACTGCACTACACGTGCACGCGATATGATAGAGAGAGCAGTACAAGGTGATGTTTGCTATCATGCTATCGACCCTCAAATGTCAGCCAGGTCAATTCTGCATCAGTTCAATGTTGTTGACCGCTGGATGGAATTTGGTGAGAATTTCATTTTGGGATACGAACTCGATCGTACGTTGTCTAAACGTCAGCAGATGTTCATTCCTTCGTTCTATGCTGCCGATGTAGATAGTGCAACCATTCTTCGACCTGATGGCCAAGCTATTTCTTTGGTACGCGAGACACGCCACCCTTTAGAGCAGACCTCTCAACAGCGGATGCCCGATTTCGATACTCCGATGCTGACATTCATTTTTCTGTTCGTATTTGTTGTGGTAGTATGTCTCATCGAGTTGCGTCGAAAGCGTACCTTTAAGTGGCTCGATGTCACATTGTCAGTCTTGGTAGGCCTTGCAGGATTGTTGGTCTCTTTCCTCTTCTTTTTTTCCGAACATGCAGGAGTCAGTACCAATATATTGGTAATCCTTTTCAATCCGTTGGCATTTGTGTGGATTCCATTCATTATCATGCGTAAGATTCGTGTGGTGAGTTATGTAATTTTGGCAGAGTTCATCATCTTTATAATTGCTGCCATTGCTGTCCGGCAGTGCTTTGATGCCGCAATTTGGCCTTTGGTATCCACTTTGTTGTTAAGAGTTATCGTAAATATTTTCATAAATCATAATAAATCACTATCTTTGCACTCTCAAAAACGTAAAGAATAAAAATAAACATAAATAAGAATAATGGGATTTAATGACTTCATGACCAAACTCTTTGGCAATAAGGCCCAAAGAGATATCAAGGCAATCCGTCCGTTTGTTGAGCAAATCAACAAGATTTACCCGCAGATGGCAGCTTTGTCAAATGATGAATTGCGTGCCAAGACACAAGTGTTGAAGCAAGAGATTCAAGCTTCAGCAGCTGATTTGCGAAAGGAAATCGACGATATCAAGGCACAGATTGAAAAGACAGAAATACAAGATCGTGCACCACTCTTTGAGAAAATAGATAAGCTCGAAGCGCAGATTCTTGAGGTTTACGACCATAAACTGGACGAAATCTTGCCTACCGTCTATGCTATTGTGAAAGATACCTGTCGTCGTTTCCGTGAGGCGAAGTCCATTGAGGACTTAGCACTCACACCTACAGATTTCGACCGCGAGGCAGTGATGCGCTATCCAGGAGTTGTCGAGATTGTCGATGATAAGGTACTCATTCATGAGGTCTACGATGGTGCGCCCAATATCTGGATACCATACGATTGTCAGCTCTTTGGTGGCGTGGTACTTCATCAAGGTAAGATTGCCGAGATGATGACGGGTGAAGGTAAAACCCTTACGTCTATTCTTCCAGTTTTCCTCAATGCTCTTACAGGTAATGGTGTGCATGTGGTAACAGTCAACGACTATCTGGCTAAGCGTGACTCTGAATGGAACTCACCGGTTTTCCTCTTCCACCAGATGAATGTTGATTGTATTGACAAGCATCAGCCCAACTCTGCCGCTCGTCGTAAGGCATATCAGGCAGAAGTCACTTACGGAACTAACAACGAGTTTGGTTTCGACTACTTGCGTGACAATATGGCCATGCGTCCAGAGGATCTCGTTCAGCGTTCACACAACTATGCGATTGTCGATGAGGTCGACTCTGTGCTCATTGATGATGCCCGTACGCCACTTATCATCTCTGGTCCTGTACCAAAAGGTGACGACCAGATGTTTGATGAGTTCTGTCCGTATATCGAAAAACTTGTTGAGGTGCAGCGCCGTCAAACTACTCAATACCTTTCCGAAGCAAAGAAACTGATTGATAGCGATGACCAGAAGGATATCGAGGCAGGATTTCTTTCTCTCTTCCGTGCTTATAAGTCACTTCCTAAGAATAAGGCTCTCATCAAGTATCTCTCTGAACCTGGAATCAAGACAGGACTCTTAAAGACCGAAGAGATCTACATGGAGAACAACAACCGCCGTATGCCAGAAGCTGTTGAACCACTCTATTTTGTTTGTGACGAGAAGCAGAAGTCGGTTGAGATGACGGATAAGGGAAACCAACTCATTGCCGACATTGTGAAGGATGACTCCTTCTTCGTGCTACCCGATATCACCTCTCAGCTTTCTGAACTCGAGGCACAGCATCTGCCTGAAGAGGAGTATATTACGAAGAAAGACGAGTTGATGCAGGACTATGCTGTCAAGAGCGAGCGTGTACATACAATGCAGCAGCTCCTCAAGGCATATACTATGTTTGAGATTGACGATGACTACGTAGTGATGGATGGAGAAGTGAAGATTGTCGATGAGCAGACAGGCCGTATCATGGAAGGTCGTCGTTGGTCAGATGGCCTCCATCAGGCAGTAGAGGCAAAGGAACATGTAAAGGTTGAGGCTGCTACACAGACCTATGCTACTATCACCCTGCAGAACTACTTCCGTATGTATCACAAGTTGGCAGGTATGACTGGTACTGCTATTACCGAGGCAGGCGAGTTCTGGGATATTTATAAACTCGATGTTGTTGAGATTCCTACTAACGTACCAGTTATCCGTGACGACCAGAACGACCGTGTCTATAAAACCAATCGTGAGAAATACAAAGCTGTCATCGAAGAAATCGAAAAACTTGTTGCAGCTGGACGTCCAGTCCTCGTAGGTACAACTTCTGTTGAAATATCTGAGATGTTGAGTAAGATGCTCAACATGCGCAAGATACCACATAACGTCCTCAATGCGAAACTTCATGCACGTGAAGCCGACATCGTGAAAGACGCAGGTCAGACCAGTCGTGTCACCATCGCTACCAACATGGCAGGTCGTGGTACCGATATCAAGCTTTCACCAGAAGTACGTGCTGCCGGCGGTCTTGCCATTATCGGTACAGAGCGTCATGAGAGCCGTCGTGTCGACCGTCAGTTACGTGGTCGTGCCGGACGTCAAGGTGACCCAGGTTCATCAGTTTTCTATGTCAGTCTTGAAGATAAACTGATGCGACTGTTCGCGTCCGACCGTATTTCCAAGATTATGGACCGTATGGGATTTGAAGAGGGTGAGATGATTGAGCATCCGATGATCAACAAGTCCATCGAACGTGCACAGAAGAAAGTCGAGGAGAACAACTTTGGTATCCGTAAGCGTCTGCTCGAATATGATGACGTAATGAACAAGCAGCGTAAGGTTATATACGAACGTCGCCGTCATGCTTTGATGGGTGAGCGTATCGGTATGGATATCTCAAACATTATCTGGGACCGTGTCAATAAGGTCATCATGGAAAATGACTACGATGGTTGCAAGGAGAGCTTCTTCCGTCTCTTCGCTATGGAGTTCCCATTCACGGCAGAGCAGTTCGAGGATAGTCGCGAGCGTTGTATCGATACTGCTTACGACACCGTACTCGATAACTTCAAGAAACGTGCTGAGCGTTTGGCGAACACTGCTTGGCCTGTTATTAAGAATGTCTATGAAGAGAAGGGAAATATGTATGAAAACATCCTCATCCCTCTCACCGACGGACATCGTGGCTATCAGATTTCTGTACCGCTCAAGGAGGCTTATGACCAGCAGGCAACCAACATCTTCATGGTGTTCGAGAAACTTATCCTGCTTCACACCATCGATGAAGCATGGCAGGAGAATCTCCGTCTGCTTGATGAACTCAAGCACTCTGTACAGAATGCCAGCTATGAGCAGAAAGACCCATTGCTCATCTTCAAACTTGAGTCGGTCAACCTGTTCGACAATATGATCAACGAAATCAACGACGGCACCATCTCTGTCCTTATGCGTTGTAGCTTGCCAGTTGCCAACCCAGAGGAGGTTCGTCAGGCTCCTGCTCAGCAACGTGAGCCACAGCGTCGCTACGTAGAGTCGAAGCAAGACCTCAGCGAGCCTTCGGAGACACAGCGAGGCATGCAGCAGGCAGCCAGCGGTGACACCCGCTCACGTCAGCAGGTTGTTCAGACCATCCGCAACGAAGGACCGAAGATTGGCCGTAACGATCCATGTCCATGCGGTTCAGGCAAGAAGTTCAAGAATTGTCACGGTAGAGGACTGTAAGTTCCGTTTCTTGATATATACAAAGAAATCCGTCAACCACTTGGTTGGCGGATTCTTTTTTGCGGTCGAATGCTTAATGATTTCTTATGCCGATGCCGTCTGCAATCTTACTTCAGCGTAAATCTGAACTCTAAGTCGATGTTGTCAACTTTACCTTTGAGAGTAAGCAAACAAGTGTCAGGGTTCTTTGAGAATACCACAGTGGCATCGCCCGTGAAGAGGCTGATGGCAGAAGCAGGGTCGTTCCATGAGTAGGCCAGTTTGCCTGCATTGATGTCTGTCCAGCGCCATACACCTACGTCTGCCTTGCGGTTCTTGTAGTTAATAGTAAACAGACCCTGTGCATCAAAATAGATACCTTCGATGATGGTTCCAGCATCGAACTGGTCTTTCAATGTACCGAAATTAGCCTCAAACCAATTCTTTACGTCGTACAGGTTTATAGGCCCATTGAATGTCTTGAATGGTTTTTTATTGCCTAATATGCCGATGGCGTAAAGGTTGTCAACCTTCCATGCACGGCTGCAGAGATTGTCGGTATTCACACCGCTAGCAACAGATTTTGAGGTGTCGATTGTACCTGTAGTCTTGACTGTAGTGCCTTCTTTCCACGTGATAGTGATGTCATAGTTCTTGTTATCAGTAGTCTTGAAAGCGATTTTCATACCGTTGCTGAATACGAACACACCGTTTTCGTAAGTGAACGTACCAAACTCATAGATGTAGTCAGTTAAGTCTGCACGTGTTTCGCGTGCTTCTTCTACTTCACGTATGCATGCTAACATGTATGAACCGTTTCCCATAATGCGCACTTGCTTGATGCCGTTTGCATTGTCCTGATTGATGTTCACCACCTTTGCCTCGTTCTTGAAAGGAGGAGTGGCAAGTTTCACTTCAGTATTGGTCTTTGGTCCGTCGTTTGGGTTGTCGTCATCATCATCACCACAAGCGATGAAGGTAGTTGCTGCCAGAGCAACCATTGCTAAATAAATAAATTTCTTTACCATAGTTTTTTTTATTTGAGTGGAATAATACATTATCTTTCTATATGCTCCCCTTCATAGATGGAGAGGGTAGGGAGTCTGTTTCTTAGAAAAGCCTATATGTCAGTCTCAGGTTCAGCACTGGATAGACGGTAATTTTCTCGATGGTTTCGAAAGCATCTTTCAAGTCCTTGTCATCGTCATCACCAAGGTCTTCGTATCTGAAGTGGTGGTTTTCTTCCCATTTTGCCGCTGGATTATTGAAATCTCTTGCTTTGGCATAAACACCTGGTTTGCCCCAAAACTTCACACCCATATCAAACGACACACCGAATTTGCTGTTTTTCTGCACGGCGCGACCGAAACCGATACCTACGTATGGTTTGAAGCCATTGGCCTTCAGTTTGATTTTTGCATTACCATTCATGTCTGTGATAACTTCATATTCTGGTTTTGGAGCAGTACCCACAATCAGACCAAGTGTTCCATAGTCAGAAGGATGCTTCAAGATAGGCGATTTGTTAACGATATTACCAAACTCTTCACTTCCAAAGAAGGCTCCCGCAGTCAGGTGGAACGAACTCGTCTTGAATGGATAGAAATCCACCAACAGTTTACCATCGAAGATTTTACTCTTTCCTTGGACTTTGATGTCTTGATAATAAGTGTTTACGTCTCTTGTGAAATGAATCGTTTTGTCAACCTTGATGGTTGGCATGAATGAGAATCCGCCACGAACAGCAGCATAATCGCTGATAGGAGCAGCCAAGTCGAAACCTATACCATCAGTTCCAACAGACACACCGACACTCATGTGGTTAAAATAGCTGAATTCAATGTCATCCTGAGCACGCAGACCCTGGGAAGCACTAAAAGCAACAAGTGCAATTACAAATAATTTCTTCATTGTACACCTTAATTTATAGTTAATAATAATATCTCGGGTGCAAATATAGCAAAAATTAATTGTAGCGCATATATTATCTGCCCATTTTTGATGTTTATTTAGTAAAAATGCATAAATACAAAGTAAATTTGCATATTTTTGCACTTGATTTCTAAAACTTTAGACTGTAGTTGTCAGTTTCTAGCGTCTAAATTCCTTTTCTTAACTTGTGTCCTTGAAACAACGCCGTTGTCATGCCCTTCCTATGCCGTTGTATTAATCATCATACGCCGTTGTTTTGTGTTCCTTATGCCGTGCCTTCCCCTCTCTATTTACCTTATAAGAAAAAAACATTAGGTATTATTTGGAAAAAGAGATTTATTTTTGTATCTTTGTGGTGAAATTCCGCATACTATTCCCATTTCACTATTATAAGTTCGAGGGTAGACGGCTAAAGGCAGACGGTCGTCCGCCTTTAGCCGTCCGACTGGATGGCTTTAGTCATCCGACCGGATGACTATAGGCAATTACCCTTTTCAGCCGGCTCATCTTCCCGATTGAGTCGGCTGTTTTTCCCTTTTGAATTAGCTGAATGTCCCAGTGCAATTTAAACTTTAGTTGATAGACGCAAGTTCTTAGCAAAGTTAAAGAAGTGAGTGGGCTTTGCTCGTGTAAGTCAGTTCATCCATCTTTTTTCTGCTTTTTTCTGCTTTTTTCTGCTTTTTTTGCCTTTTTCCTAAAAAAAATCACTTTTTTCATTAACATTTTGTACCTTTGTGCGTATAAAGGAAAAGAATGTATAAAACGGAGTGTCTATGAAAAGAAAGTACATATTGTTGCTGATAGGCTGGATGTTAACGTTAGCCGCCTTCACTTCTTTGCCCGACAAGAAGCCTAAAAAGGTGTTGCCGGTACAGGAGAAGGTGTACCTGCATTTCGACAATAACTGCTACTTTCTTGGTGATACCATCTGGTACAAGGCATACGTGGTGCTGGCTGATGATAACAGTCCTGAACCGCTGAGCCGTATACTGTATGTAGAACTGTTGAACGAGCAGGGCTACCTGATGGAGCGTCAGCAACTGGAGATTAACAAGTTGGGGCAGGCAGATGGGTGCTTTGCTATTCCGGCAACTGCTTTCGCTGGCTATTATGAAATCAGAGCATATACCAAATGGATGCTGAACTTCGGGTATGAACTAGTTAAGCCATGGCGTATGATTGAAGGAGATTCTGTTGTATATCTCCGACAACAGCAGAATCATACGTACGAAGTGCCTTCAAAGTGGAAATCATTGGAAGACAATCTTGCTCAGTATCAGAAAGACCTGTTTACAAAGGATGGGGAGTACAATAGGCCTACAAGTATAGACAAGGATGGTATGCACAAGAACTATCGTGACTATCATAATCTGTTCTCCCGCGTGCTTCCTGTCTATAGTTGTCCCGATAGCGCTCAGAACTACATGCGAAAGATTATGCCGACGAAAGTGACAGTAGGTGACTATGAAGTAATGTGGAAGACTCCAGAATTCGATGTCAGGTTTTATCCAGAGGGAGGCTATATGCTGGAAGGTCATCAATGTGTGGTAGCATGGGAGGCAATGAATCAGCAGCTGGAGCGTCTTAATGTGAGTGGTGTGCTGCTTGAAGACGGTGAGCCTATCGACTCTGTCCGTCCGATTCATGCCGGACGTGGATTTTTTACGCTGATACCACAACACGGAAAAAGCTATAAGGTTCAATATACATTTGAAGACCGCAAGTTCTCGTTCAAACTGCCCCAAGCACTTAAGGAAGGTGTATCATTACATGTCGAACAAGATGAGGATGGAGCCTATTTCTATTTGGAAAAGGAATTTAAGCAACCAAGGAAGTTGACATTAAACATATATTGTCGAGGCAAGAAAACAGGGGCATTTCCTGCTAAAGAAGTCATTGCGGTTCCGATAGATGACTTGAACGAGGGGGTTAACCAAGTTGTGGTGACAGATTCGCTAGGCAATGTATACTCCGACCGCTTGTTCTTCGTTAACAAACTCTATGAATCTAAGGCAAAGATTTCGGTGATAGGTATTGCGACCCGTCCGTATACGCCTTTAGAAAAGATTAAACTGAACCTGCTCGCTACTGATGCCAAAGGACGTGCTTTGAAGTTCCAGACCTTCTCAATTTCAGTTCGCGATGAGGCTCAGCTTGACCCTTCGTTCGCAACAGGCAACATCATGACCAACCTGCTTTTGGAATCCGATCTGAAAGGCTTTGTGGAGAATCCCGACTATTACTTCGAGGTAGACGATGAGAAACACCGTCAGGCGCTGGATTTGCTGATGCTGGTACAGGGCTGGAGGCGCTATGATTGGCGCTTTATAGAAATGCCAGACAAGTATGTCTTAGATTATATGCCTGAACAAAAGATGATTATATACGGCGAAGTGATGCCGCTTAGAACAAATATTGTAGAGGCGATAACAGGTAAAGAGAAAAAGAAGATACAGGTTTCGTGTGCTATGATGAACCTGTACGAGGACCTGGAGCCTGGTCAGCCGTTCAAGTTCCGTGCAGCAGTTGAAGTTGATTCGTCAGGACATTTCCAAGTCGTTTACGATCCTTTTTATGGGCATTATCAGATGTCACTTCGTGCAAAGTATGTAAAGAAGATAGAAAAGAAAAATAAGATAGACCTAACGGCGCACGACCCCAAGTTGTTCGTAAGGAAGCAGTACTTCTACCCTCAGGCAGCGAAAGCCTATAGCTGGTATGAAACTCATGCGAATACAGCCTACCTGTGGAAGGATGATGGCATAACAAACTATCCCAAGAACAGGCTGACTCGCGAGGATTACCAGAATGAAATCTATGCATCGGAATGGATACCGCAGGTGAAGATTCAGGCAAAAACCCGTCCTCACATCAAATTGCAGAAAGACAAACCCGTAGCTCAGATAGATTTTCTTGATTTTGTAAATGACTTATGGGATCAAGGGTATTATCCCGCTTTTGGCCTTTTGGATGGGAAAACCATCTATTTCGACAGACGGGAACATGTTGTCAGCATTGAAGAAGACCCTGATGCCCTGGATAGAGAGAATCACTACAGGGAAGACAGTTATCTGTATAAGATTGTTGACTACACGAGGTTGCGCTATGAACCGTCAGAAGACAATTATGAAGCCTTCAGCTTTTCCATAAACTGGAACAATAATGATTTTGAAGAGCGTGTAAGAACAATTGAGTACTTGCCAATATTGAACCGTATTGATATTGTAAGTGATACTCCAAGAAGACCAACTCCGTATGAGCACTATCATCTTGACAGAATTAGCGGTTCAAATAGCAGTAAGGCTTACGATTCCTATGTCAACCTTATTACCTTCCCTGACGACAAGACACGCATCACCGTAGGCCGTGAGTACAACTTCCAAGGATTTACCCGTCCGGTGGAATACTACAACCCCGACTACAGCAAAGCCAAACTCCCAGAGATAAAGGACTATCGCCGCACCCTTTATTGGAACCCGAACGTCACCACAGACAACTTCGGCCAGGCCAGCATCGAGTTCTACAACAATTCCGTGTGTAACATCATCGATGTCTCAGCAGAAGGAATCACCCGATACGGTCAGTTCTTAGTGAATGAATAGAAAAAGTCAAAAGTAGTGATCTCACAACTAAGGTCTAACAACCAGAAACCTAAGGCCTAAAGACGCTCATTAAGTGCTCGGTAGGTGCTCGGTAGGTGCTCGGCACTCTGCGGGATTTCCGGCTGTTTTGAAATAGTCCGATTTAACGTGACAGTAGTGTGACGAGATAGCAAAAAGCAAATACTTTTGCAAAACACTGTCCTTTTGCTTTCGGCAACCAAAAAAACAACTGCAACAACTGCAACAACTGCAACGCGCAACGGAAAACCGCATTTTTGCACCTTCAAAGCGTCAAAAAAAATTGCTCAAAATATAAATTGCCATCATCATAACGCTAATGACCGATTTGGGTTAAAGCAACCGATCAGATGCCTTTTGTTCCTATTTCCATAGAAAAATGAATAGAATATGTAGTAAATGAGGGTGCGTTTTCCAGAAATAAACGTTATCTTTGCAGAAAACTTTCAATATAAGTGACTGAACGTTCGAGTAACAGACAAGAAATAGAGTCTTTTGAACACATCGTAAAGAGTCTGCGTGAGCGGATTAGGCAGGAGGCTATCAGCTATCTGCATGAGCCAGATGAAGCAGAAGATGTGGTGCAAGAAGCGTTGATGCGTAGTTGGATTGCACGAAAAAGACTCGGAAGTATCGATGAATTGCCGGCTTTTGCCATGCGGACTGTCAAAAATCTATGTATCGACAGGCTTCGCAGACAGAGCAATCGCAGGCAGACATCGACAGACCTTCTTGTCGTCAGTGATGAGGCTCCTACGGCTGAAACGAAAATGATGCTACAGGAACAGCAAGCGTGGATGATGAAGTGCATGATGCAATTGCCGCCAAGTTTGCGAGGCGTACTCCAGATGAAAGGCATTGACGGACTGTCCTATCAGGAAATCGCAGCCATCCTGGGCACCACAGAGGCAGTTGTCCGCTCAAAGATGTCGAAAGCAAGGCAGAAGTTATGGACCTTTTACAGAAGCAGAAAATGAATACAAACGAACAGAACGCAAGAATCAATCAGTTGTTGAAGCGCTACGACGAAGCCAAGACAACCGATGCAGAGGAGGCAGAACTCGCTGAGTTCTTCCGCACCTCTACTGAAGTTCCTGAGGAATGGCAGGACTATGCTGTACTGTTCAGTACACTCGAAGCTGCAGATACCTTATTTATAGATAAGGAACTGGACCTCCTGCCTCACAAGAACCGCCGCAATTGGTGGTGGGGCATCGGCATTGCTGCTTCAATAGCGATTGTAGCTGGATTAACGTTTGCGATGATTCCAAAATACCTCAAGTCGACAGAACCTGTCATCGTCCAACAGACAGACACAATCATAAAAGAAGAGCATCCGCAGATTGTAAAAAACTTGGATGTGCCAGAACCCCTCCAGCCTGATTCCCTGATAGAGACGGTCACTCCACAAGCCCCAGTTTTACCGCACATTGAAGAAGAACCTCATGAAGAGCATATATATGCAGGCTTAGAGATGACAGCTGTCGATTCGGCTCTTATAGGTAGAATAGCTGGAACTGGTATTGGACAACCAGAACCATCCGAGAGACTCATGGGACGAGAAGAGTTCGAGAAAAGTTATGGCGGATTTGGTAGTGGAACACGTATCGGAAGAGTTGCAGGATCAGCTGTTGATGGGGCACCTTGGGATAGCACCCTGCTTCAAAAGCTCAGGGACGAAGGAAGGACAGAGATACATCCATACGATACGTTGTTTGGGGCTGGAAGAGGCATTGGTCCTGCTATACGCTTAGGAGGCAATCCTGCATCGAATGCATGGAGAGATTCAATCCTGGTATTACTAAATGGAGAGGAATATCCAGAATTCTTGACACATTTTGACATCAACGGGAAGGCAGATATGGATATGTATGACTATTTCTATCAACACAATCAGCTACTTTCATTCACCAGCTATTTCTGGATGTATGCGAAAGACATGATGAAATACTATGAAGAGAAATACCATAAGCCGTCGCTGAACTTTGTCGTAAACATGGAGGCACGTACATTTACGCCCGTCAGGAAACTGAAGAAGAAGCAGATTGCCGCTCGGAAACTGGCTTATATGATCGCAAAATACAAGGAAGGATATAAACCGAACACATCGATGCGTGGATATTTCGATCCTGAAATGTTCGGCAATGAAGACGAGGAACAGATATTTGGCGTTAAAGCAAGCATCTTAACGTCAGAACTGAAGCAACAGGAATATTTCGGAGCCGTGCATGAAGATAAGAAAGGAGTGTATGTTCCTTTGATTCGTGAGATGAAAATCGGGTCAATAGATAACATTCCTGGTCCTTCTCCAACTCATGATGATTATATGAGCATTTATCAGCATGCAGCATCCAAAGCAGATGCGACCCTGCATGGTGAAGACTCTGTGAAATATATGGCTTTTATGTATGGAGGAAAGATAAAGAAGGTGGCTCCATTCTATTCAGATTTCTTCGACTGGGAGCTTGTGCGAAAACGCGTGTTCGAATTCCAGGTCGATGACAAAGCCAAATCTGCCTGGTGGTGCGAAGCTCATCTATATTCTGAAGAGCACCACACTATACATAGACTACAAGGTGGCAGAGCTGAGTTCTATTACTGCACTTACGACAAACTCTATGCAAAGGATTGCCCAGAGCTTTTGGCCAACAAACGGTTGGTAGAAGGAACTGTTGTAGACTCCAGTGGAAAGCCTATGGAAGGTGTGAATGTGAGTGTGTATGGCAGCAATGATGGAGACTTCACAGATGCAGAGGGTCATTTCTCATTCTGGATGCCATACAAAGAGGCGCATATCCAAGCCTCGCTCTATGAATACAAATTGACACATGTTCCCTATACTGGTGAACCTCTCAAAATGGTGCTTAAGCATTGGGGCGAAGAGTAATTACATTTACCATTTGACCATTTACGAATTACCATCTATATGAAACGAATACTTGTACCAATCATCCTTAGCTGCCTTTTCGGTTGTCAACTGAAGGCACAGACAACAGAGTGTAAGATTCTCAGTCGTACTGACGGGTCTATTACTTTTGAGGTAGACGAAAACCTGCCTGCGCCAAAAAAGACAGAGATAGACAAGTATCGTGTTCGCCCAGGCAGTGAGATTGCTCAATCCATCCTCAGCCGCTATGAGATTCCCAAAGGGAAGGAAGGTATCATCGCGACTAGTTTTCAAGACGAGAAAATCACAAGTGAAGGACCTGACGTCTTGTTCCAAGCGATGTTGAATGCTTACGCTAACCATCGTCCGCTGGTGCTCTCGCCCGATATGATTTGGTTGGTCATCAGTCAGGGATTCAGCCATTATGTCAACGAACATGCGGAAGAACTGCGCGACAAACTTGTGTCGCATGATGGAAAGGTGGACTTGGTGGTTCAAAGTGGCCAAGACCTGCTCACCAACAAGAATGTGGATTGGGATGGTATCTTCAATCAGTTTGAGCAGCAGATTAAAGACAACACCAAAGGCGATGTGGCATCGATGATGACTGCCAACTTCTCAACGACAGGTCCGACAGAGCGGATTACCTCGCAGATTACCTTGATGGATGCCGTCAATCAGTATTTCGAGTTTATCGTCATGTATTTGGGTTGTGGCATCCCCAACATCACCCTGCAAGGTACAGCAGAGGATTGGCAGAAGGTATTAGACAAGACGCGTATGCTCAGTCAGTATGGGTTGGAATGGTGGACAAAAGACTTGGAAACGATTCTTACCGAGTTTGTCAATACAGCGAAAGGACACCCAGAGAAGCATTTCTGGCAGAACATCGTGATGCAGAAACGTCCGGACGAACTGCGAGGCGGTGCCTGCGATATGCGTCCAGCCACCCGTCTCACAGGATGGTTCCTCATCCTCTTCCCCTTCAAGAAAGACGGACTGCTAACCGACTATAACGTGAAAAACGGGGACGAATTGATGTCCGAGATGGTACGCGTGAAGTTCAGGTATCTCATCGTAGACGAACACGGCAAAGTAACCACTGAGCAACCGATGGAACTCTATGCAGGCTTCATCGGTATCGAACCCGATAGGAAAGATATGGCAGTTGTGCCAAAGATTGGCTGGATAGTCAGGAAGGCAGAGAATACAGATGCTGCACAGGAAAAACTCAAGAATATGGCAACTGGCGACAAGGAAATCGATATCCGAGTACGTGAAGTACCAGAAGCACTCAAGGGAGCAGAACATCTACAGTCGCTCACCATCCGCTTTGCAGACAAAGTCGTTGTTCCCTTATGGATGGACCATATCAAGATTGACCGATTCACCATCTATGGTGAGATGACGGACGATGAAAAGGCAACGCTAAAACAGCGTTTCCCTAAAATGGAGATAAAAAGGGAGAAGCACTATCGAGATTCTGTTGTCAAATTCATCAAATAGAAATACTATTAATATTTAGCTGTTAAACCTAATAAATGGCTGATAATCAAACCAAAAGAGAATCAATCACTAAAACTGACGGAATATGAATGCAAGAAACTTGATACAAATATGGGTAGTTGCTACCATGTTGCTGGCAGCTCCTTGCACTATCCTGGCTGATGACTACGATGATTACAAGCAAACGGTGATGGACTACTATGGGCTGAAACTGAGTTTTCCTGAGAAGATGGTAGATTCGACGGTATTCCCTAAAGATAAGGCAAGCATATTTAGTTCTTGCTTTTTCTACTTTGCTGATGCAAGAGAATCAGCGCCTTCTACTAGTGGGGTGGGATACCCTGGAGGGTTGTTCCTCCAACTCGATGAGGGTTGCTACGTCATTATGGAAGCTCATTCGCTTCGCGAGAAACCTCGACCTGGACAGTTTCATTCCATTGATGAAAATACAGTTAAGCATTATGAGCCACATTTCGACAGTTATATGTTGAACAACTGCGGTCTGCCTTGGTTCCATATCAACCATGAACCTTCTGTGTTGAACAATCAAGAAGTGATGAAAAAGATAGATGACGCCCGCAGCAAATATGTCTTATGCACAGAGAACACGAAGTTGCAGAAACAAACCAATTCAGATCGCGTTTGTATTGTAAGGCTACCTTATATTGATAAAATATATTGTGGCATAGAATATTTCATGCGCGATTCTGCAAATACAGCAGATGGCAGACACTGTAAAAATGAAACACTCAATAATGTTTGGAATGAGTGCAGTTTGTGCTACGGAGTGGAATTCTACAGAGCCGACCGCTATATCCCTTTCACCATGTTAGTTTTCATCAACAGTAAACGTGGCAAAAATATTGAGAAGTATGTAGAACGTCTTGCTCGTTACATCTATTTCGACCCTAAGTTTAAGTTTTAGTGATGGTTCTAAACCTTCTGAATGGTTTTACTATCAAACATATAGAAATCAAAAGATAATTATATATGAAACGTATACTTTTATCGATAATATTTAATTGCCTTATCGTTGGTCAATTGGTGGCTCAGACTCCGGATGCTACCAAACAGACGGGCAGCCACCCTTCGCTGCAAATGACCCATGTAGATTCTATGCTTGTTGGGAGAATAGCTGGTCCTGGAAGGGATTGTAAGATCCTGAATCAATCCGAAGGAACTATCACCTTTGAGGTGGATGAAGGTCTGGAAGTCATACTTGATGAGTATCCTCGTCGTCATTACCCTCCAACAGTCACGATAAGGGGAATGTTGCAAGCAATGCAAATACATGAATCGGATTTCAATGTTGTTGGGCACGGCATTCCTGACAGCATCCAGTATATGGGCGAAGATGCGTTCTATCGGACATTGGTGCGGGCATACGCCTATCATCGTCCTTTGGTACTTTCGCCTGATATGATTTGGTTGCTCATCAGCCAGAGTTTTGGCGAGTTTGTCTCTAAAAATGCAGAGCAACTCCGCTCACAGATAGTGAGTCATGAAGGACAAAAGGAGATAAAGGTTTATTCGAAGCACGAACTGCTCACCGACAAGGATGTGGATTGGGACGACATCTTCAATCAGTTTGAGCAGCAGTTAGCTGCAAACACCAAAGCCAATATTGCCAAGACCATCACAGCTGACTTTACCACAACAGGGCGCACAGAGCGGATTGCATCGCAAATTACACTGATGAGTGCCGTGAAGGAATATTTCAAATACGTAGTAGGATACACGGTTTGTGGTATTCCCAGCGTCACCCTTCAGGGAACGGTAGCCGATTGGGAGAAGGTGCTACAAAAGACGCTGGCTTTGGAGCAATTCGGAATGGGTTGGTGGACTAAACAACTGGAGCCTATCTTGGAAGAATTTGTGAAAGCTGCCTCAGGGCATCCCAATAGCAAATTTTGGAAAGACATCGTGATGCAGGATCGTCCCGACCGTCTGCGAGGCGGAGGATGTAATATTTATGAAAAGCCAACGAACCTCGATGGTTGGTTCTTGAAGCTGTTTCCTGATGTGGAGAAGAAAACGGTACCTTTGACTGTTCCTCATAACCAAGGGATGAAGTCGGAGCAGGTGAGAGTTCCATTCAAGTACGTCATTGAGGACCCGCAGAGAGTGGTGCTCAAGACCTACGATATGGAAATGATTGCAGGTTTCGTGGGCGTTGAGGAGGACAAGCAGACATATGCACTGACTCCTAAGATGGGATGGGTTGTACGTAGAGGGAGCGAAGAAGAAGATGCGATTGCGAAAATAACGAATATAACGAGACAGGACTACTACATACTGCCAGCAGAGGAAGTGATGCCTATCCTACAGAAAATCAAACATGCAGAATACCTCCAACTGTCGTTCAAAGGCAAAGTGGAATTGCCTGACTGGATGGACGATATGCAGATAGACCACTTTACCATTTATAACGACATTACTGCAGACGAAGAGAAAGCTCTCAAAAAGCGATTCCCCAAAATGGAGATAAAAAGGGAGAAGCACTATCGAGATTCTGTTGTCAAATTCATCAAATAGAAATACTATTAATGTTTAGCTGTTAAACCTAATAAATGGCTGATAATCAAACCATAAGAGAATCAATCACTAAAACTGACGGAATATGAATGCAAGAAACTTGATACAAATATGGGTAGTTGCTACCATGTTGCTGGCAGCTCCTTGCACTATCCTGGCTGATGACTACGATGAATACAGGCAGAAGATGATGGATTACTACGGTGTGAGGCTGAGCATACCTGAGGAGATGATAGAAGAGACCGTGTTTTCTAAGGATGGAGTGTTTCGTAACAACTATTTCTCTTTTGCCGATATAAAAGAATCAGGCGGTAATATCCCCAATTTCGAAGGTGGGGTGTTCATCCGGCTCGATGAGGCTTGCTACGTCATCATGGAAAGTCTGTCACATAGCCAGAAGCCACAACCTGAGAGTTTTCCACCAATTGACGAGAACACCATCATGCACCACAAATCTTATTTTGACGGCAAAATGTTGAATAATTGTGGCTTGCCTTGGTTTCATATCGACCATTCACCAGAAATTCTGAATGATGAAGAAATGATGAAAAAGATTGAAGATGCACGTAACAGATATGTCAGAACCTTTACTAACGGAGAACTTGTCTTACATTCAAAATCAGATTGTGCGTACATCGTACAGATTCCCAATCTTGATAAAATCTATTGCGGCACTGACTTCCTTCTGCGTGATTCTGCAACAATAGCAAGCGGCAAGCACAGCAACATAGAAACGCTCAATAAGGAGGTTTGGGGGAAGTGTGACGAATGCTTCGGCATCGATTTCTATAGGGCTGACCGCTACGTGTCTGTCAACATGTTGGTATTTATCGATAGCAAACACACTACATGGAGCATCGGACAGATTGCAGACCAACTCAGCCGTTATATCTATTTCGACCCTAAGTTTAAGCAATAACAGCATTAAAGAGGAGACATAGACCACCTTTTTTCACTTAAACAGCGAAAAAAGCGCAAAGTTTCTTTGTCTTTAATGAGTTTTATTTCGTATCTTTGTACCCTGAAAGATGGGACGAAGATATCATGACATACGAAATCGGCTGTCGAGACAGTACGAATCAAGGGAAGCTGACGCAATTGGATTCATCTTACTTGATGAATTGTGCGGTCTGTCGACTGTGGATGTGCTGACGGGAAAAGACGATGAAATGGCCGATTTTGACGCACTAAAGGTTGACACAGCGATGGAGAGACTGCAGGAGGGCGAACCAATTCAGTATGTAGTGGGCAAGACGCAGTTTTGCGGATTAACGATCGGAGTGAGGCCGGGTGTGCTGATTCCTCGCCCTGAGACGGAGGAATTGGTGGAAGCAGTCAGCAAAGGACGACGAAACAGCATCTTGGATATCGGTACAGGTAGCGGATGTATTGCTTTAGCCTTGAAGCACCGTTTTCCACAAGCGGATGTGACAGCGATGGATATATCGGAAGATGCATTGAGGATTGCCCAGGAGAATGCCCGACGGTTGGGATTGGACATCCATTTTACACAGCAAGATATACTGCATGCCACACCAGAGGATATGAAGTATGACCTGATAGTGTCGAATCCTCCCTATGTGTGTGAAAGCGAACGCGCACAGATGGAACGTCATGTGTTGGACTACGAACCTGGCTTGGCACTCTTTGTTCCAGATGATGATCCGCTGCTGTTCTATCGAGCCATCATCAATTATGCTTCGACAGCCCTCATGGATGGAGGAATGCTTGCTTTCGAAACGAATCGTGAATATGCGACAGAAGTTGGAACGTTGATGAAGGAAGGTGGATGGAGCAATGTAGAAGTGAAGAGGGATATGTTTAACAACGAAAGAATCGTCATAGGATGCCTATCAAGAAAACTATAAGCGAAAACGAAGCATGGATACGTCTGTCAGCCAAATGTGCAATGACGGAGCTTTGTGTGGCAGATATCCGCAGGATGATGAGCCGTTGGGAATTGCCCGAAGGGGCAGACGAGCGGATCGTAAAACGCCTGCAAACTGACCGATATGTGGACGAATGCAGGTATGCTCATGCATTTGTGCGTGACAAGTTCCGCTATAACCACTGGGGATGGAGCCGCATCGAACGTGAACTGAAAATGAGGGGTATTGCCCAAGCGTATATTGACGAGGCAAAGGATGAAATCAGCGAGGAAGATAATCTGGCTTTACTACGAAAACTGATTGATGCCAAACGTCGGACCGTGAAAGGTAAGAACGAATACGAAATCAACGCCAAACTGTTCCGCTTTGCGATGGGGCGCGGGTTCAGCTATGCTGCTATCAACGAGGTATTGAACACAAACTTTGAGGAATGAACATACTGAATGATATTGTCGATTTTCTCTTCCCCCGTTATTGTCCAATTTGTAACAGTCGGTTGAGCATAGGAGAAAAGAACATCTGTTTCCTGTGCCTGAGCAGCTTGCCACGTACAAACGCACATTTATCCAAAGAGAATCCGATTGAGAAACTATACTGGACGCGACTGCCTATCGAACGAGCAACCTCTTTCTTTTTCTACGATTCCATCGAATCAAGAGAGACAATCTATCACATCAAATATTTCAATGACCCGAAAATAGGTGAAATGGTGGCAAAAGCAATGGCTGAGGAAATAAAGGAGTCGGGGTTCTTCGATGGAATGGACCTGATTGTCCCCATTCCGCTTCATCCGAGACGTTTAAGAAAGCGCGGCTACAACCAGTGTGACTATATCGCTAAAGGTATCAGTGAAGAAACAGGAATACCTATCGGAAAAGATATCGTGCGCAGAATCGTAGACAATAGTTCGCAGACCCATCTGCTCGAAACAGAAAGGAAAGAGAATGTTGTTGGTATCTTCCAATTGGTGCATCCTGAAAAAGTGAGAGGCAAACATATTCTGCTCATCGACGATGTCATTACAACTGGTGCAACCTCCATTTCTTGCGGGCAGGAACTGGCAAAGGCCGGTAATGTGAAGATATCGGTGGTAAGTATGGCTTATGCAGGTAAGAAATTCTTAAGTTATGAAAATAGACAGTATTGATTTAGGTGAACGCCCTGTGTTGCTGGCTCCGATGGAAGATGTGACAGATCAGGCATTCCGACTCTTATGTAAGGAGTTTGGAGCTTCGATGGTTTACTCAGAATTCGTGAGTGTGGACGCACTGATCCGTTCGGTAAATCGTTCGTTGCAAAAGATTACAGTGTGCGAGGAGGAGCGGCCTGTAGCTGTTCAGATATATGGCAGGGATGTAGCTTCGATGGTGGAGGCAGCCAAAATCATTGAGGCTGAAGCCCATCCCGATGTGTTGGATATTAATTTCGGATGTCCTGTGAAGAAGGTAGCAGGAAAAGGTGCAGGTGCAGGGATGCTGAAGAATATCCCACTCATGCTGGAAATCACCAAAGCTGTCGTAGAAGCTGTACATCTTCCTGTCACGGTGAAAACACGTTTAGGATGGGACCATGAACATAAAATCATCGTTGAACTGGCTGAACAACTGCAGGATTGCGGCATCAAAGCACTTACGATTCATGGAAGGACACGCAGTCAGATGTACACAGGAGAGGCCGATTGGACACTGATAGGTGATGTGAAGAATAATCCAAGGATGCATATCCCTATTATCGGGAATGGTGATATCACATCGCCTGAGCGTGCAAAAGAGTGTTTTGACCGCTATGGGGTGGATGCCGTGATGGTGGGAAGAGCTACTTTCGGCAGACCATGGATATTCAAGGAAATACGTCATTATCTAGATAATGGAACGCCAATAGAGGGCCTGACCAATCAATGGAAACTAAATGTGTTGAGACAGGAGATACTGAAAAGCGTTGCTTGTAATACCAAGGGAGAGTTGGGTGGTATCCTTCATGTACGCCGCCATCTAGCTGCATCGCCGCTCTTCAAGGGAATACCTAATTTCCGTCAAACGCGCATCAAGATGCTAAGGGCAGAAACGATTGCTGAATTGTTCGCTGTTCTCGATGAAATCGAGGATTTACTGTGAATTGTGTGCCATATCACGAATCATACGGAGTTCGGGATATGTAAAGAATATCGTTACGGTCTTACCCGTTTCCAAACCTGTATATTCATACATCAGATCTGTTTTGGCTTCTATGAGCTGGTTTACCATTGGCATCATTGACGGTGTCTTGATGATTGTCTCGATAGTAGCATTCTTCATGCCTTTTGCAAAGGCTTCGTTGCTTAGGGGATTGTCGAACCTGACAATGCTGTCTTCAGCTACGGTATAACAGTAAGTCCACCTCTGATTACCATACACTACACCCATCAAAACGTATTTGTCACCCGATTTGCTGGGACATGTAGCATTCACTGTTTCAGCAGTCTTTTCCAATACTTCTTTTGCATGTTGCTCCGAACGCAATACACTATCGACCGCATTACGCTGCTGCTGGTTACAAGCAGTCATCCCCATCAGCATCATCAATCCTATGAATAATCTTTTCATTTCCTTGTTTTTATTTGTTGCATCTTGCACACCCCACACATTGATCGAATTCCCCTTTCAGGCGCTGCTCAATCATAATATGCAGACGGTCGCGTAGAGGCGCAATTGGTATCTCATCGATGACCTGTCCTACAAAGGCTTGCATCAACAACATACGAGCCTCAGCAAGTGGAATACCTCGCTGACGGAGGTAAAAAAGTGCCATTTCATCGAGTTTTCCGATTGTACTGCCGTGCGAACACTTTACATCGTCGGCATAAATTTCCAACATAGGCTGAGTGTACATCCGAGCTTCATCGCTGGCACAGATATTTTGATTGACTTCATCGCTAACTGACTTTTGAGCACCTGTTGCGACATATACCTTTCCTGCAAATGCGCCCACTGACTGTTCATCAACCACATACTTATAAAGTTCGTGACTGGTGCAGTTAGGCACTTCATGACGAATCAATGTGTTGTTGTCCACCATTTGATTCTTATCAGCCATCACACACCCGTTGAGTGTCACTTCTCCATATTCACCCATCAGATAGGCCTTGATAGTGTTGCGAGTGATTCCATTAAACAAAGCGATGTTATTGTGTTTCACAGTGGCATAACGCCCCATTTGGAGATAAACATTATTGAAGCGAGTACATGACGTATGTGTTTCCTCAAGCTCGTAAAGTTGCAGGTTTGCGTTATCTCCAATAAACACTTCTACTACCTGTGTAGCCAGATAGTGGAACTTATCGCGCGTCATATAATGCAGCATCAATACTGCAGATGCACCTTCCTCTAAAACAATTAGGATACGTTTATGCTCCATTTGATTGTTTCCTGCAGCAAAAATATCTGTCAGTTCGATAGGTTTTTCGAGCCGCTGATTTTTCGCCACATGGATGCAAAGGCACTCCTGAGTAAGTGCTGTATTAAGTGCAGTGATTGAATCTTGGTTGTCCGCCGCTTTCGTATAATATCGATTCAGCAACTCTAAGTTGTTCACCCCAATCACTTGACCTTGTACATCGCCAAGTGGAGATGCGGTCAGATACATTGGGTAAGTTTGTTTACCATCAAAAGCTGCTCGCACATCAATATAGCGATATTCTTCCACCTTCTTGGAGGGGAATCCTTGTGTACGGAATGTTTCTATCGCAGCATCTCGATACTGATTGAGGATATCGGGAGCAATTGCAAATAGTTTTGCACGATTAGCTGTATAGAGATCTATGTATGACTGTTCCAAGTTCATTCTTTTATCCAATCAAAACCGTTATCTTCGATTTCCTTTGCCAGTTCTGGTCCTGCCGTCTTCACAATCTTGCCATCCAACAATACATGGACAAAGTCGGGACGGATATAATCGAGTAGACGCTGATAGTGCGTGATAACAATAGCACTGGTTTGTGGGGTGCGGAGCTTGTTGAACCCTTCCGCAACTACTCTTAGTGCATCTACATCAAGACCGCTATCCGTCTCGTCAAGGATGCAGAATGTAGGCTGCAGCATTGCCATTTGGAAGATTTCATTACGTTTTTTCTCACCTCCCGAGAAGCCTTCGTTGACGGAACGTGATACCAGTTTCTTATCGATATCCACCAGTTTTTGAGTATCGCGCATCAGTTTCAGGAACTCAGTTGATTTCAATGGCTCTTGTTTCAGTGCTTCCCTACGCGCATTGACAGCTGCACGCATGAAGTTGGTCATACTGACACCTGCAATCTCAACAGGCAGCTGGAAAGAGAGGAAAATGCCTGCATGTGAACGTTCCTCAGGAGTCATAGCCAAGAGGTCTTGTCCATTGAACGTCATGCTGCCTTCCGTCACTTCATATTTCGGATGTCCTACGATTACATTGCTTAACGTACTCTTTCCTGCACCGTTGGTACCCATCACGGCATGTATCTCGCCATCACGAATGGTAAGGTCGATTCCTTTTAAAATCTCTTTGCCTTCAACTTGGGCATGTAAGTTCTTGATTTCTAACATCTTTCTCTTTATTTCGTTATCACCGTTATAACGTCATTAAATCTTCTTTAACCCACAGTTCCCTCAAGTGAAACACTGAGCAGTTTCTGTGCCTCTACTGCAAATTCCATAGGGAGTTTGTTGATGACATCTTTCGCATATCCATTAACTATCAGTCCTACTGCCTGCTCGGTAGGGATACCACGCTGATTGCAGTAGAACAGTTGGTCTTCACTGATTTTGGATGTGGTTGCCTCGTGTTCAACGATGGCAGAGTTGTTGTGGCAATCTATATATGGGAACGTATGTGCACCACACTCACTGCCTAAGAGGAGAGAATCGCATGAGCTGTAATTACGTGCTCCCTCTGCCTGCGTACCAATCTTCACTAATCCTCGATAAGAATTTTGGCTTTTACCTGCCGAGATTCCCTTACTGATGATGGTACTCTTGGTGTTTTTTCCCAAATGGATCATCTTTGTACCCGTATCAGCTTGTTGGTAGTGATTTGTGACTGCAACGGAATAGAATTCTGCTTGAGAATTGTCGCCACTAAGTACGCAACTTGGGTATTTCCATGTAATAGCAGAACCTGTCTCGACCTGTGTCCATGATAGTTTGCTGTTGGTGCCTCTGAGGTGTCCGCGTTTTGTCACGAGGTTCAATACTCCTCCCTTGCCATTCTCGTCGCCTGGATACCAGTTCTGAACAGTGGAATACTTCACTTCTGCGTTGTTCATTACTACAATCTCTACGATAGCGGCATGTAACTGGTTTTCATCACGCATCGGTGCTGTACATCCCTCCAAATATGAAACATAGCTGTCATCGTCTGCAATGATGAGCGTACGTTCAAACTGACCTGTGTTGCGAGCATTGATGCGGAAGTAACTGCTCAACTCCATCGGACAACGCACTCCCTTTGGAATATAGACAAACGAACCATCAGAGAAGACAGCTGAATTAAGAGCTGCGAAAAAATTATCACGATAAGGTACAACGGTACCTAAATACTGTTGTACGATATCTCCGTGTTCTTTGATGGCTTCTCCGATAGAGCAGAATATAACACCCTTTTCGCGCAATTGCTCTTTAAAAGTGGTCTTCACACTAACACTGTCCATGATGGCATCAACAGCGGTGTTTCCGCTCAAAGCTAAGCGTTCTTCGAGGGGTATGCCCAATTTGTCAAAGGTTTTTTCTAGCTCTGGGTCTATAGAACCTGTATTCTGGGATTTCTTCGCCGTTGGGTCGGCATAATAACTAATTGCCTGATAGTCAATGAAGGGCACATGCACATGTCCCCATTTAGGTTCCGTCTGCTCTTTCCAATAGCGGAACGCTTTCAGGCGAAAGTCAAGCATCCACTCTGGTTCGCCTTTCTTTGAAGAGATGAGCCGAACGATGTCTTCGTTCAGCCCTCTCTCAATGATTTCTGTATGTACATCTGTGGTGAAGCCGTACTGATATTGCTTGTCGGCTACCTGTCTGACATACGCATTATTGTTTTCGCTCATCGAATGATGAATTATGCATGTAATGCATTATCATAGTTTCTGTTTCACCTCAACTTCTGTGAAGGTTTCCAAAATATCTCCTTCGTGGATATTGTCATAGTTCACAATCGAGATACCGCATTCGAAATTTACGCCTACCTCTTTCACATCATCCTTGAAACGTTTCAGAGCGTTGATCTGCCCCGTGAAGATGACAATACCATCACGAATGACACGTACCTTATTGCTACGCTGCACTTTTCCACTGGTAACAAATGCACCTGCCACAGTTCCCACCTTAGTGATGTGGTAAACCTGACGTACTTCGAGGTTAGCAGTCACTTCTTCCTTCGTTTCTGGTGCAAGCATACCTTCCATCGCACTCTTGATCTCCTCAATAGTGTCGTAGATAACTGAGTAGAGACGGATGTCCACTCCTTCCTGCTCAGCCAATGCGCGGGCAGCCTTTGAAGGACGAACCTGGAAACCGACAATAATAGCATCTGAAGCTGCAGCAAGCGTGACATCACTCTCACTAATTTGTCCGACAGCCTTATGAATGACATTCACTTGAATCTTTTCTGTTGAGAGCTTGATGAGTGAATCACTTAATGCTTCGATTGAACCATCCACGTCACCTTTTACTACGATATTAAGCTCCTTAAAGTCTCCAAGAGCGATACGGCGACCCAACTCATTGAGGTCGATACGCTTCATTGTACGCAGACCCTGCTCACGCTTCAGCTGTTCACGTTTATTACATATATCACGTGCTTCCTGTTCTGTATCCATCACATGGAAGGTATCGCCTGCTGTTGGTGCACCGTTCAATCCCAGAATCACAGCTGGTTCGGCTGGCAATGCTTTCTCAATACGTTGTCCGCGTTCGTTGAACATTGCTCTGACGCGTCCGAAGTGAGTTCCTGCCAATACGATATCACCTTGATGCAAGGTTCCGTTCTGACAAAGGACAGTAGCTACGTATCCACGTCCTTTATCGAGGGTTGATTCAATCACAGAACCTGTTGCCTTACGGTTGGGGTTGGCACGAAGGTCGAGCAACTCGGCTTCCAACAACACTTTATCCATCAGTTCGTCAACACCGATTCCTTTCTTCGCACTGATTTCTTGGCTCTGATACTTACCTCCCCAGTCTTCTACCAAGAGGTTCATATTGGCCAACTGTTCCTTAATTTTCTCAGGATTAGCTCCTGGTTTATCTATCTTATTAATGGCGAACACCATTGGAACACCTGCTGCCTGAGCATGTGCAATAGCTTCCTTTGTCTGAGGCATGATGGCATCATCGGCAGCGATAATAATGATGGCGATATCTGTCACCTGTGCACCACGGGCACGCATAGCAGTGAACGCTTCGTGACCTGGTGTGTCGAGGAAGGTAATATGACGTCCGTCTTTCATCTTCACGTTGTAAGCACCAATATGCTGTGTGATACCTCCTGCTTCACCCGCAATAACGTTGGTCTTGCGGATATAGTCAAGCAACGAAGTCTTACCATGGTCAACGTGGCCCATCACAGTGATAATAGGAGCACGTGACTCGAGATCTTCCTCTTTGTCTTCTTCTTCAACGATGGCATTGCTGACTTCACCACTGACATAGCTCGTGGTGAACCCAAACTCCTCTGCGACAATATTAATGGTTTCGGCATCTAGACGCTGGTTGATACTTACCATCACACCTATTGACATGCACGTACCGATGACTTTTGTTACAGGTACGTCCATCATCGTTGCCAATTCGTTCACGGTTACAAATTCTGTGAGCTGTAGAACTTTGTTGTCTACATTCTCCTCTTCCTCCATTTCCTGACGATGACGTTCGCGTTTCTCCTTACGGTTCTTCACGCTGCTCTTCACAGATTTCGTTGTCAGGCGTACCAGTGTCTCTTTTACCTGCTTTGCTACTTCTTCGTCAGTTAGCTCGGCTTTCACCTCTTTCTTTCTCTTGCTCTTCTTTCCCTGCTGAGGCGTATTTTGGCTATTCGGACGCTGATTGTTTTTTGCACTTTGAGGGCCTTTCTCTACCTTAGGGTTCGTCTTCTGCTGATTAGCAACAGCATTAATATCCACCTTGCCTTTGGTGATACGTTTACGTTTCTTCTTCTGGCCATCAGCATTTTCCTTATTATTGCCAAGTTCTTGGATCACAGACTCCTTGTATTTCAACTTAGCCTCTTGACGCGCACGTTCCTTTTCTTCACGCTCTTTCTTACGCTCTGCTTTTGATTTCTTATCCGGACGAGTCTTAGAGTTGATATTACTCAGATCGATGAAACCTACCTTTTTGAAATTCAAACCTGGATCAGGAGTTGCGACGTGGAACACGCCTTCTTCTGATTCTTCTAACTTTGTCTCATCCTTCTGCTTATCAGCTTGCTGAGGCGTTTCGTCCTGCGCTTCATCTACGTTGTCAGGAGCCGCCTCTTCTTTACTATCGACCTTTTCCGGTTCAGGTGTGTTTATTACTTGCGGAGTCTCTGGTGTCACAAGTGTTTCTGGAGTTTCTTGAATTGGTTCTGGTTTTAGCTCAGACTTAATTTCAGGTTTTTCCTCCACTATAGGACTTTTCTTTTCCTGTAGTTTACCCAACACCTTCAGTTCGGCTTTCTTCTCGCTTTCGAGACGGAACACCTCCTGCTGCTCTTTCTGCTTTTTCAGTTCGGCTTCACGCCGTAATTGTTCTTGTAGTTCCTTGGCTTTGCGTTCGGCCTTTTCCTGCTGCTCCTTCTCCTTCCGCTTTTGGATATGCAGGTTGGTCTCTTGTTTCTTCTGCTTATCACTACCAAACTCCTTGAGCAATATGTCGTACTGCTCATCTGTTATCTTGGCATTGATGCTCGCGTCTTCCAAAGGTTTTCCTTTTTTCTGCAGAAACTCAGCAACAGTGTTGATTCCAACGTTTAATTCCTTTAGTGCTTTATTTAATCTTGGCATTGTTTATTAATTCATAATTAATAATGCATAATTCGTATTTTAACCCTTGAGAGAAGGGAAAAAGGGGTGAGGCTGTTAATCCTCGAACTCTGCGCGGAGAATTCTCAGTACTTCGTCTACTGTGTCCTCTTCAAGGTCTGCTTTCTCGATAAGAAGGTCACGTGGAGCATCGAGTACAGCCCTTGCAGTATCCAAACCGATCTTCTTGATAGCTTCAATAACCCATTCTTCGATTTCATCCTTAAACTCATCAAGATAGATATCATCCATATTCTTCTCGTTTTCATCGAGTTCACGGAATACATCGATTGTATAGCTGGTCAACATACTTGCCAGTTTGATGTTCATACCGTTTTTGCCAATAGCGAGCGACACCTGATCAGGGTTGAGGTAAACTTCTGCCTTACGTTCTTCCTCGTTCAAGATGATAGAGTTGACACGAGCTGGAGCCAAAGCACGCTGAATCAGGAGTTTGTCGTTCGTAGTATAGTTGATGACATCGATATTCTCGTTATGCAACTCACGTACGATACCATGAATTCTCGAACCTTTCACACCTACACAGGCACCAACCGGATCGATGCGGTCGTTGTAACTCTCTACTGCTATTTTAGCTCGTTCACCTGGGATACGGGCAATCTGGTGGATGGTAATCAGTCCGTCATTGATTTCAGGGACCTCTTGTTCCATCAGTCGCTGCAGGAACTCTGGAGCAGTGCGGCTTAAGATAATCTTTGGATTGTTGTTCTGATTATCCACGCGAAGTACTACAGCACGGGCTGTCTCGCCTTTGCGGAAGAAATCTGTAGGAATCTGTTCTGTCTTTGGCAAAAGCAATTCATTACCTTCATCGTCGAGCAACAGGGTCTCACGTTTCCATATTTGATATACTTCTGCAGTAACGATGGTACCCACCTTGTCAATGTATTTGTTGTACAAGTTATCATGTTCCAATTCCAAAATCTTTGAAGCCATCGTCTGACGGAGGTTTAGGATGGAACGGCGACCGAAGTCGCTGAAGTTGATTTTCTCTGCAACATCCTCGCCAATCTCATAGTCTTCATCAATTTTCTGCGCCTCACTCAAGCTGATCTGAGTGTTGGTATCTTCCACCGCATCATCAGCTACAACTACTCGATTACGATAAATTTCAAAGTCTCCATTCTCCGGGTTCACGATCACATCGAAATTCTCATCAGAGCCATATTGCTTCTGGAGAACATTGTGAAACGATTCCTCAATCACACTGACCAGTGTTGTACGATCAATGTGTTTTGTCTCTTTGAATTCCTTAAAGGTATCAATAAGACTGATTTGTTCTTCGTTTTTCTTTGCCATTATATATTTTGTTTATGTTATCTACGTTAAAAAACATCAACTCAAAAACTAATTACCGCTTTCACCCACTTCATCTCATCATACTTGAACTCCTTTGTCACTTCAACTAAGACAGGACGTTTCTTGCCTTCCACTTTCTGCTTCTCAGAATAACGGATGGTAACTGCTGTTTCGTTTGCATCAGCCAGAATACCTTGCAACTTTTTACCATCGATAGACATCACTTCCACCTCATTGCCGATATTGTTTTGATATTGCTGCAACACCTTCAATGGTTGACCAATACCTGCCGAACCCACTTCCAGTTCGAAGTCTTCTTCATCACGGTTCAAATGTGACTCGATGAAACGGCTCAAGTCACAGCAATCTTCAATCCACACTCCGTCTTTGTGGTCAATTTCAACAACGATACGGTTCTCTTTGTCTACGGTTGCGTCCACGAAGAAATACTCTTTTCCCTCGAGCCATTCTTCAACCAATGCTTTAATTCTTTTGCTATCTATCATACTTAATCAAAATAAAAGGGAGGAACTTTTCAGCCCCTCCTTCATTATTTCACGTTGCAAAGATACGCTAATATCGCAAAACCACCAAATTTTTTTTAACTTTTTTTGCTTTTTCGTGTTTCTTCAGCTACTTTACACCTTATTTTTTATTATAATTGTCACACAATGCCATAATTTGTGCATAAAAATCACAATCTAACTACCTCATCACATAATTCGCAAACGACAGGACGATGAGTGATGAATATCATTGTTTTCTGCGGATATGAGGCAAACAGTCGACGATATAGTTCTCGTTCAGTCTGTTCATCGAGTGAAGCACTGATTTCGTCTAGCAGCATGATGTTACCTGGCCTTAATAGTCCTCGAGCAATGGCAATACGTTGTGCTTGTCCTTCGCTCAAACCGCTACCACGCTCACCACACTCTGTATCCATTCCCTCTGGCAGGCCGAAAACAAAGTCGGCCATAGCAGTATGCAGCACTTTCCGCAGCTCTTCATCTGTGGCATCTGGTTTGGCTAACATGAGGTTATAACGAATAGCACCACTCATAAGGGTATTACCTTGTGGTACAAAGACAAAGTTTGAACGAGTATGTTCGCTGATCGGCTGCTGATTGTCGGCATTGAAGATTGTCATCGTTCCTTGCTCTGGTTTTATCAGTCCCAGCAACAGGCGGAAAAGGGTTGTCTTTCCTGCACCCGTCTGACCCATCAGAGCAGTCTTACTACCAGCAGGGAATAGGTGCGTAAAATGCGACAGGATCATTCGGTCCTCAGATGCATAGAGGAAGCATACGTCTTGAAGAGTCAACCCTAACTGACCTTTCATCAAGTGACGTGCCTCCTCACGTTCTTCCTCTACTTCCATATGTTCCATTTCTTCCAACCTGTCGATGCTGGCCGAAGCCTGAAACATCTGTGGCATCATATTGACCATCTGCAAAATAGGTTGCTGTATCTGTCCCACCAATTGCAAGAAAGATGTCATCACACCAAAGGTGATGAGACCGGCCTTGAGTTGCAGACCACCCCAGATGAATGCGAAAATGTAGCCAAGGCTAAAACTACAGCCAATCAACACACGGAATACAACAGTAAATTGTGCTCGGTGGTTCACCTTTCCTCTTAATTCGTGCTGCATGTTATCCAATCGTCCTGTCACCCAGTCGCCACTTTCCAAAGAACGAAGCACAGCGTTATGTTCCATAGACTCTTGCACTAACATCTGAATGGTACTTTCCTGTTGGCGTATGTCCTGCGTCATCTTGCGGATTTTCATAGCGACCAACTTACCTATCAGCACAAACAAAGGAGTGATTATCAATAGTATCCATGCCAATTTGCCATCCATCGACAGTAGTAGTAGGAATGCACCTATCAGTTGAAAAACAGTGATACAGAGGTCGGGGATGATATTTGTTGTGGCAGAACTAACAGTATTGATATCTTTTTCTAATCGCGAGGAGATATCGCCCGAATGCATCTCTTTCTGCTCATACATTTGACGGCGAAACAAATGGCTGAAAATACGAAGCCTGATAGATGTGCTTTGTATTACATCAGTCTTCACACCCCAATAGTAATAGACCTGCCTGCACAAGAGACCTCCAAGTACGGTAGCAATAATATAAGCAACCATCAACACAATGTCACCATCTGTACCAGTCTTGATAGTGACATCTATGAATTGTTTACAAAGCCATACCATCAACAGACCGAGCGACACCCGCCCGATACCTGCCACGATACGCACCAACATATTCAGTCTGATGCCTATTGTGTTATGCCAAAGCCATACTACGTATTTCACTCTTCAACAAGACCTGCTTCCTTCCAACCGTTTGTTAGCCTCATCACATCGTTGAGCGCCTGCTCATGGTTCACCTCGTACACCTCTGTAAGTGTATCTGTCAACTGTCCAATTGTGAAGTCACCCAACTCTAAAGCCTTTGTCCACAGCATGGCAGCTGTATCGTTCAGGCTTATCAGTTTTCCAAAATTAACGGTTTCTATACCTTCGCCAACAATTACTTTCTCGCCACACACTTCGCGTAGCACAAATCCTTTCTTCAGTTTCATATTACGAAATCTATTTTTAATAATGTTCTACGATAGATGGCAAGAATCCAACGTCGCACGGGTAGTAGCTTCCGCCACAGACGAGCAAAGCGCAGTCGTTTCTTCGTATAGAGGTATCGACGCTTACCATTAGGGGTAATGACATATTCTGCTATTGCAGCCACTTCATTCACCTTGCAACGCTCTACACCCGCATTATTCCCATCGCCCATTAAGCTCACCATCTCACCCTCAATGCCAATAATACGATGTATCACAAAATGCGTGCCATTTACCCAGGCCAGTACCACATCACCTTCTTTCAAGGAAGACTGAGGACTGACCAGTTCCACACTTTCTTTGCCGCCAATGATGAACGGATGCATGCTACTGCCCTTTACGGCTAGTATCACACGATGTCCTTCATGAAGCAATGCAATTGACTCATGAATGAGCACATCTCCATACATCGTCTTGACAGTCGTTTCCATCCTCCTTATTCTTTATTGCTAACCTCATTTCACCATCTCGTTGCATACCCTTGCAGCATCCTCGTCTGGTAGACAATCCAAATGCCAAATGGATGCATGAGTCACTAGCAAGTTCTCTGTTTCATGTAACCCTTCTGCTAACCGACTATCCCAACGCTTGCCTGAAATGGATATCATCAGTGCAGCATAAGCCTCTAAAGGCTTCAGACGTCGGATGACATTCTGTGGCGCCTGTTCTAACAGAACAATAGCACCTAATGGATAGCTCACATTGCGATAGCAAGGCGTCTTACCACTCCAAGGTGACCCATAAACTAAGATACTGCCATCATCGTGGATTCTCACAACCGGGTTATCGTCATTTATTAGTTCTGTTCCCTCGATATACTTAAGCCACAGTCTTGAGTGCGTACTCTTACCTGTACCGCTTTTCCCTAAGAACATATATGCCTTATCTTGAAAACTGACCACAGATGAGTGGAATAGTGCTGTTTGCTTGTTGGCAGTAGCCAAAGCATACATTACCATCAGCGCATTATTGACTCCAAACAAATTACTATTCTCTGCATAAATATCACCTTGTCGATAATCATTGCTACAAACTAACACCCCCATCAGTTTTTCATGTAGGAAGAACTGAAAACAAGGATGGTCACCGATATGTCCGGCACTTATCGATTGTCCTTCATCTTCCTGCACCATTTCCATCTTAAAATTGCTCAAGTCAGTCTGTGCCGTGCTAAGTCTCAGACGAAACACCACATTTACAGTTGGGACAGTTATAAATGGTTCATATTGCTGAAGGTCAAACTCAATGTTCGCATTATCAACTGTTTCTAACGCAAACACATGACCTGCCACCTTATAATATATTTCCTTCATATCATTTCAATTGAGTTGCAAAGTTAGTGTAAATCGGGCGAATAGCCAAAAATTTTGAAGAGTTTTTCCTAAATGCGGTCTATCTTCGACTTTTTTTTACATTAGTTTTAAACCTTTTGTCATTTCGAAGGTCAAAATCATGAAATTGTAGAAAATGTAGGGCTGAATAATTAAAAACTTTAGAAAAGAATATTCATTATTAACAAACAAATTAAAAAATTACATTACGTATGAAGAAATTAGTTTTCGCATTCGTAGCAATGATGATCGCTACATGCAGTTTCGCTCAGGCTCCTCAAGGTGGCTTTGGTGGCGGAATGGGACAGTTCAATCCAGAAGACATGGCTAAGCGCCAGGCAGATCAGTTGAAGACCACTTGTGAGCTCAACGATGAGCAGTATAAGAAGGTTAAGGACTACTATGTAGAGCAGTCAAAGGCTCAGATGGAGCAGATGCAGAAGATGATGCAGGGTGGTCAAGGTGGTGGCCAGCAAATGGACATGGAAGCTATGCGTAAGCAGATGCAGGAGCGCCAGGAAGCACAGAACAAGTTCTTGAAGGGTGTTCTCACAGAGGATCAGTTCAAGAAGTATGAAACAGCTCAGGCAGAGCGTCGTCGTCAGTTCCAAGGAATGGGCGGCCAAGGTGGTCCTCAAGGACAGCGTCCACAGGGTCAGCGTCCACAGGGTGGCCAAGGTGGCTTCGGCGGTGGTTTCCCAGGTGGTCAGCGTCAGCAATAAAAACTCAATAAGTATAAATTCACTCGAAGGGGCCGATGCATCGTGCATCGGTCTCTTTTTTGGTACTCTAAATCCGCCACATAAGAGAACTTTTATGTGAAGAAGTTTTTTTCTATTGGTGTCCGCTAAAAGTTGAAAATCAATAAAGTATGTGTCCGCAGTGCCGATAAAGAGGCATTGTGGACACATACTTCAAAAATTGAGCTCCCTCCATACTTCATATCCTTCCTTTTTAGTGGACAGTCAATATAATCATTTATAGTTAAGAGAGTGAACTCCAAACTATAAACTTTATTGAATCGTATCTTTACAAACTGGTGCGATGGCATTGTTTGCCGTATCTTTTCATTTGTAAGTTAACGATGACTGTCTTGCAATTTTAACAGAGCTTCCAAATAATAATAGTCAGCATAGATGATGCTGGCATCAATTTCCGTTCCGGCAGGATGATGCCCTGTGGAGTGAAGGAGGAAAGAGAAGTTTTTATCACGGCTTTGATAGCGGTTGCTGCTGAGTTGGTTGAGCGTCTTGACAGCAAAGTCAAAGTAGGTGGTAGCCTGGTCTGTTGAGACGTATTCAGAGAGTTCGAGCAAGGCGGAAGCTATGATGCAGGCTGCTGAAACGTCCTTAGCACCGTCAGGTGCGTCCATATCCCATCGGGGGATGCAGTCATCACTTGTCTCTTTCAAGCGTTTAATATAGATGCCAGCTGCCTTCTGTGCATGATTGAGGAAACGTTTGTCTTTTGTGAAGCGATAGACCATCGTATAGCCATAGATGGCCCATGCCTGTCCGCGGCTCCACATGGAATTGTCCGAATAACCTTGATGAGTCTTGCCGCATAGGAACTTACCCGTCCGCTGGTTATATACTGCCACATGATAGCAGGAGCCGTCGGGACGGAAATGGTGCTTCATCGTGGTTTCGGCATGACGAATTGCGATATCCTTCAGACGGGGAGAGCCACCGTGTTCGGCTGCCCAAAAGAGCAGTTCGAGATTCATCATGTTGTCTATAATAGTGTTATGACCGCCATAATCCTTTATATGACGGGGCCAACTGAGGATTGTGCCCACGTCGGGGTTGAAGAGTGTGGCAAGGGAGTCGGCTGCAAGAAGGGCTGCTTCGCGGTAGCGTTCATCTTTGCTTATCTCGTAGCCTTTGAGCATGGCATTGATGGTGATAAAGCCGAGGTCATGGTCATAGACAGGCTGGTCAACTAGTGGCAAGAGGGCATCGGTGTACCCTTTTGCTACCTTCTGTATAGCTTCACTCTTGTTATAGGCAAAGTCCATCCATAGGATGCCAGGCCAGAAGCCCGAGCACCATTCTTGGGGCGATGCTTTGCGCAAGTTCCAAGTCTGTTCACCATTCAGGATGTTCCTCGGCATCATCGTGAAATCATAGGGACGTAGGCTTTCCAGGGCACGATTTACCTGTGAGGAACAATAGGCCAGCGACTGACTGACGAGCGTGCTTCGGCTGTCCTTGCTGAAGACGACGTTCTCCACATGGTTGCCCACGTACATGGGGATATAGTCGGCGGTGGCGTACCATGCAGGCTTGCCTTCCATCTTGTCGTGTAACAGCCGACCGTTGATCTTGATGCCCTCGAAGGTGACACCTTTCACCTTGCGCTCATCGTTGTAGCCGTTGATAATGGAGAGGTAAGGCTGACTGCCCTTATAGCGGATATTCCTGAAGGTGACATTTTCCACGCCACGTCCAGGGGCTGTGCAGTACTTCTGGTTGTAGCCCACTTTCACCTGAACGATGCTTCCTTGTTCAATCTGCTCGATGCGGATGTTCTCGAAGGTGATGTTGCGTACGAGGTTGTTGTCGCCGCAGTTGATGGCCAGACAGCCTTGATAGTCCACCTGCGGCTCTGACTGTCCGAGTATGTCGATGTTCTCGTAGTGCAGGTTCTCGATGGTGTCGCCCCGCTCTGCATTGCCGTGGATGCCGATGAAGATGGGGTGTGCCACGTCTGCCCAGAGTGTGGAGTTGCGCATGGTCACATTGCGGCAGTTGCCGAAGAAGCCTTTGCGCGAGGCGTAGGCTGTGGTGCAGTCGTCGGAGTTGCGACAGAACACGCGTTCGTAAGACACATTCTGAGAGGCGAAGACGTTCAAGCCATCGCCCCAACCAGGATGGGATATGCTCTTCACGTTGCGGATGGTGACTCCGTCAGATTCGCCCACGGGACAGGTGTTCACCGTCAGTCCATCGATGAGTACATGCTGAGAGCGATGAACATGACAGCCTTCGTAGCCACTCTGCGGACGGGCTATGCCACGTCCCAGGATGCTCACATCGTGGGCATCCTCGATGGCGAAGGTGCCGGTGAAGTAGGAACCTGGTGAGAGATAGACGGTTGTGTTTGAAGATACCTTGATGGTGTCTTGGTTGTAGAAGCCTGGGGCATAGCAGATGAACTTGCGTCCATCGGCCTTTGCCTGCCGATCGGCTTCATCTTGGGAGACGACTGGCTTTGAGGTGAAAAGCAACAGGTTGTCGGTAATGTTGCCGTCAAGCTCCACGCTGAGGTTTTCGGGCTGGAAGAGCTGGAACTGAAGGGTGCTGTCGTTTAGCACGTTAGCAATGACGCCCCGAAAGTCTGGTCTGATTCTCGCTGCCTTGAACTTTCTGTGCTTGCTGACGACTCGCACATAAACGTCGCCCAAAAAGTCGAACATGGAATAGCTGATTTCCGAGACTTTGTGTCTGTTGTTTCCCACGGAGGCGTTTACTTTCGCCATATAGGTATCCACCCTCGTCCATACCTGGCTGCTTCTGGGACGTACAAACACTTCGTAGTCGTGTTTCAGCGGTGCGCCTTCAGGAGCGGAATAGGTAAAGACTTGATGCAAGTCTCTCCCCCTACCCTCTCCCATGGGGAGGGAGCTTTTCACGACGAACTGATCAGCCTCCATGTTGTGAATGATCTCTCCTCGCCGTTCCGCCTTCCGTTGCTGATCGAGGAGTTTCTTCGTATATGGCATCTTCAGACCTTTCACTTTCGAATAGTGCTCGTAGGCCGCATCGTAGATGCAGCGGATGTGTCCGCGCTGCATCGTCCCTGGCTCCGTCCATTCGCAGTAGAGGCCTGTGCAGTCCTGCCACGTGGCAAACGGCACGTCATAGCCTAAGTTGTAGCGGGCAGTATATTCCAGACCTTTCATCAGCCGATTGCCGAGTGCACTCCAGAGGTCATCACCCTGCATCCAAGCCATTTCGCAGATATCGCACAGTGCTCCTAGTCCTAATTGCACATGTGCCTGATCGCGTCCCGTCTCCTGACACTGTCCCGTCTCGCCCACATATCGTGGCAAGGCACCGTTGTCGTTGGCATTCAGGTAGTAGTCAATGCTGGCTTGATAGAGTGTGCTATCCTCCAAGAAGATGGCGCACGCCATCCTGCAACGGTTCACAATGGCTCCCCAGTTGCCGTTGGCATAGGGGCTGTCGGCTTCAAACTGCTCCAATACTGGCAGAACAGCCCGACGAATCATTACTACCCATTCTGTGGTCTGATGTTCTTTAACAACTATCATTGCCCTCACTAGCCAGTAGGCTTGAATGGTGCACAGTGGTGCATCGTGTCCGTCAAAACGTTGCAGCGTCTGGGCATAGGCATTGATGATTTCCGACGCCGTTTGGCTGTCGCCCTTTTGTGCTAACTGCCAGGCTGTCCACATGTCGCGTTCGCTGCCCCCTTTTGTGTAGGCATATTGTCCGTCACGCGCCACCACCTCATAGGGACCAGCCATCTTGTATTGCATCTGCGCTTGAACGGCATACACGAAAGCCGAAAGGAGTAAGGATAGTAGGTATTTCATTGTTTTCATCTTTCGCAAGTGTTTTATTAAGATTTCTCTAATTCTTGACCTTAAACCTCTGAAAACAGAGGTCAAGTACTTGAGAAACTTGAATTATTTTTGATTGTTATTAGTTGATTCTTATCCAGTCAATATCCATCCAGCCGCGACGGTCCTTGCGATTGCAGCATGCAGACACAAATCCGAACTTGGCACCAATCCATTTCCCCTCACGCATGGGGAAGGGATTGCCAGCCGTTGTGAAGCGTTTACCGTCCTCACTGTAGCTGAAACGGCAGATACCATCCTTTACGGTCAAGCGCAGGTATAGATTCAGATAGATGGCAGGTGCGTATGGGACTGTATCCCGTTCGGTAGGTTTCAAGGTAGCGAGCGTAGCCTGCAGTTCTGCCTTACCTTCATCGGCTCCCATACAGGTATGTCGTTGTATCATGAAACTGTCACCATTGCGCAGCATGACCAATGCGCTGTAATCTCGTCCCATCATTACGATTCCACCATATTGATGATCCTCCTTCGAGGCAAATCGCACCTTAGCTGTGGCTGTGAAACGAGGAGCTGTCAGCTTCTGCAGCAGTAGGTAGGGGACATCCCATAAACTCTTGAAATCGGCTGGATGATCCATGGTGTAAAGACGATAGCACCCATCTGCGGTGGGCTGTCCGTAGAATTGGTGGTAGTTAGCATGCCACTGCCACTGCCATCCCAGTCCGTCGTTGAATTCGTCGCTCTCCTGCGGGTTCACGGTGAGGGTGCTTGCAGATTTCGGCTTGCGGAATTTAACACAAGGCTCGCCTTTCTTTCCCATCATCGGCCAACCGCTGGACCAATCGACAGGTTGCAGAAAGACCACACGTCCGTAGGCTCCCTTGTCGTTGAAATGCAGGAACCAATCCTCGCCTTGGGCAGTGTGCACCCAACCGCCTTGATGTGGACCGTTCACGTCTGTTCCACCCTGCCACATCACACGTCGCCACTCGTAAGGACCATATGGCGACTTTGACCGCATGGCCAACTGCCAGCCCTTCTCTACGCCGCCGGCAGGACAGAAAATCCAGTACCATCCATCGCGCTTGTAGAACTTGGGACCTTCGGCGGTGTGATTCTCCTGTCCGCCGTCAAAGACCATTCGAGGCGTGCTTATGGCACATGTGCCGTCGGCACTCAACTCTCGCACGCTCAACACAGAGTTGAAGCCTGCCCGCGAGTTTGCCCATGCATTCACCAGATAGCAGCGACCGTCTTCGTTCCACAGCGGACACGGGTCAATCATCCCCTTTCCTGCAATGACACAGACGGGCTTTGACCACTCTCCTCTATTGGACGGAGCTATGGGGCGGCTTCCTCTCACCATAAATATTCCCTGATCAGGATCACCCCAATAGATGTACAACGAGTCGTTGTGGTAACGAATGGAAGGTGCCCATACTCCTTTGCCGTGCTGAGGCTTGTCGAACAATTCTTTCGGTTCCAGCTCGTGCAGTGCATGCCCCACTATTTCCCAATTCACCAGATCGCGTGAATGCAGGATTGGCAATCCTGGCACGCAATTGAACGAGGAAGCCGTCAAATAATAATCCTCTCCGACGGCACATACGTCCGGATCGCTGTAGTCTGCATAGAGCACTGGGTTCGTGTAGGTGCCGTCACCATTGTCGGGCGACCACGTTGCTGAACGGTACTGTGCCCTCGCGTCAGAATGATTCAATGTGAAAGTATGTACTATCAGCAGCAGAAAAAGGTGAAACCGGTTCATTTCAATACAATTTTTTTTCCGTTCATGATATAAAGACCATGCATGGGAGTTCCACTGAGGGAACGACCTTGGAGGTCGAAGCATTGGCTGTTGGCTGGCTGACAGTTTATGACTTCGCTAATGCCTGTTGCGGAAGTGCTGTTACAAGTCAGGCTGAAGTTGTCCCAGACGAGCCAGTTGGTGCCGTTCGATGGGTCCTTGATGCCGATGGTGAGCGTACCGCCTGTGACGTTGACAGTGACCGAGAGATGGGCATAGTTGGCATTAGCGGCCATGCGGTTGCGCTGGGTATCAAAGTCACTGCCTGCACAGCTTTGCTTCACCATGGCCTTCGATGTCTTACCGCCGCTTGTGGCATAGAGGTAGCCGGTGTTGCCTCCTTCACCGTTTACCAGCTGGCAGCTGACGGTATATTCTCCGTCGGGGAGTCCGCTGATGGTCTGCGAGAAATCGAAGTCTATGCTGTGCCACACCTCTACGGCTCCGTTGAAACGCTGGTTGCCCCAGGTGCCTGCCATGGTCCAGCCAGTGCCGTCGATGGTGGCGAAGTCGGGATTGACGATGAGACCTGTAGCGTTGATGGGATAACTGCCATCACCCATGAGGCGTAGCGCAAAGCGGTATTCCGTGCCTTTGTAAGAGGCAGTTAGTTCGGTGGTTTCCGTCAGACTGCTTATCACACAGGTTCCTCCAGTCGTTCCGTTGTTCCACGAGATGTCAGAAGGATTGGCATAGGAGGGGATTGTCAGACGCATTTCGACACGGCTGCCTGGCAGGAGTTCTACCTCTTCGGCAAATACGCCGTTGATGGTCTGCCGTGCCTCTACGACATGGATGTTGAAGCGGCTCTCGCTGACGGCTCCGCTCTGGTTGGCATACTGGCAGAGGTAGGTGCGCGAGGAGGTGATGACTGGGATGGTGACCACGCTGCCCTTTACGCCGTTGTCCCACAGGTAGTCGTCGGTCCAGCCGGTGGTGGGACCAGCATAGAGGATGACGCTGGTGCCAGCGAGGACGGTCTTTTCCGTCACCCGCTCTATCACGCCATCAACGGTAATCTCTTCAGTCATCACGTCGGGGGCGGCATCTCCGCTGACGGCTATGGCGAATGACTGGTGGCTGACGGCTCCGTTCTGGGCGGTGTAGGCGACGCGATAGATGTAGCTGTGATCTGCTTTCACCGTGATCTGGCGAGTGGTCTCGCCTGTGCTCCACAGCCATTGTCCGCTGTCCTCTGCTCCTTCGGGCAACTGTGGCATAAGCGTGATGTCGCTGCCATCAGCGGGTATGCCTTTCGACGGACACACTTCATATTTGTATTTCAGGCCACCGAGGTTGGTTTGGTTCTTATAGGTCACACCTTTGTATGAGATGTCGCCGCTCAGGGGCGTGATACCTTCGGAGACATCTATGGCCGGTCGCCAGCTTGTGAGTGTGGAGAAGCCGAGATGGTCGAAGCCGCCGCTGTTCTGGCTGTAGTTGCCGCCGCCACCATCGGGACAGATCTTAGCGCTGGCCTGTTCGGCATACTGAAGCTTTACACCGCGCAGTCCTTCGTAGTAGCCAATGACACGATCCCAGTAGGGGCGGTATTCGCCTGCACCACCTGTGTTGGGACCTTCCATGAGCCAGCCAGCACCCATGCGGCCGCGACAGTCGGCATAGTTGTAGTTTGTCCAAGGCAGGGCTGTGGCATCCACACCACCGAAGTTCATAGCTGCCACGAACTCTGTGCCTGCGGCGATGCGGTCGTCCATATAGGCAAAAAGGTCGTCACCCTGGTTGAAGCCCACCTGACAGATGTCAAGTGCGAGGCCAAGTGCCATCAGGGCATGTCCCTGATCGCGGCCGCTCTCCTGCATCTGTCCGAGATAGCCAAGAGGTCCACGGCTGTCCTTGTGAACTACTGGCACGAGATTGCCGATGAATTCAGCGCAACCATCGTTGAGGATGGTGCTGTATGCGGAGCGGTCTTTGTAAGTACCTACGTGGTCGTATTTATAGAAGCTGACACCTTGGTTGTACATGTGTACGTCATCACACAGTATGCCTATTGACATCACACACAGTGCGTTGCACAGTCCCCAGTTGGACCAGTAGTGGCCAGGGCGCTCGCCGAGCGACGCATTTCGTGCGTTGAGCCACGTGTCGTGGCGGCGGCGCAGAAAGTCGATGGAGGGATTATAGAATACGCGGATAATCCATTGCTTGAACTCCTCGAAGTCCTGGCGGCTCCAGCCATCGTAGTCGCGCATCAGCTCGGCTGCGTTGGCAAACTCATGGCCATAGATGCCTGCGGCGAGGGAAATGTTGGTGTCACCGCCAAGTCCCTTGCACTGGCGAGCCCACTGCATAAGTATACGCACAGCAGCATCGGCATTCGCCCGTGTGCCGCCAATCTTCCAGCGCAGGGCGTTCTGGAACGCCATCGCAGCCCCACGGGCGCAGTTCATGTAATTCTGCCCTGATGAACCGCCGCGTATCACAATCTCCGTAGGCCAAGTGGCTATGTTGGCGTTTGAGTATTCATTAGCACAGAGAATATTCCATGCCTGTTTGATGCGTGTGTCACCGTCTGCCAGCAACTGCTTGGCACGGTCGATGTCAGCCTGTGAGACGATGCAGCCGGGGTGTACGAAGCCGTGGTCATCGGTCTGAGAGAAGAGGCTCTTCGGAATATAGCCCCCTGTGCTCTTCACCTTTACTAGCAGCGATTTCAGCGTGCTGACATACTCGTCGATGAGTGTCTGCGAGGCACGTGCCGATGCTATCTCATATTCAGCCACGGTCACTTCGTCCTGCAGCTCAGCAATGGCATTAGGCGCATAGTCCGAAACGGCTCCGGCAATGAATGTCTTTGCCTCGCCGACCGCAGCTTGCAGGGTAGAGAAGTCACCAGGCATACCATATTTATAATCATCCTCCAACTGCCCTGTCTCGGCAGCCAGCGTGGCTACCGCTGCATCGCCGAGCGCCACGTCGTAGAGTCGGAAGTCAGCCACAAGCGTCTGCTTCAGGTAGTTGTCGCCAGAGAACGGCGGACGGCCTATCCAGTTGTAGGCGGGCACGGCGGTGAGTGCGTTCTTCAGCACGGGCATATTCGTGGCCTGCGCAACACACTTACCATCAAGAAACAGCTCGCCCTTCTTCCCGCTCTGACGATAGAGCATGTGCATCCAGTGGCCCTTCGCACTCTCACTACCCACTTCCATGCCTACCTCGCTGCCCCAGCCACCCGTCGAAGTGGCCATGCGCTGGGCGTTCAAGCGATAGGCTGAATAGGGTGCGCTGGTCTGTGTGTTGGCTGCCGACTGCGAGAAACACCACAGGAAATAGCCTGCTCCCGAAAGAGATGCTTTGCTATCCACATGGTAATACACTGAGACGGTGAAGTCCGACAGGTTTCTCACCACCTCGCCTGCTTTTTTCGTCATGTCGAGGTAGCCTGTGCCGTTGCCCAGGTTGAGCACCCTTCGGCTGCCCATCTCTACGACCGATGCCTGATTCATCACTTTGGCTGTAATGCCCGACACGTGGTCGGTCACATTCTTGCCAACCACATTTTCAAAGTTGAAACGCATTAGCAGATGCTCTTCCGCTACAGCCTGCACTGCCATCAGCAGGAACAGCCCTACAATAGTTTTGATTCTCTTCATTAGTTACTTGAATTTTTCTGCTGCAAAATTAGTGTTTTTTCTGTATACCCACGTGTTTCTTTTGTTCCAATTGCGCTGTTGCAAGCGTACAAATGGCAGAAAAGCACGTTTCAGACATACAATTTGAACGTTTCAAGCAGTTATCTTGATAAAAAATAGTATCTTTGCAAAGTAAAAAAGATGTTATGGGTATGAGAATAAAGAAGCTGCTGACAATAAGCATGGTGTTTTGCGGGGTGACAATAAACGCGCAAACACGGCAATGGGGTGTTCTGGACGGATTGCCCACGGGCGAGGTGCGGCAAATCATCGCGCTACCCAACCACCAGATGTTGGTGAACTGCGAGGGAGTGTTCTGCATCAGCAATGGGGCGGGCTTCACCATTATTCCCTGTGACCGACGGAAGGCATATCTGCTGGAGCACTATGCCGACTCGGTGGGCTATGGCCATCTGTGGCAGGGTGACTCGCTGCTGTGGCTGCGCGACTTCTACCGCATATACCTCTTCGACATGCACACACGGTCATTCCGCTACGACATAGAAGGGCGACTGCCCTCGCTTGGGAAGTTCTTGGACGAGCCAAGCGGCATAGCCGAGCGTGTGCCATCGTCAGTAATAGTCAGCGACTGGCAAGGCGGCATGTGGACGGGGACGCTGGGAAACGGCATTTCCTACACACCGCCTCAGCGGCAAATGGCGAAAATACTTGAAGATGACCCCCTGATTGGGATTGCCCGAAGGGCTGCAGAATTTAACGTCAGACTTAGTGACGGACGGCTGTTGCAGAGGAGTGGTCTCAACAGGATAGGCTATTTCCTACCTGACGCAAACCGCTTCGAGCTTCTCAACGATCGCCTTCCTCAGTTAAATGACTATAGAAACATCATAGGAGCCTGTGCTCTTGCTGAACCGTGGGTGGTGCTCTATACGCAGAACGGTGCCTGTCTGCTTGATACCAAAGCCGACACGCTGGCAGCTTTCAAACCAGTAGAAATTATTGACGAATACTCTGATAAGTATAACTGTATGTTGCGTGATACAAAAGGAAACTTGTGGGTGGGAACGCAGAACGGACTGTTTAATGCCCACAAGGAAGAAACGGAGCGTGTCACCGGACTTATCAACAACTGCATCCGCAGTCTGGTGATGGATGCCCAGGGGAACATCTGGGCAGGTACGGCATGTGGCATTTCGAGGATAACGCCTACAGTGGTCAATTTTGGAGAAGATGATGGTATTCCTGCTATTTCCATGATGGAACGCGCTGCCTGTCTGACAGACGATGGGCGCCTGGTGTTTGTCCTTCACAGCTCGGCAGCAATAGTATTCCGACCAGAATGGTTGAGCGACGATGCCAATCCGCAAGTCCCCGTGCTCACTCTTCTGCAAGTAAATGGTCATAATGAAATATATGTAGAGGATGCAGGATTAACACTCCCATACAACAAGAACCATCTTACCATTCAGTTTTCTTCCCTCGACTATGCCCATCCATCGCACACCACCTACCGCTACCGCTTGCATGGCCTTGAAGATGAATGGCACTCAGCCGATGGAACCATCGGTCTTGCCGAAACCAATTACAAGACCTTGCCGCCAGGGGAGTATATCTTTGAAGCACAGGCCGCCTCAACAGGTAGCGAGTGGAGCGACCCCTTGACTATACAAATATCCATCCGTCCCCCGTTCTGGCTGACGTGGTGGGCGAAAGCCTTGTATACTCTTTTACTTTGTGCTTTTGTCGCTTTTTCCCTTACACAATATCTAAAGAAAAAGAAGGCGGCTTTGGTGCGAGAAAACGACAGCCGCGTGAACCAGCTCTTTGAGATGCGCGAAAAAGCCCGCCACCAGTTTGCCGCGAGCACAAACATTGACCCGAAAAAGATTGGTTTGACCCCCGAGGAGGATGTATTAGTTGCAAAACTCCTGAAAGCAATCGAAGCGCATATCGCTGACGAGGACTACAGCGTGGAGCAACTAGCCATAGACGTAGCCCTGAGTCGTACAAACCTTTATGGCAAACTGCGCAACATGCTTGGCATTTCGCCCGCCGACTTCATACGCAATGTTCGACTGAAGCGTGCTGCCCAACTGCTCACCGCCAATCCGACTCTCTCCATCAACGAAGTTTCCATCCGTGTCGGCTTCTCCACTCCCCGCAACTTTTCCACCCAGTTCAAGAAGATGTTCGGTGTCCTACCATCTGAATATAGAGGAATTGAGAACCATTGTCCATCATTAGATGTTCAATCATGACGGAGATATTGCTTGCTCCCGTGATTGCCATTGTCCATGCGTGGGAGGTAAAGGAATTGATGTCGTCGTATGTCATAATCATCTGTTTGTTATTGTTGCTTATAGAAATATAAGCTTAAGCTGTGCCTCATATTCGCGGGGTACTGTCTCCTGGTCATACTCGTCATTGCCGATTATTTTGCAGTATGGCCTGATGCCATCTTCTCATGGTTCGTCAGCGGCAATGGCCACTCTCTCAATCTAGCTGTCATAGATACGGCGAAAAGCCTTGATGATGATGTCGCTTTGGTCGTAGTCTCTTAGCTCTTCAGGCATAGCTCCTTTGTTCAGAAGTCAAAACTGAAGCAGATTTGCGAACCTCCGTCGTAGATGGTCACGTCAACAAAGCCTCATGTTCCAGAACTGAGGACAACGTTGCGTCCGTAATAGTAGAAACTGTCATTGTTGGGGCAGTCGGCCTTTGTCACTTTGTCAATAAGACGTGCCAGCCAGTTGTATTTCTTCGTTTTCATATTATTGCCTTTTGGTTTAGATGTCTTTCTCTTTGGTTGTTCTTCCGTCGGAAATAATTTTCGTCTCAGTGAAATAAATATGGAGCTCGCCGCTCTAGGCTTCCTCTAGCATTCTCAGTCTCCAGTTGAAATCGTTGAAGTATCTTTCGGCAATTTGCCTTGTCTCTGCCTTGCCGTTGATGATGCTGACAGCCAGATACACTTTTGCCTTTTCCATAATGTCATAATTCTTTTTGATTATCATTAGTTCCTGTCCGCTGTCGTTGTATTGCGCGAATGCGCTTTTGAAGAGTCTTTTGCACCGACGTGGAATATGCACCCATGTGTGATGCTCTTCATTCCATTGGATGCAAAGACCACGATTGCTGTGTGACGGTATGCCTGGCCGGGAGAATTTGCCATAACCCATTTCGGCTGAGATATAGACTTCCCATTTGTCACCGATGTGCATCTGCTGCATGGCAATGATCCATCCCTCTATGATGTCACAGAGCCTGCAAGCTAACGGCACACCGCCTCGGCTACTGTCGAACGTCTTTCCGCTGATTGTCCTCCCTGTGTAGTGAGCAGTCACGATACTTCTCACACTGGGTTTGGTACTTTGGGCATTACCCTCTGCCTATAGTCTGTGTAGCACAACTATTGCTGTCCGCTAAAAGTTGAAAAGCGACAAATCATGTATCCGCAGTATCAATAAATAGGCATTGTGGACACATATTTCAATATGTAAACTCTCCTCTATACTTCATATCCTTCTTTTTTAGCGGACTGTCAATATAAAGAGTTATAGGTTAGAGTGAATTACAAAGAGGGGAAGACAGCTATGAGTTAAGACTTTAGTTATTAGAAGCCCATTGTCTGAATAGCACTGGGACGTGCAGCCGATTCAAAAGGGAAAAGCAGCCGACTCAATCGGGAAGACGAGTCGGCTGAGAAGGGAGATTGCCTATAGGCGCACTATCGTTTGCCTAAAGGCATTTTATCATTTGCCTAAAGGCGCACCATCGTTTGCCTTTAGCCAAATTACTTTCAAATTTATTATAGTGGAATGGTAATAGTATGCGTAATTTCACCACAAAGATACAAAAACAATTCTCCTTTTCCAAATAATTCGTAAAGATTTTTTGGGGTACAATAAAAAAATAGGCTGAATCCCTAGCATGTTTTTCTGTCCTTTTTGTTACCTTTGTTTCGCCACAAAACGAAAGCAACATGAACAAAGGTACGCATTTTACCGGACAGCTATAGTTTTTTTCGCCTTTTTTTAATCTTTTAATACCGTAATAATTAAATTTTTCCTACCTTTGCACCCAAATAAAACATAGCTTATGGAACAGAACTTATTGGTCTATAATACTTTGACTCGTCAGAAAGAGTTATTCCGTCCGCTGCGTGCCCCTCATGTAGGAATGTATGTGTGTGGACCTACTGTATATGGTGATGCACATCTGGGACATGCTCGCCCTGCGATTACATTCGATATCGTTTTTCGCTATTTACAGCATTTGGGGTATAAGGTACGATATGTACGCAATATCACTGATGTGGGACATCTGGAGCATGATGCAGATGACGGAGAGGATAAGATTGCAAAGAAAGCACGTCTAGAACAATTGGAGCCTATGGAGGTTGCCCAATATTACACGAATCGTTTCCACGAAGCAATGGCAGCTCTCAACGTATTGCCTCCATCAATAGAACCACATGCCACAGGGCATATCATAGAGCAGGAACAACTGGTTCAAGAGATATTGGAAAATGGATTTGCATATGAATCAAATGGTTCAGTCTATTTCGATGTAGAGGCATACAATAAGAAACACAAGTATGGGGTTCTCTCTGGCCGCAATCTCGATGACATTATTAACAATTCACGTGAGTTGGCAGGCGTAGGCGAGAAGAAAAACCAGGCTGATTTTGCTCTTTGGAAAAAAGCGCAACCAGAACATATCATGCGCTGGCCTTCGAAATGGAGTGATGGATTCCCTGGATGGCATTGTGAATGCACTGCTATGGGGCGCAAGTATTTAGGAAATCACTTCGATATTCATGGTGGAGGTATGGATCTTATTTTCCCTCACCACGAATGTGAAATAGCCCAGGCAGTAGCCAGCCAAGGCGATCAGATGGTTCACTATTGGATTCACAATAATATGATTACCATCAATGGCCAGAAGATGGGCAAAAGTCTGGGCAATTTCATCACGCTACAGGAATTCTTCGATGGTAGCCATAAAGACAAAGACGGCAAAGAAATGCTGACGCAGGCATATACTCCAATGACGATCCGATTCTTTATTCTTCAGGCTCACTATCGCAGTACTGTAGACTTCAGCAACGATGCACTTATCTCTGCAGAAAAAGGGTTGGAGCGACTGATGGATGCTCACAGGGCACTGAAATCAATACAGCCTACTGCAGACGGAACCGTCAGCATGGATTATGTGGACAACCTACGCCAGCAGTGCTATGAGGCTCTCAATGACGACTTTAATACGCCAATTGTCATTAGTCATTTGTTTGATGCCACACGTATCATCAACCAAATTGTTGACAAAAAAGCCACAATCACATTAGAGGTACTTAATGCGCTGACGCAGACATTTGAACTCTTTGCCTTTGACTTATTGGGACTGAAAGTCGCTAGTGGCAATGGAGGAAGTGAGGCACGAGAAGAAGCTTTTGGTAAAGTAGTGGACATGCTTTTAGAGCAGCGTATGAAGGCCAAGGCGAATAAAGACTGGGCTACGAGCGACATGATTCGCGACCAATTGGCCGCTTTAGGCTTTGAAGTGAAAGATACAAAAGACGGCTTCACATGGAAGTTGAATAAATAGTTCCACTACCTCAAATCATATAGTCATTCTATTAGTTATGAGTAAATTCCAAGAATTCCTACAGAAGTCCCAGAAGGTATTGATGTTCACCTCATTGGTGTTTCTCATCATTTGTCTGGGAGCAACAATATGGGCAGCATCAGTATTACACGATTCTTCGCTCTATCTGTATGCTGCCGTATTTGTACTTGCGATTATCTGGTTTAGTGTGACTATTTCCAAAAGCTTCAAAAAGTAAGTTGCACGTCTTATTCCAGCAGTTTCTTTAGGGTTTCATCGTCAGGATGCTCCGTGTAGTAGGCGACAAACTCTTTTGGTGTCATGCCAAAGTATTCGCGGAATGTATTACTGAAATGTGAATGTGAAGAGAAACCTACACGATAGGCTACCTCAGAAACATTCACATTATTGTTTATCAACAGATATGCCGCCTGTTTCAGACGATAAGAGCGGATAAAGTTGTTTGGTGATACACCATAACGGTCTTTCATCTTGCGATTAAGATGTACACGACTGATGCCTACAATCGAAGCCAACTCATTTACGCCAAACGATGAGTCATCCAGATTCTTCTTAAGGCTCTCATTGATACGGACAAACAATTTATCGTCAGCACTGTCGATAGTTTGTTCTGTGTAATCAAAATCAACCTCATTACGGCGCATCTTGCCTATCATCTTTTCTCTTACCTTAAGACCTTGGGCAATTGCGCCCTTTAACTTTAGTACATTAAACGGCTTACTGATGAAGTGATCAACTTGCAGATTCAGACTCGTAATTTCTGCCATATCGCTGTTCTCGCTAGTCAGCATCACAATTGGCAGATTGTCAGTCTCAGGATTAGCTTTAATACGTTTGCACAACTCGATACCATCACCGTCAGGCATGCGGATGTCAGTCACAACTGCATCCGGGCGAGCCGTCAGAATCTTCTGCCAAGCAGTATTGCCGCTATGCGCAATAATAACATTATACTTATCGGAAATCTGCGAAGCGACATACTTGCAAAGGCCTTGATCGTCATCCACAACCAATACGGTTTTCTTCTTTTTTGTGATATTATCATCAACATCCTCTTCTTCGTCAGTATTCTCCTCTATCTCAGCAAACAGCCTTTGTTGCAGTTCGTCATCCTCTTCGTCCTTGCGTGGAGACAATTCGTCGGCAGTCAGATGTACGTTGTGTTTAGGGAATAGCATGACAAACTCCACACCATCTGGTTCCATATTATGGACAGATATCAGACCATGATGAAGATGGACGAGTTCATTCACCAAATTTAATCCGATGCCTGATCCGATCGTCTCGTTCTCTACGCTATTGGCCTGGAAGAACCGCTCGAATACATGAGGAAGATCTTCTTCAGAAATATATGAGCCGCTATTGTAGATCCTTATTTCCAACCATTCAGCAGTATCTGCCATGATATCTCTGGTTCTGACAAGTATTCTGCCGTCCTGAGGAGTAAACTTGAATGCATTGGAGAGAATATTAGATAATATCTTTTCAAAATGCACCTTATCAAGCCACAACTCTTCGTTTGGGTTTTGGTGCTCAATTTGGTAGTTGATATTCTTCGCACTTGCATACGAAGAAAATGATTCGAACACATTCTTGGAGTAGTCTTTGAAGTTTACCTTTGAGAAGTGGAGACGGAACTGGCCGTTATCGATTTTTCGGATATCTGTAATCTGGTTCACAGTTGTAATCAGGCGGTCGCAGTTAAGTTTCATGACATTATACATTGCCATGATTCCCTTGTCTGCTGTGGATGCCATGAGTTGCGATAATGGTGACACAATCATCGTCAGAGGTGAACGCAACTCATGTGCAATGCTGGTAAACATTCTCAGCTTGGCTTCTTTCAAATTCTCTTCTTGGCGGGCTTCCATGAGCAAATGCTTTTGACGCTTACGCTCTGCGTAGATACGATAGCCGAAATAACCGAGGATAGATGCCACAATTAAATAGAGTATCCATGCTGCCCATGTGTTGTACCAAGGTTGATGGATTTTGATGTTCAGGGTCTTCTCAATGGCTGACTGCTCGTTATTCTCCAAGTAGGCCTTGACACGAAGCTTATAGTTGCCAGGGGGCAGGTTCGGATAGTTTGCCTCCAATTCGTTCGTGGCTTTCTGCCAATCCTGATCATATCCTTCGAGGAAATACAGGAAACGCACCTGATTTGGTTCTGAATACTCAGGAACGCCAAACGAAACTGCCACGGAATTCTGATTATGAGCCAGTGAGAGCTCTGTCAAGGAGATGAAGTTGGCATTCATAATGGTGTGCACATTACGCTCATCAAAGTTGATAGGAGCGCCATTGATCCTAACACCCGTGAAACTGATATCGTGTGATAATGTCTTCGGTACGCGCATCATCATAGCGTTGAAGCGTACGATGCCGTTATCGCCTCCAAACAAGATGTCTTGCGAATCGGTCAGATAATGAGCATTACGATGGAACTCGCCAATATGGAATCCTTCGAATGATGAATATTCGTATGACTTCATCGATTGTTTGTCGATACGAAAGACAGACTTTGAGGTAGTTAGCCAAATATCTTTCTCCGCCACTTCAATAGACTTCACGTTTTCGTTGCTCAAGACTTCAAATGCCTCATCGTTCTTTATGTCATAAGAGACAAGACCCTTGTTGGTACCAATTAACAATGTCCTACCCATGACAGCCAAACACTGGGGCATCAAGATATCAGAACGGGGGAACTTGATTTCTTCACCCTTTTTCGTTTCGATATTGTAAGCAAAGATACCTTGAGCAGTTCCAATCCATAGTGTGCCAAAATCATCGCAGCAAAGAGAGTAAATCCAACCATTAAACGACATTGTAGAGAAGAGATTGGTAATAGTTTGGTTGGTTAGGTCAACAGTAAATACCCCTTGACCATTGGTGCCGACAAACAGCAGGTCTCTTTTTGCGTCATATTGCAATATCATTACATAAGAGGAAGAAAGGAGATTCAGCCAGTTTGGTGTCACAAACTTATTGCCTTGCAGACATTGCAGTCCACCTCCATAAGAGCCAACCCAAACAGTGTTGCGTTTGTCGATTGCGATAGTTTGGACAAGGGACGATTTCAACCCTTCGCTGAATGGAACTGTTTGACTGCGATATCTTTGCGCATCCATCTTAAAGACACCACATCCGTCTGTGCCTACCCAATAGTTATCCCCATCAAAAGCTATAGACGTGATACTGGTAGCATTCAGCCTATTGTTGCTGGGCGAGAATGAGTAATAGCCTATCTCATTCCTATTGTGAGGGAGCACAAAAATCCCTTTTTGGGCAAAGCCGACTATCAGGTTACCTTCTTTGTCGGCAGCGAACGACCTGACTTTTGCATACTCAATGTTCATGCTTGGATCGTTGTTAATAAACGGCATCAACGATTCGTCACGCAGCATCATCCACAATCCGTGATTATCTGTACCTGCAAGTATGCGGTTGTTTTGGTCTTCAAACAAGGCAGTAATGGGCATGGGATTTGTCAAGGCGTTGGCTGTAGCTCTCAAAACCTTCTGACCATAGTCATAAACCAACATACCGCTACTTGTCGCAAAATAGATATTTTTGCTCTTCTTGGGTTGTATAATGTGGTTAATATTGCTTGATGTTAGAATCCGTTTTGCGTCAGGGGCTATCTCAAATGATGTAGCTGCCATCGTTGTCAAGTCAATTCTGAACACTTGCCAAAACACACTTCCCCAAAGATAGCCATCCTCATCGACAAACACTTGTGAGCAAAAAGGATAGGGAGCAACTTTACGTAGTTTGCGTGTAAGGGTGGTGTCAACCATCTGTGTTTCTGTGTTGAAAACAAACAGACCGTTACCTTCTGTCGATATCAACTTCAAATCAGGACGATTGTAGTCAACGATATGGTTGACAGAATAACCCATGATGGAGTCTTCGTCCTCATTTAGCATTTTGTGATCTAGGCAACAAGTACGCCCGTCCAGCAGGTATAAACCGTTACTGGTTGCCAGCCAATACTTGTCATCTTTATATTCAAGAACCCTTTTGACAGCATTGATTTGTTCAAACTTGTTGAACAACTTACCAATATTATAAAAGTTTGTACCATCAAACACATCTATTGACGATGTTCCTGCTATCCAAATCAGTCCCTTTGAATCTATCGAAATGGAATACATATCGCTTGATGTGAGTCCTGATTGGGTGGTATATAGTCGTGAGACTTGCGCGAATGTAACATTGCAAAAATGAAACATCAAGCAAGTTAAGACCAACTTTTGTATGGTTGAGGAAAGATATTTCATGCGATTCCTACGATTAGTCTCTATATTTAGTAATGCGCTACAAAGTTAATCATTTTTCACAATTACAAAAAACAAAAAAACAAATAGCAAGCTAAAAAATGTAAATATTGTAACAAAAACCATCATTTTTCATTTAAAACGAGTGTTTTTCTTGCCAAAAAACAAAAAACTCTTTCAGATTTGAAACATTAGCATTGTTCTATAAATAATTATTTATAACTTTGTACTCGCAACTCTAAATGGCTAAATTAATTAACTCAAATAAAAAATAACACCCAATTTATTAATCTTTTTAATCAAAACAAATTCGAGTATGAAAAAACTTCTACTTACTGCAGCATTTGCAATAATGAGTTTTGCTGCATTTGCTCAAGATGCACCCGATGCTTCCACTTGGAAAGTGGGTGATGACGTATCCGAGGCTGTAAACTTTGGAAACTTGAGCTTCGAAAACGATCCAATGGACTACTGGCAAGTAGACTGTACGAAGGGTAATCCCAATACGACAGGAGGCTTGTTTGAAATTTATGATGGTTCTGGTGATGTGTTCCAATATCTTTATCTTCCTGCTGGTATGTATGAGGTAAACTGCCAAGGTTACTATCGTTTTGGTAACTCATGGGCAGAAGACCCTAACACCTTTGATAATGATACTTGGAAGAACCTGTCACTGCTCTATGCTACAGCAGGAACTTATGATATTGACAGCGAAGAATTCACAGCATCTGGTACAACATTCTCTAATCCTTTGATGCCTCGTCTGTTCGAGGGCGTCATGGAGCAGTTGTATGTAGGTCCAAAGGAAGGCGAAGATGGATATCCAGGTTGGGATATGTCTGACGGTACTTATTTGGATGGCCGTTGGGGTCCATGCTCTATTCCTGGCTCTCTTGTATGGTTTGCTGCCAATAAGTATCTCCCATTCGAAAGCGATGAGGATGAAACAGTTTATAATAAGGTTACTTTCTTCGTTACTGAGCCTTCATGGGTGAAGATTGGCGTACAAAAAATTGAGATAAAAGAAGCCGACTCTTTCATGGCAACCAACTTCCACCTTATTTATAAAGGAACTGCTGATGATGCCGCTAAGATAGCATTGGCTTACAAAGCAATGGAAATTGCACAAAAGAAGGCAGAAAACTTAGCCGAGGAAATCATGGCTGATTACCCTGCACTTGGTTCATTGCTTCAGGATGCAGTAATGGATCTTACTTATGATGACACAACTGTTGAAGGTGTTGAGTCAGCAACTGCTGCTTTCAATGAGTTGTTCACTAATTACACTCAGTTCTATGCTGATGCCAAGAAACTGACCACTGCAATTGCAGCGATGGAAGAGTTAGCAGCAGCAACCGACTACGACGGAAAGGACGCATTTGTTGCAGCAATCGATGCAGCAACCATCATAGCAACAGCAGAAGATTACTCTGTAGTCAGCAATCCAGAAGTTTATGCGGAGGCATACGAAGCTTTGACAGAAGCAAGAGGCGCATATGTGCTGACTCGTCCAGCTGTGGATGGTGTCTACAACTATTCTGACCTTATCAACCAGCCATTCTTCTGTAACAATGAGTTTAACCCAAATTGGGATGAAGATTTGCAGCAGTATATCTTCAGCGACGAGATTGAAAGCAGTTGGTGTACTGTTCAGGAAACAGGATATAATGACTTAGTGAACGAACATGCTGACTGGATACCTTTCTGTAGCAACGTAACCATCGCATCAAGTGGCAACGATGAGGGACGTTGGGTCATCAACTCAACTACTTGGCACGGTGGCGGTCCTGCTTCTGTTACTCTTCAGCACGGATATCCAGCTGTTGGTGGATGGACAGCGGAACCTTCCGGAAATCCGGAACTGCTCCACCAGACTATTGTAAACCTGCCTAACGGTTACTACAGCATGAGTGCGCTCATGTGTAATGTACAGACAATTTCTGACCTCCAGTACGTATTTATCGAAGGAACAGATGGAGCACAGGAAAAAGCCAACTTGACAATGGGTGCTCAAGGATGGTGGGGCGGCTGGAGCCGTAACTCTGTTTGGGAGAAACTTGAAACAGGCATGGTTCAAGTAACAGATGGTAAGGTTACAATTGGTTCAAGCTCTGACTCATTCTATGCCGTTACAGGCTTCCAACTCTACTACTATGGCGAGGAACCAGACTTCACAGCCATGATTCAGAAGAAACTTGTTGCCGTAGACGAGAAATCAGAAGAGCTCACCTTCCTTGGTGATATCGCTTATGTCGATGGCTTATTGAGTTCTATTCCTGAGACAATAACAGGTTTCGATGCATACGACGCTGCAAACAAGGCTATTGCAGAAGCAGAGGATTATATTCAGAAGGCTGTCAATGCTACGAATAACAGCTACTACAGTCTTAGCGCCGACTATGATAAGTTATTTGACAAGTACAATAATCCAGATGCCGAAGGTTATATTGACGGTCCTACTCAGTCAGATATTCTTATGAAGCCTATGCTTTATGTTGCAGAGCTTGGTACAAAGGAAAAAGATGTCTATACTGACATTGCAAAAGCAAGAGAAGTCTTCAATGCATACCAGTCATATCTGAATGCTTACGATAGGGCTTCTGTTCTCGACGATGCCGATCTCAAAGTAATGTTGGAAGAGCAGGTTGCCGACCTGAAGGCCAACTATAGCAATGTGGAGACTCTCAACCGTTATGCTACTGAGATTAACTTCTTCATCCAGAAGGGTGCAATCATTGCTGCTGGTGGCAAAAATGCTTCAGAAACCAACCCTGTTGACATCACTTCTCTCATTGTCAACCCAGACTTTACATATAGTCCATCAAGTGGTTGGAGTGGCAATAGAGGTACATCTAACGAATACGCTCGTGGCAACTCAGAAATATGGAACGTGAACCCAATTGATATGTATCAGATTATTCAGGGCCTTCCTGAAGGTAAGTATGAACTCCGTGTTCGTGCCCTCTATCGTGATGCACGTAATGTTCGCGACAACTCTAACCAGAGCTGGACAAGCTACTGGACAGTTGCAGACGGTGATGTTGATGCATGGGAGCGCCACTTTGCAGAACTCTATGCAAGTGTAGGAGATAGTGAGTCAGAAGACTATATCGAGTCTGCAGCATACTTGAAGTCAGTATGTGACGGCAAGTTCACAGAGCCTTCATTCACGAGGTACTATCGCAACAATAACAATGACTTGGTTGAAGGCGATTATGACCCAGAGACAGAAACAACAGCTATCGATACTATTTGGACTTATGCAGTTCCTGAGGATGATCTGTATGACGAGAACGATGAGATTATCACTTCAAAAGATGGCTATACATTGGTTCAGGATGGTCCTACCGGCAGATATCTGTTCCAGGATGACAATGGTATCAGCAAGTTCGCTTGGCAGATTGAGAACACTTATCCATTCGATGAGCGTATCGAAACAGAAGAGGGTGTCTTCTACTATCCATCATCAATGCTTGGTACTGCCAGCCGCTTCAAACTCAATCCAGAGGCATACTGCAACAAAGTTCAGATTGAGGTTCCTGCAGGTTCAAATCTCCGCATCGGATTCCGCAAGAGCACACAGGTGGAAGGTGACTGGATAATCTTCGATGACTTCCAGCTGTTCTATCTGGGTGGTGACCTTGAGAAGAAGCCTGACACAGGCGTTCGTGATATTCTTGATAACAATACCAAGAACACTGTTATTTATAACCTCGCTGGCCAGAGAATCAATGCTCTCCAGAAGGGCCTCAACATTGTTGATGGCAAGAAAGTCTTGGTTAAGTAAAAGGCCATATGTTATTTTCAGGTGCCCAGGCAGTAATGTCTGGGCACCTTGTTGTTTGCCAATATGAAGAAAACGAAAGCTTTATATGTATAGCAAAATCGCCTGTTTTTATTATAAATAAGGTGTAAGATGCATTTTTCTGCAAAAAAATGACAAACGGCAAACGGTATATGATAAATATTTCGTACCTTTGCCATACTATTTTTGTATTATGGCGCAAAACGATGTTGATTTTAAGATAGATGTTGAAGCTATCATCAGGAGCAAGGCGGGGAGTAAATACAAGTATTTCCCCCGATTTGTTATCAACTGGCTTAAAAAGATACTACATCAGGAAGAGGTGAACCGCTATCTTACAGGTCGAGCCAAAGGCAAGTATGGTCAAGACTTCTTGGATGAGTGTGTTGCCTACCTCGAAATGACACTCAACGTGAAGGGAATCGACGAGTTACCATCCAACGAAGGAGGCCGTTACTACACGATAGTGTCTAACCATCCCCTTGGAGGCGAAGACGGAGTGGCACTGGGTAGCATTCTGTGTCATAAATACGAAAGCAAGATTAAGTATCTTGTCAATGATGTGCTGATGAATCTCGAGGGGTTAGCTCCGCTATGTATCCCCATCAACAAAACGGGTAGCCAAAGCCGTAATTTCCCTAAGATGGTAGATATGGCCTTCCAGTCAGATAACAATGTTTTGATGTTTCCAGCTGGACTTTGTTCAAGAAAGCAACATGGAGTCATTCGTGACCTCGACTGGAAGAAGACGTTTATCAGCAAAAGCATTGAATACCAACGCGATGTGATACCTGTGCATTTCTCTGGTCAGAACTCAGAGCGGTTCTATCGCATTGCCAACATCTGCAAGGCACTCCACTTAAAAGTAAACGTTGCGATGCTGTTTCTTGTAGATGAGATGTATAAGAATGTAGGTAAATCATTTACTGTCACCTTTGGAGAACCTATTCCTTGGCAGACGTTCGATAAGTCGAAGTCGCATGCCGAATGGGCACAATGGGTGAAGGATAAAGTATACGAATTAGATAAATGAAAGAAATCATTGCTCCCATCAGCCGAGAGCTGCTGAAATCTGAACTCACAGAAGATAAGCGTATGCGACTCACTAATCGCAGCAATAACGAAATTTATGTGGTTACATGGCAAAATGCGCCCAATGTAGTCAAAGAGATTGGACGTCTGCGTGAGATTGCCTTTCGTGCAGCGGGAGGGGGAACAGGTAAAGATATGGACCTCGATGAGTTGGACGTATGCGACAACCCATACAAGCAGCTCATTGTATGGAATCCAGATGCCGAGGAAATCATAGGCGGCTATCGCTATCTTTTAGGCACAGAGGTGGACTTCGACGACAATGGGCAACCTATTCTGGCAACTTCTCATATGTTCCATTTCTCTGATACATTCATCCATGACTATCTACCCTATACAGTAGAGCTGGGACGTTCGTTTGTAACCCTAGAGTATCAGGCAACTCGCCAAGATACTAAAGGCTTGTTTGCGCTCGACAATCTATGGGACGGTCTTGGAGCGTTGTCTGTTATCATGCCAAACTGCAAGTATTTCTTTGGAAAGATGACAATGTATCCTTCATATAACCGTCGATGCAGAGACATGATTCTCTACTTCCTCAACAAGCATTTTCCTGACAAGGATAATCTAATTGTGCCGATGAAGCCCTTGGAAATCGAACATGACCCAAAGGAGTTCGAGCAGTTGTTCTGCTATGATGACTTCAAGGAAGATTATATCATTCTGAATCGTGAAGTCCGTAGTTGTGGACTCACCATTCCTCCATTGGTGAATGCTTACATGAGCCTGTCACCTACCATGAAGATGTTTGGTACTGCCATCAATGATGGTTTTGGTGATGTGGAAGAGACGGGTATCCTGATAGCTATTGATGAAATCATCGAAAGCAAGCGTATCCGTCATATTGATAATTTTGCGAAAGAGCATCCAGAACTGGTCAATCAGTCAATAAAGGTACTTTCGCACATCACCTCTGGAGTCAATAAGGTAAAAAAAGACTAAAGGCAGCTAAGCTTGGGAGAAGGCAAAAAACAGGAATAATACAAAAAATGCATTTTTTTTGCAAACTGTTTAAACCTTTTTCTTCTTAGTTAGTCAAACTTATAAAGTAGTAAATAGGTGTTTATCATTTTTTAGAGGACAATGGCACGAGAGTGTAATTATCCTCTTTTTTTGTATAACTAGAGACAAAGAATACAATAACTTCTTAAATAGAAAACCGATGATGAATTGGCATCAACTCATATCAAATAAGCGGTTGGGACAGGAAGACCAACACTATCAGAAAAAGGACGACCGTACGGAATTTCATCGTGATTACGATCGCCTGATTTTCTCATCGCCTTTCCGCCGACTGCAAAACAAGACGCAGGTATTTCCACTTCCAGGAAGCATATTTGTACATAACCGACTGACTCACAGCCTCGAAGTGGCAAGTGTGGGGCGCTCGTTGGGCGATGATGTAGCTCATCGTCTCCTGATGAAACACGACGAACTGAAGGACTCTCATATCATGGAGTGTGGTGCCATCGTCAGTGCTGCTTGTCTGGCTCACGATATGGGTAATCCTCCATTTGGACATTCTGGAGAACGGGCCATTGCTGCATTCTTTGCAGAAGGGGCAGGACAGAAATATCAGTCACTCTTGACAGATGATCAGTGGAACGACCTTATTCATTTCGAAGGTAATGCCAATGCATTTCGCCTGCTCACCCATCAGTTTGAGGGGCGACGTGAAGGGGGATTTGTTATGACTTATTCCACGCTGGCATCAATCGTCAAATATCCTTTCCCATCTAATCAGGCAGGTAACAAACAGAAATTCGGATTCTTCCAAAGCGAGATTGAGACCTATCGAAAGATAGCCAATGAACTGGGTATCATCCTGCTTAATCAAAATGAAGATCAACCACATTATGCGCGTCATCCACTTGTCTATCTTGTCGAAGCAGCCGATGACATTTGCTATGAAATAATGGACATCGAAGATGCCCACAAGTTGAAAATCCTTTCATCCGAACAAACCAAGCAGTTATTGCTCGATTATTTCGACAAGGAGCGTCAAGCACAGATGCAGGATGTTTTGAAACGGGTCACAGACCTCAATGAGCAGATTGCCTACCTGCGTTCTTGTTGTATAGGAGCCTTAGAAGCAGCTTGCGTTCAGGTTTTTGTCGAAAATGAAGAGTCAATTCTTAGTGGCACTTTTGAAGGTTCGCTCATCAAGCGGCTTGAAGGTCGTATCGGCGAGGCCTATCAGAAATGTGAGGATGCCTCCTATGGACATATCTATCGCAGTAAAGATGTTGTTGACATCGAGTTGGCTGGCTACAAAATCATCAGTACCCTCATCGACCTTTTTGCAACAGCTGCTATGAATCCGGATGCAGCTTACTCTCGTTTGCTGCTTGAGCGAGTTTCCAAACAATATAGCGTTCATAGTGAGAATGTTTATGAGCGCATCATGTCTGTGCTTGATTATATCACAGGTATGACTGATGTCTATGCGCTCGATCTCTTCCGCAAGATTAACGGCGAAAGTATTCCAATCATTTAATATCCTATCGCTTCAATCTATTTAGGGAGGGGCAAAGGAGTTAGACCCTTACTTTACCCACTGTTCTGGATTGAGGCGAGCGCTTTCCTTGCGTAGCTGGAATTGGAGGGTATAATGTCCGTCCGCATCGATTCCAACCTTACCCAATGTCTGCTTGGTTGTTACTTTGGCTCCTTTGGATACAGATACAGATGAAAGGCCTGAATAGACAGAAATATAGCTACCGTGTCGCACCATAATAATATAAGTGGCTCCATATTGGAATACTGAAGAAACTTCGCCATCGAAGATTGAGCGGGCCATGCATCCTGCTGCGCCTCGTATATCGATACCTTTGTTCTCGAGTGTAACACTTTTGAGTCCTTCTACCGTATAAGTACCATAATGGCCTACAATGCTATAGGTGCCAGTGATAGGCATAGGGAGTTTACCTTTGTTGTTGGCAAAGTTCGAGGAGAGTTGAGCCTCTGCTTGTGTTGATTGCTTGTAGGCATCAACAAGTGGTTTTGGCTTATTTGCGTCTTCCTTTTCTGCTTTGACTGCAATTTTCACCTCTTTTTCCGCTGTCTTGATATCTTTCGCTGCAGCATTGGCATCTGCCTTTGCTTTCGCAGCTTTCTCTTTGGCAGCAATCTTTTCTGCTTCTGTTGCAGCTACTTTTGCCGCAGCTTCTGCTTCTTTACGTATGCGGTCGGCTTCCTCCTGACGTTTCTTTGCTTCTGCTAACTGACGCTCTTTCTCCTTTCTTGCTTCCTCTGCTCTACGCGCCTCCTCTTCAGCCTTGCGCCGTGCTTCCTCAGCCTTACGTTTTGCTTCTGCTATCTCCTGTTGAATCAATCGCTCTATCTGGGCATTCAAATCTGCCTCTTTCTGTTGCAGCTGCTTGATTTGGTTCTGCACGGTCGTAAGGTTTTTATTAAGGTATTCCACCTTACTTTGGCAGTTTCTCTTATTGGCTTCAAGCGCTTGTTCCTTACGACGCATCTCTTGCAGATTGGCTTCCATCCTGTTTTTGATATCCACCAGTTCTTGCTGCATACCCTCCAACTCTTTTTTTTGCTGTTTCAACATTTCTCCTTGCACTTTTTGATAAGAAGAATACTCTTTGATATACCGCAATCTTCGAATGAGTTGCGTGAAATTGTCGGCTGAGAAGATAAACATCAGTTTCTCTTGGATAGACTTATGGCGTTGCAAATACACCATTGCGTTGGCAAACTTCTTCTTCTTGTCGAGTAATTCTTTTTTGGTGCGAGTAATCTGCTTGTTGAGTGTGTCGATGCGTATTTCCATTGTTTTGACAGCGCGGTTGAGACTATCAATCTGATATTGCTGTTTGCCAATACGATTGTTGAGAATGAGTACGCTATCGAGGTTTGCTTTGATATTCTTGTTGATGACGGATATCTGCTGCTGTGACTGCTGACGTTTTTTCTGGGTTGCTGCCTGTTCGTTTTGCAATTGAACTTTCTTATCTACTGGTTTAGCTGCAGTTTTGGTGGTCGTTTTCTTTGCTGTTGTCGTAGTTGTCTTCTTTGTAGTTGTAGCAGCTTTTTTGGTTGTTGTCGTAGTTGCCTTCTTTGTCGTTGTAGTCTTTTTCTGCGCATAGCAAGGGTTTGCTGCCCCCATTGCTAAAGCAGCCATCAAACATGCAAGGCATATTGTTTGTGTGATTTTGTTTCTCATTTGACAAGTGCTTTAAAGAGTTTCTCAGGATCTGCTTTTGTGTACTTGCTTGGGGCTGTACTGCGTGCTGTCCAGTCGGAAGAATTCTTCAACGAACTGAGCGTTAACGACAATGAGGTTGTCTGCGATGAGGCAGTGAAGGCCATTGTCATCTCTCGTGGGAATGGTTTGCTATAGAATGTTGTGAAGTTATCATAATTGAAAGCAAATCGATAGTTCTTGTCTGTGTTGTTGGTGATGACGGTTTCTTGCAACTGTCCTTGTTGCTTTTTGGTTGCAAACTTATAGGTCAACATGTGGTCAACAAATGTGATATCGATGTTGTTCCCATTATCTTTGAACTGGAAATCTGCAGCCTTTGTTGATGATTTCCCTGGTTCGAATACCTCGTGCCAAAACAACGACTGGAGGGTATTGAAATCGATATTGGCTTGTTTGAGAAAACTCACATCGCTATAGGGAAGGTCAACATACTGCTTGTTGATTCGGTCGATAATCAGCACACGTGTCTTAGTAAACTCCATCCTACCCAATTCCATTACACCAAGTAGTGGATCAACCAGCGAAATCTGGATTACGTCGTTTTTCTTCATCTTGAGAGAACCGCTAGTCGAGTTCGATTTGCCATCCACATCTACCACCACCTTCACCTTAGCTGTGAGATTGGTTTGTGTGGTGTTGTTCGAAGTCACCATCGACAGGTATTTGTCGGCAGCAAACACAGTCGTAGTGTTAGCCGTAGGGGTGTCTGTCGGAGTCACCGTTTTGGTCGATTTACATGCAATAAGTCCCCAACATAGTGTAATGCAGGTGAATGAAATGGCTATGTATGATTTCAATTTATTCATTGATGTACTTCTTCTTTTTCAGTTTCTTCAATAGGACCGCTGATGGGTTACCCAGATTGGCTGCCTGCTGCCAGAATTCCATCGCACGTTCTTTTTGCCCGTTCTTGGCATAGATGTCGCCTGCATGTTCGATGATGGTGGCATCATTTGCATCAATATTTTCACCCATCACTTCCAATGCCTTATCTATATATTCTTTTGCCTCTGCATATTTCTTTTGCTTGAACAGAATCCAGGCATATGTGTCGATATAAGTATAATTGTCTTCCTCCTTTGCTAATGAGCGTCGGCTCATCTCTTCAGCTTTTCCCAGTTGTTTATCTTCGAGCGAAAGGTAGTAGGCATAGTTGTTGAGCACCATTGCCTCATCTGGTCGATAGAGGAGGCATGAGTCATAACATTCGTATGCGTGTTTTGAGTCACCCAACTGATGGTATGAATCGCCCATCAGGGCATACATATTAGTGAGCAGCTGCAGATTGGTTTTGTTATCCACTTTCTGCAATCCTTTCTTAAAGGTATTGACAGCTAACTGGGCACTATCTGACTGGAAATAGGCAACCCCCAGATAATAGTAAAAAACAGGATCGCTGATTGAGTAGTCAACAGCAGGTTTGCATATACTGATTATTTCAGGAATATCGTTTGCTTCTACCGCATATTCCAATAGTAGGTTGCGGGCCATATCGCTCTCTGGATTGATGTCAAGCATCTGTTGCAACACTGGTTTCACCTCGTCGGCAGGACGTTTCATGGTTACCATGAATCGCGTGCATAGTTCCAAAAGGCGAGTATCTTCCTGAGGCATTGCCAGCACCTTATGGAATATCTCCAGCAGCGATTGTGGGTCTTTGTTCTCTTGTATTGTCTGAAAAACTAACCCATTCAGAAAGCGCAATCGCGTATCTTCGTCAAGTTTGGGGTTGGTGCACACCTTATTTAATTGCTGCTGATAGAGTGAATCCTGATTCGTTTTCGTGTAGTAGTTCAGCATCGATGACATCAGGTAGATGTTCGATGGGTCTTCCTCTTCTACTGACTGATAGACCTTCAGCCCTTCGTCAAATTGCCCCTGATCCACATACAGATCCCCAAGTAGCACCCTATAGCGAAGGTCATTAGGGTATTCTGCAGCAAGTTCGCTCATCTCCTCAAAAGCTTTCTTCTCATCTTTCATCTGCACAAAAATTCTGAACTTTTCGATGCTGAGCTGTTCACTTTTCCCTTCCTTCACCTCCAATGCATCCAGCACCCTGATCACATTGGCATAGTCCTGCTTTTGTTTGTAAAGAGTTTCAAGCATCAGCAACACATCTTCCTTCTCAGGGAATTGCTTTGCCAACTGCTCCAGCACTTCAATTGCCTCATCTGTCTTACCGGCATCGACATAGAAATCCACCAAAGCTTCCTTATTCCAATAGTTGTCTGGAGCATATTGGGTGGCATATTTCATGTATTCGAGCGAAAGACTGTCTTGCCGCAGATATTGCCAAAAGTGCGACAGCTCGCTAAGTGCCACTGATGATTCTGGGTTGAGTATCAATGCATGTCGGAACAGCTCAAAAGCATCAGAGTTGTTGCCTAGCAACATTTGCCGATGCCCCTCAAGGATAAAATGTTCAGCCTTTGCTGTGTTATTATCCTGAGCTGAAGCACATAGGGAAGTGGACGTTAACGAGAACAATAACGCCAACGATAATCCTATAAACTGAAGGCCATAAGCTATAAACCGCAAGATTCCCATTTCCGACTCTTAACTCTAAACCCTAAACTTTAAACTTACTTTCCCGTATGCCCGAATCCGCCTGCACCTCGTTCTGTGTCATCGAGCACCTCAACCTGATTCCAAGTTACCTGCTCATAGTTCGAAATCACCATCTGCGCTATGCGCTCGCCGTCATTGATGACAAACGGCTCTTGCGACAGGTTGATGAGAATCACACCAATCTCACCCCTATAGTCGGCATCGATGGTGCCAGGAGAGTTTAGCACCGTAATTCCCTTCTTAATAGCCAGACCGCTGCGAGGGCGCACTTGAGCCTCGTAACCAGCAGGAAGAGATATAAACAAACCCGTGGGTACCAGACAACGCTGCATGGGTAGCAAAGTGATGGGCGTATCAAGATTAGCACGCAAATCCATACCAGCCGACTGAATCGTCTCGTAAGCCGGCAACTGATGGTGAGATTTATTGATGATTTTCACTTCCATAATGCAATTTCTTGAAATTCTATGCAAATTTATGAATTTTAATTCATATAGCCAATACCTTTAAACTTTTTTAAGCAATCTCATGGCGATAAATAGGTAAGTAGAATCCTTTTTTCTCTAATATTGTTTGGAGGAATGAAAAATGACAATGATATAGGATTAGGCACAAAAGTATCATTTTCATCTATCTTGTCGTGATCTTGTCTCCCTTGAGCCTGCCGAACGAACCAAACGGGCTGAATGTGTTGAATGGCCTCATTACTCATATTTTGTTCCCACTAATGGAAATTTTTGCTACCTTTAATAGTAATTTTTGTTACCCTTAAGGGGAACAATTTTTTCTCTTAAGGGTAATTTCTATAGCACTTCTTATTTATAGCTCTCGGGATTGCTATTTTAATATCACCTAATGTATTCATTTATGCCAACTGTTGCCTAAAATTGGGTGCAGGTCGTTAGTCTGAAAAGTCTTGTTGACTGCAGTCGGCAAGTGCTAACAACTACACAAAAAACATTAAAAACAATTAAATAATTTGGTTGTTACTACAAATTGTAGTTACTTTGTGGCAGAACTTCAAAAAGGAGGTTCGAAAAGTATTTATGAAGAAACTGACAGACAAAGAACTAGCTATCATGGAAGTGCTGTGGGAACATGGTGAGCTGCCGATTCGCGACCTCATCAGCTTCCTTCCAGGACCTGCCGCTCATTTCAATACGATTGCTACTTACGTTCGCCGATTAGAGGTGCATGGCATGATCCGTCACAAGGAACTGAGTGCAAAATTCTATTTGTACGATGCAGCAGTTACGCGCGAACAGTATATTAATGCCTATCACAAGGAGAATGTTGATAAGTTCTTCGACGGCTCGTATATGGATTTCATCTCCAATCTGGTGAAGGAGCATGATGTGAGTGTGGAGGAATTGAAAGAACTGATTAAAATGGTAGAGGAGGAATAATATGGGTAGTTTTGTAATATATATTCTCGAATGGGCATTGTGCCTTTCGGCATTCCTGCTATTGTACAAGATGTGCTTCAGCGGCAGTACGTTCCATCGTTTCAACCGTCTGTTCCTTTTGGGCAGTGTGGTCGTAGCGGCTTTGCTGCCAATGATTCACATCACCACCAGCGAAGAGATGGAACCCATTGCTGAGGTGTGCCGCCTGAATACGGAGCAGTTGGAACCGATCTCGGAGACCCTCTCCCCGCTCTCCCTTAAAGGGCGAGAGCTTACGTCTCCTGAAATAAAGTCCTCCTTTAAAGAGGATTTAGAAGGTCTCCCTATTCCCCAGAAGATCTTCCTCGCCATCGCCCTCACATACCTTATTTATATACTGATTCAAGTTGTTGGTTGGCTGAGGTCACTTGTGAAGATGATGATGTTCCTCAGAGGAAAGAAAACGAGAAAAGTGGGTCGTTGGATACGGCTTGTAGTACACGATGAAGAATACGGTCCTTTCAGCTGGATGAACTATATGGTGATTTCGGACAAGGAAAACGGCTTTGCACGTCGAGCCAGCATGCGTCATGAGCTGTCGCACATCGTGCTGCTGCATCACTTGGACCTAGTGTTCCTCCTGTTGTGTACGTTGGTCAATCCTGTATGTTGGTTTATCATGAAAGAAATAAAGGTAGTTCACGAATATGAGGCAGATGATGAAGTGATCAATCATTATCATATTCAAAGTCGTGACTATCAGCGATTATTAGTCATGCGGACAGTTGGAGCGGAGGCCTACGCTCTTGCCAGTTCGTTTAATCTTAACATTAAAAAAAGAATTATTATGATGAAGAAGAATCAGTCACATTGGTGGCGCATGATGTGGATTGCAGTCACCATTCCGCTCGTAGGCATTGCGCTTACAGCGTTCTCGAAACCCAAAGAGGCCTTGAAAGAAGTGGTGGATAGTAGTGCCTCTGTAATTTACAATTTACCATCTACTATTTACGATTCAGAAGCAGCTGAAGCAGAAGTCATTGAGCCACAGGGTCCTACACCTGTGGAAGAAGAATCAGATAAAGTGGAAGATGACGTGAAGCCTGGCGATATGATTACTGGCTGTGTCACAGACGAGAAAAATATGCCGCTGATGATGGTGAATATCTTAGAAAAAGATGAGTATGGTCGTATTGTGGCTCATGCAGTGAGCGACCTGAATGGCGATTTCGCTTTCAAACTGGTCAACCCCCAGCATAAGTTGAGTGTATCTTGTCCTGGATTTGCCACACAAACGTTAGACATCAAGGACAAAGAGGTGAATGTCGTCTTGAAGCATAACGCAAGACTTATTGGTGCGACGGTATCAGATAGAATCGATAGCATAGAAGCCAACGACTCACATTTCAAGGACGAAGACTTGCCTCAAGACGGCACCTTCCACGTTGTAGAACAGTTGGCATCATTCCCAGGAGGTCAGGAAAAGCTTAGCTTGTACCTTGTCGGAAACATGCGCTATCCAGCCATCGCGGAAGAGAATCGTGTTGAAGCAGACATTATCGTGGCATTCACCGTCGGCAAGACGGGATTGATTTCCTCTGCCAAAGTTGTCGAATGCAATGCCTCTTCTCCATTGGTAACTGCAGAAGTCAGCAAGGCAGCAGACGAATATGACCCAGAAGCTTTTGAGACGATGAAAGCCTACTACAATGCTATTGAAGCCCTGAAGGAAGAAGCCGTCCATTTGGTACGCAGCATGCCGCGCTGGGAACCCAGCCGTCGCAATGGATTACGTTTCGAAACTGAGATGACAATCCCTCTCTATTACAGGCTGGTGACCCCCTCGGGCGCTCTCTTGTCTCCCCCAGGAGATGTAAAATAGAACTTAAGTATGCTCCCACTTCGCGGTGGGAGTATTTTTTTACAAAAAATATCGCTTTTCTTGCGTGTAGTTTTAATAATTCATAATTCATAATTCATAATTAAAATATATTTTGTATCTTTGCCGCCGAAATGATAATGAATTACGATGTCATAGTGGTGGGAGCAGGACATGCAGGTTGTGAGGCAGCTTGTGCTGCTGCACGTCTGGGTGCGAAAACCTGTCTGGTAACGATGGACATGAACAAGATTGCTCAGATGTCGTGCAATCCTGCTGTTGGTGGCATCGCAAAGGGTCAGATCGTTCGCGAGATAGATGCGCTGGGCGGCATGATGGGCATCGTGACAGATCGCTGTTCCATTCAGTTCCGAATGCTGAACCTCTCGAAAGGTCCTGCAGTATGGAGCCCGCGGGCTCAGTGTGATAGAGGCAAGTTCATCTGGGCTTGGCGCGAGGTGTTGGAAAATACACCCAATCTGCATATCTGGCAAGACCAGGTATGTGAATTGCTTACAGAGAATAAGGCAGTCTTGGGTGTTCGTACCATCTGGGGAGCAGAATTGAGAGCAAAGTGTGTGGTGATTACAGCTGGAACCTTCCTCAACGGACTGATGCACATAGGTCGCAAGCAGATACCTGGCGGACGTATTGCAGAGCCTGCTGTGGCAGGACTGACAGAGTCCATCACCAAACTGGGCATCCGCAGCGATCGGATGAAGACAGGAACGCCTGTGAGAATCGACAAACGTAGTGTGGACTTCTCGCAAGTGGAGATTCAGGAGGGCGACAATACGTTCCACCGCTTCTCATTTATGACTGAACCTCGACGACTGAAGCAGTTGCCTTGCTGGATGTTCAAGACCAACAATGAGGTACATGAGATACTGCGCTCAGGACTGGCCGATTCGCCACTTTATAATGGGCAGATACAGAGCATCGGACCTCGTTATTGTCCCAGCATCGAAACCAAACTACATACCTTCCCCGACAAGGAAGAGCACCAACTGTTTCTAGAGCCTGAAGGGGAGACCACTAATGAGTTGTATCTCAACGGCTTCTCATCATCGTTGCCGATGGACATCCAGATAGAGGCTCTGAAGAAGATACCGGCTTTGAGAAACTTGGTCGTGTATCGTCCAGGCTATGCTATCGAGTACGATTTCTTCGATCCTACCCAACTGACCCACTCGTTGGAATCAAAGGTAGTGGAAGGCCTGTTCCTCGCTGGTCAGGTAAATGGTACGACAGGTTACGAAGAGGCAGCAGGACAAGGACTGATTGCTGGTATCAATGCTGCTATTAAGTGCGGCGGAGGCGAACCATTCACCCTGAAGCGCAACGAAGCGTATATTGGCGTACTGATTGACGACCTTGTGACGAAAGGCGTAGATGAACCCTATCGAATGTTTACCTCAAGAGCTGAGTACCGCATCCTATTGCGTCAGGACGATGCTGATATGCGACTGACAGAGCGTAGTTATAAGCTGGGATTAGCCTCTACGGAGCGATACCAGTATTTGCAGAAAAAACGCGATGAAATCGAGCATTTTATCGACTTTGCACAGAATTTCTCCATCAAACCTGCCCTTATCAACGATGCACTGATTCAGATCGGCACCACCCCATTGGAACGGGGTTGCAAGTTGGTAGACCTATTAGGGCGACCCAATGTCACCATCGACAACCTCAAGCCTCACATCAAAGCCCTCAAGAGCGAAATAGATAAGATTGTGGAACGCAAGGACGAAATACTTGAAGCAGCAGAGATACGTATCAAATACAAGGGCTATATCGAGCGAGAGAATATGGTGGCAGAGAAAATGCTCCGTCTCGAAAACATCAAGATTAAGGGAAAGTTCGACTATATGAACATGAACCAAATCACCATCGAAGCTCGCCAGAAACTCGCAGCCATCAACCCTGAAACGCTGGCGCAGGCTAGCCGCATCCCAGGTGTGTCGCCTTGCGACATCAATGTGATGCTGGTATTGATGGGAAGATAGCCCATAAGTCCCATAAGACCCATAAGTCCAATTTAAATCAAACAATATGAACAACCAATACTTGTTAGACCATCTAAGAGTCATCCCCGACTTCCCACAGAAGGGGATTCAGTTCCGTGATGTAACCACATTGTTCAAGGATGCAAAGTGTCTTGACATCATGGAGGAAGAGATGTACGAACTGTACAAAGACAAAGGAATCACAAAAGTGGTAGGCATCGAGTCGAGAGGCTTTATTATGGGTGCTATCCTCGCCAAGCGATTAGGCGCAGGTCTGGCTTTGTGCCGTAAGCCTGGCAAGTTGCCTGCAGAGGTCATCAGCCAGTCATACGCGAAGGAATATGGTACAGACACCATCGAAATTCATAAGGATGCCATCACTGAGGACGATGTAGTACTCCTTCACGATGACTTACTGGCAACAGGAGGTACTATCAAGGCAGCTTGGGACTTGGTGAAGAAATTCAATCCTAAGAAGTGCTACATGAACTTCATCATCGAAATACGCGATGAGGGGTTGCATGGACGTGAATTCTTAGGCAATGACATTGAGATTACATCACTCATCACCGTATAACAATGGGCGAGGAGACACGGCTTGAACGGCTGAAACGCATCGTGTTGGCACTCCCTGAGAGTCCGGGATGTTATCAGTATTTCGACGGTGAAGGCACCATCATTTATGTGGGGAAGGCCAAAAACTTAAAACGTCGTGTCAGTTCGTATTTTAATAAGACCGTCCAAACAAGGAAGACACAGATACTGGTCAGCAAGATTGAAAACATTAACTACGTGGTTGTACCAAGTGATGAGGACGCCCTCTTGCTGGAAAACAACCTCATTAAAAAATACAAGCCGAGGTACAACATCCTGCTGAAGGACGACAAAACCTACCCATCTGTCTGTGTCACCAACGAGGAGTTCCCTAGAGTGTTTAAGACACGTAAGATTATCCCAGGTGTGGGAACTTACTATGGCCCTTTCAGCCATCTTGGAACCCTCAATAATATGTTGGAACTCATCAACCGCATCTATCCTCTCCGCCGTTGTCGATTTACAATGTCAAGCCAGCAGATAAAGGATGGTAAGTTCAAGGCCTGTCTGGAATACCATATCAAGAACTGCAAGGCACCCTGCGTGGGTCTTCAGTCAAAGGAGGAGTATATGGAAAGTGTGGCTGAGGTGAAAGAAATCCTGAAGGGAAACACACGTAAGGTATGCGAGACATTGCTTCAAAAAATGGCCATTCTATCGGAAGAATTGCGTTTTGAAGAAGCACAGGAACTGAAACAGAAATACGACCTTGCGCTGGCCTTTTGCGAGAAAAGTGAGGTAATTGCCCAGCATGAACACAACATCGATGTGTTCTCTATTGCCGACGATGAGAAGTCGGCGTTCATCAACTACCTACATGTCACCCATGGTTGCATCAACCAGGCCTTTACCTTTGAGTACGCTAAACGTATGGAGGAAGCACCAGAGGACTTGTTGGCATTGGGTATTGTAGAGATGCGTGAACGCTATCACAGCGACTCCAAGGAGATTATCGTACCTTTCCCATTGGAGGTAGAACTGAAAGATGTCATTGTCACAGTGCCTCAGCGAGGAGATAAAAAGCACCTGCTTGACCTATCGTTGGCTAATGTGCGGCAGTATAAGTTCGACAAAGCAAAGCAAGCAGAAAAGCTCAACCCAGAACAGCGTTCGACCAATCTGCTGAAGGAGTTGCAGACAAAACTGAAACTGGAGCATCTGCCGATACATATCGAGTGTTTCGACAATTCTAACATACAAGGTGCTGAGGCAGTAGCAGGATGTGTGGTGTTCAAACGGGCAAAACCAGCCAAGTCGGAGTATAGGAAATACATCATTAAGACAGTGGAAGGCCCTGACGACTACGCATCGATGGCAGAAGTGGTGTATAGACGTTACAAGCGATTGATAGACGAAGCTGGTGAATTGCCCAGTCTTATTATTGCTGATGGTGGTAAGGGACAGATGGGCATTATTAAGCATGTGGTGGAGAACGAACTGCAGTTGCAAATACCCATCGCAGGATTGGCAAAAGATGGGAAACATCGTACATCAGAGTTGCTGACCTATCAAGACGGACAAATCGTTACGGTTGGTGTGGAGATGAAGAGTGCTTTGTTCCAGTTTCTTACGCGTATTCAAGATGAAGTACACAGATATGCCATCCAGTTCCATCGCGACAAACGTTCGAAGGCACAGGTAGCATCTGAGTTAGATCAGATAAAAGGTGTAGGAGCCGCTACGAAGACAGCATTGCTGAGGCAGTTCAAGAGCGTGAAACGCATTCGCGAAGCCAGCGAAGAGGCGATTGCTGAAGTGGTGGGCAAGGCAAAGGCAAAGATAATCAAGGAGGCGTTATGAGAGTAGTAATACAACGAGTAAGCGAAGCATCTGTCAAGATTGACGGAACAATCAAAGCGCAGATAGGGAAAGGCTATCTGCTGCTGTTAGGTTGTGAGAACGCTGACACGCAAGAAGATATCGGATGGCTCAGCAAGAAGGTGGTAAACCTGCGTGTGTTCGACGATGAAAACGGAGTGATGAACCGCTCTATTTTAGATATAGGTGGTGATATCCTGGTTGTCAGCCAGTTCACTCTTTGGGCTTCCTACAAGAAGGGAAACCGTCCCAGCTATCTCAGAGCAGGCAGTCACGAAGTTACCATCCCACTCTATGAACACTTCTGCCGACAGCTCTCTACCGACCTTGGCAAAGATGTGGCAACAGGTGAGTTCGGTGCCGATATGAAAGTTGCCCTTGTGAACGATGGTCCTGTGACCATCTGCATGGACACAAAAAATAAAGAATAACCCATAAGACCCATAAAAATACAATAATATGATGACAGACAACAAAATCCAACAAGCATTTGCCAAGTACAACTTGGAGCTTGACGACGAACAAGTGAAACGAGAGGTGGCTGCCCTGCTCGCCAAACATCTCGAAGAAAACAATACGATAGCAGTGAAGAAATTCCTGCTTAATAGTGTAGAACTCACTACGTTGAAGACTGACGACAGCGAAGACAGCGTGATGCGGTTTGTGGAGAAAGTCAATAAGTTTGACGATGTATATCCGGAACTGGGACATGTCGCTACCGTCTGCGTCTATCCTTGCTTTGCTTCCATCTGCCACGACACTTTGGAGAATGAAGAGGTGGAAATAGCCTGTGTAGCTGCGTGCTTCCCTTCTTCCCAGTCGTTTATCGAAGTAAAGATTGCAGAAACGGCCCTTGCCCTCAAGGACGGTGCAACGGAAATCGATATCGTACAGTCGGTCGGCAAGTTCCTGGCAGGTGATTATGAGACTGTTGCTGATGAGATAGCAGAGCTGAAAGAGGTATGTGGTGACAAAAAACTGAAAGTGATCCTTGAGACAGGATGCCTCAAGACTGCCAGCAACATCAAGAAGGCATCTATCCTTGCGATGTATGCAGGTGCAGACTATATCAAAACATCTACCGGAAAACTCGATCCCGCTGCTACGCCAGAGGCTGCCTATGTGATGTGTCAGGCAATCAAGGAATACTACGCTGAGACAGGTATCCAAATTGGTTTCAAACCTGCAGGAGGCATGAAAACGGTGGAAGATGCCTTGAAATACTACACTATCGTAAAAGAAGTACTGGGTGAGCAGTGGCTCAACAACACTATGCTCCGTCTTGGAACCAGCAGTTTGGCAAACAAACTGTTAAGCGACATTCAAGGTGAAACAATTCAATTCTTTTAATTCTCATAACCCATGAAAAGATTATTAGTAACATTCATTGTTCTTTCGGCAGCCTTCACATTGGCTATCGCACAGGAAGACAGTGTTGTTGTTCATAAAGACAATGTTGTTGTCGCAAAGACTTTTGGCTATCTCAGCTATGATGCCGTACTGAAAGCAATGCCCTCATATGCAGAGGCTCAGAAGAGCTATGGCGACCTGAAAGCCAGCTATGCCAAAGAATTGGAACGTTCAGAAACAGAATTTAGTAAGCAGTTTGCTGAGTATGTTGACGGACAGAAATCGTTCCCTGAGAACATCCTGTTAAAACGCCAGAAAGAGCTGCAGCAGTTGATGGAACAGAGTTTGAAATTCAAGCAGGAGGCACAGCAACTCCTTGACAAGGCAGAAGCAGAGTTGATGCAACCTGTTCACCAACGCTTGAAAGAAGCCCTATACAAGATAGGTATGCAGAAGGGATACGACTTCATCATCAATACAGACAACAACAGCCATCCTTTCTTGAATACAGAGAGGGGTGAAGACATCACAGCCGAAGTCATCAGCGCAGTATCGAAATGAGTCAGGGTGCGATAGGGGTGTTCGATTCAGGATATGGTGGGCTGACCATACTAGATGGTATCCGCCGATTAATGCCGCAGTACGATTATGTGTATTTCGGTGATAATGCTCGTGCTCCTTATGGCACACGTTCCTTTGATGTAGTATATCAATACACCCTTGAAGCTGTTCAACATCTGTTCAATATGGGATGTCCGCTCATCATCCTGGGATGCAATACTGCTTCAGCCAAGGCGTTGCGAACCATTCAACAGGTCTATCTGCCAAAATTTGCGCCCGATAATCGTGTGTTAGGCGTTATCCGTCCTACAGCAGAAGTAGTAGGAACCATCACGAAGAATGGGCATATAGGCGTTCTAGCTACAGAAGGTACTATCAAGTCAGAGTCTTACAATTTGGAGATTCTCAAGTTGTTCCCTGATTGCAAAGTGACAGGTTTAGCTTGTCCTATGTGGGTGCCCTTAGTGGAAAATGGAGAATACAATAAGCCGAGTGCTGACTACTTTGTGGAAGAACGTATCAAAACCCTACTTGCTATCGATCCCCTCATTGATACGATTATCTTAGGCTGCACGCATTATCCTTTGCTGATGGAGAAAATACGCAAGTTCTGCCCTTCAGGTATTGAGATTGTGACACAAGGGAAATACATTGCAGAGAGTTTGAAAACGTACCTTCAGCGCCATCCTGAGATGGAGAGCCGACTGACAAAAGGAGCATCTTGCCAGTATTTCACCTCAGAATCACCCGAACGCTTCAGTGGCAACGCATCCTTATTCCTTAACGAACAAATCGAAGTAAAGAAATTATGAATTCCAATACTAAAAAAGAGTTCTAAATATTCTATGAAATCCAAGATAACAAAATCTATTTTAGACATCGTTGCAGTTCTTCTTGTATTCGGTTTAGGACAGGCGATTGGTGGGATTGTGGGAGGAATCCTGGGGTCCATGTTTGGTGCATCGTATGGAGGAGGATATATGTCATGGACAATCTCCATCGCATTGTTTACGGCTTCTGTTTTTACCATACTCCTCCTGTTTGGCTTCCGATACTTGGTTATCAGGTCGCATTGGTTGGAAAAGACCGATTTCATCGCTAAAATTAACCCTTCACGGCTTCGTTGGCATTTGGCTCCACTAATGCTTATCGCCACATTTGCAGGTGCTGTCTCAACTGGTTGTTTGGCTCAAGCTTGGGGAGTGGAAGACCGTTTGGAAGAAACTATACAAAATTTAGCAACGAATCCAATAGGCATTCTTACGATTGTCTTTATGGGTCCTCTCAGCGAAGAACTCGTCTTCCGTCATGCGATATTGGGTGGTATGCTACGACGAGGAGTTTCCCCATGGATTGCCATCCTTGTCTCATCACTTCTCTTTGGCATCATCCACTGGAACCCTATACAGGTACTCTTTGCAAGTGCATTAGGTGTCATGCTAGGCATCCTCTACGCCAAATCACAGAGCATCGTGCCTTCCCTCATCTATCATATCATCAACAATGGGTTCGCAGTCGTTGTTATGATACTTAGTAAGATGGTAGAGGGTCAGCAAGATGCTACTCCTGATGTATTCGATAATCCAATCTTGGCTTATAGCATGGCTGCCATAGGTGCCCTGGTTTGCATTCCTGCCTATATATATTATTGGCACAAACCAACTCTAAACTCTCAACTCTAAACTCTCAACTCTAAACTACATGCATCCTTACATTACCGACATATCCGTCCTCATGTTATTCTTTAACCGTCCTGACCATTTTTCAAAAGTCTGGGCGGAAGTAAAGAAGGCACGTCCTGCGCGGCTGTTCCTCTATCAGGACGGACCTCGTGAAGGACGCAACGACATGGAGGGCATACAGGCTTGTAGGGAATTGGTAAAAGACGAGAACATCGACTGGGAGTGTGACGTACATCGTCTTTATCAAGAAAGAAACTATGGTTGTGACCCTTCAGAGTTTATCTCACAGCGGTGGGCTTTCTCACTGACCGATAAATGTATTGTGCTTGAGGATGACGACGTACCTTCGCAGTCATTCTTCCCTTTCTGCAAGGAGATGCTCGACCGTTATGAAAACGATCCACGTATCACCCTCATCAGTGGTTTCAATACCGAGGCCGATAATATGAAAAGCAATGGGGATTCCTATTTCTTTACTCGTGTATTCTCCATCTGGGGGTGGGCCTCATGGGCCAGAGTGGTCAATCACTGGGACGGAAACTATGGATTCGTAAACGACCCTCAGCAATTTGAACTGTTGAAACAGAAAGTTGAGCAGTACCATCAGCGTCGTGACATGATACAAATGTGTCAGGACCATGCTGCTTCAGGGAAAGAATTCTACGAATCCATCTTCTGGGCTTATATGTTGTTGCACGATGGAATGGCCATTATGCCGAGTGTCAACCTCATCAATAACATTGGTATGGAAGGTGGTACCCACTTCTCAGCCCAACTCGATTTGTTACCTCGTCGTCTGCGTCATGTTTTCACGATGCCTCGTAGCGAACTCACTTTCCCCCTCACTCATCCTACTCAAGTAGAGGAATATCCAGAATATCAACGATTGCATTACTTACGCAACGCATGGAATAACCCTTGGAGGAAAATACAATACTCACTTGAAGAGCTATGGCTCAATCTCCTGCAAGGCAACTTTAGCAACATTACCTATGCTTTCAAGCACCGTGTTCGTAAATGGTTGGGGAAAGAACATCATCGCTGATATCTCCGAAATGCCCACACCACGCCTCCTAATAATAAGTAACTGAGAATTACCCCCAATTCATTGGATTGCCATTCAAAAACAGCCCATTTCATCGAGGAAATCCAAGCAGTCACATCGTTCAGTAATCCTGCCAAACTAAGCAATATGATACCTGCCAACGGTTGTATTTGTGGCAACCAGCATACCATCCACCAAACCACAGCTACAACCATTAAGGCAAAAGCCAATCCGCTGATAAGGATATTCGAGAAGATAGACATCAGAGGTATGATGCCGAAATAATAAGTTGTCAGGGGGAGGGTGAATAGGTAGCAGACAATGGTAGTAATGGCACTGCCGACTATGAAATTAAGGGTAAAGGTAATCCAGGAAAGCCATTTCGTATTGAAATAAGGGCGATATAATCCCCACCAACTCCACAGATGCGGTCCTAACGTCAATAGTCCCAGCATCGACATCATAGAGAGTTCGAAGCCCACATCAAACAACAGAAATGGATTCACACACAACATCACCATTCCTGTCACACACAATATATCAATCATGTTTATCTTCCTTCGAATCATCTCAGCGATCATCAGCACGGTAAACATGATAGCTGCCCTGATAAGTGATGGGGGAGCTCCTGTGATAGCCACAAAACACCATACCATCAAAATACAAATCATCCGTATGATTCTTTTCCATTGAGGACGCCCCACCCATGCTCCCAGCATGAATTGCAGAATCATATAGATGATGGACAGATGGAAACCCGATAATGCCAACACATGACCCACACCTGCCCGTGCATATTGGTCGCGTAGGTTTTTGTCCAACCCACTCTTATCGCCAATCGTCATTGCCATCACAATCCCCATCTCCTCGCTGTCCGATTGTGCCTTTGCTGCCTCACGTATCTGTTGCGAATAAGCCATCAGCCATCGTTTGACACCTATAAGTCCGCTTGGATGCCCTGCTTTCACACTCCATTTGTTAGCATAGCAAGTGGCGGCAATACCATGCAGGAACAGGTATTTACGGTAGAATTCGAAACCATCGTCATTTGAAGTCTCTTCTGCCGAATGATGCAGTGCATTGGCAGTCATCGTCAGCCCATAGTAAGTGTACACAGACAGCGTATCACCAATCTGTGGCATTGTGGTTACATTGACCGTGTCAACATCATCGTTACCTTTCACATTAAGATAGCAGATGACAGATGCCCCTTGTTCTGTCTCAATACGTGTCGCCCATGTTTTTGCTTTCTGCTGTGGCATATCCTGCACCACTCCCTGCAGATAATGGGCTGTTGACGTTATCGATGTGTCTATTGATCGGTATTTCAGTTCGAAGGCTACAATTCCAAGTACCATACAGAATAGTGTGGTAGCATGGCCGAACGTATTCACCGCCTTCCAATGATGAAAAAGTATCAGCAGAAGCACCAGCACACCCATTGCTCCACACATCCATAAGAGTGGGATGGTGAATGGTGTGAGTTGAGGCAGGAAATAGGCGATGAGGATGCCAATCAGGAAAGGGACGACGTAGCGCATGCTGCCTATGACGCAGTAAGTTTTTGATAGAGTTCCTGCATCCCTTCTGTTGCTTTCTTCGCAATTACATGGACAGGCAGATAGCCAGGTACATTCTGAGGCGAAGGGTCGATGAGGTATATCTTGGCATCATGTCGTGCATAGCCGAGCAGTCCAGCTGCTGGGTACACATTCAATGAAGTACCAATCACTACGACAATATCTGCTGCGGCTACTTCTTCTGCGGCAAGCTCAATCATCGGTACTGCTTCGCCAAACCACACGATGAAAGGACGCAGTTGACTGCCGTCAGCTGCCTTTTGACCGATCTGGATATCTTCATTGTCCTTCAGCGTAATAATCTGTTTAGGATCATTGGGATTGTTGGTTGAAGTCGCTTTGGTAAGCTCTCCATGTAAGTGGATGATATGTGTCGAACCAGCCCGCTCGTGTAAGTTATCCACATTCTGTGTTACGACATAGCAATCATAATACTTCTCCAATGCTGCTACCAGTCGATGGGCACCATTGGGCTGGACGGTGGACAATTGCCTGCGTCGTTCATTATAGAATTTGATAACAAGTTCTGGGTCACGGTAATACCCTTGGATACTGGCAACAGCTTCCACTGGATATTGCTCCCACAGACCTCCTGAATCACGGAATGTGGTGATGCCGCTTTCGGCACTGATACCGGCACCTGTCAGGAATACAAGTTTCTTCATATTTTAAACCTTTATTGATTTGACTCATCAAAAGTGTGAATTTTAATTGATTCGACAAAGAGTTTAGGGCAAAAAGATGGAGTTCAACCGTCGATTGATGCAGAAACAGCCTCAATTGCCTTTTCGACATTACAAAATCAAAACGAAATAACTATAATCAACCAATGAGAATTAAATCAGTAATTGCACTTGCCATTATGATGGCAGTAGTGGCCAACGGTATGGCACAAGACAAGAATCCTGGGAAGGAACCATTCAAGTCAAATTTACCCATTATCATTCTTGAAGTAGAAGGAAGAATCAATGCGCAAGACAAGATCGATGCGCATATGAAGGTTATCTATAAAGAGGGACAGAAGCAATATGCGTCCGATTCCAAGCAATATAGCTACGATGGTCCTATCCGCATCAAGTTGAGAGGCAACAGTTCGTTGGGATACAACCAGAAGAAATTCACCTTAGAGACGCGTGATGCTGAGGGTCAGGAACTCGATGTGTCCCTGTTGGGTATGCCTGCCGAGCATGATTGGGTGTTGCTGTCACCTTATGCTGACGTATCGATGATGAGAGATGCACTGGCATTCCGACTTTGGACCGATATGGGCTATTGGGCACCAAGAATCAGAATGTGCGAAGTAGTGTATAACGGGGAATATGCGGGCATCTATGGACTTGCTGAGTCAATCAAAGTTGGCAAGGACCGTCTCGATATTGCCAACCTGAAGAAAAAGGATGTGAGCGGAATTGAACTGACGGGCGGCTACCTGCTGCGCATCGATACCTATAACGAGAAAGATGCTACCTTCGCGTCAGATGTGCCAGGTATTGGTGAAGGTGGTTTTACAAACCAGATTGTTTGGACCTGCCGCTCTCCCAAGAAGAAGAAACTGCAACCTGAGCAGTTTGATTATATCAAGGGATTTATTAGCGATATGGAACACTGTATCGCATCCGATAATTATACGGACCCTAAAGAAGGATATTCGAAATACATCAACGTCAGTTCGTTTGTCGATTATTTTATCCACACAGAGTTGAGTCTGAACCCCGATGGTTATAAGCGCAGTGCTTACTTCTACAAGACCAAGCAGAACGAGGACGGAACAGGTGGGAAACTGCATGCAGGTCCTACATGGGACTATAACCTCGCTTACGGAATGTGTAGTTTCTGCAATGCCGACGACATCAATGCATGGGTGTTTGAAGGGTGTAACACGAATCCTACCCCGCAAATTTGGAAGAAACTATATCTCGACCCTGTATTCTTGAAAAAGGTAAAGGCGCGTTATGCCGAACTGAGGAAGACGTCGTTGAGCGAGAAGCATATATTTAGTATCATTGACGAATATGCCAACCAGTTGTCAAAGGTGCAGAAGCGTCATTTCGACCGTTATCCTGAGTTGTTAGGCAACGAAACCAAACGCAACGAACCTGGAACGGGAATGTTCGGTAACTTCGGCGGTGGATTTGCAGGAGGATTTCCTGGTATGCCAGAAGGTGGATTCCCTGGTTTCGGTGGTGCAATGCCCGACAGTATCAACTTTGGTGCCATTCCTGGCTTCGGCGATCGTTTTCCTGGCTTCGGTGGTGGTTTCCCTGGCTTTGGTGGAGGTATGCCTGATATGAGCAATATGCCGAACTTTGGTGGTGGTTTCCCTGGCTTTGGTGGAGGAGGATTCCCAGCAATGCCTGAAGGTGGCTTCCCTGGTTTTGGTGGCGGTTTCCCTGCAATGCCCGATAGTATCAGTTTCGGTGGCTTCCCTGGTTTTGGTGGCGGTTTCCCTGCAATGCCCGATAGTATCAGTTTCGGTGGCTTCCCTGGTTTTGGTGGTGGTTTCCCTGCAATGCCCGAGGGTGGCTTCCCTGGCTTTGGTGAAGGTTTCGGTGGCTTCCCAGGAATGGGTGAGATGGGAGGAATGGGCGAAATGGGTGGCATGATGCTGTCGATGTTCCGCTCATACTCCGTGAAGAATTATGCAGATGAAATCAAGATGCTGAAAGAATGGTTGTCCGAACGTTTGAAAGTACTTGATGAGAAGTTGGACTATCGGTCTTAAACGAAAAAAAATGAAAAATTGAAGGATTGAAGAATGAAAAAATGGTAAAATTGTATAAATTGTAATTGGTAAATGGTAAAATGGTAAATGATATGATTGTCAAATGGTAAATAATTCGTACCTTTGCATCGCATTATGCATATAAAAGAATAAAAATGGACAAACTAAGTTATGCACTTGGACTTGGAATCGGCCATCAGTTGAAACAGATGGGCCTGAAAGGTCAGCTCAAGATTGAGGACTTTGCTCAGTCTATTACTGATGTGCTCAACGACAACCAACTCCAAATGACGAATGCAGAGGCACAAGTACTGGTCAATTCCTTCTTCCAGGAACAAGAGAAGAAGATGCAGGCTCAGCGTGCTGAAGCTGGTAAGGCAGAATTGGAACGTGGTCGTGTGTTCCTCGAGAACAACGGCAAGCGTGCAGAAGTAACCACAACCAAGAGCGGTCTGCAATATGAAGTACTGACAGAAGGCACAGGTAAGCACCCAAAGGCTACCGATAAGGTACGCTGCCACTATGAAGGACGTCTTATCGACGATACCGTGTTCGATAGCTCCTACCGCCGCAACGAACCTGCAGTGTTCGGTCTCAATCAGGTGATTGCCGGATGGACTGAAGGTCTGCAACTCATGGGTGAAGGTGCTAAGTATCGTTTCTATATCCCCTATCTCCTCGGCTATGGCGAGAGCGGTGCGGGCGAGATGATTCCTCCTTACGCTACCTTGGTGTTCGATGTCGAATTATTAGAAGTAATTTAAACAAATATTTATACATAAACTCTTAAAGAAATGAAGAAATTTATTTTCGCAGCTGTTGCTATTGCTGCAATCATGTTCACATCATGTGACAACACAAATGTTAAGGCTGATTTGAATAACAATGTTGACTCACTTACAAACTTCCTGGGTATTGCACAGTCTGATGGTTTGAAGAACTACATGAAGATGCAACTTCAGGTTGACTCTATTTACACAAACGACTTCATCAAGGGTATGATCGAAGGTGCTACAGCTAAGGAAGATCCTAAGCAGGAAGCTTACATGAAGGGTCTGACTGTTGGTAAGCAGGTGAAGGATATGGCTGAAAACCTCAGCAGCGAAGTGTATGCAGACGACTCAACTAAGAAGGTGCCGGTAAAGAACCTCTTGGCTGGTATCATCGCTGGTTTGAAGGGTGAGGCTTCAATGACTCCTGATAGCGCTTATGGTGAATTCGAGAAGAGACTTAAGCCTCTCCAGACTGCTGCTCTCGAGCGCAAGTTCGCTAACGAGAAAGCTGCTAACGAGAAGTTCTTGGCTGACAATGCAAAGAAAGAAGGCGTTAAGGTTCTTCCTTCAGGTCTGCAGTACAAGGTACTCAAGGAAGGTACCGGTGCGCTGCCTACCGATACATCTACCGTAAAGTGTCTCTATGAAGGCCGCCTCATCGATGGCACTGTATTCGACAGCAACACAGAAGAAGGTCGTGATCCATTCGAGGTGAACCTCGGTATGCCACGCGTTATCCCAGGATGGGTTGAGGCTCTCAAGTTGATGCCTGCAGGCAGCAAGTGGGAAGTATATATTCCTCAGGACCTTGGCTACGGACAGCAAGATATGGGTCAGATCAAACCTTTCTCAACACTCATCTTTACGATCGAAGTATTGAAGTAATATGAATAAAATCATTACAGTGGTTTGTGCAGTTATGGCAAGTTTGTCATTAACTGCACAAACTGTAAACAGCCCTCTGTCAGCAAAGGACCTGAAGGCTCAGCAGGCAAAAGAGCTGAAAGCTTTCAAGGAGAAGCAAAAGGCAGAATTAGCAGATTTCATCGCTAAACAAAAGAATCCTGAGCTTGCCAAGTTCAAGTATGTGAAGCCACAGCTCAATGATGCTGCTGATACGTTGGCGTATATATTCGGTGCCTTTCAGTCAAACGGACTGAAACGTCACCTTCAAGACCAGATGAAGGTCGATACCACCAGCACAGAGCAGATGGAAGCTTTCTACCGCGGTATTCTCTCTAAGGTAGATGTTGATCATGAAGACCGCATTGTGCATGCACAGCAGGTAGGCTATCAGATCGGTCAGCAGATAGAAACTTTGACTGGTAACATTTCCAAGGATTACTATGCCGCCGACCCAGGCAAGACCATCTCGTCTGCTGTCATCGGTAAAGCAATCATTGGTGCTCTCATGGGAGAGAACGAATATGCCCCAGCTGATGCTCGTGCATTGTTTGAGGCTCAGATGGAGGCACGTCAGGCAGAGAATCTTGAGCGTCTCTATGGTGCTAACCGCAAGGCAGGTGAAGAGTTCTTAGCAGCCAATGCAAAGAAAGAGGGTGTGGTAGTGCTCCCTTCAGGTCTGCAGTACAAGGTTCTGACACAAGGGAATGGTCCTATTCCGAAACTTACCAATACCGTAAAGGTAAATTACGAAGGTCATCTCATCGATGGCACTTCATTCGACAGTTCGTATAAGCGTGGCGAACCGACTTCATTCGGTGTACGTCAGGTCATCAAAGGATGGAGCGAAGCACTCTGCCTGATGCCTGTAGGCAGTAAGTGGGAACTCTATATCCCACAGGAATTGGCATACGGCGACCATGACCAGGGTCAGATCAAGCCTTTCTCGGCGCTAATTTTCACGGTAGAACTGCTCAGCATTGAGAAATAACACTCGCAATAAACTATGAAACGAATCATCACATTGGTATTATCCCTGGCGATGACAATAGGGATCCTCTACGCACAAGACGACATCGCAACATTCCGTACTTGGGCAATGACACCTCCGATGGGCTGGAACTCATGGGACTGTTACTATTCATCGGTCACTGAGAAGGAGGTGATGCAGAACGCACAGTATCTCGTTGACAACGATTTGGTGAAGTATGGCTGGGAATATGTGGTGATTGACATCCGCTGGTATTGTAACCATCCTTCGCTCGGTGGTGGCAATTACAACCAAAACGGCACACAGGGCTATGTGCTCGATGAATATGGGCGCTATCTGCCTTCACCCAGCCGATTCCCGTCCTGTATGGTCGATGGCAAGAACGAAGGATTCAAAGCCATTGCTGACCAATTGCATAAGATGGGTCTGAAATTCGGTATTCATCTGATGAGAGGTGTGCCCAAGGCAGTGGTAAATAGCAAATATAAACTGAAAGGGAGCGAGGAAACACCTTGGACACAGGTTTACAACGGCACGACTTCGCCTTGCTCATGGCTGAAAGACAACCTTTTGGTCCGTAACAACCAATACGGGCAATTATACTATAACAGCATCATGGATCTCTATGCCGAGTGGGGTGTGGACTTCCTGAAAATCGATGACCTGGCTCGTCCGTTCTATACCGACGAGCTTCACATGATTCGCAAGGCAATCGACCAGACCGGGCGTCCCATTGTCTTGTCGCTCAGCCCTGGAAAGACACAGTATCGCTATGCCCAGGAGTGTCTCGACAATGCCAACATGTGGCGTATGATGGACGACCTATGGGACAATTGGAGTGCGGTCGATGCAGTATTCAATGAAGCACATGAGTGGAGTAAATATGCTCGCCCTGGCAATTATGCTGACTGCGATATGCTGCCTCTGGGACAAATCTCGATGACAATAGCCGACAGAGGCTACACAGGAGCTGATAAAGGCCGCTGGACACGTCTCACGCAAGACGAGCAACGCACCATGATGACCCTTTGGGGCATCTGCCATTCCCCGCTGTTCTTCGGTGGCGAAATGACAAAGAACGATGCATTTACCCTTTCGCTGCTCACCAACGAAGAGTATCATCAGATGCATAAGTATGGTCAGGATGCCCACCAAGTGCTGAACGACGAAGCTACCGGGCATGTGGCATGGACATCCCTCGACCCTGCCACGGGTAATCGCTATCTGGCGCTTTTCCAACGCGACGCAACCCAATGGAATGATGCTGATGCACGTTCCGGATTGATTTCACGAACAGGTACGAAATCCAAGCAACTCGAAGTCGATATCACGGGCGCTGAACAGCTGAAGATTGTGGTGAGCAACTATGGAGACGGATTCGCATACGACCGTGCAGACTTGGTAAATCCTGTGCTCATCGATGCCGATGGGAAAGAAACATCACTCACTACCTTCAAAGAGACATCTTACACGTCAGAGTGGGGAGGACTGAATATCAATAAGAATGTGGAGGGTGGCAGCCTGCGTGTGGCTGGAAAAACTTACTCCACAGGCTTAGGTCTGAATGCGCAGTGTACACTGGTTTATACTCTTCCTGCCAACCATCGCTATACGACCTTCCGTGCACTTTGTGGCTATGACTCCAGTTGCGACAGCGACAATCCGTCGTCAACAGGAACCACGATGGAGTTTCTTGTTTATGCCGTCAAGGATACTGATACCGATTATACTTTCGACCTTACCCTGTTGGGCTATGGCGCAAATGAAGCCATTCCTGTACACGACATTTGGAATCCCGACAGCGAACCCTTCGAGGCAATGGGAATCCTTACCACCAAAGTGCCGAATCATGGCGTGAAACTCTTCCGTCTTGGCGATAAGGAACCAAATGCTATCAAAGACACATCAAGCAACGCAACCGACCTTCTCAGAAGCTTCCGTTACGACCTGCAAGGTCGGCCCTTAATGACTCCTACCAAAGGACTTTATGTGGAAAATGGAAAATTAATCATTAAAAAATGATAAAAAGCGCTAATCGCTAACCACTAACCGCTAAACTTTTATTATCTTTGCAACGGTAAGTCTAAGGACAAGAAGTTAAAGTAGTTAGAGAAGTTAGAGGAGTTAGAGAAGTTAAAGGAGTTAAAGGAGTTAAAGGAGTTAGAGGAGTTAGAGGAGTTAGAGAAGTTAGAGAAGTTAGAGAATATTTATGCGGTTATTTGTATTTGCTATCATATCGTTCCTGCTGAGTCTGCCTATGCAGGCTCAGGAGTTGAACTGTACAGTTCGTGTGAACCACTCACAGATACAAGGTACCAGCAGCAGTGTGTTCGATGCGCTCGAAAAAGCGATTGCTGACTTTATGAACAACCATACGTGGACAGATTTGCAGTACAAGAAGGAGGAGCGTATCAACTGCACCCTCACCTTTAATCTCAAGCAGTATAATACCACTGATAACCACTTCACAGGCGAACTGCTGTTTCAGGTCAGTCGTCCTGTGTTCAACTCCACCTATAATTCTATTATCTTCTCGCGCAACGATACTGAAATAGGTTTTAACTACAGGGAAAGCGAGCCGTTGGAGTATAACGAGAACTTCTTGGACAACAATCTTACGGCACTCTTGGCTTACTATGCCTACCTCTTTATCGGCATGGACCTCGATACCTTCTCACCGATGGGTGGAACCGATGTGCTGCATCGTGTAGAGCGTATTGTGAGTGATGCACAGAGCCTCTCCGAACCAGGATGGAAAGCTTTTGGTAATACCAAGAACCGTCATGCCATCATCAACGATTATATGGAGACCTCGATGGAACCCTTCCGTCAGTTAATGTATAAATACCACCGCCAGGGTCTCGACGAGATGGCATCTAATGTTGACCGTGGACGTACAGCCATTACAGAGTCCATCGAAATGCTGAAGGAAGCTTACGACAATCGTCCTCTCAGCATGTTGCCGCAGATCTTTACCGACTATAAACGCGACGAGCTGGTCAATATCTACCGAGGACACGGCAATTCAAAAGAGAAGGACTCCGTTTACGAAATCCTTCTCAAGATTAATGCCACCCAGAACAATGAGTGGAAAAAAATCCAGAAATAATTTTTTATTATCTCGTTATTCCGTAATACCGTAATACCGTTATTCCGTCATAACGAAAATTTATTTCACTTTCGCATTCTTTTCGATGGTCCAGTTTTCACGTTTTAGGATTGCTGGGCTATCACCTACAAACATCTTTGATGCCTCTTTGTCACCCTTGAGTTGCCAATCGAGCCATGCACGAGCTACAATAGCAAACTCTCCGCCGTGTGGCTGAGCGTAAGTACCTCCGTGACCTACCGGCAGATTGACTGCAATAGCAGGTTGCTTTTCTATACGCTTGAAGTCATCCATACCATTAGCGTAGGCAATATCACTTTCACCGCCAAGGATGTAGATGATTGGGCAGTGAATGTCCTGCAGCTTATCCTTTGGTACACTTGGCATACCACCCATGGCTGAACCGCCACCATTGTTGAGCAGTCCGCTATTGCAAATCATAATGGAAGTGACACGCTGATCAAAGCAGTTAACAAGGGCTTGCAGACCGCCGCACGACATACCAGAGACGCAGATGTTTTTCGTATCAATCTTCTGATAGAACGGACTGTTCTTATCGGCGTTCTGTGCGAATGCCCAGTCCATCGATTCTACTTGCTGCTCGGCACGCGACTGGCTACCCATACCGCCGCCCATGCCGCCCATACCACGGGGCGCACCTTCCTTCGGCATAGTTCCTGTAGCAAGGACCAGATAGCCATACGATGCGATATCGTTGAGGAATTTCTCATGTCCGCGGGGTGAGTTGGCACAGCCGCCATTACCCCATACCAATACAGGGAGGGCTTTCTTGCTATTGAACACCGAAAGGTCTTTTGGTGCAAAGACCGTATGCTCCTTAAATCCTTCTACTTCGTACATCACTGCTTTGTAAGGACCCGTTCCGCCTTCTTCAAGGGTGGTTGCATTTGCTTGGGCAAACATACTTGCACTCGTCATGAATGCAAGCATCAACGTCATAAATAATTTCGTTTTCATGAGGTAATTGTATTAAGTATTAATAATGAATCATTGCGCAAAATTACAAAAAAAAAGAGAATTGACAGCAAATAAAGAAGTTTTTTTATCATTCTATAACCTATAACCTATAACCTATAACCTTTTTTTCGTATCTTTGCATCATGAAATGGTAAAGAAGACGATGAAACGACTTACATTATTTTATATATTCACGTTGTGCCTTGCACTTCACGCTCAGGACAATCACACTTTCAATGTGGTGAAGAATCTTGACGTGTTCCATAATATCTATCGTAATCTCGATGCTTTTTATGTTGATACCCTCGATGCCGATAAGGTGATTAAGGTAGGTATCGATGCCATGCTCCATTCACTCGACCCCTATACGGAGTACTATCCCGAGGAGGACCAGAGCGACCTGAAGATGCTGACACAGGCAAAGTATGGCGGTATCGGAAGCGTTATCCGTATGATGAAAGACTCTACCGTCATTATTGCTGAACCTTATGAGGGAATGCCAGCTGCCGAAGTAGGACTGCAGGTAGGCGATGTATTGCTGAAAGTCGATGATAAAGACCTGAAAGGGATGGGCACACCAGAGGTCAGCAATCTGCTACGCGGTGAACCGGGTACGACTTTCGTGCTCAAATTTCAGCGCCCGAATGAGTCAAAGCCGCGTGAGGTGAAGATTACCCGTCAGAACATCAAGATTTCACCTATTCCATATTATGGAATCCTGCCCTCTCAACCCTCAGAAAGCTGCATCGGTTACATCAACCTGAGTCAGTTTACCAACGACTGCTATGGCGATGTGCGCAAAGCCATCATCTCACTCAAGTCACAAGGCGCAAAGAGTCTCATCTTCGACCTGCGAGGCAATCCAGGCGGAGCACTCGATCAGGCAGTACGTATCGTAAACCTCTTTGTACCCAAGGATCTCACCATCGTTGAGACCAAAGGGAAGGTAGAGGGCGGCAACCAAACGTATCGGACCATGGACCAGCCGCTCGATGAGGAGATACCGATCGTCGTCATGGTCAACAACAACTCTGCATCGGCTTCCGAGATTGTCGCAGGAAGCCTACAGGACCTCGATAGAGCCGTGATACTGGGTTCTCGCACCTATGGCAAGGGTTTGGTCCAGTCCATCCGCGAACTGCCCTACAACGGGAATCTCAAGCTGACAACAGCGAAATACTACATCCCAAGCGGACGATGCATTCAGGAGATTGACTACAAGCAGAAACGTGAGCAGGCAGGTAGCCAAAAAGGGTCCACAGCCGACAGTACGGTGTATAAGACCAAGAACGGGCGCATTGTGATGAGCGGAAAGGGCATCAAGCCCGATGTAGAGGTAGAGCACGACACCCTGCAGAATATCGTGTATTATCTGGCAAACGACGATGTGCTGATCAACTACGGCACGAAATATTGCCAGACCCATCCTGCTCCCAAGTCGGTTGCAGACTTCAAGCTCACGGAAGCCGATTTCGAGGACTTTAAGAAAATGGTGATAGAGAGCGACTTCAAGTACGACCGCCTGAGCGAGAAACGCCTGCAAGATCTGAAGAAAGTAGCAGAATTCGAAGGCTATTACGATGATGCAAAGGCAGAATTCGATGCCCTTGAAGCAAAACTCACCCATAACCTTTCACACGAACTCGACCATCACGCTAAGGATATCCGCTCACTCATTTCCCTTGAAATCATCAAGCGCTACTTCTATGAGTCAGGATCCGTACAGGAAATGCTCAAGGATGATACCGACCTCCCACGAGCACAGGAGATACTGACCAATCTGAATGAATACAATAAGATTTTAGGCGGCCAATAACTCGGCGGCCAATAACCCGTAATCCCGTTATAACGTCATCCCGTTATCACGGCATCAGGCCGCCTGTCGTTATTCCGTAATACCGTTATCCCGTCATAACGAAATAAAAACCAAAAAACATGCGAAACAGTAAGCTCATCCGAAACAACCGCACCTTCATGTGGGTAAACATCATCCTCGGTATCGTTGTGATAGCCGTTGTTGCCCTCTTTATGTACTTCTGTGGGTATAGTATTTTTTAAGGAGTTAAGAAGTTAGAGAAGTTAGAGAAGTTAGGCCGCCCTTCGTAATTCCGTTATCCCGTTATCACGGCATCAGGCCGCCTGTCGTTATTCCGTAATACCGTAATTCCGTTATCACGTCATTACGAAACAATGCCACCAAGGCCCTGAACGCTTTAAACTCTTCTAAAGACCGGCGTCAACGCATCATGGCATTATCCCGTAGGGATGGATGATGTGGATGTGAGGCTGAGTCAGTGAACTTGTTCACATGACCGGAAACACAGACACGGCATCGAGGACATGAGTCCTGCCATGATGTTTTCGCCTGTTTCGACCTTTTCGATGTTTTCGGGATAAAAAAGTTATAGCTTGACCTTTGACCTACTGAGCGAACAAAAAAGTGCCCGGGCATTTTCTGCCTGGGCACCTTTTTAATCTTCCCTCCTTGCGAGGGATAAGAGGACGGTTCCCTATTTTCCCCCCTCGGAGGTATCGGAGAGGGGCATGAGTGGCGGTGGGATAATGGTATCTTCCGTTATCGGTTGTCCTCGATCTGGGAACATACAATAATAGATGGGCATGTAGGTGATGCCGTCTTTTTCGCTCACCAAGCGCTTGTTGCTGAATACGATGGCGCGATGTATGTTGTAGTCGGACGTTCTCAGGAATTTGTCCAAAGCGCTGTGGGTAGTATAGTCCTTACCCGACTTAACCTCTATGGGGAGAACCGTCAGATGCTCGTAATCGTCAATCAGGAAGTCCACCTCACCCTTTTGCTTGTTGTCATAGTAGTACAAGTTGTAGCCGTGCGCATGCAGTTCCTGTGCCACAACGGTCTCATAGACAGAACCCAGGTTGATGCTATTCATTTCCTGCAGCACAGCATTGATATTGGTGTCGTAAAGCAAACTGGTCAGCAGTCCCACATCGTTGAGGTAAAGCTTTAAAAGGCTCTTGCTCTCCGACTCAAGAAGCGGGAATCGGGGGTTAGAGATTGCCTGGACAGAAAGAGCTATGCCGGAGTTGGTCAGATATTCGAACTCTTCGGCATAATTGCTGAACTGCTTATGACCGGCTTTGTCCTCTATGTGCTTGACTATAACACGCTTCTTCTTGTTTTCCATGTTCGAAGGTATCATGTCATAGATCTTTCTGATGACAAGTTTCCTGGTTTCGTCATATTGTGATGCATCAATCCTGTAAAGTGCTTGTATGTCATGCTGAATATTACGGACAAGAGCTATGTTCCTGGTTTCCTTGAACTTATTGATAGCTTCTGGCAATCCACCCACCAGCAGATAGATCTTAAACTGTTGCAACATATAGTTGTGAAGCGACTCGTTCAATGCCTCATGGGCAAGATACTTTCGCCTGATGCCGTCTATGGTCTCCTGCCCACAGTCCATAGCAAGGAGAAATTCCTCGAAGTCGAGCGGATACATCTCCTCGACAGAGATGGTTCCGATGGGTACCGAAGCCGTCTGAGATAGAGCTACTCCTAATTCGGAGCCGCTCGCTATATAGGTATATCTGTCTTCCTGCTTCAGAAACTTCAACAAAGTCAACAGGTGGGGATAGCTTTGAATCTCATCAAGGAATACTAATGTATTGCTCTTCTGTCCGAGACGAGTACCGGCTAAAGCACTCAGCTGCAGGTAGAAATCGGTTGTGTCTGTCACTGTAGCAAAGATGCCCTTTCCTTCCTGATCTTCTTTGAGATTGATTTCTACATAGTTTTTGAACATCTTCTTACCCACATGACGAATCAAATAAGACTTTCCAATCTGTCTTGCTCCATTAACAAGCATAATCTTTCCTGGTTCATGGCGAAGAAAATCCTCGATATGCTTTGCAAACTTCCGATACAACATAAATCTCTGTTTTTGATTGCAAAGATAAGTAATTTCTATAAATCAGGCAAAACAATCAGGACTTTTTCCATAAAAATTGGGCCAAAAACAGGAATTATTCCTAAAAAAGTGAAAATATAATCAGGAAAAAGTATGAAATAGACGCAAGGCTGTTGATTCTAAAGAAGTTAAAGGAGTTAAAGAAGTTAGAGAAGTTAAAGAAGTTAGGCCGCCTGTCGTTATCCCGTTATTCCGTAATACCGTTATTCCGGGAATTGGCGGCCCATCGTAATACCGTAATTCCGTTATTCCGTAATCCCGTCATAACGAAACAATGCCGCCAAGGCCCTGAACGCTTTAACCCGAATCGGTCATTAGCGTTATGATGATGACAATTTATATTTTTGAGCAGATTTTTTGACGCTTTGAAGGAGCAATGGGGTTCCATTGTAACTGAAAAGCGGTGAAACAGATGACAAAAAGAAAGTTTGTTAGTGCATAACAGCCTAATGACCGATTTGGGTTTAAACCCTTCTAAAGACCGGCGTCAACGCATCATGGCATTATCCCGTAGGGATGGATGATGTGGATGTGAGGCTGAGTCTGTGAACTTGTTCACATGACCGGAAACACAGACACGGCATCGAGGACATGAGTCCTGCCATGATGTTTTCGTCTGTTTCGACCTTTTCGATGTTTTCGGGATAAAATAGTTTTTTGTCTAAGAGTTATCAGCCTATGGCCTCGGAAATTATATACTGCGCATGAAGGCATATGCCGAAAGGCTTCACCCTGTTCATTTTTCCCCTTAATGGGAATGATTGCTACCCTTAGGGGGAGTTATTGTTACCCTTAATAGTAACAATTTTTTCCCTTAAGGGTAATGACTTTTTGTTTTATGAGGTTAGGAGCCGCCCTTCCTTATCCTGTTAATCGGCCGCCCTTCGTTATAACGTAATTCCGTTATACCGTTATCCCGTCAATTGGCGGCCCATCGCCATTTCGAAACAAGGCCACCGAGGCCTTAAACACCATTAACCAATAACCATTAACCAATAACCAATAACCAATAACCAATAACCATTAACCATTATTTAACCAATTACTCGTAGTACTTTTGTCGTTTCAACCAAAGCTTGAACAGGGAGTCGTTGAAGTTGATGTTCTGCCCATCAATATCGATGAGATCCTTTTTTAATAATGCTTTCTTCACGGATTGGATGTTAGCAGACGACTCCAGACGGTATTTCCGGATGACTTCTTTCCGACTGAAGCCATTTGAAACGCCATTGGCAATGGCCCTGAGGAAGTTTAACTGCAGTTCCGACAGCTGTTCCACTTCTCGTTGGAAGAACACTTTGTTCTGCTCCAGCAGGTCGTCAATAGCCTCGGAAATGTTTTTATCGGTCACCTCCTTGCTTGTCTTATACCATACCACCCATGCAAGATGTTGTACGTATGATGACAGATTCTCTGTTGCCTCGCAGATGCGGGCTGCCTGAGCAGGAGAGATTCGTTTCCCTGTTTCCTGAAACTTGGTGCAGATAAAGGGTACCCACTCTTCAGTAGGAATTTTCTTCAGGAACATCATATCGCCAAACTTATAGAAAGGCATGCTCTTATCGTTGAAGATATACTCCATGAGATGCTTTTTGCTTCCAAACATACAATAGGTGACATTCTGCTGATGCTGCCACACAGACCGTAACTTCTTTTGGAACTTTTCTGCATCGACAAAATCAGCTATTTGCTGGAATTCATCGATGCATACCACCAAATGAACATTCTTACTCTGTGCTATTCTTTCTGGCAGCTGTAGGATGTCGGCCTCTGTCTCGTCTTTAGGACTCCACTCAAACGAAAGAGAGAAATCATTCATCGGATCTGAGCCAAACGAGAACCTGGGAGTGATATTACCCAGAAAAGTCTTAGCAGTCTCAATCCATTCGTCGAGTTTTGTGGAAGTCTGCTTAATGACAGCCGAAGCAAAGGCATGATAGAACTCGTATTCCGATTTACATTGAAATACATCAATAAAGACAGGCTTGATGTCATCCCTGTCAATCTCGGAGACAACCTTTTTTACCAAAGAGGTCTTTCCCCATCGGCGAGGAGAAATAAGAATGGTATTGATACCATGAGTAAGATTAGCTGTCAGACGCTTTGCATCTTCTGCTCTATCCGTGAAAAAAGGCCCCTCCGCTGCCTTGCCGAATACAAACGGGTTTTCTGTCTTCATCTCTGTATGCTTTGATTAATCATATTTTGGTCTGCAAAGATATGAAATAAATTTGTTACTAACAAGTTTATTACTAATAAAGTTGTTACTTTTCAGATTTCATGCGCTTGTAACTGCGAAATTCTCCTCAACATAATACAGAATAGGTTAGTTAAAGGAGTTAGAGAAGTTAAAGAAGTTAAAGGAGTTAAAGGAGTTAGGCCGCCCTTCGTTATTACGTTATACCGTAATTCCGTTATTCCGTTATTTCGGGAATTGGCGGCCCATCGTTATTCCGTTATTCCGTTATTACGAAACAATGCCGCCAAGAAAGAAGGACCTACTGAGCGAACAAAAAAGTGCCCGGGCATTTGCTGCCTGGGCACCTTTTTAGTCTTCCCTCCTTGCGAGGGATAAGAGGATGGTCCTTTACTTCACGTAAACCTTTTTGCCGTTGAAGATGTAAGTACCCTTCTGAGTCGGAGCTGCATTGAGCTTCATACCGTTGACTGTGTACCAGCCTTCAGCAAGCTTAGTAGGTGCTGCCTCAACTGGCTCTGCACCGATTGCGTCGATGGCAGTTGATGTGCCGTCCTCTTCGTCGATGAAGATACGTGCACCCGCTGCATCATCTGCACTTGCGAACGACAGGTAAGCGTCGGTCGTCAGCATCTTGTGAGCCTTATTTACCTCTGTATCTGCCTTATAGAACTTGCCGTTTGCGTATGACAGGAAGGCCTCGTTCGCTGCGAAGGAGTTCTTGGCCACATAGTACTTAGCCGGCTCATAGTACTCGATCGTCTTGTAAGAGCCGATGAACTTCGTGCCGCCTGCGGTCTGAACATATGGATCCTCAGCGGCTGTGCCGTTGTACTTCGTTTCACCGATCTTGACATTATCGAAGTAAATATCTGCTGTCTCTGTTGCCAGCTTGGTCGTAACAACGCCGTTGGCATCCACTACATAGTCAGCCTGATTTGCCGGAGCTACCTTCAGCAGGAACGGCTCGTTGGCAGGAATCTTGTTCACCTTCGTGTCGAAGTGAACGTTGGAACCGACTTCCTCCTTGTTCAGAAGGGCTACTGAAGCATAGCCGATCTTCTGGGAGAGCTCTGGAACGTATACCTCGAACGGAAGTACCATGCCGTACCACAGGTCTGCATTCAGACGGCGCTTTGGAAGATATACCTTCATCGGTTGTGCATCACTGCCGCCGTAACCCTTGTGGTCTT